>Ga0209211_10002152_pt1 | contig 34805 bp, 33 predicted proteins | sample RifGroA2_FD_183992 | JGI IMG/M metagenome (GOLD analysis project Ga0209211, IMG submission 183992) | Groundwater microbial communities from Rifle, Colorado, USA - Groundwater A2 (SPAdes) (version 2) | ecosystem: Environmental > Aquatic > Deep subsurface > Groundwater | place: Rifle, Colorado... | reverse complement strand
AGATATTTCCTAATATTTCCGGATGCGGATTTGGCTATTATTCCAAGATAGCGAAAACCATGACCTTGAGACCATGGATGAAACGATACAGATAACCGCTGAGCGTACAATGCGGAACAAAAAACCAAGTGAGTCAGCGCATGGTTTTTTATTTTCTGTGGTACCAGCTGTGGTATAGTAAAAATTGTCATGAACCAAGCTAGGGTATTGAGAAAATTAACCGGCGAAGAGAGATTGGAGCAGGCGTTTATGCTGTCGGAATTTGTCCGGGAACTGGCGGTTACCAACATCAAAGAACGGCTTGGTCCGCGGGCGACGAAAAAAGAGATCACAGTCGCGCTTCGCCGCCGGCTGCATAAAAACTAATGATTGGGCAACGGGATATTCTGATTAATATTGTTGATTTATTGGAAGAATATAAGGTTTCTTATCTTCTGACCGGCAGTTTCGCGGTGTCATATTATGGTTTTCCCCGGGCGACTCATGACATTGATTTTGTAGTTGAAATTCACCGGGGGGGAAAAGGGAAAATTCTGAGATTGCTTTCACGGTTGGGTCAAGGTTTTGACTATGACGAAAAACAGGTGGTCGGAGCAATTGAGAGTTTTAGGCAGTTTGACGTTATTCATTTTGACAGCGGAATTAAAATTGACTTTTGGATTAGAAATCAAAATGAATTTGAGCGGAATAAATTCAAGCGAAGCAGAGTGATTAAGGTAGGGAATAAAAGTATATCGGCGGTATCTGCGGAGGATTTGATTTTAACAAAACTGGTTTGGTGTAAAGAGATCAGAAGCGAAAGACACCTTAGGGATTGCGTCGGAATTATCAAAACGCAGCAGGCAGAACTGGACTGGGAATATATGAATCTTTGGGCGAAGAAGTTGAGGGTAGCGGAGCTGTTGGCTGAAGTCAAACAGTCGGGTTATTCCGGTTATTAGTTCATACATATTTTTTATTTGATATTTTAAATACGTAAATAAAGAGGTTAAATGATTCGAATCATTAGATGTTGGTGTCGGTGATAAAATCTTTCTTATGGTTTCGAGTTTATCGCTGGAATTACGAAAATTAATTGAAGCGAAGTTTGCCGATACTCCCCTATCGAGGAAATTTTTGGACAGAGTTAAACAGGGGAGATTGACACGGGATGAAAATCCATTGACGCATTTTGGGGTGTATTTTGCGGGGTTTGAGCCGAAGAGAAAAGAGGTGTTTGTCGGATTGCATAAAAAGTCGGACTTATGGTTGTTTAACGGCGGGCATATTGATCAGGGTGAATTACTGCGGGAGACGTTGGCGCGGGAAATGGAAGAAGAATGGGGATTTGTTCATCCGGCGGCAGAAACTTTGGACCCGTCGCTACTGACAATAACTAAAATTACAAGTAGTAGTCAAATCTGTCGGCTTCACTATGATATCTGGTATTTTGTTCCGGTGGATAAAGTGAATTTTTCGCCGGACGAATCAAGGTTGACGAAAGAGTTTCATGAAATAAGGTGGATGGCTTTCCCCGAAGCCAAAAAAATAATTACAGATTACAATACTTTTAGCGCCGTCGATGCGATGGAAAAATTATTGATGTAGACAATATATTTTCATTCCGAAATATTTGGGGCGATGATCGGAAAAATAATTTCTTCCAACCTAGATTACCCAAAATCGTTCAGAACACTATTAATCAGCATTACCAGAAAGATAATGATAAACAACCACGAGAAAAACTTATGCCAATTAATCTTAGACTGTTCAGCCTTGAAGAGCCGGTGATCAATCGAATCAATCAAAATGGGAAGAAAAAGTGTAAATCCCAGTAACGCGATAAAGTAGGACTCCGGCGAGTCGCCAGTGGGAGTTGAGCCGTTTGTTAGCCTCACGCTGGCGTTGTAGAGGAAGTGGGATAGCGATAATCCCCAGATGTTCCCAGTCCTATAGGCAACGAGAATGAATATCGGCCCAAAAATTACGGGGTTTAAAAAAGTGTACATTGACCATTCACCAAACCCCCAAAACGGATAAATCAAATGTTCCAGCCCGAAAAGGATTGTTGAAACCAACATGGCAGCGATGAAGCCCCTAGATTTCTCCCAAACCCGGAAAATGATGCCCCGGAACAATAGTTCTTCATAAAATGGGACGAGCGCCAGAAGAACTAATGAAAAGAATGTTAGTTGGCTACTTGCCTCTTTGGAAATTGTTTCTCCATAGATGAGATCAGGCGCAAAACGGAGGACAACGACAAAGAGAAAGGAGTAAATGAACGAACGGACAAAAGCTTTCCTTTGAAGCCCGACTTCTTTGAAAGAAAAAAGTTTTCTGGCAATGATCAGGTTAATAACGAGGGCTGTCAAGAAAACCAGAACAGCAACCCACTCGTATTGTTCGGAAGAAAGGCCTTGTTTTCGCAAGATGAAGCCGTGAATTGAAGCGGGAACAGCAAAGGTGGAGAAAGAAAGGATGGTAATCCAAAGTGTCCGACTGGTGATAAGGCTAATGATTTTTTTCATTTGCGCCGGTGCGTGTTCAAGCCAATAATAAAAGCCAGTGGCAACGGGTTATTTTTGACGTTGGATCGACCGGTTACTATAGATTGTAAATATTTAATTTTCTCATCTTTTCCATAATCCCTCTCTACAATTTCAGCAATAACCCATCTCGGGTTTTCTATTTTAAAGGATTCATGAAACCTGTCTAACACTTTATTTAGTTTTCCCGTATTAAGGGAGAAATTATCTTTTTTAAAAGCGTTAACCAAGTCTTCTCTATCAGTAAACTTTTCCATCTTTTTAGCTACGGATTTCAGAAAGCTTTCTACTTCTTCTTGCGTCCAATCGGGATATATGTTTTTCACAAATTCTATCAATGTCGCATTTATGTCAAATTTCTTTTCTGCTTTTTCAGCTATACCTGCTTGTAATCCAACGAAAAATGCATAACGAGCCATGAGAGGGTAATGCAATTGTCTCCACGGGGAGGATAGACGATAATAATATCGAGACATTTCAAAAAGTGTAACAATTGCAAACAGTATCCCAAAAACTACTATCAGGAAACCGGAAGCAATCAATGCTAATATCAAAAATATTATTTGGAATATTGTAATGAATAAAAGTTCAGTCATTCCTTCAAACGGATCAACTTTCGCCTTATTATTATGAAGATTCTTCTTTATATTGTTCATCCCTGCCCAAGCACTCATCCAACCGACAATTCCTAATAATGCCATAATGCTTACTCCTGTCCAATAATGAATAAAGACAAAATAAATAAGGAATCCGATAAAAGACAAAAGTGAGAAGCGGGTGAATCCCAAGAGTAAAATCAAAATCGCCGGTAAATAAAAATGGGTTTTTATCAAAGTAACCAGTAGATATGTAATAACAAGAATATTCACATTTGAGAGTACCCTGCTGGTTGGGCCGATACCCTCACCACGACCTGCTTTTAAGTAAGCTAATTTATCCTCAAGTCTTTCAGAAAAACTATTCATACCTTTTAGCATAGCTTGACGACTTTTCTTTTTTCATATACTAGATACTTCCTGAATATAGCCCAAAGCTAAAAACTGGAATATATTTTATGGTCAGATACCGGTATAGATGTCAGATTAAGTCAATAAAGGTTTGGATATGTTAAGTGCCTACAAATTTTTTTGAGAATATTCAGAGTATAAGATAAACCCAAGTTGATTATAGACGGATTTTTAAATCAGCCGTTTCTCAATTTTTAGTAATTTTTCGTAGATATCTTTCAGCGTAATTTTTTGTCCGTTTTTTGGGGAATACTTTTTTTGATTTTCCGCTGTATAATTTTTGTAGTCTTCAAATTTAGGATATTTCCTTAATCTAGTAAATATCCCTTGTTTAAAATCAGCTGTCTCGCGAAAATCTTTATAAGAAAGCTTTTGGGCGAGTTTCCTTAAGGTTTCATAATTTTCAGATGTTAACTTATTGCCAAAATGATAGATCGTGTTCATTAATTATCACCTCCTTCTATAATTAAAATTAGTGCGTAAAATTAATTATAAATAATTATATATAATTAATAGGACATTGTCAAGTGGTAAATTGCAGATTAAGGAATGATGCTTTTATTTTGCAATAAATTTTCTTTACTGATGATTAAGATTACCTTTATTCTTTGAATAAATAAAGATCAGCAGCCAATATTCGGTGTAGCCACCCTCTGTAACTAACCTTTCATCCGGTGAACAAAATAATTAATCAAAGAGATATGTTTCGGGAAGGTTTTAGAAGAAAAATTCAGCTGTCTGCGTTTATTCTCTGCTATACTATACGTCACGAAAGAAAAAATATGCAGGCGATTAATAACAATAAACAACATGCCCGGAGTGAATTCTCGGCCGCCCTTAACCAGGTCTGCGCCGAACGCGGCATAAAACCGGAAGCGGTTTTAGAAAGTATTCAGGCGGCCTTATTGGCAGCCTACAGAAAAGACGCTGATAAAACGGAGGAAGAAATTGTTGACTTCAAAGCCACTGTCGATCCCGTCACCGGCGCGGCTAATATTTTAGACGATAAAGGCAAAGACATTACCCCTGCCGGCTTCGGCAGAATTGCCGCTCAAGCCGCCAAACAAATCATTTTACAACGGAACCGGGAAGCCGAAAAAGACGCCATTATCTCCGATTTCCAAAATAAAATCGGAACAATTATCAATGGGATGGTGTTGCGGTTTGAAGGCAAAATCGCGGTTATCGATCTGGGCAGAGCCCAAACCTGGCTGCCTCCGGAAGAACAATCTCCGGAAGAATATTACCGGTTAAATCAAAGATTAACGGTCTATGTCAAGGAAATCCGCGATACTCCCCGCGGCCCGCGGATTATCGTCAGCCGGAATGATCCCAGATTGGTAAATGCTCTTTTCGCCCGGGAAGTTCCGGAAATCGCCAACGGAGCGGTCATAATTAAAAATGTGGCCCGGGATCCGGGAAAAAGAACCAAAATCGCCGTTGACAGCACCGAAGAAGGGGTCGATCCGGTCGGTTCGTGCGTCGGCCAAAAAGGAGTCAGAGTTCAAGCCGTCACCAATCAGTTAAACGGAGAGAAAATCGATATTATCCCTTTTAATAAAGATTTAAGGGAATTTATTAAAGCCGCCTTATCACCGGCTGATGGGTTAATCATTACTCTGGATGAAAAAAATAAACGGGCCAAAGTCATCGCCGCCGAAGATCAACAGGCGATCGCCATTGGCCGCGGAGGCCAAAATGTCAGATTGGCCAGCGCGCTAACCGGCTGGGAAATTGACATTGTCGGCGCCGATAAAATCCCTCTAACCGAAACCGCTGAAACCAAAACTGTCAAAACTACTAAAAAGGAAACAAAAACTAAAAAACCAGATATTAAGCCGGACAAATGATAGTCCAAAATTATGTTCAGACCACCTATAGTCGTTATTCTCGGCCACGTAGACCACGGTAAAACCACTCTGCTGGACGCCCTCCGACCCGGATCTTCAAGCATTACAAAAACGGAAATCGGCGGAATTACCCAGTCAATCGGAGCTTATCAAACCAAATTCGGCGATAAATTTTTAACCCTGATAGATACTCCGGGGCACGCGGCTTTTGCCAAAATGAGATCCGGCGGAGCTAAAATTGCCGATGTAGCCGTCTTGGTCGTTGCTGCCGACGATGGGGTTATGCCGCAAACGGTTGAAGCTTTGGATCATATAAAAAACGCGGCAATTCCCCTAGTAGTGGCCGTAAATAAAATTGACGCTCCCGGAGCAAATATAGATCGGATAAAAGCCCAGTTAGCCGAACACGAATGCTTAGTTGAAGGCTATGGCGGCAGTGTTCCGATGGTGTCAATCAGCGCCAAACAAAAAACCAACCTGAATGAACTGTTGGAGATGATAATTTTAGTTTATGAGTTGAACGGGAAAGAAGCCTTACCCGATGCCCCTCTTAAAGCTCCGATTATCGACAGCAAACTTGACCGCCGGATCGGACCGTTAGTTTCGGTTATCGTCCAGGAAGGAATTTTAAAAGTCGGCCAACAAATTTTTGCCGGATCAGCCAGCGGAAAAATCAGGGCCCTGAAAAACGACTTGGGCCAAAATATTCAAAACTGTTTTCCGGGACAACCGGCCCAGATTCAAGGATTTAAGCAAGTCCCGCCAATCGGAGCCATGGTGGTTGATCAACCTCTCCAGGCCAAAAACGATTATCAGCAACCGGGAGATACAATCGTAAAAAAAACCACGGAGGACCAAAAATCATTTATCCTGCGGGCCGATTCCCGCGGAACCCTAGAGGCTTTGACAGGAATTTTACCTCCAAAATCGGTCATAATTTCAAAAAACGTCGGGGATGTAACCGAATCGGATGTTTTATTGGCTGAATCCGGAAATTCCGTAATTTTAGGCTTTCGGGTAGAAATCCCGTTATCGGTAAAAGAATTGGCTAAACCTAAAAATATCAGAATCTTTTCAGGCCAGATAATTTACCAGTTGGCTGAAATAATTGAAACTTTGAAAGAACCTGTAGTTATGGTGGAAATGGAATTAGGCCAGGCAGTGGTCGTCAAAATTTTCCAAGTCGGTGAACTAAAAATCGCCGGATGCAAAGTTGAAAAAGGCCGAATTTCTACCGGAAACACGGTTAAAATAATTTCGAACGGCCAACGTCAGGATGGGATAATAAAAAGTATTAAAAAGGGTAATTCCGACGTTTTTCTTGCATCGGCCGGAGAAGAGTGCGGATTGCTGATTACTACGAAAGATAAACAAAAATTGAATTTATCTCCTCAAAATGTTATAATCGCCTTTGAAATTACAACCCCGGAACCACAAGTCGAAGAATTAACTTAAAGGATTTTTATGACCAACGATCTTATAGCCGAAATGGCTAACTCTCAAAACGTAGTTATTGTTTTGCCAAAGAACCCTGCCATTCCCGCAATTGCCTGTGGTTTGGCCCTATCTTTATCGTTAAAGAAGCAAAACCGACAGGTCGACACCGTTTGCCAATCTGAAATGACGGTTGAAGCCAATAATTTAGTAGGAGTTCAACACGTTTCGGCTAATTTACCCGGTCGCAATTTGGTAGTCAGTTTTAATTATGCCAAAGATTCAATCGATAAAGTCAGTTATAACGTCGAAAACGGCAAATTTAATCTGATAGTTATCCCCAAACCCGGTAATCCGCCTTTAAATTCGGCTGAAGTTGAATATTCGTATTCCGGGATTAACGATGAATTGGTTATCATTATCGGTTCTGCCCGAGCCGAAGAAGCCAATTTTCTCCCGGGCACGGCAGAAAACCGGAAAATATTTTGCCTTGTTCCTGGCCAAAACCGGTCACTGGCTGCTGAAACCGCCCAATTGATTGCTAATCTGGATATTATGCCTGATGAAGATATCGCCAATAATCTGATGTCAGGGTTAGTTTCCGAAACTAATCATTTCCAAACCGCAGCTGCCGCCGACTTCGAAACCGCCGCGGCTTTATTGAGGGCCGGAGCCAGACTCTCCCCACCGGAATCAACTGTTACAACCGGGCAGTTAAGTCTGGAAAACGAAAATTCGGAAAAACTTCCGGAAGCTATAAAAGTTAAAACCGATTGGCTAAAACAGCCTAAAATTTTTAGTAGCGGCGGAAGCAATTAAAAAATAGTGCTGTATAATAGTCTTCAACAATCAATAAATAAAAGTTTGTATGTTAAATAAAGATACCAAGCAAAAAATTATCAATAAATTTTCCCGGGGAAAAGGCGACACCGGTAGCCCGGAAGTCCAAACCGGCTTACTCCAGCAAAAAATAGCGGCAGTTGCCGCCCATTTAGCCAAACATGCTAAAGATAATCATACCCGTCGGGGACTGATTAAAATGGTGGCTAAACGCCGCCGGCTGTTAAATTATCTTAAGTCGAAGTCAGCCGGACGCTATTCCACTTTATTGAAAGAAGTTAAGCTGTGATTTTAAATACCACTATTACCCTGTCAGACAACCGTCAGATTATCCTAGAAACAGGCAGATACGGAGAACAGGCGACGGCCGCGGTTACGGCCAGATTAGGCGATACTTTAGTTTTTGCCGCGGTTACCGCCGGCCGGGAAAATCCGGAAATTGATTACCTGCCTTTAATGGTCGAGTATCAGGAAAAACTGTATGCCGGAGGAAAAATCAAAGGCAGCCGCTGGGTTAAACGCGAAGGCAGATCCTCGGATGACGCCATTCTGACCAGCCGTTTGATTGATAGATCCATCAGACCGCTTTTCCCTAAATCATTCCGCCGGGAAATTCAAATTATTATCACTACTCTGTCAGTCGACGGCGAGAATGATCCCGATATGACTGCGATTATCGCTGTTACCGCCGCTTTATCCATTTCCGGACTACCGTTTGCCGGTCCGGTGGGATCGGTCAGGGTCGGTTATGTTTCTCAAAACGGCAACGGAACTTTTGTAGCCAATCCTACCCATCAGGACCGCCAATATTCCGATTTGGATTTGATCGTTTCCGGAACCAAGGATGGAATTCATATGGTTGAAGCCGGAGCCAATCAGGTGTCCGAAACCACTGTCCTTTCCGGAATGAAATTCGCCCAAAATGAGATAAACCTGATCATAGCCGGAATTTCCGAATTAAAACAAAAAGTCGGAACCAAGGATATGAAGTTTGTTTCAGCTGATGAGACTGAAATGATTAAAATTTCTAAAGTTCTCAAAAAGAAATATGCCAAGGAGTTCTCGGAAGCGATTAAGGGTATGGCCACCAAGGAATCAGACAGCGACACCAATGAATTGGTAACGGCCATATCTGAAAAAGAAGGCATTACCGACCCTAAATTAACAACTGCGGCCATGAATAAAGCCATCGCCCAATTGATTCGGGAACAAATTGTGGATAAGGGTATCAGGCCTGACGGCCGGAAATTAGATGAAATCCGGACTATATCCATCCGAGTTTCAGAACTCCCAAGAACCCACGGATCGGCTATGTTCCAGCGTGGCAGTACTCAAGCCCTATCAATCGTCACCCTAGCTTCTCCGGCTAACGGCCAATTGCTAGAATCACCGGAGTCTGAAATAACTAAATACTATATCCATCATTACAATATGCCGCCTTTTTCCGTTGGCGAAACTGGGCGTTTGGGTTGGCCCAGCCGCCGGGAAATCGGCCACGGAGCCCTAGCAGAACGGGCTTTAGTTCCGGTAATTCCTCCGAAAAACCAATTCCCCTACACCATCAGGGTAGTTTCTGAGATTATGTCAGGCAATGGTTCAACTTCAATGGCCAGCGTTTGCGGCTCAACTTTAGCCCTGATGGATGCCGGAGTTCCGATATCAGCCCCAGTAGCCGGAATTGCCATGGGTTTAATTATCGAAAACGATAAAACCGCGATTCTTTCGGATATTATCGGTCTGGAAGATTTCAAGGGGGATATGGATTTTAAGGTGGCCGGGACTGAAAAAGGAATTACCGCCATGCAGATGGACGTTAAAGTCAAAGGCATTTCTTTTGAAATATTAGAAAAGGCTTTAGCTCAAGCCAAAACCGGCCGGCTATTTATTTTAGGTAAAATGGTAGCGGTCCAGCCCACTCCAAACCCTAAAATATCCAAATTTGCCCCCAAAATCTCGGTTGTTCAAATTGATCCGGAAAAAATCGGCGGCATAATCGGGCCGGGAGGCAAGATTATCCGGCGGATTATCGCTGAAACCGGGGCCCAGGTTGATGTTGAGGACGACGGCATGGTAACAATTTCCGGAACCGACGAAGCCGGAGTCCAAAAAGCCATCGATTGGGTTAAGGGCCTGACCGAAGAAGCCGAAATCGGCAAAGAATACGACGGTGAAATAGTCAGAATAGTCCCGTTCGGAGTATTTGTAAATATTCTGCCCGGAAAAGACGGACTAGTTCATATTAGCAAGTTAGCCACAGGTTATCTAAATCATCCTGAAGACGTGGTCAAAGAAGGCGATAAATTAAAAGTAAAAGTGGCCGAAGTTGACGATCAGGGTCGGATAAATTTAGTTCCGGTTACTCCATTGGTAGCTCCGGCCGGATCGTCCCAACCAACCGGATATTCCGGCGGTGAAGACAGACGTCCTGATTCCGGATTCAGACGGAGAGAATCTTTCAGCGACGACCGCAGAGGCCCTAGGAAAACCTATCGCGACCGCGGCCGATAATATGCCAAGCCTGCTCGAAGAAATCGCTATCCTCAAAAATCAAATTTCCGCGGCTCATCTGCCGAAATCTATTCAGGAAAAAGCCGAAGGACAAATTGAACGTTTAACCCGGCTTTCCGGCCGGGATTATACTTTGGAAGCCGATATGACTATCCGCTGGATAGATTGGGTTACATCTCTTCCGTGGGAAAACAGAGCTCCATCTTCGCAATCTTCATTAGACTTAATCCGCGCTAAACAAATTCTGGACCGGAATCATTATGGTTTAGATGATGTTAAACAAAGAATTTTAGAATATCTGGCCGTCATGAAACTGCGCCAAACGCCTAACGCCCCAACTAACAACCAACAACTAACAACCAATCCCGGCCATGCCAGGGCTCCGATTTTACTCCTAGTTGGCTTAGTGGGCACCGGAAAAACCACGCTGGCGTACTCCATAGCCCAAGCTCTAAACCGGCCGATTGTCAGAATTCCTTTCGGGGGTATGGGATCGGCCCGGGATCTGCGTGGCCAATCGCGTCTTCATGCGGAAGCTGAACCCGGACAGATAGTTAAAGGCTTAAAACTTGCCGGAGTTAAAAATCCGATTATGTTGTTAGATGAACTGGACCGGGTAGCCGACGAAGCCCGCCACGATATTATGGGAGTCTTAGTCGAACTTCTGGATCCGGAACAAAACAAAGCGTTTTTGGACCATTATTTGGATGTGCCGCTGGATTTATCAGAAGTTGTCTTCATCGCCACCGCCAACAACACCAATAACATCGCTACAGCCGTGATGGACCGGCTGGAGCCATTAAGCATGCCAAGTTATACCGACGACCAGAAAATTGTGATTGCTAAAGACTATCTTCTGCCTAAAGCCCGGGAAGAAGCTGGGATTCCGGCCGAAGCTTTAATTTTTGACAACGACGCCTGGCCCTTAATTGTCAGACCCTTAGGATACGACGCCGGAATCAGGACCCTGCAACGGACAATTCAAGGCTTATCCCGCAAAGCCGCTATGGATATCGTTTCCAATAAAAACCAAGCCATCCACATCACCAAAGATAATTTCAAACATTATATGGGAGAATGGTAAGCCAATCTCAATTATGGCGAAAGATTTTTGACAAAAGAGAATATCGTCAATTTCATTGGCAGATTAAAGACGTCCTCTCCTGTTCACCTTTACCACTTGAGTGTTCCCTTTTCGATGAGAACGGAACGCTTAGATAAAAGAGGCTCTCATTCATTAATTGATCTGGCTAAAGATCAAAAAGATCGAGACTCAAACCCAAAATGGTATGGATATATTTATAAAAATGTAAATTCTGAAGAGATTGATGCTCAAAATTTATTCAAACTAATTCAGAGAAACCAAGGATCAATCGATACAAATATGATTAAATGATTCGAATCATTTAACTTTTGATCTAATTCCCTAAAATAGGGATCTTTCAAATTATTTCTTTAATCGATTGTATTTTTTTAGCTGGGATTTATAAGCTGATATTCAGGAATACCGATAGAAAGTCCATACTTTTTTGCGGTTTTATAAAGAACTGGATTTTGTAAGTCTACTTTAAAAACTTTACTGCTATAAATAATATAGTGATATTTTCCGTTTTTATAATCCGCATACCAACTCGTATGTTCATTATCTAAAGATCTACTAATATCCCGGGCGATTTCGTCGCCTTTTTCTTCCGGAATTTCAACTGTATGAAGCGTCCACTGTTTAAGCCAAGGAGTTTTATGTTCGGAAGTTATCGGTTCAACCTTAGTTTCAGTAATTTTAACTTTACTCAATACTGATTTGTCACCCAGACTTTCTTCAATAATTACTCCTCTGTAATCCATTAATTCAATATATCACAGGACCATGTAATTCTTGCAGTGACATCGATATTTTAAAATATCGATATCTTAAAGAAATTAGACTTCTTTCTGACAACGTAATAGAAATCGGAATTATTGCACACGTGTGAGATGTAGCAATCTATCGATGTATTTACAGCTACCAGTGTGAAGTTTCGCCCTGCAAAGCTGGGTCCTGCTCCGCAGGATAAGCTTCACAAATAAATTATTTCATGAATTAATATCTCGGAAGGCTAAATGATTCGAATAATTTACTTTTAAATTAATCCCTAAATCTTCATCTTGAATTCAAAATCCTAAAGAATACAACAAACATTGACAAACTTTGCCAAATTTTGTATTATTCTCATCAATGAGTACTATTAATATCTCTTTACCATATGAACAAGTTAACTTTGTTGATCAGCTTGTAAGCAATTACGGTTTTGCCAATCGAAGTGAGTTCGTCCGCTCTCTGCTTCGCTTGATTACTCATAAACCGGAATTGGTTGAAACCACGTCAATATTTCCTTTTGTTGCCCCTAAAGAAAAATCCGTTAAAAAAATAATGGATGGGTTCCGGAAAACTAAGAGATATTCCCCTGCATTTCTTAAAGATCTTCAGATCGGTCTTTCAGAAAGCAATTATTTTAAAAATTAATTTCCAGTGATTAAAATTCTTCCCTGCTCGCCCCGCATTCTGGCAATAATCTCCAAGCACTCGTTGAAGAAGAAATTCACTAAACAAATTGCACTATTGTCAGAAAATCAAAAACACCCCGGTCTTCATGTTGAATTATTAGAGCCTAAATCGAAAGGCATTTATAGCTTTCGTATTGATCGTAAATATAGGGCTTTGTTTTTCTTCCGTCCTGATAAACAATCCCTTGAAATCCTCGCCATCACTGTCCACTATAAATAATCAAGTCTACTTCTCCCATTACCGGAGGTCTTCGTACTGCCGATAAAGTTCTTGGTAGGCTTTTGAAGAAATCGCTAAATCTTGACTGAAAAGTTTATCCCAGTAATTGAGCAATTTACTCATGGCTCTAATGATAGCTGACTCTTCTTCCTTATTTTTATTCTGAAAAGCTTGTAGTCGAAGATTCTGCAAGTATCTTGAAGCCGGTTTATATTGATCCACAATCAAACAACTTTGATACGCTATACTTGCGTGACCTGTACAGAAGAGATATTCTCTGGCGGCATCAATTGTTTTTTTCAACGCGTCTTCCAGCTCAACCGCACTATTAGCTGGTTTGTAAGTTCCGCCGCCGATCTTTGCCACTTCCTCCAACTGGGCTTTTGTGGCAGTATCTACTGCCAATCCGATAACGTCTATCTGGGGATTTATAGATAATGCCTTTAACTCTCTCGCGGCCTCGGTTGGATTGGAATCGCAAGTTTCGATACCGTCGGAGATAACTATGACATGATTATTTTGACCCTCTTTCCCAGCAAATACATCTGCGGATTTCCGTAGTGATCCACCGATTGCCGTCCAGCCCGTAGGCGAAAATCCGGAAAATACCGATTCAAAAACGCTTTTATCCATTACGCTCATTGGATATACTGTTTCAATTCCGGCGCAGGATACTGCTTTGTCGGTGGCATTATTTGATCCTTTGTGGCCATAGACCATCAAACCAACATCTGTACCTGTCGGCACTGCTTCCGCGTATTTCTTCAGTGCCTGTTTTGCTAAATCCATTTTTACTCCGCCGGAAATTGTTTCCGCCATTGATCCGGAAGAATCAAGAATAAACAAAATGTTAATTTTCGTAGATTGAGCAGTTTGTTGTGTAGGCGTTTCACAGCTTTTCTTAACGCAAATAAGAGCATTATTATAATTCGGGTCGAATCCGATCGCCGTCTCCACAAAATCCGGAATCGCGTCCCCGTCAGAATCGATGTCATATTTAGTTTTCGGGGCTTGAGTTACCAAGGATTCTGCAAAAGAAGAACCCGAAACCGGAGGCGAAGATATTATGGCCGATGGGTTAATTTTGTTGAAAGCAGACTTGGGTTTAATGGCTATTATCGCCGCCACCGAAATTAAGATTAAACCTGCCACTCCCACCCAAATCCATAGCCATTTTTTCATCGGGTTGGTTGTTACTTGAAATTGAGAAGACGTCGGTACCGCCAGCCCCGCCCGGCATTGCTGACAGATAAACGCTCCCTCCGGATTTTGAAAATTACATTTTGGACAGGTCATAATTTTCTGTACTCTAAAAATTACTTAAAATTACTTTAAATAAGTATACCAAACTACGGGCATTGTCTGAAACCAAATAACCAATAGATTTTTCAGCATATGGGCGATGTATGATGGAACAACGCTTTTAGACTTCTCGGTCATTTTGGCGTACCAATATCCATGAAGAATTAGTAAGGGGAACATTTTTAGATCAAGGTGAATAAGAGCAAAAATAGAGGCTGAAATAATTGCGGCTTTAATAAAACTTTGTTTTTGTCTTAAAAATCTGAATACATAACCGCGGAAAAAAACTTCTTCTCCCAACGGCCCCAAGATTGCTTGCGAAAAATAAACATAAATCAATGGCAAAAACTTTAAACTGGTAATCCAAGTTTTCCCCCCGGGGCCGGACGGCGACAAACCCAATTTTGTCAGCAATAAATCCCAGACTAAAGCCGTGGCCTCAATCGCCAACCAGTATTTCAAACCCAGTTTCAGGTAATTCCCCAGTTCAGCCCGATTAAATCCCAGATTTGGCCAAAAATTGGTCCTGATAAACCGCAGTTTTACTACCGACAAATACGCCGCGGTTTGGACCAGACTAATAACTAAAAGTGAAGCGCTTTTGAAGGAACCAACCAAGCCAAGAATAATCAGGGGAAACGCCAAAAACATTAGCAGTCCAGCAGAGATCAAGATTCCTAGTAATAAACTGACAACGATATGCACAAATTTATTCTACAGTATCCCAAACACTTGTGTTACTATATTCATTAGATATCATGTTGAAAATTATCCCTTTGGGCGGAATGGGAAATGTCACCAGAAACATGTTCGCCTACGAAACCCAGGGCAAGGTTTTACTGGTCGACTGCGGCATCGGCTTCCCCGATGAGAGTATGCCGGGAGTGGATTTGCTGATTCCGGATATTTCCTATCTCGAAAATAAAATTGAGAATATTGTCGGGATGATTTTGACTCACGGCCATGATGATCATATTGCCGGATTACCATATATTCTCCCCCGTTTAGGCGACCATTTTCCGATATACGGCAGTCCCCTGACCGCCGCATTTGCCGAATCCAGAATTAGAGAATTCCAAATTAACAAACGGATTTCCATTTTGGATTACAACCAGCCTTTAAAATTGGGACCATTCACCGTCCACTCAATCCGCCTAACTCATTCCATTCCTGACACTCGCCATCTGGTAATTTCCACTCCTGAAGGAAACGTCTACCACGGTTCTGATTTCAAAATCGACCTGACTCCGGTTGACGGAATTAAACCCGACCTGCAAAAAATCGCCGAATTCGGCCAAAAAGGCATTTCGGTTTTATTATCCGACAGTTTAAGAAGTGAGAAGGAAGGCTTTTCATTATCGGAACAAACATTAACCGACAGTTTTGAAAGAGAAATCCGCACCGCCAAGGGAAAATTTATCATGACGACCATGAGTTCCAATGTTCATAGAATCCAACAAGCAGTCACCGTCGCGGTTGCCCACGGCCGCAAAATCGCCTTTATCGGCCGGTCAATCGAAAAAAATATCAAAGATGCCTCTAAACTTCATATGTTTAATCTGCCACGTCAGGGAATAATCGATAAGCGCGATATCGCCAAGTTTCCGGATAATCAACTGTGTTTGATTATTGCCGGATCGCAAGGCCAGACCGGATCCAGCCTGGTCAGAATCGCGGCCGAAGAACACGATTTTGTAAAATTAAAAGCCGGAGATAAAGTGGTTTTTTCTTCCGATCCGATCCCCGGCAATGAAACCGCCGTTTATTCCACCATTGATACTTTAAGCCAATTGGGAATTGACGTAGTTTATCCTGACATAAACGACAATCTTCACGTTTCAGGCCACGCTTCATCCGGCGAACTGATGTTATTGATGGAATTGGTTAAACCAAAATACCTGATGCCGATCGGCGGGACTTACCGCCACATGGTCCAATACCGGAAATTGGCAGTCAAGCTCGGCCATCCGGAAAAGAATGTTTTTGTTCTGGATAACGGTCAAACTCTGATCTTAGAAAATCCCCAGACAGCCAAAATCGGCGAAACTCTGCAATTGAAAAATATTATGGTGGACGGGTACGGAGTCGGAGACGTCGGGCCGGTGGTTTTACGGGACCGCCAGTCTATGGCCAAGGACGGGATTGTAGTCGCTATCCTGCAACTGGAACATGAAAGCGGCAAATTTGCCGGAAAAGTTGAGTTGGTCAGCCGCGGATTTGTGTTTATGAAACAATCCCAAGACTTATTCGGCGAAGCCCAAAGACTGGTCGAGGAATATTTGCTGAAGCATTCAGGAAAAACCGATTTTAGAAATATAAGAGATGAAGTCGCAGATAAATTGCAGGATTTCTTTTACCATAGAACCAACCGCAATCCAATGATCCTACCGGTGATTATTGAGATTTGAACTCTTCCATCAATTCCCTTTGCCTTGAGGTCAACTTTTCCGGAATTTGGACAACGATTCTGGCATAGTGGTCGCCGCGGCCGTGACGGTTTAAAAACGGCACCCCTTTATCTTTTAATCTGATCAGAGTATTCGACTGGGTCCCGGGGCGGATCCGGATTTTAACCGGCCCATCCACGGTTTCAACCTCAATATCCCGGCCTAAAACCGCGTCAGCCATTGAAATTTTAAATTCTGAAACTATGTCATTCCCGTCGCGGCGAAAAACCGGATGAGGCTTAACGTCAAAACTAACGTCAAAATCCTGATATCTGACTCTGGTGCCGTCATCCGCTCCGGCCGGAATCTTTATTTTCCGCTCTTTGCCGCTAATTACCACCGTCACCTCGCCGCCTTTAACGGCATCCATAAAATCCACTTTTAAGGAATAGTGTGGTTTTGCCGGACGCCGCCTGCCGAACCCACCGCCTTGGCCAAAAAATGATTCAAATATTTCAAACGGATCGGAAAATCCTCCTAAATCTTCATTGCCCATCCCGAATGGCGAACCACCGGTCGAGTAAGTGTAACTAAACGGTCCCTGACGGTAAGTCTGGCCTTTATTAAATCCGCCGAATCCGGATGCCGGATCAAAAGCCGCGTGTCCGAATTGATCGTAAGTCCCACGTTTTTTAAGATCAGCCAATACTTCGTAAGCCTCATTAATCTGCTTAAAAATCTTTTCAGCGTCCGCAGACTTGTTTTTATCCGGATGAAATTCCAAAGCCTTTTTTCGGTAAGCTTTTTTTATCTCATCCGCCGAAGCACTTCGGGAAACTCCGAGAAGTTCGTAATAATCTTGTTTATCAGGCATGGGAGCATTTTACTCTTTTACAACCTCTCCCTCTTCTGCCTTACCCTTATCTTCTGTTTTTTTGTCTTTATCCGCTTTTTCATCTTTGGCATTACCCTGTTCTTCCTTCTTCCCTTGTCCTTCTTCCTTTTGTTGGGCCGCCAGCACCTCTCCAATCTTCTGGGCGCTGGTCAAAGTTTCTTCCGCGGCTTTTTTCAAGTCTTCAGCCGAAACTTCCGGCTTTTCGCATAATTCTTTCAATTTCTTAACATTTTCTTCAATTTTAGATTTAGTCTCGGCGTCTAATTTTGGCCCGTGCTCTTTCAATTGTTTTTCAATTTCGAAAGCGACAGATGAGGCGTGATTTCTGGCCTCGGCCAGCTCTTTTTTATTTTTATCTTCTTCGGCGTGTTTTTCAGCTTCGGTTTTTAATTTTTCGACTTCTTCTTTAGATAAATTAGTGGCGTTTTGGATGGTAATTTTCTGTTCTTTGCCGCTGGTCTTATCTTTAGCTCCCACTTTCAAAATTCCGTTGGTGTCGATATCAAAAGTAACTTCAATTTGGGGAACTCCCCGGGAAGCCGGCGGAATTCCATCCAGAATAAATTTACCCAAAGTCTTGTTGTCGTTTGCCATTGGCCGCTCACCTTGCAAAACATGAATTTCAACCTGAGTCTGATTATCAGCTGCCGTTGAAAAAATCTGCGATTTGCTGGTAGGAATAGTAGTATTCCGGTCAATTAAAGGCGTCATCACCCCGCCCAAAGTTTCAAGACCCAATGTCAGAGGTGTTACGTCCAATAAAACTACATCTTTGACATCTCCCGATAAAACTCCCCCCTGAATTGCCGCTCCGATTGCCACCACTTCGTCGGGATTAACCCCCTTGTGCGGCTCACGGCCGAAATATTCTTTGACAATCTGTTGAATTTTAGGCATCCTGGTTTGGCCACCGACCAAAACCACTTCATGAATATCTTTAGGGGTCAAACCGGCGTCTTTCAAACAACTTTTTACTGGCCCCATGGTTTTCTGGACCAACTCATCAACCAACTCTTCCAGCTTAGCCCGGGTTAACTTCATGGTCAGATGTAGCGGATTACCATCCTTCCCCTGGGTAATAAATGGCTGGTTAATATCGCTTTCCATTGAACTGGACAATTCAATTTTAGCCTTTTCGGCCGCGTCTTTAATTCTCTGCATTGCTTGGGGATCTTTAGACAAATCAACCCCATTATCTTTCTTAAATTCAGCTACGATCCATTCAATAATCTTCTTGTCAAAATCGTCCCCGCCCAAAAAAGTGTCGCCGTTGGTGGCCTTGACTTCAAAAACTCCGCCGCCCAACTCCAAAATACTAACGTCAAAAGTCCCTCCGCCCAAATCGTAAACCACGATAGTTCCGGCATTCTTTTTATCCAATCCATAAGCCAAGGCCGCGGCCGTCGGCTCATTAATTATTCTTTCAACTTTTAGCCCGGCAATCTCGCCGGCCTGTTTGGTGGCCTGGCGTTGAGAATCGTCGAAATACGCCGGAACGGTAATCACGGCCTTATCCACCGGCATCCCTAAATAGCTTTCCGCATCGGCTTTAATCTTAGCCAGAATTTTGGCGGAAATTTCCTGCGGAGTATAGGCCCGGCCGTCAACTTTGACCGAAACGGTTTTATCTTTGCCTTCGACGATTTCATAGCCCACCATTTCGCGGCTCTTTTTTACCTGTTCGTCACCTATTCTTCTTCCCATCAATCTTTTTATGGAATAAATTGTTTCCTTGGGTTTAAGAATTAATTGACGCTTGGCTACGTCTCCGACTAAATTATCTTTAGGATTGACAACCGAAGGGATTAAATTCCGGCCTTCAGCCGACGGAATAACTTTGGGAGTTCCGCCTTCCATAAAAGCCACAGCACTGTTAGTTGTTCCTAAATCAATTCCGATTATTTTAGACATTTTTTCCTTTCCCCACATCTACCCTGACTGCTCTTAATACCTGATCATATATTTTATATCCTTTTTGAACAATTTTAACAACTATGTTTTCTGCCCCTTCAGTCTTACTGACACATTCCATTTCATTCGGGTTAAACTGTTTTCCCAAGACCTCAATTTCCATTACCCCTTCATCACTTAAAATGGTTTTCATTTCATCCCGGGTCATCTTTGCCCAAGCTTGATCGGGATGATGCTCAACCGCCATGTCCAATTCATCCAAAACCTTTAATAATTTAATTATAAGCCCTTTGGTTCCAAAAGTTAAGGCTTCCCTGACGGCTTTCTCTGTCCTGAATTCCAAATTCTTATAATCGGCTAAAGCCCGCTTCCAATTCCCATCCAGCTCGTTAATCCGTTCTTGCAATTGTTCTTTGACTTTGTCAGTTTGTTTCATTGAAAATTAAATCATTGTGATTTGATTGAAAATTGAAAATTGTAAATTGAAAATTTCGTCTACCATTCCCTCCCGATCTCATTCAACCAATCTCCGATTTTTCTGACTCTGGGGATGACAAACGAATAGTCTAGGCGGCATGGCCCTAAAACTCCGATTGACCCATGGGTATTACCCAAAGAGAATCTGGAATATACCATTCCCACCGGCATTAATTCCCGCATCCCGAAATCATCGCCCACCAAAATATTCATTTGATCTTCAAGTTGTCCCAAACCAAAAACTCCCATCATTTGTTCGACGTGATCGATCATCATTAAAACCTGGCGGAAAACGTCGATGTCAAAAAATTCTTTGACTTCCAGAAGGTTGGCATAACCGGCGTGATAGGCCCGGCCCTGATCCGTAGCGGCTACAGCCAGCATTTTGGTTTCATCGGCCAAAACGTGAGTTACTTCCCGCATTAACTTTTCAATTTCTCCCTTGGCATCCCAAACTTGTTGTTTGGCTTTAACTTCTTCAGTTATCGGGACATCTTTTTCCTTCATCAACTGGTTAACGTAAAACTTAATCGCCGCCGGAGTCGGAATCCTGCCGGAAGAAGTATGGGGTTGGGACAAATATCCCTTCTCATCCAACCGATTCATTTCGTTTCTGATGGTAGCCGGAGAAAAACCGATCTGATATTTTTTATCCAGAGTATCAGAACCCACCGCCTCGGCAGTTTCGCAGTATTCTTGCACCATCGCCCGCAGAATTTTTACTTGCCTTTCAGTTAAAGCCGGTAATTGATTAGGATTATCCATGTCTTAGCAGAATACTATCAAGACTGCTAATATTTGTCAAGAGGTGAAACCGCTATAATCTTTTATATGTCTACCGCTAGACTTCCCTTTCTCCTCAATCCCGCCCAGAAAAAAGCGGTTGAATCTATTGAAGGGCCGGTTATGGTAATTGCCGGACCGGGAACCGGCAAAACCCAAACTCTGACCTTGAGAATTGCTCAAATTTTAAAATCAACCGATACTCCACCAAACGGAATTCTGGCCCTGACGTTTACCGACGCCGCCACCCGCGAAATGCGCGAAAGGCTGGTCAAATCAATCGGGCCGACCGCTTATTACGTTAATATCCAAACTTTCCATTCGTTCTGTTCAAGCGTAATTCAAGGCCGGCCGGATATTTTCCAATCTATGGGGCAATTGGAGCCCTTGTCTGATCTGGAGCGGGCCGGCCTTTTCAGAAACCTGATTGACACCGGAAATTATCAGGTCATTCGGCCGCACGGGGCTCCGTATCTATATATCCGCGATTTAGTCGCGTCCATTGCTAATCTAAAAAGGGAAGGCGTGTCTCCTGAACAATTTGCGAAACTTCTGGCCGAAAACCCGCCTGAAGATCCTAAAGACAAATATTTCCAACGCAATCTGGATCTGGTTAAGGTTTATGAGGACTACAATTCGGAATTAAGAACAAGAAACCGCTACGACTTTGAGGACATGATTTCTTTTGTAACCCAAGCATTCGGACAAGATAAAAATCTTTTATTGGAGCATCAGGAAAAATTCCTGTATATCCTAGTTGATGAATATCAGGATACCAACGCCGCCCAAAACGCGCTTTTGCTACATCTTTCGTCCTACTGGGGACAGAACGCCAATTTGTTTGTGGTCGGAGATGATGACCAGGCTATCTTCCGTTTTCAGGGGGCATCAATTGAGAATATCCTGTCTTTTCATAAATTGTTTAAAAAGGCCGAAATTGTGGTTTTGTCAGAAAATTACCGGTCCCAACAACTGATTTTAGATGCCTCGAGAGAGATTATTACCCGCAATCGGTTATCGCTGACTAATTCTCTTCCGCAAATCGAAAAAAATTTACGTTCGGCTGTCAATATCCCAATTGAAAAAATCCGGGTAACCAGATTTTCATCTTCCGTAGTCGAATTATTTTTTGTTTCCAAAGAAATCCAAAAGTTGATTAAAACCGGTGAAAATCCGGAAGAAATCGCGGTTATTTTCCGCAACCGCAGCGACGGAACCGAAATGGCAGACATGCTTTCCAGATTTGATATTCAATTCAATTTAGAAGGCGGTCAGGATATATTGGGCCGGCCGGTGATTGAAAAATTAATTATGCTAATGAAGACCATTGAAGGAATCAGAAATGGGGAGGAGGGAGTGGATTTATTCACCCTCTTAAACCAACCTTTCTTTAACTGCGATCAGCTTGATATCTTAAAATTATCCCGCTTTTCTGCCGACAAAAAAATTAAACTTTGGGAGGCTTTGGCGTCTCTGCCGCCAAATTTAATAGATCCGGCAAGTTTAATAAAAACCCGGGAGATATTATCCCAACTGCAACAGGATGACGCCGAAGGTCCGTTTACTTTATTTTTTGAAAAATTACTCCACAAAACCGGTTTTCTGGATTGGTGCTTAAAATCAAATGATGCCATAGAAAAATTGAACTCTGTTAACTCCTTATTTTCAGAAATCAAAAAATTAAATTCCGCCAATCATAATCTGCGGCTTAAAGATTTTTTGGAAATAATTGCCCTGATGGTGGAGCAAAAAGTTCCGATTTACGAAGAAGATCTGGACATAAAAACCGGCGCCGTATCCCTATTAACCGCCCATAAAGCAAAGGGGCGGGAATTTTCAACCGTGTTTATTATTAGGGCTATCGACGGAAAATGGGGAAATAATGTAGTCCGCGAATTGATAAAACTGCCTACGGAAATAATTTCCAATACCGATTTATCCTTAAAGGAAAAAAATGAAGACGAAAGAAGATTGTTTTATGTAGCTCTAACCAGAGCTAAAAAACGGATATATATAACTTCTGCCATAGCCGGATCTTCCGAACAAAGGAAAAAGGAAAGTGTGGAAACAATGTTTTTATCGGAGATTCCGGAAAAATTTTTAAACAGAATTGACCCTGCCGGATACGAAAACAAAGCCAAAGCGATATTGCAGACAATGCTAAAAATTCCTACCCCTCAAAAAACCTCCATGGAGGAGTCAAAATTTTTATCAGGAATTGTTAAAACTCTGATATTAAGCCCCACAGCCTTAAATACTTATTTAAGTTGCCCGTATAAATTCAAACTGAATAATTTATTAAGAGCCCCCCGGGCCAAAGCAATTCCGATGTCTTTTGGATCAGCTATTCATAAAGCCTTAGAAGAATTTTTCCGGGAATTCAAAAAATCCGGGAAAATACCGCCTACTTCCATTTTGCGGTCAACCTTTAAATTGGCTTTAGAAAAAGAAATCCTGACTGTTATGGAAAACGGAAGGCTTCTAAAAAGAGGTTTCAATGTGTTGGAGGAATATATTTCGTTTTATAAAGATCAACTGATTCCGCCGTTTGAAGTAGAAAAGTTTTTCGGATACGGATTTTCTAAGATCGTTTTGAATGGAATTCCAATGGGGGGGAAAATTGACAAAATAGAGGCCTTAGACGACAAATTTGCTCGGGTGGTTGACTACAAAACCGGACCGGCTAAATCACGCGGAGAAATCGAGGGTAAGACTGCGCAATCAAACGGAGATTATAAAAGGCAATTAGTATTTTACAAATTATTGGCTGATTTGGATAAAACTTTTAAATTGACGGTCTCGGAAGCAGAATTGGATTTTGTCGAACCTGACCGGACCACCGGAAAATTTAAAAAGGAAAGATTTACTATTACCGAAGCAGAAGTTGAAGAATTGAAAAAAGTTATCCGGGGAGTTTGGAAAGATATTTTGGATCTGAAATTCCCCAGAACTGCTGATGTCAAAAAACACTGTCTCCGCTGCGAATGGCGCCTTCACTGCTGGCCGGAAGGGATACCGACCCAAACGGGAAAATAACGTATAATTAATACCATGAACTTTGATATGGCGAAACTCCAAAAAGCTATCGCATTGTTGGCGCGGCAATTCCAGCCTGAGAAAGTTATTCTGTTTGGATCATGGGCGTATGGCGAACCCAATCCTAATAGCGACGTGGATCTTTGCGTAATCAAAAATACTCCCGATACCAGATCTCTGGCTAGGAAAATAGACTCCTCTTTGTTCCCCCGCCCTTTTCCGATAGATCTATTAGTAATGACTCCCAAGCAAGTTGACGACAGATTGGCAATCAACGATTACTTCGTAACGGAAATCGTTCAGAAAGGAAAACTCTTATATGCTAAACAGTAATCTTAAGGCCCATGAAGAATGGATAAAGAAAGCTGCCGACGATGAGCTAAACGCGAAATCGATTCTCACGCATCGTGACGGCGCGCCGAGCGGAGTTTGTTTTTTATCCCAACAAATTGCGGAAAAATATTTAAAGGCATTACTCGTGTTTCACCAAAAACCATTTCTAAAAGTTCATGATTTACTGGACTTGGAAACAAGGTTGCTCGAAACACAACCTGACGTAAAAACCTTACATCAAGGTCTCGTTTCTTTAAACCGCTACTACATTGAAACCAGATATCCGGGAGACTACCCCGATTTTTCCTGGCAAGACGCCGATGAAGCTTTCAAAGCCGCCTCGAATATTGCAAATTTTGTAAAACAAAGAATTCACCCTTAACATCTGCCAATCTTACAAGTGGTGCCTCCACTTCCGGCACGACGGCCGGCCCTTCAAAACCGAACGACTGCCGTTTCTAAAAAACAATTAACTTTCTGTTTATTAATTTTCACAAAAACCACATAAACTCCAAATGATCGTTGTTAATCTATTCAACTTCAGTTACAACTTACGATTATTCAATCGCTTGAATATTGTTTAGCTACTTCTCTAATCTGTTCTCAATGCTGTCTAATTTGAACATTATAAAGAATAAAAATACCAGCATTAAGTAATCTGCAACACCTTGCTTAAATATAATCCAGGCGGTGACGAACATCAGTACTAATTTTACTCCGCTTCTCATAGTTCGCATCATAATCTAAAAGTTGATATCTGTTAACTTATAATCCCATTCCAAAACTGTCCCGTTATGTTTGTAGCCCTTTTCGACAATTCCCAAATCGTAACAGAAGACGTAAAAACTTGTGTCCGGGTTGGTCCTGTAGCTTATTTTAAAACATTCATCGTACTGCTTACCGAGCACATTCTTCGATAGTTTTTCCTCAACATGCCAAATGTAGGAATCATCTTCCCGATACCTCAAGCTGTCTTCGTCCCCCCATTTTTGACCAACGTATAAAGGAAATGGGAAACGAAGCTCATCTCCCCAGCTTTCTCTGGAATAGACGTTATTGCCTTTAATCAAGTAGTCGGACTCCCCGTCTATACTGACAACCGCTCCTGCCTCTGTTTCTATAATATCAAGAACCTCGACTTTTTTCTTAACGTTACTTGCTTCTATGTCTTTCGCGTTTAGTTGTTCTCTTTGAGTACCTTCATACTCCCAGTAATTACCTTTTCGGAGAGGGTAATACTTAGTTAATACACTTTCTGTGTTAGATTGATTATTATTTACGAGATTTAACAACCTTTTTTTGTACTCAAAAAATTTATTCAAATCCTCTCTTTTATTAACTCCGGTTCCGATTGTATCAATACAGTAATTAGTCTCACTTGAATTGTAAACTTCTTCAAGAGTTTTCAATTGTTTTTCTTCAATGTCTCCCAAATCACAGCCGGAAACATTTATCGTTTCGTATTTTTTCAGTAAGTCCTTATAAAAATCGACAAACTTTCCGTTGACTTCAGCGAACTTTTCTTGGTCGGAATCCCATCGAAAATACTCGGCCCAGTAAGAACGACAGCCGTCACCATAACATCCCAGCGGCCGGGAAATGTCGTAATAAAAACGGACCGTCAACGGGTCTTGGGAAATAATTTCAGTTTCGGGAAAGCGGGCTTCATTCTGCTCTCTGGTTGATTGCAGTACTCTTTTATATTCTTTCTTTTCGTAGTTATACAGGTAAAAAACCGTAACCCTATTCGAGTAGTGGGCTGCGTCGTAAACTAACTTATCTATGCGTAATAATTTATTTTCCGAATTTTTATTATCTAATACAGAATAAGCGTATTTAACGTTATCGCCAATCGTCAACCCTTCCTCTAAGAACAAGTATGGTAAGGTTTCCCATGTTTCAATTAGTTTTCCCTGATATTTTATTTCGTCTTTTGCAACAACCAGATCCTCATTAGCTTTATTTTCATCTTTCTCCACAGTTATAGGTTTATCTGAATCGATTCGTCGCGCGGAATAATTAACAGTCAGAGAATAAATAACAAGAATGATAAGTGCGAGAGCGATTCCGAGGACAAGAAAAGGGTAATTTAGACTTAAGAATAAATGTTTTATTTTTGACATTAGGTTTAATTAATAACAATGAATTCAATTATAAATTGCTAAATCAATTTCACTTGATATCTTGACCTCAATCATTTTCTTCTCTCCATGAGTTATTTGTTACAACATAAAGAACGATTCTATAGGCCAGATTCAATAAGTATAATCCAGCAATTAATATCACGACTGAAAACAAGCCATAAGCGTAATTTGGTTGATTACACATGTCGCAATAATAATCAATCAAATCTCTATATGCCGGATATTTTCTAAGCGCTGCTTGCCCTAATTCTCTTGAATCAAAATGACTATATTTAGGATAGTAAATTTTTAGAGCTTTTCCAAATTCATATTCATCAATGATCTTTACTTTCTCCTCATACATTCCTTTAAGTTCGATCGTTTCTGCAATTTCTTCAATCCGGACTTTTCTACCTATCTCACCAATCTGCAACGCTACTAATGAGATGGAGGCGATCATGGAAATCAAAGAGAGGACCGCACTAGTGACCAACACCATTCTATGCCACCAATGTTTTCTCAACTTCTTATTATCTGGGAAAAATGGAAGTAATATACCGAATACTTTGTTCATATAAAAAGGTATCCACTTTAAGATTTCTGCAAAATTTTATTAAGGAGATTCTCTATCTTTTCAATCCTATTAATCAAACCTCCGTTTTTATTTCGCTCTTTTCCCCTTTTGCTTATCCCATATACAGTGTAACGAAAAGTGTCATTGTCTTCCTCCAAGTCTTCAACTTTTTTTCCTAAGTAAGCAATAAATATCGATATCCACAAAATCGAAGATTTCCATCCTCCAGAAAATAACCCTACTATTATTACCACGGCTATAAAACCGATTAATACAATTTTCTTCTGGATTAGTTTAAATTCATTCATTCTAAATTTAGTGTTTCAAAAAAATACTTCTTTGTCATTTGTCAGCCATTTAATAAGATCAAGGCCGATAAAAATACCCCCTCTGTATTCTCACAACTTTGTCAAATTTGATGAACCGTTGACCGAGCCAGACCAGTATATCATCAAAAATTGAGGGGCCATAGTTATTCTCTTACGATCATGAGTAAATAATTACATGAATTGCTCTTTTCACTCCTTGGCCCCAGCCGAAAAAACAATATAATTATCTGCCGATTAATTTTTTATTTTCCGGATTTTTGAGGTAATTTTTCCGGGAAACAATGCTTCTACCGATCCGTTTTTCCAACTGTTTTCTAGCCCCTCCTGCGATATTGCCTCCTGCTTTGGCGTCGGCTTTTAGCTTCGGAATGCCTTTTGAATTCTCCGTCCGGTGAATTTCCGTCGTTGCCCGTTCGCTCAACATTGAAAAGATTAATTCAAAATCATCCATGTGATCACGCAAATTCTCCCGTTTCAGGCCTTTGAGTTTTTTATATTGGCTGGGAGTAACACCAAAAGCTGCTTTGGAAATTTCCGCTGTCAGGATTTCATAATCCCTTTGTTCTTTGGCTCCGCGTTTTTGCCATTCATCGGTTAATTCTTCACGAATGACAATTCCCCGCATCCGTTTTTCAATCCAGTCTTCTGAATAACCCTTGAGTTTATAGAGCATTCGAGTACGTTTGGTTGCCAGCTCAGGATTTTCTATCTCCTGAACCCGGTCGTAGCCTACTTTTGCCAACCAGCGCTTAAACGGTTCTGCTTTTGGTGATGGAATTGACTGTATGATTCGGAAAATTTCCTCGGTATTGGCACAATCAGTTTCGTATTTTTTCCCATCTGCTGATTCCAATTTGAGTTGTCGACAATTTGTCGACAACTGAATTCCGCTCTCATCTTTAACCCGTATTTTCATTTTGAACCAATAATCCCGAGCATTAACACTGTCAGCAAGCACTCCTACCACATCCACAACCGAAAACCACCATTCATTGTTGAAAATTACTCGCCTGATTTGTTTGCCTTTGAAAATTGCGATCCTGGCTGTTTCCATAATCACGATTATAGACGGTTTTAACTCACCATCGCCAGCCGGAGGACGTCGTCCATGTGTTTGACGGGAAAAAATTTCATATTTTTCTTGACTTCATCCGGCATTTTTTCCAAGTTTCTTTTGTTTTTTTCAGGAATAATAATCCGCTTTAATCCTGACATATAGCCGGCTATGGCCTTTTCTTTCAGCCCGCCGATTTCCAAAACCCTGCCTCTTAAAGTCACTTCTCCGGTCATGGCCGTATCTTTTCGGGTGGCTTTACCCGTTAGAGCCGACACCAAAGCCGTGGTAATCGCAATTCCGGCCGAAGGACCGTCTTTTGGCACCGCCCCTTCCGGAACGTGGATATGAACGTCAATGTCTTTATGAAAATCTTTCTCCAGCCCCAAATCCTGCCATTTGCTGCGGACATAACTAAATGCCGCCTGGCATGATTCCTTCATCACATCGCCCAACTGGCCGGTCAAAGTCAGAGTCCCTTTCCCCGGGACAATGCTTACTTCTATAAATAGTATGTCTCCGCCAACCTGAGTCCAGGCCAAACCTGTTGCCATTCCAATATCATCTCTTTCTTCCGACAAAGTTTCGGAAAATATTATCGGACCTAAATGTTTTTCGATTAATTTTTTAGTGATCATAACCTTGCTTTCTGCTTTATCAGCATTATCCCTGGCAACTTTCCTTAAAATTTTACTCAATTCCCGTTCCAAATTTCTGACTCCGGCCTCCCGGGTATATCCGGATATAATTCGCTTAAATAATCCCGGCGGTAAACCGATTTTTTCGGGCGATAATCCATTGGCTTCTAAAACTTTTTTCCATAAGAAAGTACCGGCAATCTGGAATTTTTCTTCCGGAGTATAACCACTGAATCTGATAACTTCAAGTCTGTCTCTTAAAGCCGGGGGAATTGTGTCCAAAATGTTGGCGGTGGTTATAAAAATTACTTCGGATAAATTATAAGCCATATCAATATAGTGGTCTTCAAAAACGCTGTTTTGTTCCGGATCCAAAGCCTCAAGTAAGGCGGCAGAAGGATCGCCGCGGAAATCGGCTCCGACTTTATCGATCTCATCCAGCATAAATACCGGATTTAAAGTTCCTGCGTTTTTCATTCCCTGCATGATTCTTCCCGGCATAGCCCCAACGTAAGTCCGGCGGTGTCCTCTGATTTCAGCCTCATCCCTTATCCCCCCAAGACTAACTTTAACGAATTTTCTGCCTAAAGCATGAGCTATTGATTTACCGATGCTGGTTTTTCCCACTCCCGGAGGTCCGACAAAACAAAGAATTGTAGGGGTAATTTCTCTTTTTTCTTTTTTGTCTTTATTTTTGAGTTTCATCACCGCCATATATTCCAAAATCCGGTCCTTAACTTCTTTCAAACCATAATGTTCGGTATCCAAAATCTTCTCGGCATTTTTGATTTCCACATCGTTGGGAGTCCTTTCCGACCAGGGTAAATCCAAAACCGTTTCCACCCAACTGGTTAAATAACCCCGTTCCGGGTTGTGGATATGAAGTTTTTTAATTTTTCGGTTTCTTTTTTAACTCTCTTTTCGGCATATTCCGGCAATTTTTTTTCGGTTAATTTTTTTAATAATTCCTGGGATTCGGAATCAAGATCTTCATCTTCTCCCAATTCTTTTTGGATTGTTTTCATCCGTTCCCTTAAAACTGCATCCCGCATTGATTTATCCATTTTCTCCCTAGTTTTAGTAGTTATATTATGTTCAATTTCTAAGATCTTTAATTCATGGCCTAAAAATTTGCGCACTTCGATTAAACGGGCCTTGACATCAGTCATTTCTAAAATTGCTTGTTTTTCTTTTGTCGAGATATCCAAAGACGAAGCAATTTGATCGGAAAGTTCAGCCGGATCCTGACCGGCCATTAATCTCAACATTGTAAAATATTCCACAGGCTTGCCTAAATTAACCGCCTTACGGAATTCACTGGCTAACAGTCTGGTTAGAGCAACCATCTCCTCCGACTCTTCCACCACATCGGGGATCTCAGAAATTTCTGCGGCTAAATATTCTTCTGTTTCTACCCATTTGGAAATTGTGACTCTCTTAGTTCCCCTGACCAAAGCATTAACATCCTCATTGCCCTGTAAGGTCTGTTGGACTTCTCCCAAAGTCCCGACCAAAAATAAATCTATACCTAAGGGATCATTGATCTTGGAACTTCTTTGAGACACAAAAATTATTTTCCGGTCGTTCTTAAAAGCCGCGTTAACTGCCGCCACCGATCTTTTCCTGCCAAAAGTTAATATTGATTCTGTATTGGGGAAAATTACTCCCTCCCTGATAGCCACTACCGGATATTGCTTGGTGTGAGAGACAATAATGGAACCCGGTCTTTTGATCAATATAGCCATAGATCTAGCAGTCTATCATAAGGATTGCCAAATTGCAATTCAAGTTTTGGGAGCTATTCCGTGGACAACAACTCTGGTCCCGGGATTATCTTGAGTAGACTTTATCATATTGGCCCCGTCCGGCAAAACCGGCCCCACCCAATAAAATATTTTTTCCGCGTCCGGAATCGCCATATTGACGCATCCGTGACTCATCGGTTGGCCAAAATTATTATGCCAATAGGCTCCGTGTAATCCGAAGCCTTGGTAAAAATACATTACAAACGGAACATTTGGAAGATAATAGTAAGTATTCTTGGCCTTATCTCCGCCGGACATTTTGGTATAACGCAGCTTTATCCAAATCCGGTATTCTCCGGTTGGAGTCGGCGCCCATTTACCGGAAGAAATTAAAAATTTCATAACTTCTTTATCCCCTTCCATGGCCCGTAAAGTTTGGGTATCTAAATCAACATCTATCCACTTCTCTTCTGAACTTACTCCCAAAACCGCAGATTCCGGTTCCGGATTTGGCAAGGCTTGAGCAAGGGGAGAAATTTTTTCATTCATAAACCAGGCTAATTGCTCTCCGTTCATAAACTCACCTGATCCCAAGATACTGTCTTTCCCACTGCAAACAAATTCGGGATTGATGGTATGCTGTTTCCAGTCAGTAACGCTTCTGACTAACATAACGGTTAAAATTGCGGCCATTCCGGCCATCAGGGTTAAAAACCTGATTGGTTTAGCGATAGGATGTTTGCTCATCAGTTAACAATTAAATTAATTATTTTGCCTGAAACAAAAATAATTTTATTAATTTTCTTTCCCTCAATATACCTCATAACGGATAAATCTTCCATAGCCATTTTTTCTATGCCTGATTGGCTCTTGGCAGTTGATTGGTCGGCAGAAATAATTGCTCTGGTTTTACCGTTAATCTGAACAGGAATTTCAACCATTTCCCCTTCTAAAATTTTAGAATTATATTCCGGCCAGGAGCTTGAATGAATTGATCCGGAAGAATCAGGATAAAGATAATGCCAAATTTCTTCTGTTATGTAGGGGGCAAAAGGCGCAAACAATTTAATTAGTTTTCCCGCATCATCCGTTGATAAAATATTTTCTTTTCCATCTGAAACTCTTTCTTCATACGCATTCATAAACTCCATTAAAGAAGCGATCGCCGTATTGTATTTAAACTTAGCGATATCTTCTGTTACTTTTTTAATCGTTTTATTTAATATCCTTTCAATCTCTTTATCAGAATTTTGTCCCGCAGAGCGGGATCCGGCTTTGCCGGAAGTTTTGATTTGTTTTTGGAACGCCCTCCAGATGCGTTCTAAAAACCTATACATTCCCACCATTCCCGTATCCCGGAAATCTCCGCCCTGATCATACGATCCTAAAAACATCAAATACATCCGTAAAGCATCAGCCCCATAACGGTTGATGTATTCGTCCGGATTAACCACGTTCCCGCGGGATTTACTCATCTTAGCCCCGTCTTTGATAATTAAACCGTGAGAAAAAAGGGACGGAAATGGTTCCGGGCTATCAATTCCGGATAAATATCCCCAATCTTTAAAACACATCCAGACGAATCTGGCGTAAAGTAAATGCAAAACTGCGTGTTCTGCTCCGCCGATATAAGCATTTACCGGCAACCATTTTTTTGTTAATTCAAGATTAAATGGAGATTTGCTGTCATCCCGAGCGAAGTCGAGGGATCTAGCTTTAGCGATATCGATATTGCCTTCGGCTAGATTGCCGCGTCGCTGCGCTCCTCGCAATGACGAATGTCTGAATTCTTTTGTTTTTAAGTTTGGATACGCCAAGAAATACCAGCTGGAATCCAAAAAAGTATCGCTGACGTCAGTTTCCCTTTTGGCAACTCCACCACATTTTGGACAGACAGTTTCCAACCAGCTTTTAGGGGCTTTTTGTAACGGAGACAATCCGTCCCCGGTTGGTTTAAAATCCTTAATATCCGGCAATAAAACCGGCAACTGATCCTCCGGCATCGGATTCCATCCGCATTTTGGACAATTAACCATCGGAATCGGCGGACCCCAATATCTTTGCCGCGAAATCAGCCAGTCGCGGAGGTGATAAGTAGTTACGCGCTTTCCTATTTTCTTCTCAACAATCCATTCAACAATCTCTTCAAGGATATCTTCAACATTCCTCCCTGTAAATTCTCCAGAATTTTTTAACGTACCTTTGTTTATGTGAGCATGGATAGGTTTATCGGGCTCTTCTTTGTTCCGTTCAACTATCTCTCGTAAAGATATATCGTACTTTTTCGCAAACTCATAATCCCTCGGATCATGAGAAGAACAACGGATAATACCTGTTCCAACATCTAGCAATGCAAAATTTGCCAACCAAATTGGCATATCGCCCCCTGTAAATGGATCACGAACATATCTCCCAGTAAAAACTCCTTTTTTCTCAAACTTATCGGCTTGACGAGCTTCTACTGTAATCTTCTTGGTTTCGTTTAAAAAACCTTTATAATCCTTATAATATTTATCCTCAAGCTGAAGATCCTCAATAATAGGATGATCTGGAGCAATAACAAGAAATGTGTCCGCAAACAACCAAGCCGGATAAGCGGAGAATGCGTCAAGGGTCACTTTTAGACCATTAACTTTGTGATGAATAATTACCCCCTCTTTTTTCCCAATCCAATTCTGTTGCGCGATGGTAATTTTCTTCGGCCAGTTTAGTTTTGGGATATTGTTCAACAGTTGATCGGCGTAGGCGGTAATTTTGAAAAACCACTGCTCGGTTTCTTTTCTGGTCGTCGCCGTCTTGCACCGCTCACAGACTCCACCTTCTACTTGTTCATCAGATAAAACCGTTTTACACGACGGGCACCAATTAACCATGGCTTTTTTCCGGTATGCCAAATTATGCTTATACATCTGGACAAATAACCACTGTGTCCAGCGGTAATATTCGGGATCATAAGTTTCCAATTTTTGATCCCAGGCAAAACCGTCGCCGATCATATGCAGTTGTTCGTAAAAATGCTTTTCGCTGATTTTGGCGTGTTCTTTGGGATGGCGGCCGACTTTAATGGCGTAATTTTCGGAGTGAATTCCAAATCCGTCTAAACCAATCGGCTGAAAAACATCAAATCCCTGCATCCGTTTAAACCGACCGTGGACATCAGCCCCGGTAAAAGCATACATATTCCCCACATGTAGTCCTTCCGCCGACGGATACGGAAACATCATCAGGTTATAATAGGGTTTTTTGGCCACAGCCAAATCCGGTTGATAAACCTTTTTATCCAACCAAAACTGACGCCAGCGTGGCTCTATTGTCTTTGGATCGTAAATATCCATTTACATCCTTGATGCTCTGGGTTGAGCGACGTTAACTCTAAGAGTTCTTTCGTCCAGTTCTTTGCCATTCCACATGTCAACAGCTTTTTTAGCATCTTCGTCGCTCCCCATTTCTACAAATCCAAATCCGCGGGGGCGGTTGGTTTGCCTATCCATCATTACATCCGCTGATACTACCTGCCCGGCTTGTGAAAAAGCCTCGCGGAGTCCGTCAGAAGTAGTTTTATACGATAAATTTCCGATATACAGTCTTTTTTGATCCATATTTTGTCAGTCACCTCCTTTTAAAATCTAATCTTGCAAGAAAAATTATACCATGAGATACTTGGGATTAAGATGATTAACCTGACCCAGGTCATTCTAGTTGTAGTAATTACCACTCTCACCATTCTTCTGACCTTTATCGGCATTCAAGTCGTTTATATTCTCAAAGATTTACGGGAAACGCTTCAAAAAGTAAATAAAATTGTCGGCCAAGCCGAGTCTCTGACTACTGCCATATCCAAACCGATAACCGGCATCAGCTCATTAGTTGAAGGAATTCAGTCTTCTATGAAAATTGCCGAGTTATTGGGCTATGTTAAAAAAAATGCCAAAAACGCCATGGAAGAACTTCCTGAAAAAATCAGTGAAATAAAATCTGACCTGAATAATGCAATTCATCAATCAGAGGAAAATGCTGAACAGCCAAAATCATCACCAGCTCATACAACATCAGCCGTCAAAAGATTCTTTCACCGCTCCGGCACTCCATTGGGATAAATCTCACTACTCTAACCCTGACTCTGTATTGATTCTAACAATTACAGGAGCAACACAAGAAAATTTGGCTTAATAATAATAAACGGTTGGTAATTTAGGTCTTTTTGGAGAGTAAATAGAAAGTCCAAAGAAGAGCATTTGCCACTCTTTTTCTTGATAATCCACGGTGTCTGGCAAGGCTTGGTTTTCTTTG
>Ga0209211_10002151_pt1 | contig 34809 bp, 30 predicted proteins | sample RifGroA2_FD_183992 | JGI IMG/M metagenome (GOLD analysis project Ga0209211, IMG submission 183992) | Groundwater microbial communities from Rifle, Colorado, USA - Groundwater A2 (SPAdes) (version 2) | ecosystem: Environmental > Aquatic > Deep subsurface > Groundwater | place: Rifle, Colorado... | reverse complement strand
CACCGCTTGAAGTTTCAGGAGTTTTACTGCCGAAGTATTACAACTTTCTGTCGTTTCTACGTACTAAGCTTCGTCTTTCTTATCAACCTAAATCAACTTGATATCAACCGTTTGGAATACCAGCGCCGCATTCTACTGCTGAATTTGGAGCGGGCGAAGGGAATTGGACCCTCTGTCTTCTCCTTGGCAAGGAGACATTTTACCGGTAAACTACGCCCGCATTAATAATTTCTTAAATGCATTTCCACTTTTGTATGATTTTATCACTTTTTCTCGTCTTTTGGCTTCTAAAATTGTCTTATATGTTTCTTTATATATTATTAACCAATTGCCTTTTTGTCTTGTAGATTTTGTTTGACCTCTATTATGTTCTTCTAAACGTCTCATCAGGTCGTTTGTCGAACCTATATAGTATCTATTTATAACCGAGTTATACAAAATATATATGAAGAACATTTTAGTCTTTATATTCTACCAAAGCTCTCTTCAATATCTCAATTGCTCTTTTTAAATCATCAGTATTCAAAACATAGGCTATTCTTACTTCGTTTTTACCTAGTCCTGGGGTTCCGTAAAATCCAGCTGCTGGCGCCATCATGACTGTAGTATTATCAACTTTAAAATCAGTTAATAACCACTTGCAAAAATTTTCGCTGTCCTTAACCGGTAATTTAACAATTGTATAGAATGCTCCTTCAGGTTTTTTTAAATACACGCCTGGAATTTCTTTCAAACCTTCATATAAAACATCGCGCCTTTTTTGATATTCTTTATGGACTTCTTGAAAATAATCATCGCTTACCTCCGTTAATTTTGAAGCCATAACCTGATCTACTAAACCGGAAGAGAGTCGACCTTGACCGATGCGAAGTACGCCGGCGCTGATTTCTTTATTAAGGGTGATTAACATCCCTAATCTTGCCCCACAGAGACTATATCTTTTTGAAAGGCTGTCGAGTAATATCATCTTATCAGGCATACTTTCCATATAATTTAAAATCGATGTGTACGGTAAACTGTCGTAAACAAATTCACGATATACTTCATCACTTATAAAAAATAAGTTATATTTTTCACATAACTCTGCCAACATATCCATTTCTTGCTTTGTATAGACAGTACCTGTTGGATTTGATGGATTACAAATTATAATCGCTTTAGTTTTCTTATTAATTTTTTTTTCTATTTCAGACTTGGGTGGAAGATGAAATCCGGTTTTTTCCTCAGTCGTTATCGGGACTAGTCGAATATTATTGACAGCTGCATATGAATTATAGTTTGCATAAAATGGCTCAAACACAATGATCTGATCTCCAGGTTCAGCAACTGCAAAAAAAGTCATTGATATTGCCTCGCTTCCTCCTGTAGTTACCTGAATGTTTTTTTTACCAATAAATTTATATCCGATTTTATGATAATAAAACTTAAGTGCCTCCAAAAAAACAGGTTCTCCATGGGATTGACTATATCCAATTGGATTTTGCGTCCAGTCATTCAAAACTTTAATCATTATTTCAGGAGTTTTAATATCTGGATCGCCAATATTTAAATGTAAAATTCTTACACCGTTTTTTTTGGCTGCTTTCGCGTAAGACGCCAACTTTCGAATAGGCGAAGCAGGAATTACTAGTAATCGAGTGGAAACATTTGTTTTACTCATATGCAAATAAACAAAAGTGCCGAGAGTCAGAGTCGAACTGACATCTGAGGTTTTTCAGACCCCCGCCGTGACCACCTTGGCTATCTCGGCATGAAAAGTGCGCTTGCTTGGGATCGAACCAAGGACATCTACTTTATAAGAGTAGCGCTCTACCGCTGAGCTACAAGCGCTCATTATAGTAAATTATTATACAAAATATATTGAATAATGTGGACTTAGCCAGAATCGAACTGGCGACTGGTCAATGCGAATGACCCGGTATACCACTTACCTATAAGCCCGATGTGCCCCTAAGAGGAATTGAACCTCTATCTCCAGTTCCGCCCGCCAGTATAGCAAATCCCTGTGCCCTCGACCAGAATTGAACTGGTATTTTCGGCTTCGGAGGCCAACGCTCTATCCGTTAAGCTACGAGAGCTATACGGCGGGTGTCCGTTGAGCTATAGAGACGATGTCATATTATAATATTTTTTTTCCATAAAAAAACACCACCCTCCTAAAAATTGCATATTGGAAACACGCAACTAAATTCAGATAGTGTTTTTTATTTGATTAATATCTTGGTCTATCATCTCTTCGAAAGCTGCCTCCACCTCCACCACCTCTATATCCACCTCCGGCTGGCCTTTCTTCTCTTGGCTTAGCTACGTTGACAACTATTTTTCGAGTTTCAACTTCTTTGCCAGTCATTTCGGCAACTGCTTTTTCAGCGGCTGCTTCATCAGCAAATGTTACGAAACCGAAACCTTTTGATCTTCCAGACATTCTATCTGTGATGACCACAGCTTCGACTACTTCTCCAAATTGAGCAAATAATTCTTTTAAAGAATCATTTGTCATTGTCCAAGGAAGATTTCCTACGTAAAGTTTTTTCTTATCCATTATATTTTTCACCCCCTCTCTCTGTTTTTTTTAAGTTAGATATTTTCATTTATTCTTTTGAAGCTCTATAAACCGAAACGAAACGCAGTTTAAAGACTCTTCTAAATCTGTCACTCATTATACCACAGATATTATTAATAATTGTCAATATTAAAATTGTCCAGACTTTAGAGGTAAATTGTCTGCTTTTTCAGAACAGGGTCCCATGCTTTCGCCGACACATGGAATTTCTACATATTCTTTGTATTGATAATTACCTGCTGCATTCCAGACAAAATACGAGGTCTTTCCTATGTTTTTCATTTGTTTCGAATCAAGATTAATAAGTAATGTTTCGGGCTGATGGCCACCACAGTTCCAGCACCCATACATTTTTAATGCTAAATATTTATTTGACGCATCTAATGATTCAAGTTTCGGTACTTTATAACCCGATTCCTTGTAGTTTTCATCAAACTTATTTACTAATGAAAGTTTGTTGGTTTTTTTTGTTAAATTATATTGATATAAATAATATGATGTCTGTGTATTTTCCCCAGTTTTTACTCCCCATCTCATGATAAACAAAAAAGTATTATTGTCTTTTGAGGACAATAATCCAAAGACTTCATCGTTCATAAACTCTCCAGCAGGCACCCCCTGTGGCGAATCCACTATCCCTACCCATTTGTAATTAATTGCGTCATGTATTTCTTTCCCCTCCATTGCCGATTGATTGCTGTCATCATATATTTTATTCCTATATTTCAAATAAATTTTTCCCTGATATATTACATAGCTAATTGTATTTTCATTTATTTCTATTTCTGGCTCATTGATCATGATATTCGTAGGTTTTTGAGAATCATTAATCGTAGACACAACCGTTTCAGTAGGCGCAACCTCATTTTTAATCTGTTTACCTTGACCTAAGTTATAAGCAAAATATCCAACCACTCCAACAATAATTAAAAACAGTAGTGAGAAAAATAGTGTTTTATACATATTTTTGGAATTTATTTAATTAACGCAAAAATAATAATAATATAATCGTCAGAATTATTCTATATAAGCCAAAGGTTACTAATGTATATTTTTTTAAGTAGCCTATTAACCATTTAACAAAAATATAGGCAAATACAAATGAAGTAAAAAATCCTATCAATAAAAATTGTAAATTTGAATTATTGGTTAACAATTTAAAATCAGTTTTAAAAAAATCGAGGGTTGAAGCGGCAAAAATGGTTGGAATTGCTAGAATAAAAGAATATATTGCTGACTCACTCCGTTTAAACCCCTGGCCCATCATAGTCAACATCACAATCCCCGCCCTTGATACCCCGGGGACAACGGCTAAAGACTGACCGACTCCAATTAAAAAAGCCTCCCAATGATTCATTTCTTGTATTGATTTACTCAATCTAATTTTCCCTTTCTTTATCATCCATTCAAATACTATAAATAAAATTCCAACGCCAAACATTGCCACTTCGATTAATCGAAGTGAATTAAAAAAGTATTTCGTTATGGTTTTTTCTAAAATCAAACCAACAATCGCTGTCGGAATGAAGGAGATTGCAATCTTTAGCCAAAGATCTTTATGTTTGACAACATAAGAAAAATATATAAAAATTACCGCCAAGATAGCTCCAGATTGGATAAAAACTTCGAAAAATTTTATAAATTCTGTCTGGGTAATACCTAATAATTTCGACGTGATTATTAGATGAGCAGTTGAAGAAATTGGTAAGAATTCAGTGACGCCTTCTACAACCCCTAATACAAATGAGTGAATAATATTCATCTTTAAATTATAATACTAGGTATTAACTTATGAAAGTCGCTCTCATTCACGACCAACTAACAGAATTTGGAGGATCGGAAAGAGTGTTAGTTGCATTAAAAAAAATATTCCCTCAGGCTGATATTTATACGACAACTTACAATTTAAATTCACTTGGGTCTCATAAAAATCTTATTAAAAACTGGAAAATTCATACTTCTTGGTTTGGAAAAATTCCGATAATAAACCGCTATTATTCCCCTTTCCGTTTTCTTACTCCACTTATTTGGGAAAGTTTTGATTTTTCAGGGTACGATCTTGTCATATCTTCTTCCGGTAGCTGGATGAGTAAGGGAATAAAAACTACTAAACCTACATTGCATATTTCCTATGTTCATCACCCACCTCGATATTTATATGGTTACGAAACGGCCATTGAATGGCAAAAACATTTTATTATTAAAATATATGCATACATTGTCAATCACTTTTTAAGAATCTGGGATTTTGAGTCAAGTCAAAGACCTGACTACTTAATTGCAAATTCTATAGAGACTCAAAAAAGGATTGAAAAGTTTTACCGACGTGATTCAACTGTTATCTATCCTCCTGTCAACGTACACCCTCAGGGTGTCCAGAAACAGAATGGACACCCTAAGGGTGACTACTTTTTGACGGTTTCTCGCCTTGCCAAAGCAAAACATATAGATGTACTTATAAAAGCCGCCAATATATTAAAATTCAATTTAAAAATCGTTGGAAGCGGGCGCGATAGCGAAAGATTAAGAGAGGTCGCAGTACCGACGGTTGAGTTTTTAGGAAATACAACTGACAAAGAATTTAAAAAAGTATTTTCTCATGCAAGGGCATTTTTATTTGCGGCTCGTGATGAGGAATTCGGGATTGCACCGGTTGAGGCGATGGGGTATGGGATACCTGTCATTGCCTTTAATTCTGGCGGAGTGCCTGAATATGTAAAAAATGGGGTAAATGGATATTTGTTTGATGAGTTGGATGAAAATTCATTAATTTATCAAGTAAAAAAGTTGGAAAGTTTAAAAGAAACAGAGTATCTAAAAATGAGAAAAGAAGCCAGAAAAACCGCAGAAAGATTTACTGAAGAAAAATTTGAAAAAAATATTAAAGACTTTATAAAAAATCATGCCAGAGCTTCCAGAGGTTGAATCGATAAAAAATTCCTTAAAACCAAACATTACCGGAAAAATTATTAAAGACATTGATATTTTATCCTCTAAAAACTTCGTTGGGAATAAAAAAGATGTCATTGGAAACAAAATAACTTCTGTTTATCGTTACGGCAAAGTCCTTGTTTTCAAACTTGAAAAACTTGACAAACTTTATAATTATTTAAATATCCATTTCAAGCTTTCCGGGCAAATGCTTTACGCAAAAAATATTAACAACGCAATTTTTGAGAATCCCATTCCTTTTACCGGAGGAAATAAAATGCCGGCTAATACGACCAGGGTGATTATAAAATTTACTGATAATAGTGCCATATTCTTCAATGATCTTCGTAAATTCGGGTGGATAAAAATAAGCAAGCAGCCGCTAATCCCAAAAGGCATTGATGTTTTGGATAAGAGATTCACGCCAATACTTATTAAGTTGCTCACTCATAAAACCAGGAGGCCGGTTAAAGTTTTGTTAATGGATCAGGATTTAATAACCGGGATAGGAAATATTTATGCTAATGACTCTCTTTATTTGGCCGGAATTCATCCTCAAAGAAAATCTAACTCTTTAAATGAATCGGAAATAAAAAAACTCCACAAAGCCATAATTGAAGAAATAAAAAAAGGGGTAAAAGACAAGGGCTCATCTGGTGCTGATGAGGCTTTTATACTCCCCGACGGATCAAGGGGTAATCACCAAAGAAGCTTTTTGGTTTATCAAAGGGATGGGAAACTTTGTAAAAAATGCAAAACCATTATTAAAAGAATTAAGCACAACGGCCGCAGTTCCTTCATTTGCCCAAGGTGCCAACCCTCCCCCTTGTCATCCTGAACTTCCCCCTTGTCATCCTGAACTTCCCCCTTGTCATCCTGAACAAAGTGAAGGATCTAGCGACTAAAAGGAGCGTAAAATATTATTAATGAGTAATAATTATTACGTTTATATTATTACTAATTATGAAAATACTGTTTTATATACAGGAATCACGAATGACCTTCAAAAAAGAATAGAAGAACATAAGAAAAATGTTTCTAATAATGCATTTAGTAATAAATATCGTTTGTATAAGTTAGTTTGGTTCGAGGAATTTAACTCTCCAGATGAGGCAATTCTAATTGAGAAAAGAATTAAGGGTTGGATACGAAAAAAAAATCGATCTTATCAAAAATAAGAACCCAAGCTTTAAAGACTTATATACGCTTCGCTAGATCCTTCGGTCTCCCGACTTGGTCGGGATCCCTCAGGATGACAAATGTTATATAATCTTATAATGAAATTAATAAAATTAAAGCCTAAATATGATTAAATGCGCTTTTGAAGACGGAGGTCAGGGAAATCTGAGACATGTAGTTGTTGATATGATCGTCGTTAAAGACAATCAAATATTACTTGTAAAAAGAGCTCCTCATCTGTCGAATGGTAATAAATATGCTTTAATAGGAGGATTTTTAGAAAGAGACGAAACAACTAGTGAAGGAGCGCTCCGAGAAATTATGGAAGAGACTGGCTATAAAGCTAAAATTGTAAGCCTCTTTCGAATCATCGATAACCCTAATAGACGAGGTGAAGACCGACAAAATATTTCCTTCGTTTATTTGGTTAAACCCCTCGAAAAAGTCGGGACACCTGATCATGAAGTTAAAGAGCTTAAATGGTTTGATTTGGATAAGCTTCCATCACCCGAAGAATTCGCCTTCGACCACCTCGATAATATTAAAATGTATATAGACTATTTAAAGAAACCTCGACCTCTCCCAATTTTTGATCTTTGATTTTTGAGTTTTGATCTTATTTTTATTCATATCTCATCGCCTCGACCGGCTCTAGATTAGCGGCTTTACGGGCGGGTAATACCCCAAAGACAATTCCAATCACACTTGATACTCCAAGAGCTAATGCGACCGACATTACATCAATATACGCTGGGAAAAACTTTTGGACAGCAAAGACTCCAAGCGCAGCAAACGCCAATCCTAAAAGTCCTCCAATCACAGATAATGCTATTGACTCAATAATAAACTGAAAAAGGATATCATTTTTGCGTGCCCCTATCGCCCTTCTTATCCCAACTTCCTTTGTTTTGTCAGAGACAGTCACATACATTATATTCATTATTCCTATCCCTCCAACTAAAAGTGAAATACTGGCGATCGCTACCAAAACGATGTTCATAATCCCAAAAATCCCGTTAACTACTGACAAGATCTCTGTTGGCTCAACAATACTAAATTCATCGTCCTCATATCGTCGTAGCATTTCTTTTTTTACCTCTTCTTTTACCGTAGATATGCTGACATTTTCATCAGTTTTAATCGCAAAACGGATAAACTTTTTATCGGGATCAAATATAAATCCGGTTGTATATGGTCCAAAAAAATATGAGTCATAATCAGGGCCACCAAATCCTCCTCCACCCTTACTTTTTATTACACCGATAATTGTAAAAGTGACATTATCGATCGAAACCTTCTTATCTAGGGCCTCGTTAATAGATCCGAAGAGTTTTTCGGCAATCTTCGGACCTGCAATTAATACTTTTGATCTTTTATCAATATCGCTTTTGTCCAAAAATCTACCCTTATCTATTTCAAATCCGGAAATATCAAAGAAAGCCTCTGAAGAAAAAAAAATAGTCACAAATTCTGTCTTTTTCGTCCCCTTTGCCTCTCCAGATTTAGAAGCAAGTGGTGTGATTGCTTTTATACTTCGAATTCTTTTTAAGCGGTTTAAATCCTTCAAGTCAAATCGGTTACCAAGAAGCGATGATGCCCCAAATCCCCCACTTTCAAGTAATTTGCCAGGTGCTACGAACAAAGTATTTTTACCTAAGGCATCAAACTGATCAGATATATATTTTTTGAGTCCTAGTCCCATAGCTGTGAGCATCACAACCGCAAAAACACCAATAAGAATGCCTAGTGAGGTAAGGAAGGTTTGCATCTTACTTCTTCTAAAGTCTTCAAAGGCTGATTTAATTATAAATAAAAAATAGTTCATACGATTTTTCCATCTTTTACATGTATAATCCGTTTTCCGTAAGCTGCAATATCTTTTTCATGAGTTATAACGGCAATTGTTATCTTTTCCTTTTCATTTAACTGCTTTAAAAGATTCATTATTTCTGACCCTGACTTACTGTCAAGATTACCCGTTGGCTCATCGGCTAAAATTAACTTCGGCTCCATTATAAGCGCCCGAAGAATCGCAACCCGCTGCTGTTGTCCACCTGAAATTTTATTTGGAAAGGAGTTTTCCTTACCTGATAACCCAAAAGTTTTTATTAAATTATGTGCTTTTTCTTCTGGATTATAGAGAATTTTTTTTCTCGAATAAACAGTTGGTAATAAAATATTTTCAATAACTGTAAGCTTGGGAACAAGGTTAAACTGTTGAAATACAAATCCGATAAATTCATTTCGGAGAGAGGAAATTTGATCATCGGAGAGACTAGAAACTTTTTTATTCTGTATTAATATTTCACCAGATGTAGACTTATCAAGTAAGCCTATTAGATGCATTAATGTAGATTTACCTGACCCGGAAGGCCCAATGATTGAAACAAATTCTTTTTCTTTTATCTCAACAGTTGCCCCTTTAAGAGCGTGAAAATAAGTCTCCTCGTCTATCTTGTAGCTTTTGCTTACATTGACAAGCTTAATCATAAATGACAGTTTTTTCCGTTAGCCCATCGGTAATTATGTATTTACCATCAACCTCTTCAGAATAATTTATATACTGTTTTATTTTCTTCTTATCAGATCCAGTGTTAATATAGCTGCCTTTTTTATCTTTTTTTAGATAAGAAGCAGGAATCGATATTACCCCGTCCCTTTCCTTAAGTACAAATTCAAGATCTCCAGTCATCCTAAGTCGAAGTGGTAGCTCCATCGTTTTTTCATCCAATTTTAGCCTTACCTCATATACTGTCCCTGTCTCTCCTTCCTTTGGAGAAAAGGAAACGTAGTAAACTTCTCCAATGTATTTTTTTTCCGGATATGCATCAAAGTTTATTGTCCCCTTCATACCTTCTTTGATATTGATTACATCAGCTTGCTCGGCTGTGACTGAAAAATATAAGGTCTTTGGGTTAACTACTTCAAAATCAGCACCAGCCGGAGTGATATTAACCCCAGCAAATGGAGTCGCTACATGGGTGACAATACCCTCAATTGGCGTCCAAAGAGCAGAATACTCAAGAGCTAGATTTTGATATTCAACGTCAAGCACAGTATTGGTTAAGCTGAATTGATTATTTTCAAGCGCTCTCTCAGCCGATCTTCTTGCCGTTTCTGAAAGATTAAATGGTTCAACTTTAAAATCATCTTTTTCTTGTTCAAAATTATTTCTAGAAATGGAGTATGAATTTAAATATTTATTCAGACGGTTTTGAATATCTCTTTTATCTAGAGTCGCCAAAGTTTGATACTTTTTTACATAATCCCCTTCTTTGACCCCAACCCAGGCGAGTCGACCTGAAGTTTGGAACTTTAAAGATACTCTCTCATCAGCATTGATTTCGCCGGTCAATGAAAGCACCTCTTTCAAATTCTCCCTTTTAACCGTATAACTTTCGACTTTTTCCTTCCCTGATGAAGCGGAATTACGACCGTAGATAATAAACCCGATGGTAATCAGTATAAATAAAATCAAATACCATCTTTTTTTAATAAAGCTTTTCATAGATATGGGGTCCAATCAGCAATAGGCATAATATTGTAACTTAAAAAATTCCAAGCATAAAAGAAAATCGCAGGAAATAATACTATACATATAGCTATAAATTTTTTTGAAGTAAAGAATTTTTCATGGGCAATTAGCGCCATAGGCCACAAAGGTAAAGAGTATCTCCCAATATCTCGATGTTGAATAAATAGAGTTGCAATAAAAAATACTAATGAGAAATAAAAAAAACTTCTCTGTTTGCTCTTAAATAAAGAGATAACTGTTAAACCGTATAACAAAAAATAAAATATTACGTCCTCGAGCCATGCCGTCCCTACCCAGGGCATTTTAAAATTAAATACTGAAAAAGGAAATATAAGATGTATGTTGTCCCCGGAATTAAAATAGGCAAAGAAGTCACCCATCTGTTTCCAATAGATTATAAATACTACCAATAGACCTGCTGGTATCAGAGCTATTCCTAGCCAATCAATTTTTGGCATTGATCTCTCAATATTCTTTTTTTTGACAAGTAACTTTTCAGCAAAAACTAAGCAGTAAGCGCCAAAAAGAAGAATTCCAGGACTTTTAGTCATTGTGGCCAGTCCTCCAAAAAGTCCAGCTAGTAAATATTTACCTTTTTCAAAAAAATAGAGTGACCCCAATATTAAAAGTAAAAATAAGCTTTCAGGCGCACCGACTGATCTGACTACAAATAATCTTGGTAAAAAGAGAAAGATGATTGTAAGTAGCATTGGTGCTTTTGTAATCTTAATTTTTTTTAGAATAAAATAAAAGAACCAAGCTAGACCCACCGTTGCAAAGATATTTACTAATAGCATCGATTTAAGATATGCCAACTCGTTAATTTGAAATGAGTTACTTATAAATTCTTTAAGTAGTCGAATTGTTAAAGGGTATAGGGGTAGATGGGCGGCAAAATAATTAGCTGGTTGCGCTAATATATTTCCTCCATCAGGCGTTTTTAACTTCGCAGGATCATATAGAGTTTTTGCCGGTATGACATATAAAGGCCCATCATAATGTTTATAGATATATTCAAAGCTGCTATTTTCAAGTTTTAACCCTAACCAATTGGATGACTTTGTTAAAAAAGGGAGCCAGAGAAAAAGGGTGCTTAGAAAAACGATTAAAGTTAAGGTAAAATATGGATATATGCGTCGCATACTTTCTATTGTATCAAAAAATTGGGTCTTGATTTTAGTTTTACTCTCAGGAATTTTTTTAAGATTTTTTCGCTTTGAGGGATTTGTAACTTTCTTAGGTGATCAAGGGAGAGATGCCATCGTCATCAAAAGGATTCTATCTTTCGAGCATTTTCCGGCAATTGGCGCCCCGACTTCGGTCGGTCAAGTATATCTTGGCCCCTTTTATTACTATTTTATCGCTCCCTGGTTATTAATTTTTAGAAATAATCCTCTAGGGCCCGCTTTTGGAGTGGCTTTATTTTCTTGTCTATATCTACTTATTAACTATCTAATCCTAAAAAAGATTTTTGATAAAAAAACCGCTATCATCTCAACGATTTTACTCAGCTTTTCAACTGTACTTATTGATTTATCGCGCTTCTCTTGGAATCCAAACCTTATGCCATTATTCTCTCTGCTAACGGTGTATTTCCTATTAAAATCTATAAATACAAATAAGATTATTTATTATTTGTTGATGGGTTCTTTTTTATCATTTTCAATCCAACTTCATTATTTAGCCTTATTTCTCATTCCTCCAATAGGTATTTACGGAATATCACAACTTCTTGTAGCATATAAAAAATCTCGAAATCAGCTGCTGACCGTAATAAAAGGTTTATTATTTTCGATATTTTCATTTGTTTTTTTCTCCATTCCCTTAATTGTTTTTGACCTAAGGCATAATTTTTTAAATACTAATAATTTTATTAACTTATTCAAGCAAAGTCAGTCTGGCAGTAATAAATTAAGCAACTTAATAGATACTTATCTTTACCTTAATAAGCATGTGTTTAATTTTTCTCCGAATTACCCGATCATAACAATAGTTTTAGCTTTGACTTTTGTAGGTTTTTTAATTCTCCTTTTTCAAAAGAAAAGTAATATTAAGGTTTTTTTAGGTTTCTTTTTAGGATTAATTTTTGGATTCATGTTCTATGGTGGCCAAAAACATCCTCATTATTTTGGAGTAATATATCCTTTCTATTTCATTATCGTTGGTTACTTCATTGCTTATCTTAATAGTCTTAAGTTTGGGAAAATATTAATCGCAATTTTTCTGATCACTTATATCTTCTTGAATAGTAAAGGTTATGGATTTCTCGCAAACACCGGAGATCGTCAAATTGAGAGATCGACAAAAATCGCCAGGATAATTTACGATAATGTAAAAAAAGAAAAGTTTACCGTAACTGCACTTCCTGAAAAATACTCAGATTCAACTTATCGATATTTTTTGGAAATATGGGGTAAGCGCTCCCTAGAGAAAGATAGCCTGGAAAAAGCCGATGAGTTATTCGTAGCTTGCGAGAAGAAATGTAAGGTAATTGGAGATCCACAATGGGACATTGCTTTTTTTGCTCCTAATAAGATCACGGGTGAGTGGCAAGTTGATAATGTTAGAATATATAAGTTAATACGCTAGATTTTTTTTAATGAAAATTTCTTTAATCATACCCTGCTACAACGAGCAATCAAATATTCAAAAAGGCGTACTCGATAAGATCGGAAACTACACTCAAAATAACCCTTCTTTTTTTGAAGTTGTTATTGTTGACGATGGGTCAAGTGACGACTCTAAAAAAATTATTAAAACTAAATATCTGAAAAACTTTCCCAAATTTAGATTAATTGAAAATAATCATCAGGGTAAGGCATTTGCCGTAATAACGGGTATTGAAAAAGCAAAAGGAGAATATGCGATGTTTTCTGATATCGACCTGGCAACTCCCATCGAAGAAGCTGAAAAACTTATACTTGAGGCAAAGAAAGGTGGTCAAGTTGTAATTGGGTCAAGAAGTAGCTATCGACAAGGAGCGCCAATTCTCAGAAAAATAATGGCAAAAGGTTTTATTATCGTCAGAAATATTGTTATCGGACTACATGGAATCCGCGATACTCAATGTGGATTCAAATTGTTTGAAAAAAAGGCAGCATTAAGAATTATTAATAAGCTTAAAGTTTTCCATGATAAAAGAGTGGCTGAAGGCTCATCGGTCTCGGCGGGTTTTGATCTTGAATTTATATTTCTCGCCAAGAGGCTTGGGTTTAAAATTAAGGAAGTGCCTGTAGCTTGGCGTCATGTTGAAACAAAAAACGTTAATTTTATTAATGATTCTATGGAAACTCTGAAAGACATAATAAAGATTAAATACTATTATCTCACCGGAAAATATGAAGTTTAAAAACTTCCTTATTATTTTTTTATTAGTAATAATTTCAGCTACATTAATTTTTTTCAAATTTAATAGTATTCCAAAATATTTAGCTTATGATGAAGTGGAATTTACAAAGCTTGCCCTATCACTTGACAATAAACCATACATCCCCTATTCAAATCTTGCGACAGGTCATTCTACTTTATATTTTTATATAATCCTTTTTTCTTTGAAGATTTTCGGTCTTACTACTTTTGCATTAAGACTGCCGGCTGCAATATTTGGAACCCTAAGCTTATTGATATTTTATATGATTTTTCTACTGTCATTCCGAGCATTAGCGAGGAATCTAGCGACCAAAGGGAGCGCAATCCACGCTTCGCTAGATTTCTCAGTCACTTTGTTTCTTCGAAATGACAATTGGATGGCTTTTTTATTTACTTTTATTTTTCTCTCTTCGCATTGGTTTCTAAACTTTTCCCGTTTTGCCTTTGAGGCTACTTTTCTCTTATTTCTTGAGCTAGTGTCTATTTATTATCTTTTACTTTATATTAGAGTGAAGAGTTCGACAAAAGTACACTCCTGGAGTGTACTTGCATTTTCTGGATTGTTTGCTGGTTTGGCATTTAATTCTTATACCCCAGGAAGGATTTTCTTCGTCTTACCACTTTCTTTTCTATTTATATCTGTAATTCCATTGATTCAAAATTCAAAAATTAAACTAATGAAAATCTTGCTTTGTTTTTTGGTTCCTTTTATTATTACGGTCACTCCGTTGACAATATCTTTCCTGACAAATAAAGACACTCGTATAGACCAGTTATTTTTTTGGCGGAATCACGAAATGACCATTAGTCAAAAAATTTCTGGCACTTTACAAAATGTAAGCACTATCTCCCAGATGTTTTTCATTAAAGGCGATATGAATGGAAAGCATAATTACCCCGGCAAACCTGCACTTAATCCAATTTTAGGGGTTCTTTTTTTCGCAGGATTACTGATTACTTTAAAAGACTATAAAAACTTTTATAATCAATTGTTTTTGCTTTACTTTGCAATCTCTATATTTCCATCACTCGCAATCTATCCATGGGAAAATCCCAGCATGCTCCGTACTTTCACCGTTTTGCCATCGGCTATTTATTTCATTGCTGTTTCTATTTATAACATTTTCACGATCGGAAAAAAGTTAATAAAGAAAGAGTTGTACCTTTTTGGGATTATTCTCGTTGTGTTTTTATTATCATCTGCTTACGAGCTACGTACTTATTTTAAATATCAATCAGCTGTATTTACTCAGGCTTTTGAAATCCGATTACCACTTGAAAAAGCAATTCACATAAAAAACTTATATGAAAAAAATAAATAATTTATTATTTACAATAATAATAATTTTCTTTCTGGCTTTCTTAATATTTTCTTACCGAAGTATATTCTTTACTCCTTATGACAACAATTATTATCGGGACCTTTATGATCATTCCCAATGGAACATAGCTATAAGTAAACGGTCAGTAAGTGATGACATTGTCTATAAGGTAACCGGTTTTGATTTAGTGAAGAATTGGAGTTTTTTTCAAATTGATCCCCAGACTCCGGTTCTTGGAAAATATTTGTATGGATATTCAATATTGTTATTCCATAACGCCGAAATTATATCTATATTTGTTTTTTTGTTTTCAGCTTTTTTTTTCTATCTTATTTCAAAGAAAATTCTGAGTGATGGCTTTTTAGCACAAGCATCACTACTTATATTTGTATCTGAACCACTGATTTTCCAACAAATGTCGCTCAGTATGCTCGATCTTCCCCAGTTGTTATTTTTACTAGTCCATATTTATTCCATTCTCGAATTGGTCGCTTTCAAAAAAAAGAGCAAATATATCTTTTGGTTACTAGTTAGTGGATTGACATTAGGTGGCTTTATATCTCTTAAAATTGGATTTTTTTCAATTGCAATCATAATTGCCGACTTACTTTATCTTTATTTGAACAAAAAAATATTTCGGGCTATTCCAATTATTTTGATAGCGGGTTTAACTTATATAGTTTCGTATTTACCTTTTTTTCTTCAAGGGCATACGTTAATCGAATTCCTAAAAAATCAAAAGTGGATAGTAATCTCATATTGGATGGCCTCAAAATCAAAGCCAATATATGGAATGGCGGTTATTACTTTAATCTCTGGATTTATTAAAGGTTGGTATAAAGGAGCAACTCTTGACCGAGTAGCCGAATGGACAATTCTTTGGCCAGCTTATTTACTTATTTCATTTAAATTACTTCTTGGCGGTTTAAGTAAATTAGATCGAAAAGTCCTTTATTTATTGATAATGTCAGGTTGTTTTATTTTTCTATATTCAATCGTTCCGTTTAGCGCCCGCTATCTTGTCTTGGTTATTCCTCTCCTTATATTAATATCTATTAAAAATATATTTAAAATCAGGAAATTATTTTTGATAATAATTATTTCACTTTACTTTTTCCAGATTATCAATGTTTTAAGGCCAAGTCCAACCAGCGTCCTATCATCAATTGCGCGGGTGTGGAAAGTTGGAGCTTATCAAGATCTCTATAGTTTTTTAGATAAAAGCACAAAAAACGAAATATCTCGACGCGACTTCTGGAGACATGGTCAGCTATTAGAAAAGAATTTAGGAGTAACAGAAAAAAATATTTCGATACATTTGCCATACGTATTTTTTTGGCAAAATGAAACAAAGGGTAACCTAGAAATTAACTATATTACAAAATTAGGGAAGATTGTAAATAATCAAAAGGTCCATTTTGTTCGCGAAGAAAATAATTGGAGGATTAAATGGAATTATCAGCTTCTTTTAAATAAATATAATTTGGGAGACAAAATCGTAACGAATTATGAAAATGGTCGGTACGGAAAACTTCTGTCAAAAAAAGGTCAAATTATATCTGAGGCCGTTATAAGACCAATATTTTTTGTAACTCACGCTAATATTAAAGATGAATTCTTTGTACAAAATCAATTAATTTTCCTTATCGGTCTTAAAAAACATGATCTGGAATATATTTATAAAGCTAACTGGCAACCAGATTGGCCGGCTGAAATCGGCCCCTTGAAATATAACCTTTCACCTGAAGTCCTAGATAATTATAAATTTGATGAATCCATATCTATTGAATATCGCCCAATGAGAATCAAGAATTTAGAATATTTAGCCCTTTATCCTCAGCTTGATCCTGTCTTAGGGGGATCTATCATTCTTGAAAAAAAAGATGGTTCAAAACAAACTATAATAAAGAGGGATAAAGTTGATGGACAAGATATTATTTATGAAAAAGATAATTCAATTCGTTAAAGAAAACAGTTTTTTATTTATCGTTTGTTGGTTATTTGCTCTTTCTTTAATATTCAGGGTGTTTCAACTCGACCACTTCATTTCCTATCATCAGGATCAAGTTAGGGACTTATTTTATATAAAAGATAACTTTGAAAGGGGTCAAATTATCCTACTTGGCCCGAAAGCATCAGTCGGTAATTTTTTCTTACCTCCTTTCTGGTATTACTTGATGAGTTTAGCTTATATATTTTCAAAATCACCTCTGTCTCCTGCTTTTTTAACTGCTATTTTATCTTCGGCAACAACGGTAATAATATTTTTATTCGTCAATAAATTTTTTAATAAAAAGATTGCTTTTATTTCTGCAATTCTCTATGCCCTTTCCCCACTATCGATTGAGTATTCGCGATTCGCTTGGAATCCTAATCCAATTCCTCTTTTCACAATTCTAACCTTTTATTTTCTATACCGATTCTTATTTGAAAATGATAATAAGAGTTTTTATTATGGTGCAATAGCCGCCAATCTTGCTTTCCAGCTTCATTACCAAGGGTTGGTAATTGTCATATTTTATTTTCTTGTAAATATTTTTTACCGAAAAATAAACTTAAAAAGTTTTATTAAATATATTTTTTTGAATATACTATTAATATTCCCTTTTTTGCTATACGAAATAAAAAATGGATTCGCCAATACTTCCGGGATAGTTAATTTTCTTATCAATACCCAGACAATAATAAAACTCAAGTTGTTTGGAGTTCCTTTTTTCATCAAATTTATCATTAGAGATTTCTCGTTATTTTTGTCAAGGGTGCTGTTATTCAAAAATCAAATAATCGGATATTTTCTTTTAGGAATATTTTCAATTTCAATGTTTTTAAAAATAATCACTTTCCGTAAGGTAGACCGCCTTGAGAAGCCCATCCTAATATTCTTAGTAACATCGTTTATCATGTTGTTTTTTTATAAAAATTCTCTTATTGATTTTTACCTGCTATTTTTAATACCGATTATTATAATTTATTTCATTTTTTTACTTTTTAAATTAAAAAGTCAGAAAGCGGTCTTTCTAATTATATTTTTTATATTAATAGTGAACTTAGGTAAATCGCCTACTTTCGGTAACTATGACAAGACATATCTTTGGGTTAAAGAGTCAATAAAGTTGGTAAGTCAAGAAAAAAATTATTGTGTAAGTTATAACATCTTCCCTCAAAATTATATTGAAAGTAAACTGAAATACGCAATGACGCTACCCAAAAATCAACCGGTATATCAAAATTGCGACGTCTATATGTATTATCAATGTAACCCGAGGATTATGACTGGTTTTTACTTTTGCGAAAATCCTGTCTGCAAGTATAAGCCTATAGATCTAAATAATGCTGAATTGATTGATATGTATCCGCTTTATTCGGGTGTTAAAATATATAAGATACAATTTTGAAACGATGATACATTTTTGAGACAATCGCCTGGGGCCCCATTGGGGTGAGGCGGTCGAAAAAATGATATCAAGTTTCAATGTTTAAGATATGTTTGATATTTTTAAAATATTTTCATTTCTCAAAAAAAGCTTTTCTAAAAAAGATGTTCTCATCATGTCTCTCATTATCGGGCTCTTTTTTTTAACACGACTTATTAACCTCGACAAATTCCCAATTTTTTCAGACGAAGGAATTTACATCCGTTGGGCTAAGGTCGCCTGGCATGATGCATCGTGGCGCTTCATATCCTTGACCGATGGTAAACAGCCTCTCCAAACCTGGGGGACAATTCCATTTTTGAAATTCTTTCCTGACAATGCGCTTCTTGCAGGTCGACTATTTTCCGTAATGACCGGATTCATAGCTCTTTCGGGAACTTTCACTCTTCTCTTTTTTTTATTTGGCAAAACTAGCGCAATAATTGGATCATTTTTATATGTAATTACTCCATACTTTTTATTTTTCGACAGAATTTCACTAGTTGACTCGGCAGTTAACGCTGGTTTTATCTGGATTTTGTTTTTTACGATTATTTTGGCGAAATACAGAAAGCTAGAAACGGCGCTAATACTTGGATTTACAGCCGGATTTTTTCTCTTGGCTAAATCATCGGTAAAAATGTTTTTAATGCTTGGGGCCTTTTCGCCTTTGCTTTTTCTAGAAAAAGAGTGGAAGAAATTTCTGAAAAATTCTGTTAATTATTATTTTCTCTTTGCGATTTCGATTGTTATTGCTATCGTAATTTATAATGTCCAGCGCCTCTCTCCTTTCTTTCAATTTGTCGACAAAAAAAATTTAACCTTTGTAATGAGTTTTGACGAGCTTATAAAAACTCCTTTTCAATATTTTTTGAATAATATTAAACTAACACCGCTTTACATATGGTGGGAGTCCGGCTTTATAATGCCAATCTTGGCAATATTTGGAATGTTTATATTATTGAAAAAAGATAGGAAACTTGGCTTCTTTTTATTGACTTGGTTTATTTTGCCGTTTACTGCAATCATCTTTATCACGAAGGTTCTCTTCCCCCGCTATATGATATTTTTTGGATCATTATTCTTAATCTTAGCTGCTTATTTTTTGTCACATATTTCCAAAAAATTAAGAAATATTTTTATCATTTTGATTATTGTCGCCGTCTCGTATTTTAACTATACAATCATGTTTGACTATAAAAACATTCCGTTTCCTGAAGTTGATCGCGGACAATACCTTGAAGGTTGGCCAGCAGGATGGGGAATAAAAGAATTTATGGATTTCGCGCGAGCTCAATCAGAGACAAAGCCGGTTGTCATAATTGCTGAGGGTAATTTTGGGATGGCCGCCGACGTCCTTGATGTATTCTTAAAAAGAAACGATAAAATAACAATCAAGGGTTACTGGCCTCTTGGTGAAGAACAATTGAGAGAAAACCTGAGCCTTTTGAAAGATAATCATGTTTATGTCTTTTTTTCTCATCAAGAGACATTCCCTCCAAATTGGCCTCTTAAGGAGTTTAAAACCATCGAGAAGCCTGGTGGTAAATCCACTTTCCGCATCTTTGAGCTCGCTTTGCTATAATTACTTTGATGAAAAAGATAATTATTCTTGCCACACTCTTTATTCTTTTTTTAACGGTTGGCAGAAATCTTCTGCCTGGAAAGACAATGTTTGACTTCCATGATGAAACTCAGGCAGCCCGCATTCAGCAATTCACTCTGAATTTAAGAAATCTACAAATACCTCCTCGAATTGCTCCTCAATTCTCTTTTGACCTCGGATACCCTGTATTTAACTATTACGCGCCTTTTCCGTATTGGGTGACATCGGCGATTCACCTTGCAGGATTTGATATTGCCGATTCTACAAAAATTTCATTCTTATTTGCTATTGTTATTGGTTTTATTTTCATGTTTCTTTTTTTAAATTTATTTAATGGTTTTTTTCCAAGTCTGCTTGGGGCAGCGCTTTATTCAACCTCCCCTTGGCTTGCAGTTGAAATATTTATAAGAGGAAACTTAGGCGAAGTTTGGTTTATGGGATTAATGCCTTTAGTTTTTTATTTAATTTACAAAAATAGAAAATACTCAAGCCCACTAATTTTTTTAATGACTACCTTATTTTTAGGGTTTATATTAACTTCTCACAACATTTTATCCTTAATATTTTTACCTGTTGTTTTTATTTATATATTATTACTTGAAAATAAATTAAAAAATCTATTAAGTCTCTTTTTGGCATTTGCTATAAGTAGTTATTTTTTTATACCCGCAGTACTTGAAATTGGGTTTACTCAAGCGATGACTATTGCCAAAAATACAAGTTATACGAGCCATTTTCTTTGCTTAAGTCAGATTTGGACAACTCCGTCATGGGGTTATGGGGGGTCAACGCCCGGATGTACCGACGACGGAATGTCATTTATGTTAGGTAAACCACAGATATTGTTCTTTTTGGTTGGGCTAACAACTCTTTTTGCATATCTAAAAAGAATTGAATATTTTAGATTAATTTTATTCTTCGGTCTTGGTACGTTTTTAGCAATTTTCCTTACTTTATACCAATCGTCATTTTTGTTTGGTTTCTTTAAGCCGATATTTTCTTTATTTCAATTCCCATGGAGATTTTTGTCATTTGCGCTTTTTGGCCTTGCTTTTATTGCAGGTCAACTGCAGATTCCTACAAAATACAAAAAACTGGCTTTAATTCTTATCATCCCTGTTTTTGCAGTCTTTTTTTATAATGCAAAGTTCTTTACAAAATTAATGCTTTCCAAGGAAAAATATAATTTAGAATTTTTATCAAATGTTTACATCTCTCAAAGAGTCGCATACAAAGTATCGGAATATCTCCCAAGTGCTGCGAGTTATAAAAGCTGGCTAGAGTTAGAGCCGCAAAAAAATAGTCAGGAAATTAAAGACCCCACTTTAGTTGATTATAACTTCGTAAGCGCCTTTGACGGAGGCTCAATTAAAACAATCAAGAATGAACCCTTTGTAAAACAAGCAGAAACCAAATCAAAAAAAATATTAGTGGATATACATTATCTTCCTTACTGGAAGATATTAATAAATGGTAATGATTATATTCCAACTGTATTTGATAAATTAGGAAGACCGATTATTGACCTAGTTGGTAAGTCGGTCATAACAGTTAAATATCAACAGACACCGGTTGAGGTATTTTCAAATATATTTACCACGCTTTCTTTTGCGTTATTATTAGCTATGGTTGTCATTAAACCAATATGGATAAAAATCAAGTCTCTGAAGTAAAAAGAAAAACAATAATATCGGCGCTTAGCCTATTCTTTCAAAGTGGATACGCGGCCTTTTTAGGACTTGCCGCCAATCTTGTCTTAACGATTCTATTGTCACCTGGAGTTTTTGGTATATATATTGCCACTCTCTCAATCATCTCAATCCTTAATTATTTTTCGGATATTGGACTGGCGGCTTCGCTTATTCAAAAAAAAGAAATCACTCGCGACGACGAAAAGACTGCCTTTACTATCCAGCAATTTTTAGTTATTTCATTGGTTATTGTCGGTTTTCTTGCAACCTCTACAATTCGGAACTTTTATAAACTACCCGTTGAGGGAACCTTTCTTTATTGGTCCCTTTTATTAGGATTTTTTTTATCGTCACTCAAAACTATTCCTTCCGTTTTTCTTGAGAGGAAAATTCATTTTCAAAAAATAGTCTTGGTACAAGTAATTGAAAATACTTTTTTTTATTTAACGGTAATTACTCTCGCTATAATGGGTTATGGACTTAATAGTTTTACCTACGCAGTAATTTTAAGATCAGTTGTCGGACTTATTTCAATTTATATAATCTCGCCATGGAAACCAGGAATTGGAATAAATATAGCCTCATTTAAACGGCTCGTATCCTTCGGTGCCCCATTTCAAGCTTCATCCCTACTAGCATTAGTTAAGGATGATTTGATGATTTTATATCTCGGAAAGGTTTTAGGATTTACAGGTCTTGGATATATTGGATGGGCTAAAAAATGGGCAGAGGCGCCAATTAGAATAATAATGGATAATATAAGTCGGATTTTATTCCCACTTTTCTCAAAGTTTCAAAATGAAAAAGAAAGATTGACAAAACTCGTAGAAAAAATAATTTTTTATCAATCGTTCTTGATTCTTCCAGCTATTATTGGAGCCGCATTAACCATGCACCAATTTATTGATTTAATACCAAGATATTCTCAATGGACCCAGGCTCTACCCCTTTTTTACTTATTCTGTCTATCGGCATTACTTTCCTCGTATTCAACGCCGTTTATAAATCTTTTGAATGGATTAGGTTACGTTAAAATTTCATTTTATTTCATGGTTGGGTGGACCGCAGCAACTTGGATATTGACCCCAATTTTGATAAAAATGTTTGGGTATTTAGGATTTCCTATTACTTTAGTCATGCTTTCAATGTCTTTTATTGTCGTTATTTACCAGACAAAAAAAGTAGTTAATTTTTCATTTTTAACAAATATCTTTCCATTTTTAGTTTCGTCATTTATTATGGCAGCAATCGTAACTTTGCTCTTAAACTTCTCCCCTTTTTCTTCTCTTGTAGCTTTGATTATTGCCGTTTTAGTCGGTATAATGAGTTATCTATTTATGATCAGGTTTGTATTTAAAATAGATTTTTTAAAAGAAATTATAACACTTAAAAAAAATGAATAAAATCTCGGCAATAATTGTAGTAAAAGACAATCCTCCATACATATTTAAGACTGTTGATTCAATTCTTGATTTTGTTTCAGAAATTGTGATCGTTGACATTGGAATTGAAAACTCACTAAGCGAAAAACTTAAAAAAAACAAGCTTATTAAGTTGGTTAAAATTCAAGGCACAGTACCCTATGTTGAAAAAATTAGAGAAAAAACAAAAGAACTAGCTTCATATGAGCATATATTATTTCTTGATCCTGATGAAGTTGTCCAGCCAGAATTAAAAAAAATCATCCTTGAGAACTACCTGAAATACGATTATTTTAAAATTCCACGAAAAAATATAATCTTTGGTCGTTTTATAAAACACAGTCGTTGGTGGCCAGACTACCAGATAAGATTTTTTAAAAAAAATTCTGTCAAATGGCCGCTAATTATCCATAGACAGCCAAAGGTACTCGGTAAAGGATTTGAAGTTGAGGCAAAGGAAAGCCTATCTCTTTTACATTATAACTATCAAAACCTTGATGAGTATTTATCAAAAGCTAAGAGGTACGCAAAATATGAGGCAAAAGAATTTGCTTCTGAAAATCAAGTGGTGTCATTTTCCCAAACTGTCCGTCGATCATTAAATGAATTTATTAGTAGATATTTTGCAGGTGAAGGTTATCGAGACGGAGTTGAGGGGTTTGTCTTGGCATTCTTACAGATGTTTTATTATTTTTTAGTTTATTTTTATTATTTGGAAACTAAAGAATTTAAAAGTAGTGAAAAAATTAATGAGGAAGAATTTTTCCGAATCGGCCTTAAAGAATCTCTCCACTGGAAAAAAAAGAAATCGATTAAAGATAAGATCGTCAAAAAACTTCTTTAATTTGTAATTTGACATTATGATAGGATTAATAACCGTTAACTACAATCAATATAAACTCACAGAAGAGTTTCTTGATTCTTTACTTACAGTAAAGAATTGTCAAAATATTTCTGTCTTTATTGCTGATGTTTCAAGCAAAAAAGTAGAGTTTAGACTGACTAAAAAATATCCCTTTGAGATAAAGATTTCATCCCTTCCAAACTTCGGATATGCCTATGGGATTAATCAAGGAGTTAAGTTTTTTTCAGAAAGTAGTATTGATAAATTTTGTGCAATAAATAACGATATTATTTTTGATAAAGACTTTGTCATTGAAGCTGAAAAAAGCTTTCAAAAATATGATATTTTTGGAGGAAAAATTTATTACGCTCCAGGATTTGAGTATCACAAAAAATATAAAAAAGATGAAATAGGAAAGGTTATCTGGTACGCAGGAGGTATAAATGACTGGAGAAACGTCTACACTCACCATAAAGGAGTTGACATGGTCGATAAAGGCCAATTTGAAACAGTTGAGGTCACGGATTTTATTACCGGGTGTATGTTATTTTTTAATAAAAAAATAGTGAATAAAGTTGGGTTATGGAATGAAAAATACTTTCTTTATTACGAGGATTCCGACTTTTGCGAAAGAGTAAAAATGGCTGGCTTTAAACTAATTTATAATCCAAAAGTCATAATTTGGCACAAAAATGCCCAGTCAACCGGTGGATCAGGGTCAAGTCTTCATCGAAAATACCAGCAAAAAAACCGATTAATTTTCGGATTGAAATATGCACCATTTCGTACTAAGCTACATTTATTAAAAAACTTTCTTTTTAGCAAATGAAAAAGTTTTTTATTTTTTTCCTATTCATATTTATTGTTATAAAACAAGATGTGCTTGCCTCAGAGCCAGCATATGCTCTTGTTATTAATCAAGTAAGGGGTACTGAATGTTGCTCAATCGGCTCTCTTGAATTTTTAAAAAGACAGATCAAAGCGCATATTGACAAAAAAATCCCAGGATATTTTGCACTTCGACACGACGTCTTAGTCAACAATAAGTGGATGGACTTCATAAAAGATACCGTTAAAAATGATCCAAAATATATTATCCCCGCCTTATTCTTAGAAATTACACCGGATCTTGCTATAAAATCCAAAGTTAACCACGATATTACTCAAGAGAATTGGTATGAAGCGCAAAACGCCTACACAATCGGATACAACATTGACGAAAGAGTTAAGTTGGTAGACAATTTGTTTTTAGAATTTTATAATCAATTTGGTTTTTATCCTAAGGTTGTATCTGCTTGGATGATCGATACCCCGACCTTAAATTACATCCATGATCGATACGGTGTTATGATCCAGCAGATTACCCGCGAGCAATACGGTACGGATAGTTATACCCTATATGGCGGTCCGCCTCACTATCCATATCCGGCAAGCCGTAATTGGTTATTTATCCCCGACTATGAAAATTCAAACCCTGTGCTAATTGTAAGACAGACTATAACCGATCCTCTCTATAACTACGGTGATAAAACAAGCACATACACTAGTCAGCCAAATGACTATATGAAAGCAGGTCGATCTTTCGGGTATTTTACCTCACTCCTCACAGAGACCTTTAGTCAACCTCTTGACCATTTTGGATTTGCCTTACTTGGTCTTGAGAATTCAATGGATGAAAAATATCAAAGAGAATTTGAAGCCCAGCTTGAGCTTGTAGGAAAACTCGGTAGCAAAAAAAATATTTTCTTTGCGGATGTAAATGAGATGTATAAATATTGGTCAAAACAAAAAATGACTCTTTACTCCGGCTTTGATTTGGTTAATAGTACCGAGAATAGGGCTTTTTGGATAACAACACCAAAATATCGAGTAAGGCTTCTCGTAAAAAACAACCAAATGTTAATTACTGACCTTAGAATTTATGACAAAAGCTATTCTGATCCTTATAATGAATATTCATCCCAAAAAAACGGATACTGGATTGTCCCCTATTTAATTGACGGGTCATTTAATTATAAATTTGACTCTAAAAAATTACCATTCAAAGGGTTTTTTAACCAACAAAAAGAAAAATTTTTATTTCAATTTGATAATGATATAAAAAATGAAACGGACAGTCTTGAACTGCCTAAAGTCAAGGAATTAAAATCATTAAATTTTGAAAAACTAACTGATAGAATAGTCCTTTCTTATATCTCTGATGACTCTAAAAAAATTTCAATTATTTTTCTTGAAGATCTAATCAATATATCGCCGATTGAAAAGAATCAATTAGTTTTCAATCAATATAACAAGGAGAGTTCACCACTTCTATATAAAACAGAAGGTAATACGGGTTTTAAAATTAGCTATGGGAAAGACAATGGAATTTCGGGACTCTTCAAATATTTTAATGATGGCTGGGAAATCTCTTTTACCTCAACAAGTAAATCATTACTCAATCTTCGAAAGCTCGCCTATCCTTATTTGTTCCCGGAACCCGTCGGGAGAACTATTAGCCAGTTAAATAGCTTCCTCGCTCCTCATAATCAATTTGCAATAGCCGGAAGAAATCCTGTCAGGTTATTTTTTTCTGCAAAAGATGTCTATGGATTACCCATTATTGTTAAGGAGAATGTTGATATTAAAACTTCGCTTAACATATCAAAAAAAGAAGTTGTAAAAAATTTCGCCAACCAATATATTCAATATGTAGATTTATATAATGACAAACCAGCGAGTACTAAAGTCTCTCTAATAATAAATAATTCGATGGAAATACCTTTGAAACAGAAAGTATATTTCGCCCCAAATTGCAAAAAAGAATTTGCTTACTGCCTTACTCATCCATTACACGCTTACTGGTTTTTAAAGTCCTACTTAGGAGATAAGTTCAGAAAATAATTATATTTTTTAATTGAGTCTAATCGCTCATTGTCCAAGCTTGCCAATTTAACTTTATTTACGTATAAACAAGTGTCATCATTAGTTACTGAATAAATAAACTGAAGATAATCATTTTTTATTACTTTCGGAATAGGATTGATATTCCTGTATACGCAATCTATAAAATAAAAAGTTGGAGGATTTTTTTTAAACATTAATTCTTTTGCTTTGTCAAATGTTTGAATATCTTTCATGTTTGGGTAATAAAAAGAATACTTGTAGGCGCTTTTGATGTCGGCCTGCCAAAATAAAAGACTATCATATCCGTCAACAAATAAAGTGTCCCCTGAATGCGACAATAATTTGATAACCTCTCCGTTAACAAAAAAACGATTGTAATTAATATCAAAAGATTGAACTTTATCAATTTTTTTGAGTATAAATGATTCTTTTGAAAAAATCGAAAATAGGAAAATTACAGGAAATATAAAAAGAATTGGTGCTATATTTTTTTTTGATTTAATAAGCTTTCTTAAATAAATAAGGGTTAAAATTATGAGAAGGCTTATCCAAACCATTGTTCTGTAAGCACCATAAAAAACAGTGCCCGGATTTACAACCCGTATCGCAGAAAATGCTAATAGTAATATACTTATTAAAATCAATCTATATTTTTTAAATATCACTAAAAAATACAATATTAATGACATTAGAGTAAGAGAATATACTGAAAGAATCTGCCTTAAATGATTCCACTTTCCATCACTAAACAAAACTGAAATCGGATAAGTAAGGCTTGTAAATAAATTCACATTATCTAATTTGTCAAAACTATTGCCGGTTATTCGGCTTCTATTAACAACGAATAGCTGAAAAAAATAATCTTTAAGATTTAATCCAAAAACAGCAATTAGCGATAGCAAAAACACAATTGTTGATGACAATATAAAACCTTTCAGGTCTTTTTGTTTTATGAAAACTAAAATAAACAAAAAAATTACAAGGGGAATATATGGTTCACGTGAAAAAATTATAAACCAAGAAAAAAACCCAACGAGTATCGTATCAAAAAAAAATATTTTATTACTTTTCTCGAAAAGTAATAATACTAAGTAAGCAATTGGATAGACAATCATCGACTCACCTAGAAATAAGTTTCCGTGAAAATAATATTTTATTGGCTCAAATAATAATGGAAAACCAAAACCCAATAATCCAAATCTAAGTAGGAATAAAATGGAAAAACTTAAGCTAAAAGTAATTATAAATAGCCTGTGGACCGTAATAAGCTGATAAAGAGTCTGAGGCTTTACGATCTTTTGGATTACGTAGCTCATATATACTGGTCCTATTTGGCGATTATGAAAAACTTCAGAGAATAGTTTCTTACCCTTAATCATCTGGTGGGCAGCGGCTATATTGTCATACTCATCTACAAATGCAAAAGAGGTTGATTGATCGTAATACTTCTTGGAAATAAATAATAAAAACAATATAGAAATTACCATGAATATTGTTTTAAGCAATTTGGAGTGCATATTTATCATTATTTTAACTAATTGATATAATTATATTGATAAAGATTCAAATTTTATGCTGTTAATCACACTATTTGTAATTTCACTTCTTACAAGGTTTGTATTTTTGTTCTTTGGATTTCCTTCAATCACTCATGATGAGGCGGATTATTTTTTAAACGGCTACCTTCTAACTAAGACTGGCTCTGATATTTTTTCAAATAAATTTTTTTTAACTTCAGGAATTCTTAATGCGACATCGGCAATTCCTGTTTATCTTGGATCCATCTCTTATCATTTTATGGAAAAATCTGTCATTTCTGGTCGACTACCTTACGCTATATTTAATTCTCTTATCCCGGTACTTTTTTACTCTATCCTTTTTAAATTAACAAAAAATAGAACTTTTTCATTAATAGGGTTTACTGTTTTAAATTTTTCGCCTTGGTTTTCCTATTTATCAGCGATGTCATCAATCGATGCTCCAACCGCTTTAGTATTCTATTTACTTGCTATCATCGTTTTATTATCCGAGCTAAGGCCAATTACTAAATATTCACTATTCACTCTTTCTATGTTCTTTAGCTTTAATTCATATATGGGAATTAAGACAATCGCCTTTTTCTTATTCTTCATTGCCCTATTGCTGAAAGATACATTCTACAGAGAAAAAATTAGTGTAAAAAAAATAGGAAGAAATGTATTAATTTCTCTTATAATGTTTTTATTTTTTTTCGCTCTTTCATGGATTTCGCCGGCCGGTAGCTATTTTAAAGACCGTCTTAAAACAAAAATTTTACCTTTGAATACTGTAGAAATTTCAAAGTCTGTTGACATTCTTCGTGAAATGTCAAAAGGACCGACTGTTTTAAGGTATTTTATTCACAATAAGGCATCGTATTTAGGAGGTCAGTTTATTGATAAATATATCCAAGCCTTTAATCCCACTACACTATTTGTCAAAGGAGACACTCATCCTTTATATGGTACAGGCTTCATTGGACTATTTTATTTCTTTGATCTTGTTTTTATTCTTATTGGTTTTTACTTTGCCTCAAGGGTATTTAAAGATGGCTATAAAATTACCATCCCTTTTTTTCTTATAATCTTCGTTACTCCAATAGCCATCGGAATAATGACAGATTCACCTACGCTTGCATTAAGGGGCCTTCCACTTATTCTTGGTTATTCATTTTTCATATCAACGGGTATTTATTTTCTTGCTAATCATTTTTTAAAAAATATGAATGTTATTTTCTCGATAGTTTTCTTTGTTTATCTTTCTTCGTTTATATATTTCTTTACTTTGTATAGAACAACGATCAGATATATGTCGGGAGAACAATGGCATATGAATGAAAAACGCCTCCTTGATAAAGTCTCATCCGAAATAAAATTTAAAAATAAACAAATATATATTTATGTGAATGACCCTAAAGAGACTATGCTTCTCTATTTATTTTATAAAGAGAACAGTGCTACTAAAATAAAAGCGATAATTAGTAGCGGTAGGTTTGAAGTAGGTAATATAACTTTTACAGATTTGTGCCCTAACGAAAAAATGCCAGGGTCAATCCAGATAATGAACTCAGAAAGATGCCCGGTAAATCTAAAGGTGTTTTCCTATAGTGACATTATAACTCCCGAAATAAGTAAGGGTTCAAAGTATCTTCTTCTTAATTAGGTTTTTATATAGTAGAAAAATTATATTTAAAACAAAAAAAGTCAGAATTATTTGGTGCTTTGCGCCTACTTTTTGATCAGTCGTCCACCCGATTACTTTGTCCCACCCTCCGAACCTTACATATGGGTAATAAGACATAATCAGACCAAAGAAAAATATATTAAGATTGTAGATTATTTTTTTATAATATGGAATAAAGGCAAAGAGCATTAAAAAATACCATGGTTGAATTTCTGAGAAAAAAGATAGATAGCCTAATACCATCGCTGTCCCAATAAGTGGAATCACAATATATTTTTTATTTTTAATTGGTAAAAACAATAAGGGAAGCGTCATGTATTTAATTCCTGAAGAAAACAATAGTGTTATTCGTGCGATTATATTTTTGTTCTTTTTAAGTAAATAAAATCCCAAGATAGTAATCGACAAAGCAATAAAGTCATTGTGATTATTTGCAAGTCCCTCAATTATTATCAATGGATTTGTAGCATAAAAAATTGCCCAATGTCTATTCAACTTCGCAAGTAAATAAACAGACATTAAATAGAAAAATATAAATATTCCTTTAAATAAAAAAAACGTCAAAAAAAATTTCCCGAATCCTAAGAATGATGGTATTGCTGATATAAGTAAAAATGTTGGTCCATATGGATATCTTGTCCCAGTCCACTGAGTAAATCGAAGCCACGGATCAAGATAGTATTCTGCTGGCATATGAAAATATGGATTATTATGATAATGAGTTAATATTTTTCCATAAAACATATAACTCAGTAAGTCGTGTGACAAAAATGAATACGAAAAGAGCATAACAGCTCCGATTATTAAACCTAACTTCATTGGATTATAAATCTTGACGTTTTTCGGTCTAATAAATATTAAGTGAAAAATAAATAGTAAAGTCACCAGGATTAGAAATACTATCCACGAGCTTGCGCGATTGTTATAACCAAAATCAACCACAAAATTACGAAACAGCTCCCATGCCTTATTGCTAAACATGGTGATATTTGGATCAATTAACGCGTACGTATAGACAGACAAAATTAATAAAATTAGTAGATACAGAAGTGTAAGAATCATTTTTTTATATTATATAATAGACAACATATCTATGAAATGGCTCAAGATATTTATTCTACTCACTATTCTCTTTATTTTCTTCTATTCTAGAATCGCACCAATAGTTAACCAAACGGTTCCCTATACCTATGATCAAGGTCGGGATTTTTTAAGAGCAGAAGAAATACTGAGGGAAAAAAAGTTAGTATTCTTAGGACCAACAACTGGAATAATGGGAGTTTATCACGGTGTTTGGTGGTATTACCTACTTGCTGCTTTTTATCTAATATTCAATGGTATGCCTTCCGGATTTTATATCGGTCTTTTTATACTATCTTCCGCCGCTATCTTTCTATTTGCATATTTTATTCATAAAAAGTTTGATTTTTTTTCTCTAATATTTTTTTTGATCATTGTCTCTGCTTCGGAATTCTTTGTAAGGCTTGCTTTTTTTGTTAGTAACAATACCATTGCCCCATTGTTTGTTCTTTTATATTTGTTTGCACTTTATAAATATACTGTCGAAGGTAAAAAATTCTATCTTCTATTGATAGGACTAGCATTGGGATTTATTTTTGAGTTTGAAGTGGCTTTTGGAATCTTTTTTATTACTTCGTTTATTTTAGCAAGTATATTTTTTAGCAAATTTCGCAATATTTTTACCAAAATTGACTCTTTAAAACTAATATTAACTGGTATTGTTATTCCGACTTTACCTCGGATTCTTTTTGAATTAAAAAATAATTTTATCCAAACAAATTCTTTATTAAGTTTTTTCAAAGACCCAACATCAACCAACAAAATTTCATATAAGACCGCTTTTCTTGAAAGAGTAAACTTATTCTTTAATTATTTCGTAAAGATGTTTCCGTCTGAATTATTGATTCTCGCAATCATAACCATATTGTTGCTCTGTTTATTTATTATAAAAGGGCAAAAAGAAATATTTTCAAAAAAATCAAGCCTAATATATTTTTTAAGCTTTCAAACTCTACTTCTATTCTTTTTATCTACTTTAAATAATAGTAATTTTTTTTGGGATTATTATTTAGACGGTATACAATTTATTTTACTTTTTCTTATCATTTTAATATTTTCTCTTAACGAGAGTTATTCATTTTTAATAATTAAATTATTTTTTATTTCTGTTTTTTTCATTACTAATATTTTGTCATTCCTACCACAATTAAAAAAAACAGAAATTCCACAATTAGGACTAAGGGCAGATATAAAAACCGTTCGATACTTATTGGACAATAACAAAAAGCAATTTTGCATGCGGGTTTATACACCTCCAATTTTTCCCTATACATATCAGTATCTATTGGGTTATTTTTCAAAAATTGAAAATAGAATGTACCCCGTAGACAAATACGTAGATAATAAGTGTTGGTATATAGTCGATAAGGAAAACTATCCTGAAAGAGTCGTAAAATGGAGAGAGATAAATACACCAAAAAACGCTAAGCTTACTAAGACTAAAAAAATGAGTAATGGAACTAATATTGAGCTCTGGCAAATTCCCCAGAATTAACCTTCAGGCTGTATAATATTACTTATAAATGGACTTAACTGTCGTAATCAATACTTATAACGAAGAAGAAAATATTGCGGATTGTATAAGTAGCGCCAAACTACTGTCTGACGATATTATAGTTATCGATATGGAAAGTGTCGACAAAACTACAACATTAGCAAAGACTCACGGCGCTCAGATTTTTTCCTTTCATCACTCAAACTATGTTGAGCCAGGACGGGAATTTGGAATTAGTAAGGCCAAGACTGATTGGGTATTTATTCTAGACGCTGACGAAAGACTAACTCAAGAATTAGCCAAGGAAATTAATCGAAATATTAAAAATCAATTTCTTTCAACCACACATTATCGTATCCCGCGTAAAAACGTTTTTGGAAAAGTTAAATGGTTAAAAAACGGTGGCTGGTGGCCGGATTACCAAGTCAGGCTAATCAACAAAAAACATTTTTCTAGTTGGCCTAAAAGAATTCATTCGACACCTATTGTAAAAGGCCAGATTGGTTATTTAAAAAATCCAATATTACATTATTTTCATGGAAATATTGAAAAGATGGTTGAAAAGACAATTGAATTTGAAAATATAGAATCTGATCTTCTTTATAATGCAAAAAAAGAGGCTGATGTCTCTACATTCTTTAGGAAGTTTATCGCAGAATTTACTAGAAGATTGATCATAAAAATGGGATTTCTTGATGGAGCAATCGGATTCATAGAATCAATGTATCAGGCATTTTCAAAAACTATTACTTATCTTTTTTTATATGAAAAAAATCGAAGTAAAAAAACTTAAAGTAGGACTCTATAATCCATTTTTAGACACGCTTGGAGGAGGAGAAAAGCATATTTTATCCATCATTGACGTGTTAGTAGATAACGGCGCTGAAGCGACTGTTTTTTGGAATAAAAATCTAAGTCAAGATCTAGAAAAACGCTTTTCACTTCAATGTTTTAAAACATTGAAGTGGCTTCCGGTTAGTTTAATATCTTCTTCTTTAGTGGCCATGCAAACTTTAAAGTCTTTTGATTTGTTTTTTTATGTATCTAATGGCAGTTATTTTTTTTCTACGGCTAAAAATAATTTTGTCTTTTGCATGGTACCCGACAAAAAATTATATAACCTAAATTTAATTAATAAAATAAAACTTCGTAACTATAAATTTATAAGTAATTCGCCATACACAACCAAATGGTTAAAAAATTGGAATATTGATCCTATTACAATCACTCCTTATATAGACAACCAACTCAAGCCCGGAAAAAAAGAAAAGATAATACTCTCAGTCGGACGGTTTTTTCCACATCTACACAATAAAAACCAGGTCCAAATTATTGAGACCTTTAAAAAATTAAAAAATAAGTATAAAGAATTTTTGAATTATAAATTAATATTGGCTGGCGGGTTGAAGAATGAAGATAGGTCTTACTTCGAGCAACTTAAGTCTTTATCAGGTGATTCTTCAATAATTTTCAAGCTAAATATTTCGCTTGATGAACTTTATGGCCTTTATGGACTTTCAACTTACTTTTGGCATTTTACTGGCCTTGGAGTTGATGAAAAAAATCACCCTGATTCAGTTGAACATTTTGGCATTGCGCCACTTGAGGCCGCCTCATCTGGATGCTTGGTACTTTGCCATAATTCTGGCGGTCCAAAAGAGATATTTACAAATGAAGAAAATGGTGTTTTATTTGAAAATGAAAATGACTTAATAAAAAGTATAAAAAAATTAGAAGATAACCTTCCATTAAAAAATAAAATTGTTTCCAATGGAGTAAAGCTTGCAAAAAATAAATATAATTATCAATTATTCAAAAATAAAGTCTTGGCTTTAGTATGAAAAAACAACCAATCACAATCATCATTCCCGTTTACAAGAATTATAAAATGTTTTTTAGATACCTTGAAATCAATAAGAAATTTTTTACTGGTTGCGAAGTCATTATTATGAATGATTATCCGGAAAAAAATATAACTAATGAAGTGAGTGAAATATATCTAGACGCACTTGTTATAAATAATAAGGTCAATTATGGTTTTGCCGGAAATGTTAATCGCGGGATAATGAAATCTTCACGAGACTATGTTTTTTTAATGAATTCTGACGTTGTCTTGAAAAATAATTCGTTTATTAATTCATTGAAATATTTTAATATTGATTCTAAGCTCTTTGCGATCGGTTTCGCCCAAATCGAAAAAGATGGAAAAAAGGTCGGGTCAAACCTTGGATATTTCAAAAATGGTCTTATACACCACTCAAATAAACTAATCA
>Ga0209211_10002146_pt1 | contig 34842 bp, 29 predicted proteins | sample RifGroA2_FD_183992 | JGI IMG/M metagenome (GOLD analysis project Ga0209211, IMG submission 183992) | Groundwater microbial communities from Rifle, Colorado, USA - Groundwater A2 (SPAdes) (version 2) | ecosystem: Environmental > Aquatic > Deep subsurface > Groundwater | place: Rifle, Colorado... | reverse complement strand
CTGCTGCGCGATGCCAAACGCAAGTACGTGCTGCGCAGGAAGCCGCCCGGCAAGCTCTTGCCCAGCGCCCATGCGGTAGACCGCGAATACAAGGTGATCACCGCGCTGGCACAGACCGACGTACCGGTGGCGCGCAGCTTTGCGCTGTGCGAGGACGACTCCGTGATCGGCACCATGTTCTACATCATGGACTGCGTCGACGGCCGCATCATGTGGGATCCTTCGCTGCCGGGCATGAGCCCGGCCGAACGCGGCGCGATATTCGACGAGATGAACCGCGTCATTGCCACCCTGCACCAGGTCGATTACATGGCCGTGGGCCTCGCCGACTACGGCAAGCCGGACAAGTACCTGGAGCGCCAGGTGGCGCGCTGGAGCAAGCAGTACCGATCTTCCGAAACCGAGAAGATCGAGGCCATGGACAAGCTGATCGACTGGCTGCCGCAGAACATTCCGGCCGGCGACGAGACCAGCATCGTGCATGGCGACTTCCGCCTCGACAACACGGTGTTCCATCCCACCGAGCCGCGCATGCTCGCCGTGCTCGACTGGGAGCTGTCGACCCTGGGCCACCCGCTGGCCGACTTCGCCTACCACTGCATGACCTGGCGCCTGTCGCCCGGCCAGTTCCGCGGCCTGGCCGGATCCGACCTGGCGGCGCTGGGCATTCCCTCCGAAACCGACTACGTCGCCGCCTACTGCCGGCGTACCGGTCGCGCGCCGATTCCGCCACGCGAATGGGAGTACTACATGGCCTTCAACATGTTCCGCCTGGCCGGTATCCTGCAAGGCATCCTCGCGCGCGCGCTGCAGGGCAATGCGTCGAGCACGGAAGCCATCGAAACTGGCAAGCGCGCCCGACCGCTGGCCGAAGAAGCCTGGCGACAAGTCGAGCGTCTGGTCGCCACCAACTAAACAATCACCAACCAAGGACACATCATGGATTTCGACTACTCCCCCAAGGTCAAGGACCTGCAAAAGCGCGTCAGCGCTTTCATGGAACAGCACATCTATCCGAACGAAGATGTCTTCCACAACGAGGTCGAGGCCAACCGCGCCAGAGGCAATCCCTGGGTGCCGACGGTGATCATGGAGCAGCTCAAGGAGAAGGCCCGCGCCGCCGGCCTGTGGAACCTCTTTCTGCCGCAGTCGGAACGAGGCGCCGGGCTCACCAACCTGGAATACGCGCCGCTGTGCGAAATCATGGGCCGCTCGCACATCGCACCGGAAGCTTTCAACTGCTCGGCGCCGGACACCGGCAACATGGAAACCATCGAGCGCTACGGCACCGATGCGCAGCGCAACGAGTGGATGATGCCGCTGCTGGAAGGCAAGATCCGCTCCGGCTTCGCCATGACCGAACCGGGCGTGGCCTCCAGCGACGCCACCAACATCGAGGCGCGCATCCAGCGCGACGGCGATGAATACGTCATCAACGGCCGCAAATGGTGGACCTCGGGCGCGCCCGATCCGCGCTGCAAGATCCTCATCTTCATGGGCAAGACCGATCCCGACAATCCCAGCCGGCATAACCAGCAGTCGATGATCCTGGTGCCGATGGACACGCCGGGCGTCACCCGCGTGCGTGCGCTCAGCGTGTTCGGCTACGACCACGCGCCGCACGGCCACGGCGAGGTCGATTTCAAGGACGTGCGCGTTCCCGTTTCCAACATCCTGCTCGGTGAAGGGCGCGGCTTCGAAATCGCCCAGGGCCGCCTCGGCCCAGGGCGCATCCACCACTGCATGCGCCTGATCGGCCTCGCCGAGCGTGCACTGGAACTGATGTGCAAGCGCGCACTGAAGCGCGTCGCCTTCCACAAGCCGATCGCCGACCAGGGCGTGACGCGCGAGCGCATCGCCGAGGCGCGCATCCTGATCGACCAGGCGCGCCTGCTGACGCTGAATGCCGCATGGAAGATGGATACCGCCGGCAACAAGGTGGCGAAGCAGGAAATCGCCATGATCAAGGTTGCCGCGCCGAACATGGCCTTGCAAGTCATCGACTGGGCGATGCAGGCGCACGGCGGCGCCGGTGTCTCCGACGACTTCCCGCTGGCAGCCTCCTACGCCCAGGCACGCACCCTGCGCTTCGCCGACGGCCCCGATGAAGTGCATCGCAATGCCATCGCGAAGCAGGAACTGGGGCGCTACCTGAGCAAGTAATCGCGGAGGGAGAAGCACACATGTCCGATCGTCATTTCGCGTTCTGGCCCAAGGGCCTGCCGCGGCACATGAGCGTTCCTGAAACCGACCTGTTCTACAACGTCGAGGTTTCGGCGCGGCGCTTCCCCAACAAGCCCTATCTGGTGTTCTACGACACCAAGATCAGCTTCGCCGAGTTCAAGGACGAGGCCGAACGCATCGCCGGTTATTTACAGCAGCAGTGCGGCGTCAAACAGGGCGACCGCGTGCTGCTCTACATGCAGAACAGCCCGCAGTTCGTGCTGGCCTACTACGCCATCCTGCGCGCCAATGCGGTGGTGGTGCCGGTTAATCCGATGAACATGACGAGCGAATTGCGTCACTACGTCAGGGACAGCGGCGCGACGGTAGCCATTGTGGCGCAGGACATTTATCCGCAGATGAAGCCGCTGCTGGGATCAGGGGCCGACCAGGGCCTGCAGCGTATCGTCGTCGCGACCTATGCCGACTACCTCAAGGCAAAAACTGATCTCAAGGTGCCTGACTTCGTCAAGGCGCCGCGACAGACCATCAATGATCCCGGCGTCACGCCGTGGAGCGACGTACTGACGCAGAACCTGCGCCCCGGCCCGGTCACGGTCGGCCCCGACGACCTCTGCGTGATGCCCTACACCTCGGGCACCACCGGCCATCCCAAGGGCTGCATGCACAGCCACCGCACCGTGCAGCACACCCTGATGGCCGGCTACCAGTGGTTCGGCATCCAGCAGGACGCCGTGTATCTGGCCGTGCTGCCATTCTTCCATGTGACCGGCATGCAGGGCAGCATGAGCGGTCCGCTGCAGGCCGGCTCTACCGTGGTCCTGCTGCCGCGCTGGGACCGCGACGCCGCGGCGCAATGCATCGCGCGCTACGGCGTGACCTCATGGACCGCGATCCCGACCATGGTGATCGACTTCCTGATGAATCCGAAACTTGGCGAGTACGACCTCTCATCGATCACCCGCATGAGCGGCGGCGGCGCCGCCATGCCGGAAGCCATCGCGCAGAAACTGCTCGACATGGGCATCACCTACGTCGAGGGTTACGGCCTGTCGGAAACCATCGCGCCCTCGCACATCAACCCGCCGGACCGGCCCAAGAAGCAGTGCCTCGGCATCCCGATCTTCGACGTCGAGTCGATGGTGGTCGATCCCAACACCTTCGAGGAACTGCCGGCCAACGAGGTCGGCGAGATCGTCACGCGCGGCCCGCAGGTGTTCATCGGCTACTGGAACAACCCCGAGGCGACGCGCAATGCCTTCATCGACATCGACGGCAAGCGCTGGTTTCGCACCGGCGACCTCGGCCGCGTTGACGCCGACGGCTACTTCTTCATGGTCGATCGTCTCAAGCGCATGATCAACGCCTCCGGCTTCAAGGTCTGGCCGGCCGAGGTCGAAGCGCTGATGTATCAGCACCCGGCGATCCAGGAAGCCTGTGTGATCGGCACGAAGGACGCCCATCGCGGCGAGACGGTCAAGGCCATCGTGGTAATCAAGGAAGCGCAGTGCGGCAAGGTCACCGAGCAGGAGATCATCGACTGGGCGCGCCAGAACATGGCCGCCTACAAGTCGCCGCGCATCGTCGAGTTCGTCGAAACCCTGCCCAAGTCCGCCACCGGAAAAGTCATGTGGCGCGCGCTGCAGGAGAAGGAAGCCGCCGGGGCCTGAGCCGGGCCCGCGCGACGGCCACCGCCGTCGCGCCCCGCAAATCGCCGTATCACCAGCGCCGACTTTCACGGTGGCGGTGGCGCTCGCTTGCCAAAATGGCGGATAAATCGTTAAATCCATTTATTCAACGCAGATGACGGAATGTTTTGCGTCATGACGGAAAACATTCCGTCATTTTGGTACCACATTTAACGTAGCTCTCTTATGACATCCGCCACTATCAAGCTCTTTCTCCCACACGGCGACGCAAAGCGCTTGCGAGTCGGTGAAGTTTCAAACTGGACTGGCAAAGCCCTTGCTGCCCCGAGAACTGAACGTGACGACTTACTTCTCCGCGAGGAAGCGGAGAGCGCCGGCATCTACTTTCTTTTCGGCTCTGATCCTGAGAGCGGCGATGCCTTGGCGTACATTGGCGAAGCTGAGGTAATCCGCGACCGACTGAAACAGCACAAGGCCAAAGACTTCTGGAACGCCGTGGTCGTCTTTGTGAGCAAAGACGAGAACCTGACCAAGGCCCACATCCGCTACCTTGAGAATCGCCTTCTTCAGGAAGCGAAGAAAGCTGGCCGCTACCGCCTTGAGAACGCGAACACAAGCAACCCCAAACTTCCCGAATCAGATCGTGAAGACATGGAGGTCTTCCTTGCCCGTATCCAGCAAGTTCTACCGGTGCTAGGGTCAGACCTGCTCACGCCAATCTCGGGCTCGCCCAAGACGACCAAACCACAGCGTGAGTTGCTGTGCAAGATCAAGGGTGCGGCTGCTCGCGGAAAACGAACTGAAGGCGGGTTCGTGGTGTACCAGGATTCAACAGCCGTTCTCGTTGAGCGACCGTCAGCTGAAGGACAGCATCCGTACATCGTCGCTCTTCGAAAGAAGCTAATTCAAGACGGGACGCTCGTTGAAACAAATGGCGTTCTCACATTCACCAAGGACGTGGAGTTCGGCAGTCCTAGTGCTGCTGCCGCCGTAATTCACGGAGGGGGAGCAAATGGCCTTACCGCTTGGAAAGACGCGAACGGCAAGTCTCTCAAGGATCTCGAAGAGTAGCTATATGGGTCGGCATCGATATAGGGGTCGTCCCCGTCACCCATCGCAATCAAAACTATAGCCCCAAGAGCATCAATGCTCTTGCATTCGCCGTCCCGCCAGCGCCGACTCTCGACACCAACAAAAGCAACAAAAGGGGTCGTCTTCGGATTCCTTTCCATGACAGCGAGACACGAGAGAGCGAAACAATAGCGAAACAATAGGGGTCGGACCACGGTTTTCCGAACCGCAGATCGACGGCGATCAACCGCGGGCTGGTGTCGATGTGTTTGTAGCGGGCCATGGGTTCAGTTCCAAACGCGATGCCCTTATGACACTTGATATCCCGTTTGGTTCACAGCAGAATGCGTCTATGAAAAGACTTTTTCTACAGCGTCGTTATGCAGCTAGTCTCCTCTCACTGATAGTGCTGAAATTGGGGGTCGGAATTCGTGGCCATTTCTGAAAGTCTTTGCTGGGAAGTATTGAGAAGCTGCAAGGGCGTAAGCGTCTTGGATTCCTGGTTCAAAGGCTCCCCTTCAACTGCCCCAGACATCCAAAACGCGCTGCCGCTATTCACACTTGAGAAAGACTTGGTGCTACGGCATACAAAGCAACAGATTGAAGACAGCCTGTACTTCCTAGAAAAGCGCGGCTATCTGCTCAAGCATGGATTTCAAGGGCTTACTAGGGTTGTGTTCCAACTGTCTGCGGCCGCATTGGTCGTCCTTGAGAGTGGATCATTCTCCGCAGAGGAACAGCAGGCGTTTCGGGAAGCTCTAATCGACGCCCGTACTCCTGGCGTTTGGGGATTGAAATTCAACTTGGGTGAGGCTTGGCGGCGTCTCAACAAATGGCGCGGCAATTGAAGCTGCATAGAACAATAGAGGACGAACAATAGGGGACGGACCACGGTTTCCTGAGCCTGGAATTGCACCCATATCGCCAATCCGGCGAAGCTGCCGGTAATGCGCGGTTTGTGCGCTGCCAAGGGTTACACGCTGCCGGAACTCGTTACACCCTTTGAATTGATGGAGACTCTCGAATGAACGCCACCACACCCTGGCACGATCCGGTTGTCGCGGAAATTCATGCGGCGCGCGAACAGCTTGCGGATCAGTATCACGACGACCTGCTGGCTTACTCAAAGGCAGCAGAGGCTCGCTGCCAAGCTTTGGGTTTGACCATGGCGGAAGATCAACACAAAACGAAAACCACGCCCCCGGGCCTTGGAACTGCCCATCCGGCTTGACGCTGCGTTCCAACGGAAACGGGCGAAACGGGGCAACATCGAAACATCCACCGGCCCCTTTCTTGGTCACAGCCATATCCGGAACGGCATCAACGCGCCTGCATTCGCCGTCCCGCCAGCGCCGACTTTCGGCACAAGCCGTCCGCGCCATTGAGACCGCTCTGCTTCGCAGGAATACGCCGCCTGCACCACTTGCCATTCTTAACCAACTAGGTTAATGTCACGCCATAGAGAAGCGGACCCCGTACTGCAGGCTGCCGGTGATCAAAACCTTGATCCAGGCAGGCAAGGTGCGAACCACGCATGCCGCGCGTACTGGCGCGAATGCCCTGGGATTTGACTATGCCGGAATGCTGGCGGTGGTGATGGGGCTTCAACCGACCGATTTTTACAAGAGCATGACCACGCACGCGGATCACACCATCTGGCAAGACGTGTATCGCCCCCAAACGGAGGCGGGCGACGTGTATCTGAAGCTGACCGTTATCGATAACGTGCTGATCGTATCTTTCAAGGAGCTATGACCATGAAGTGTCCAGCCTGCGGGGCGGCAAAACTGGTCCACGACACCCGCGACCTGCCCTATATCTACAAGGGTGAAACCATGCTGATTCAGTCAGTGACGGGCGACTTCTGCCCGGCCTGCGCCGAATCCGTCCTCGATGCGGCGGAATCGGAACGCGTCATGCGCGAGATGCGCGATTTTTCCCGGCAGGTGAATGCCACCATTGTCGATCCGCAATTCATCGTTGCCGTGCGCAAGAAGCTGAAGCTAGACCAGCGCGAAGCCGCCGAGCTTTTCGGCGGCGGCGTCAATGCCTTCTCGCGCTATGAGAACGGCAAGACCCGGCCGCCCCTTGCGCTGGTGAAGCTGCTCAAGGTGCTGGATCGTCACCCGGACCTGCTGGCGGAAGTCAAGGCCGCGTAGCAGCCGCCAACGCGGACTTTCGACTCATCGAGATCGCCAGCGCGGAACCCGCCATGCCCTCGCGCCGCGACTTTCTCCATCGCACACTCGCGCTTTCCGGACTCGCCATGATGCCGCCGCGCGCCCACGCCGCCTCCTCCCTCGCCACGCGCGCGATCCCGGGCGACGGACGGCGCCTCGCCGTGGTCGGACTCGGCACCTGGCAGACCTTCGACGTCGGCAGGGATGCAGCGGCACGCGACAATCTGGGCCGGCTGCTGGCGCGCTTCGTCGAGCTGGGCGGCGAGGTGATCGACAGCAGCCCGATGTATGGCAGCGCCGAATCGGTAGTCGGCGATCTCGCCGCCGAGCGAAAGCTGCGCGAGCGACTGTTCCTCGCCACCAAGGTGTGGGCACGAGGCAAGGACGCCGGCATCGCGCAGATGGAGGAATCCCTGCGGCGCTTCAGGACGCCGCGCATCGAACTCATGCAAATCCACAACCTGCAGGACTGGAAGCTGCACCTGCCGGCGCTGCGCGCATGGCAGGCCGAGGGACGCATCCGCCATATCGGCGTCACCCACTACAGTCCGGGCGCCTATCCCGAAATCGAGGACATCCTGCGCACGGAGCCGCTCGACTTCCTGCAGATCAACTATTCGCTGGCGGAGCCGGAATCGGCGCGGCGCCTGCTGCCCCTGGCGGCGGAGCGCGGCGTGGCGGTGATCGCCAACCGGCCGTTTGCCGAGGGCGCGCTGTTCGGCAGGGTCAAGGACCGGACGCTGCCCGCGGCGGCGGCGGATCATGGCTGCCGCTCGTGGGCGCAGCTTTTCCTGCGCTGGATACTGGCGCACCCGGCGGTAACCTGCGCGATTCCAGCGAGCAATCGCATCGACTACCTGGAGGACAACATGGCCGCAGGCATGGGCGCCCTGCCCGGCTTCGAGGAACAGCAGGCGCTGGCGCGCATGGCCGGGTTCTGAGAGTTCCCGCAGGAATGCAGAGCGCCGGCCCTACAGGAAATGGAAGCCGCTTTCAATCGCCGGATGTAGAATCCCGTTTCGCTGCCGCCGGAGACACTCGATCGGCAGCCGGTATTTCACCAGACCGCCATTCTGCCAATTCAGATCGCGCCAATACGATGAAAGCTGCGAATGAAAGCTAAGTCCCTCGATTTCTGGCTCGACTCCCTGCGCAGTCACTGGGACAGCTATCTTGTGCGCGGGACTCACGAAGACTTTTCCGACTTTGCAATTGCGCTCAATGGCCTGACGGAACATATCAACCGTTTGCGCTTGCCGGGTCTCGGCAGGCAGTGCGCAGGACTCGAGGCGGAAGTGCTTCAGCACTTTACGCCGCGAGTGGAGGACCATCCGCTCGGCAAGACGATCGCCAGGGCGCTCAACCGACAAGTGGAAAGTTTGCTCGACGCCATTGCGCTGGCCAGAAAGCAGGATCCGGCGGCAAAGTCGATTGCGTACGATCCGACGCGGACCGTTGAATGGGTCAAGCCGCGCTCGGTCTGGATGGTCGCGCCGAAGAACAGCAAGTGGGCGGCGGGTCTTGCCGAGCAATTGGCGTTTTACGGCTTCCGCGTGCACAAACATCGCTGGGGCGTGGCCCTGCCGGAGGGTGAAACTCCGTTCGCGGTGATTTTCCTTCCCGCCAGCGACAGCGGTACTGCGGACAACGTGGGTCGCGTATGCCTTGAGCAGGTGGCGCGTGTCCGGGAGCGCTGTCCGATCAGCCAGTTGTTTTACGTCGGCGTCACCCGGTCGCTGGATTCGATGGTCGCCCTGATGCGGGCGGGCATCGACATCACGGTGCAAAGCGACGAAAAAATGGCGGCGCTGCTGTCGCGAATCCTGGATATGGTGCAAGTCCGCGAGCAGGAGCGTTATCGCGTCCTGATTGTCGAGGACTCCAAAGTCGCGGTTGCCCAGATCAGGAAAGCACTGACCAATCACGGCATCGATACGCACGCGATATCCAGCCCGACAACGATTCTCGATGCCATGGACCAGTATCAGCCGGACCTGGTGTTGATGGACATGCACATGCCCACTTGCAACGGCGTGGAAGCAACACGGGTTCTGCGCCAGGTGCCGAATTATCAGGCGACGCCGATTGTCTACCTGTCGGCCGAAACCAGCGTAGGCCTGCAGGTTGAGGCCCTGCGCCTGGGCGGCGATCAATTCCTGACCAAGCCCTTCAATCCCGTGTTGCTGGCGTCAACCCTCAAGACGACGATCGAGCGGCATCATGAAATGCGCCGCGCCAGCCGGCACGATGGACTGACCGGATTGTTGAATCACACGGCGGCAAAAACCGAACTGGATGCATGGATTGCTTCCGATGCGACGGGTGTCTGCGTCGCGATGATCGACATCGATCATTTCAAGGTGATCAACGACACCTATGGACATCCAGTGGGAGACCAGGTCATCCGCAGCCTCGGCTGGCTATTGAAGGGCCGCTTGCGGGTCACGGATATTGTCGGGCGCTATGGCGGGGAAGAATTCATTGTCGCGGCGCGAGATACCAAGATCGAAGAAATGCGCTCCGTTCTGGACCGGATACGGGCCGCCTTTGCCACCCTGCCGCATGCCCATCCGTCCGGCGTCCTGCGCGGAACCTTCAGCGCAGGACTGGCCGCGCAAGTCCACTATGCCAGCGGGACGGCGCTGATCGCAGCCGCGGATGAAGCATTGTTGCGGGCCAAGCGGGAAGGGCGAAACCGCTTGCTGCTGGCCGAGGCTGCCTGAAGGCGACGCAGCACGCCCCGGCGCGCTGAACCGATCCACTGCGCGCACCGCCCGGTGCAATTCGCCGACTCGAGGAAGGCGGCGAAGACCGCGCCCGCGCCTAGTGAATGATGCCTCCCTCGCAACTGGCTGCAACCCGCCGAATGCGAATCTTCAGGTCCGTAGTCGCCTCGACGCGGTCGAGAACGCCGGGAATCAATTGGCCGACATCCTTGCTTATGCCGTCGACTTCGATCCGCGTCTTCTCGAACAGTTCGGACAGATCCTGGTAGCAGATCTTGCAGTTGGTGCACTTGGGGCGATCCTCGATCGCATAGGTCACCAGCGGTTCTTCGTCCACCGGTGCGACGGCGACTGGCGCCTTGCCTGCGCCCAGTTCCGACATGGCATGGGCTATCAGGTCGAGCGTCGAGTCGCGCGACGCCACCAGTTTCCGGTATTCGGCCTGGATCGCCTCGATGCTGGCGCGATGGGCGGCATCCCGCGCAGCAACATTCTGGCCACCGAGATATTGCAGCATCTGCCAATACTTGCGGCGCTCTTCAACCAGTTCGATGACCACTCCGGACACACTCAGCCTGACCAGGTGCTGGTCGGTGTCGGTCGTCCAGATGTAGGCAGTGCGGCCTTTCCGGTCAACCTTGCTCAGATTGATGAAATCCTCGATCGGCATTACATCGTCATCGGTCTCGTCCAGTCTGCGGAAGTGCTTCTTGAAACGGTTCTCACCGAGGGCAAAGTGAGCCGGCGTCAGCGTCATCTGCAACTTCTTGACCTTGCCTTCGCCATCCTTGTATTCGAGCGACATTGTCGTCCAGGTCTTGTCCGGATCCGGATTGCCTTCCAGATTGAACCAGTCGTGCAGCGTGTTGCCGCGGCGCGGATCATGAACGAACACCGGGTTCATGCGGCTCCTGACCGCCAGCCGGGCATGACTGTCTGACGCGTCGTCGGCGATGCCGTGCTCGGGCTGGCAGGGCGTGTAGACGTCCATCACCGCCGGCGAGTCGGTGTAGCTGAGGAACTCCATCGTGTTCTTGAGGAAGTGGCCCTGCAGCGCCGTACTGGTGGAAACGACAAAGACGTTGGGATGGAAGGAAGCCAGCAGGCCGAATTCCTTGCGATGCTCGTGCTTGCCGGGATAGGCGGTGCCGATGCGGGCAAGATCGGAATCCTGGCCGAGAAAACTGGCCGTGGATGCCTGGCCGCCGGTATTGGAATACACGCCGGTATTCAGCACCATGATCTTGATCGGCGTGTCGGTGACGAGGATGCGCGACAGCGCACCGAAGCCGATGTCATAGGTGGCGCCATCGCCGCCGATGGTCATCACGGTCGGCATGAGGCCGAGTTCCTCCACCGTAAACTGGTTCCACTGCAGGTGGCGCAAGACTGCTTCATGCTTCTCCGGCTCGTAGGCGTCATCCAGTTCCAGCCGTGCCATGCGCAGGGCCCGCACGTCACCGGCGGTATGCGCCGAAATGCCTTCGAAGATGCCCTTGGCCAGCGGCTGGGCGTCCTGGAACAGGCTGTTCACCCAGGGATCGTTGTAACAGTTGAACGGGAAGCTGGAGGCGTAGACGCTGCTGCAGCCGGTGGAGTTGGCGATTACGGCACCGCACGGGCCATTGCCGGTCGGGCCGCTTTCGTAGTAGTAGAGGCGCTTTTCAAGCAAGGCGATGACCTTGCCGATACGCAGCCGCCGCGCACCTTCCTTGTCCGCCAGCGTCGCTTGCTTGATGCTGAGGCGTCCGAGCAGGCTTTCCAGGTCGCGAATGTGATCGCGCTTGCGCTGATCGGTGATGGCGCGGTTGGTGGCCATGACCAGGCGTATCGCGGTGACCTCGCCGCAGCCGCGGCAGGCGCCATGGCCTCCGGTAGTAGCGTAATAGTTGGCGCGATCGAGCAGCAGATACTTGATCTTGCCACCCGGCTTGGTGGCGTCCTCGGTAAAGCGCGCCGGTGTGTTGGGCGTCTTGCTGAGGAACTCGAAACGGGCCTGAATGGATTCCAGCAGCGCTGCATCCTGCTCGCGCGTTACCAGCGCGCCAGGGCCGCAGGCATCGACACATTCCTGGCAGCCGGTGCATTTCCACGGGTCGACACTGACCGCGAAGAGACCGCCGCTACCCGCTTGCTCCTTTTCCATGACATCGAAGAACAGGCGCGACTTGGCCACCGGATAGACCGCGAGCACTTCGGCGACTTTGCCGAAATCACGCAATACCGCAACGTCGTCGGTTTCGAGGTTGGATGCCGCATCGGCGACGATTTCGTGCAACGGCCGTGGATGCTTGCTCTGGCGGTAAGTTTCGCGCACCAGTTCGGACAGCGCGGGAACACGCTCCCGCATCGCGTCACGCTGCGCTTCGCTGACGTCGATCTGGCGGATTGCCGTCAACAGCAGATCGCCAATGTCATGCACGGTATTCGGGATCGCGCCATCCGGACAGACCACCGCGCACTCCATGCAGCCGGTACACACGTCGGCATGGAACTCGGGAACGGTGCGGCGGAACAGCCCCTTGTCCTTGGCGGCAGCTGTACCCGGCGGCATGAACAGGCCCGTTCCCGGCAGCACCGGCGCTTCGCCGATGCTACCTTCCCGGAACTGGCTGACGATCATGTCATCGTAATACTCGCGGTCGAACAGGCCGCCGCAGGCCGACGTGCCCGACGACGCACACATCGAGGCGGACAGCGCCACGCTGCGGATCGGGATCGACGCCGGCTTGGCTTCGACGCTGGCGAATGCCGCTGATTCGTAGTCGACCTTGCGCGTTGCCTCGATGCCCTCGCGGATCACTGCCATGTTGCCGACGACCACGTCGCCGCCCTTGGCGCCGAACTTTTTGGTGATCTGCTGTCGAATCTTTTCCAGGATCGCGTCGGCGGAGGCGCCGGCGGAAACGCGAGCCACATGACCGGCAATGGCGCCGATGAAGGCAATGCCCATCATGCGGATTTCCAGTTCCGGCGTCGGTGCGTGCTTCTTGGCGACGGAAAAGGCATCGATGATGAAAAAGCCGATCTTCCTGTCGCGAATGGTTTTGCGCGCGGCAGCCGGCATTTCCCGCCAGACCTGCTCGGCCGAGGCGCTCGTCTGCAGGATGAAAGTGCCGCCCTGCGCCAATCCGAGCAAGGGGTTGGTGTGGCTGAACACCTTGTGGTCGGGAGAGATGACAATCTCGACGTCTTCCAGCTCGGCGTTGGTGATCTTGATCGGCTCGGGGCTCAGGGTGATGTAGTAGTTGGTCGGCGCGCCGCTCTTTTCCGAGCCGTACTTCGGCGCCGACTTCGAGTGCATGCCGAGTACACCGGCGAGGATGTCGGTCAGCAACTTGCCCGAGGCAATGGTGCCGTAGCCGCCCACCGAGTGGAAGCGCACGCGGAAGGCCGCGTCAGGCAGCAGCCTGGGATTGGCCTCGGTTTCGAGCGCCATCCGTTCGGTCTCGGGGTAAGCCATCCTGAGGCGCGCCTGAAGTTCGGCCACGCGTGGAGACGGATTCTTGGCGAAGAACTGGGAACCGAGATAGATCAGCGGGGCGCTTCTGCCATCGGCCATGCTCTTGAACGCCGCAATCAGATGGCGTGGTTGCAGGTCGTGGCCGCCAAGGCCGAAGATCGCCGTGGTGACCTTCGGCAGCACGGTCAGCGCCGGAATGCCAGGATGGCGCGACTGGTCGGCGTTTTCGCGCGCCTTGAACAGGGCCTGGGTCACCAGGGTGGTAAGCGCCGTCTGGTCGGAGCGCTCCAGCACCGTGACGGCCTTCTTGCCCGCCAGCGCGGCGACCAGTTCGGCCTCCGGGAAGGGTTGCAGCAGCTTGACGGCGACCGAACCAACCTTCTGCCCCTTGCCACGCAGGTAACTCACCACGGCCTCGACGTCGTCGGTAACCGAACCAAGACCGACCATGACCGTCTCGGCGTCGTCGCACATGAAGGTGTGAACCGGCGAATAGCGGCGCCCGGTCAGTTCGGCATATTCGTCCATCGCCTGGCGCACGAAGCCCGGAATCGCGTTGGCAAAGTGGGTACGGTGATCGACCGCGCCGGCCTGGAAGTCTGGCTGGTTCTGCACCGCGCCGGTGAGGCCCGGATTATGCGAGTCGACCAGTGCCGGCACCCGCTGGCGGGTGCCCTTCTCGTGGGCGTTCTGCCACTGCCGACGCCACGAGCCGTGCAGTTCTTTCGGTATCCAATCGACGGTCTTTGCTTTCAGGGCCCCATCGTGGTCCTTTTCTATGGCGGCGGCGTTGGTCGTCAGGTAGTCTTGGATCTGCGCCAGGTTGGCCGCCTCGATCTTGTCCTGATGGCGCAAAAGATACTGCTGCAACTGGACCACGCGGCCTTTGGAACCGAACACCATCTCTTGCGCCAGCGTTGGCGCCTTGATGCGTCCGCCGGGATCGCCGAGGTATTCCTTGAGCAAGTCGGGTTCAGGCAACAGCGCCTCGCTCAGCATGTGGCTGGTGGCGAATCCATCCATGGCGTTGGCGACCGGAAACAGCGCCAGCGAGGAAATGCGATAGGAGATCGCCGCCAGATCCGCAGCTTCCTGCGGGTTGGCGCCGAACAGAATGGTGTAGCCGGAGGAGAGCAGCGCGTAGACGTCGTCATGTCCGGCCATCACGTTCAGCGAATGCTTTGAAACAACGCGGGCGGCGACCTGCAGCACGAAACCGCCGACCTTCTTGCCGACGGTGACGTAATGCGATTCGAGTCCGTACAAAATGCCCTGGCTCGACGAGGCATTGGATATGTACTGGCCTCCCGTCAGCGAGGCCCCCAGCGCACCGCTCTGGGCGGAATGTTCGCCTTCGGGGCTGAAGAAGAAAGGGTGCCTGCCCCACACATTGACGCCGCCGTCGGCGCGGACAGCTTCGTATATTTCAGCTATTTCCGTCGATGGGGTGATCGGATAACCGATCACGCCGCCGCAGACATGGCCCATGACATGGGCCACCGCGCCGTTGCCATGGATAACGCTGGGGATGCCAGGGTACTTTGCCATTTTCGTCGTCGCTTTCATCGTTTCGTTTCCGCAAGTTGTCGGTCGTTCACAATCTGGATGGACCTCCTGCCCATTCCAAACGTTCCATATGCATCAGGCACACGGACACAAGGAGAGGCTGACGATCAGTTTTGGTAGAACTGCCTGCTCGACGCCTTGCGGGCACGACCCAGGCATTCCTCACGGCGCGGCCGACGGTTGGGTTCGGCCTACTGGCAGACAGGCGGTTTGGCGCTTGCCCGAATGGACGCACAAGAAGTTGGGCTCCTCGCACGTTCGTGATGAGTCTAGTATAAGACATTGCCGCAATGCAGCAAGTAATTTTCTTGGTCGCGGAATACGATATGTCGTTGCGTAATGTGAAAGCTTGTTGCGTCACACAAAAAACACTGGACCCATGCCGGTTACACTCGAAAAAAAACCCGGCAGCGCCGGGTTTCTTGTACGAAGCCTGATCCGACTCAGATCAGTTCCCAGATCGTGGTGATGCCCTGACCACCGCCGATGCACATGGTGGCAAGGCAGTACTTGCTACCGACGCGCCTGGCTTCGTAGAGGGCCTTGGTGATGATCACCGCGCCGGATGCACCGATCGGGTGGCCGATGGCGATCGCGCCTCCGTTCGGGTTGGTTTTGTTCGGATCGAGGCCAAGCACCTTGGCTACGGTCAGCGACTGGGCGGCAAAGGCTTCATTCGACTCGACGACGCCGATGTCATCGATCTTGAGGCCGGCTTTGGCCAACGCGATGCGAGTCGACGGAATCGGACCCTCGCCCATGACCTCGTGCGACACGCCGCCGATGCCGTAGGCCACCAAACGGGCCATCGCCTTGTGTCCGCCGGCAGCCGCCTTGGCAGCGTCAGCCAGCACCAGGAAGCCGGCGCCGTCGTTGATGCCGGAGGCATTGCCGGCGGTGACCGTGCCGTTCTTGTCGAAAGCGGGTTTCATCTTGGCCAGCGATTCCATGGTGGTGTTGGCCTTGATATGTTCGTCGGTGTCGAACACCACGTCGCCCTTGCGCGACTTGATCGTGATCGGCACGATCTGTTCCTTGAAGTAGCCGGCGGCGACGGCGGCGGCGGCGCGGCGCTGCGATTCGCAGGCGAACTCATCCTGCTGCTCGCGCGTGAAGCCGTGCTTCTTGGCCAGGTTCTCGGCGGTGATGCCCATGTGGCCGGCGCCGAACGGGTCGGTCAGTGCGGCAACCATGGCATCAATCATCTTGGTGTCGCCCATGCGCGCGCCGGAACGCATCGCCGGGGACAAGTAGGCGCCGCGCGACATGACTTCGACGCCGCCGCCGAGGGCGAAGTCGGCATCGCCGAGCAGAATCGCCTGGGCCGAACTGACGATCGCCTGCTGCGAGGAACCGCACAGCCGGTTGACGGCGAAGGTGACCGATTCCATGCTCATGCCGCCCTGGATCGTGGCATTGCGCGCGACATAGGGGTAACGGGCTTCAGTGGGAATCACGTTGCCGACGGTGGCAAAGGTGATGGCCTTGGGATCGACTCCGGAACGGGCGATGGCCTCCTTGACCACCAGACCGCCCAGGTCGGCCGGTTCCATGCCGGCCAGCGAACCCATGAAGGTGCCGACGGCGGCACGAACTGCACTCAGTACAACGACTTCTCTCTTGTCAGCCATTACCAAACTCCTTTTAGAAAATCAACCACCGACCCACCCGGAAACCCAGACCAGGGCCAGCACCGCCAAACCGAGTACGAGAGTACGCCAGACAAGCCCTATCGTGCTCTGCATGAAATCGGGGTCGGCGTCTTCGCCCAACCCCAGCTCAGGGCGATCACCCACTTCGCCCATTTCCTGAATCACATCGTGCACCGGCATTCCCAGACGCACACCCAGTGCGCCGGCGCCACTTGCCAGCAGTATACCGGAGCCGCCATCGGGCCATCGATCGGCCTGCGTGCGCCAGCAATGGACGGCATCCTCGAAATCACCAACGACCGCAAACGAGGCTGCGGTTACGCGCAATGGCAGCCAGTCGATCAGCGCGAAAGCCTGATGCGCGAACTGGCCGAATTCGCCAAATTCCATCTCGCCACGCTGACCCCAGAGTTCGTCAAGCGTATGGGCGATCCCGTAAAGCAACGCACCCGCCGGCCCCAACACGACAAACCACAGCAGCGGACCAAAGACATGTCGATGCGATGACACCAGGGCTTGCTCGATGGCCAGGCGCGCGATCTCGCTTGCCGTAAGGCGGTCGCCGGCACGCCCGCGCCATTGCGCAAGCACCTGCCGCGCCTGCTCGACTTCGCCGAGCCGTAGCGCCAGGTGAATATTGGTGAAGAAATGACTGAACTGACGAAACCCCATCGTCAGGTACAGGACGCCGATTCCCAGCAAAAACGCCAGCAGCGGCTGAACGCTCATCAGCAAGCCGTACAGCAACGACACCAGAGCCGCCGGCAACGCCGCGCCCAGCCACCAGGCAATGGCACCGTGGGCGCGACCGCCGTCGTTGAACTTGTCTTCGAGCAAGGCAGCCATCCGCGCCAGGGGACCACGTACCACGCGCTGCACCGAGAGTGCATGCAACTGTTCGAGAATCAGGGCAATGACGATGGAAAGTAGAGTCATGCGATCAGAGCTTGCGCAGAAATCGATGCAGGGCCACCAGCATGCCGGCGGTCGCGCCCCAGATGTAGTAGCCATGCCAGGGCATGGCCCAGTACTCGTGCATGACGCCACGCACCACGATGGTGTGGCGCTGATGGTTGGCACTGTCGAGGAGGAACTCGAGCGGCGGCTCGAATACTTCGGCCACCTCGAAATCGTCCAGTCTCAGGTTCAGCGGCGGCGTCACCAGAGCGACTACGGGGGTAATGACGAAGCCGGTGCCGGTCCGGTATTCCGGCAGGCGACCGAGAATTTCGATCTGGGACGAAACAAGACCGACCTCTTCCTCGGCTTCGCGCAGGGCCGTGGCCTCGGGCGAAGCGTCGCTCGTTTCGGCGCGCCCGCCGGGAAAGCTCACCTGCCCGGCATGATCGCGCAGATGTGCCGTGCGCTGCGTCAGCAGCATGGTCGCCCCGCTCTCGCGCACGATCACCGGCACCAGTACCGCGGCGGCAACCAGATCCGTGCCTTCGTCCAGCCGGGGTTCGTGTATCGGGGACGCAACAAAGCCTTCGCTGAATCGACGACGCATCAGGGAAAGCAGGCCTCCGCTAGAATTCGGGCCTGCACTAACAAGAGACTCCGGCATGAAACCGATCGCAATATTCCGTCATAGTCCCGGCGAGGGACCCGGCTATTTTGCCACATTCCTCGACCGGCATTCCCTGCCATGGACCCTGTTCAGGATCGATGACGGCGTACCGCCACCGCCGACTCCTGATGAGTTCTCCGGTCTGTGCCTGATGGGCGGGCCGATGAGCGTCAATGACGATCTGCCGTGGATCCCGCAGACGCTCGACCTCATACGCCAGGCGGACGCCAGGGGGATCCCGATAGTCGGCCACTGCCTCGGCGGACAACTCATGGCCAAGGCCTTCGGGGCTGCTGTCAGCCGCAATCCGGTCAAGGAAATCGGCTGGGGCCAGGTCGAGGCAACCGACGATGCCGCGCAGTTGGCAACCGAGTGGCTGGGCGGCGTTCAACGCTTCGAGGCCTTCCACTGGCACGGCGAGACCTTCACCCTCCCGCAAGGCGCCACGCGCATCCTGCAAAGCGCCCATTGCGCCAACCAGGCCTTCGTCCGCGGCCCGCATCTCGGGATGCAATGCCATGTCGAGATGACGGACACAATGATCCGCGGCTGGTGCCGGCAATGGGCCGCGGAAAACGTCCCGCCCTCGGCGTCGGTACAGACGCCGGAGCAGATGGAGGCAAACCTGGACGCGCGCATCGCCGCGATGCGCACGGTGGCGGACCGGCTCTACAGCCGCTGGATCAGAGGACTGATCAGTCCCTGAAGTTGCCGTACTGCAAGGGGAAGTCGGTGATCGACTTCTTCACCAGCGCGATGACTTCCTGCAGCAAGTCGCGCTTGGCGCCGGTGACGCGCACGGCGTCGCCCTGGATGCTGGCCTGCACCTTGAGCTTGCTGTCCTTGATCATCTTGACGATCTTCTTCGCCAGTTCCTGCTCGATACCGACCTTGATCGTGAGGACCTGTTTGGACTTGTTGCCGCCCACCGACTGCACCGGCCCGTGATCGAGCCGCTTGGTGCTTTCGCGTTCCTTTTTTTCCATTTCCGGAAAAAGGATGTCCTTGACCTGGCTTAGCTGAAATTCGGAATCGCCATGGACGGTGATGGTCTTGTCCTTTTCGTTCAGTTCGGCGCGAGCCGAAGTGCCCTTGAAGTCGTAGCGATTGCCGATATGGCGACCGGCCACATCCACTGCGTTCTTCAGGGCCACCAGATCGGCTTCGGAAGTGATGTCAAAAGAAGGCATGCCGCTCTCCTGTGATCAGGCGAAATGACAAATGTAATGGTAGGGCTCGCCGCTGACTTCGATGTCGAAGCTCGAGTTGCCCGGCACCTTGAAGCTCTGGCCGACGCCGCTGCTCTTCCAGTCCTCGCCCTTGATGCGGTAGCGGCAAACGCCGGAAACGCACTCCATGATTTCCGGCACGCCGGTATTGAAGGTGAGCGTGGACGGCAGGATCACGCCGACGCTCTTCTTCGTGCCGTCAGGAAACTGCACGGTATGGCTGACGCACTTGCCGTCGAAATAGACGTTGGCCTGCTTGACCACGGAAACATTTTCAAATTGCGACATATCAGATACCCCACATTTTTTGGATGATGATTTTGGCCACAAAGCCGAGCATGCCAAACGAAAGCACGAAGAACAGGACAAAGGTACCGAGTTTGCCTGCTTTCGATTTCCAGGCCAGTTCGCCGATGATGAACAGCATGTACAGCATGAAGGCACTCAGGCCAAAGGTCATGCCGAACTCTGCCAGTTGCTCCTCGGAAATGCCGAACATCGGCGCGTTTCTCGTACACGCTCCAGTCGTCTATCAACCCTTCTTCTTGCCCGCCCTGCTCTCGGCGCGATTAGCCGCAATGCGCATGCGCAACGCATTGAGGCGGATAAAGCCGTGGGCATCCTTCTGATTGAAGGCGCCGGCGTCGTCCTCGAAGGTGGCGATGGTCGGATCGAACAGCGAGTCGGTCTTCGAGTCGCGGCTGACCACGATCACGTTACCCTTGTAGAGCTTGAGGCGAACCCAGCCATTGACGTTCTGCTGGGTGTGATCGATCAGCGCCTGCAGGGCCCGTCGTTCCGGACTCCACCAGTAGCCGTTGTAGATCAGGCTGGCATAGCGCGGCATCAAGTCGTCCTTGAGGTGCGCCTCTTCGCGGTCGAGGCATACCGACTCGATGGCGCGATGCGCCTTTAGCAAAATGCTGCCGCCCGGAGTTTCGTAGCAGCCGCGCGACTTCATGCCGACATAACGGTTCTCTACCAGATCGAGGCGCCCTATGCCGTGCTTGCCGCCGAGGGTGTTCAAAGCGGCGAGCAATTCATGGGCCTTCATCTTCTTGCCGTTGATGGCTGACAGATCACCTCGCTTGAATTCGAGATCGAGATACTCCGCCTTGTCCGGCGCCTTCTCCGGCGACACCGTCCAGCGCCACATCGATCCCTCGGCCTCTGCGCCAGGGTTTTCCAGATGCCGACCCTCATAGGAAATGTGCAGCAGGTTGGCGTCCATGGAATAGGGCGAGCCGCCCTTTTTGTGTTTCATTTCCACCGGGATGCCGTGTTTCTCGGCGTAGGCCATCAGCTTCTCGCGCGACAGCAGATCCCACTCGCGCCACGGCGCGATCACCTTGACATTCGGCATCAGAGCATAGGCACCGAGTTCAAAGCGCACCTGGTCGTTACCCTTGCCGGTGGCGCCGTGGGAGATCGAATTGGCGCCAACCTTCCTGGCGATTTCAACCTGCCGCTTGGCGATCAAGGGCCGCGCGATCGAGGTTCCCAGCAAGTATTCGCCTTCATAAATCGTGTTGCAGCGGAACATGGGAAAAACGAAATCGCGAACGAACTCCTCGCGCAAGTCGTCGATAAATATGTTCTTGGGTTTGATGCCCATCTTCAGCGCTTTTGCGCGCGCCGGCTCCAGTTCCTCGCCCTGCCCCAGATCGGCAGTGAAGGTCACCACCTCGCAGTGGTAGGTGTCCTGCAACCACTTCAGAATCACCGAGGTATCCAGCCCACCCGAATAGGCGAGAACTACCTTGTTGCTCTCCGCTTTGCCTGCTTTTCTTGCTGTCTTCATTGGTATTCCTTCAGTCATTCACCCTGCCCAGGAGCAGGAATTCCATCAAGGCCTTTTGTGCGTGCAGCCTGTTTTCGGCCTCATCCCACACCACGCTTTGCGCTCCGTCGATCACCGCGGCGGCTACCTCCTCGCCGCGATGCGCCGGCAGGCAATGCATGAACACGGCGTCCGGACGTGCTGCACTCATCATGTCGGCATCCACCTGCCAATCGGCAAAGTCGCGCAAACGCTCTTCGTTTTCGGCTTCAAAACCCATCGAGGTCCACACGTCGGTGGTCACCAGATCAGCGCCGCGCGCCGCATCCATCGGGTCGGCAAATTGCTCGAAGTGGTCCGTGCCATAGAGACCGGCGCGCTCCGCCTCGACCTCATAACCGGGCGGCGTCGACACGCGAACGTTGAAGTCGAAGATCTCCGCAGCCTGCAGCCAGGTGTTGCAAACATTGTTCGAATCACCGATCCAGGCCACGGTACGGCCTTGTATCGGCCCACGCTTTTCAATATAAGTGAAGATATCGGCGAGAATCTGGCAAGGGTGGTACTCATTGGTCAGGCCGTTGATCACCGGCACCCGCGAGTGACTGGCAAAACGCTCGATGATTTCCTGCTCGAAGGTGCGAATCATGACAATGTCGCTCATGCGCGAAATCACTTGGGCGGCATCTTCCACCGGCTCTCCGCGTCCAAGCTGGGAGTCCCGTGTATTCAGGTAAATCGCCGAACCGCCCAGTTGCTGCATGCCAGCTTCGAAAGAAAGGCGGGTGCGGGTGCTGGCCTTCTCGAAAATCATCACCAAGGTGCGATCCTGCAAGGGCCAATAACGCTGGTAGGCCTTGAAACGCTCCTTGATCGACCGGGTACGCTCAAAAACGTGATCGAGTTCCCCGCGCGAAAGGTCCTTCAACTGCAGAAAATGCCGCGGCGCTGCCATGATCAAGTCCCGAGAAACTCTTTGATCAGCGATACCATCGCAGAAACCAGTTCCGCACCCTCGGCATCGCTCATTACCAGCGGCGGCAGCAGACGCACCACCTTGTCGGCGGTGACATTGATCAGCAGGCCCGCGTCCAACCCGCGCGTGACCAATTGGATACAGGGGCGATCCAGTTCGATACCTATCATCAAACCATCGCCGCGCACTTCGACGAATCCATCCATGCCGGACAAGCCGCTGCGCAGACCATCGCGAATCGCTCCGCCCAGTTTGTCGGCGTGGGCCATCAGGCCGTCGACTTCGATGACATCCAGCGTGGTCAGCGCCGCAACGCAAGCCAGCGGATTGCCGCCAAAAGTGGAGCCGTGATTGCCCGGCTTGAACACTCCGGAGGCGCTCCCTGCGGCAAGGCAGGCGCCGATCGGCACGCCGGAACCCAATCCCTTCGCCAGAGTCATGACATCCGGAAGAATGCCGGCATGCTGATGGGCGAACCAGACTCCGGTGCGACCAATACCGCACTGCACCTCGTCGACCATGAACAACCAGTTATTCCGATCGCAGATCTGCCGCAGCGAGCGCATGAAGTCGTTGTGCGCAAGGTTGATGCCGCCTTCACCCTGAATCGGCTCGAACAATACTGCGACGACGTTCGGATTGCGCGCGGCAAGCTGCTCGATTGCCGCAATATCGTCAAACGGAACCCGCACAAAACCGGAGACCAGCGGCTCAAAACCGGCTTGCACCTTGCGATTTCCGGTCGCCGAAAGCGTTGCCAGCGTGCGGCCGTGGAAAGCTTGTTCCATGACGATGATGGCGGGTTGCTCGATGCCCTGTTGGTGGCCATACAGACGCGCGAGCTTGATTGCGGCTTCGTTGGCCTCGCAGCCCGAGTTGCAGAAGAACACCTCGTCCATTCTGGAGAGCACGGCAAGGCGATCAGAGAGCGTTTCGGCTTCGCCGATGCGATACAGGTTCGACGCATGAATGAGGCGGCCGACCTGCTCGCTCAGCGCCTTCACCAGTCGAGGATGATTGTGGCCCAGCGTATTTACCGCTATTCCCGCCAGGGCATCAAGGTAGGACTTGCCCTGCTCGTCGAACAGCCGGCAACCCTGACCATGGGTAAAGGCGATCGGTAACCGCCCATAGGTATTCATCAGATGCGGCATGAAAGCACTCCGCGAAAACGTAGTTTCAGTGTAGGGTAATGCCGGCCTTATCGGCGTTAAGCACCGCGACCGGAACTAAAAGCTCCACGCAAAAAACATACGGCGGCCGAAGAGCAACGCGGCCGCCGTGCTTGAAAAACGCCTCTATACTAAGTGAAAAATAAGGCCCTGTACAGAGCGGGGAGAAGGAAGACGACGCGGCGAGGATCGCGGTTTTCAATCAAGAAGATGCGGTCGGAAAGACCTCCACCGCGCTCTACCAAGACAATCGAGACCACCAATCTCCGGATCGATTTGATCCGATAAAACCAGTCAGGTCGAAATCTCAGCGAACAGTGGGGCTGGCCACTTCCTCGAAACTCGCCACCGGTACGCGAACGCTGCCGTGATGGCAAATACACTCGATGATCTGGCAACCGTGATAGACCTGCCTTAGCTTGCGTTGAGCCTCGTGCTCATCGCGACCATGAATCATCAGATTATCCACAATCACGCCAAGGCGCGTGCGAATACTAAATGCATATTTCTTGAACTGATGGGATTGCATGAAACCCCTTTCACTTCAATGAGGTCTGACGATTATATGCAGTGGTTTCGGCAAACTCAACTTATTTCTCTAATTCGGATCAGGATTTCAAGAGCCTTTATGCCAAGGGTGATTTCGATGAAATGGAAAAACCGAGCATCAACGGGTGGCACCACGGCGGAATATCCTCGGCAGCAAACCCGCACAGACTCCATTCCGGGATATCGTCCCCGCGCAGAGAATGGGGACACAAAACAAAAAGGCCACCTCGGACAACGAGGCAGCCTTGTTTGTTTGGGTCGCCCTGGGCGCGGTAGCGGCTTAGAGTGCCTTGATGGCAGCCGAGAGCCGGCTCTTCTGGCGCGCGGCGAGATTCTTGTGCACGATATTCTTGTCGGCGATCGAGTCGATGACGCTCTGCGACTCCTTGAACACTGCTTGCGCGGCGCCCTTGTCGCCAGCATCGATCGCCTTGCGTACCTTCTTGATGGCGGTACGCAGGGTGGAGCGCTGGCTCATGTTGTGGGCACGGTGTTCGGTTGCCTGACGGGCGCGCTTGCGGGCTTGGACGGAATTGGCCATATCGATATCTGCTAGGACTTGGGAAAGCGCGTGATTATAGGGGGGTCTTCCGCCCATTGCAAGCCGCTTCTGTCGGTAACATCCCGGATACCATACCGGCCATGAATCTGCTCCGCGCTTTGGTCACCGTCAGCGGGATGACCCTGCTGTCCCGCATCCTGGGCTTCGTCCGCGACTTCGTCATTGCCAGATGCTTCGGTGCCGGCATGATGACCGACGCCTTCTTCGTCGCCTTCCGCCTGCCCAACCTGTTGCGACGCCTGTTTGCCGAGGGAGCATTCTCCCAGGCGTTCGTTCCCATCCTCGCCGAATACCACGATCGTCGCGGCGAAATCGAAACCAAAAGTCTGGTGGATCGCGTCGCCAGCGTGCTGTTCCTGATCCTTATTGCAGTAACCGCCCTTGGCATGGCCGCTTCACCCTTGCTGATCGCGGTTACGGCTCCTGGATTCAGCGCCGATGCCGAGAAATTCCAACTCACCGTCGAACTGACACGAATCACCTTCCCCTACATCCTGTTCATGTCGCTGGTGGCTTTGGCCGCGGGAATCCTCAATACCTGGAGCCGGTTTGCCCTGCCGGCCTTCACTCCAGTCCTGCTGAATCTGTCCTTCATCGGCATGGCGCTTTTCGCCGCACCGTTTTTTGACCCGCCTGTCCTGGCGCTGGCGTGGGCAGTTTTTTTGGGAGGCGCACTGCAACTGGGACTCCAAGTGCCAGCCCTGGCAAAAATTGGCATGCTGCCTCGCTTTGATCCGGTATGGCGCGACGAGGGCGTGCAAAGAATCCTCAAACTCATGGCGCCGGCAGTGCTGGGAGTTTCGGTGTCGCAGATCAGCCTGTTGATCAACACCATCTTCGCTTCTTTTCTGGAGAGCGGCAGCGTCTCATGGCTTTACTACGCGGACCGGCTGATGGAGTTCCCTGCCGGGTTGCTGGGGGCGGCACTCGGCACCATTCTGTTGCCGAGCCTGGCCAAGACCCATGCCAGCGGCAAGACAGAAGACTTCTCGGGACTGCTGGACTGGGGTCTGCGCCTGACCTTGATGCTGACCCTGCCGGCGTCGCTGGCTTTGGCAATGCTGGCCATCCCCTTGCTGTCGACCATGTTTCAATACGGCGCATTTGCCGCCACCGATGTGTTGCGTACCCGGGAGGCCTTGGTGGCCTATTCGATAGGTTTGACCGGACTGATTCTGGTCAAGGTGCTGGCGCCCGGCTTCTATGCCAGGCAGGACATCCGCACGCCGGTGAGGATCGCCCTGATCACCCTGGCGCTGACCCAGTTGATGAACGTCGCGTTCATTGGCTGGCTCAAGCATGCCGGCCTGGCCCTGTCCATCGGGCTGGCCTCCTGCATTAACGCGGGTCTGCTCTGGAGAGGATTGCGGCAGCGCGGCGCCTACCAGCCTCGGCCGGGCTGGGGCGTATTCATGCTGAAGATCTTTGCCGCACTGATCGTGCTGGGTGGCGTGTTGTGGTTTGCCAGCGACAAGGATGCCGTATGGATAGCGATGAGCGGCGGCCAGCGCGTGCAGCGGCTTTCAGGCCTTGTTGTTGTTGGCATCGCCAGCTACTTCGCGACGCTGTGGCTGCTCGGCTTCCGGCTGGGCGATTTCCGCCGGAGAACAGGCTAGTCTCCGCGGGCAACACCTTCGCGGCGCGGATCAGCCGCGCCAACCCAGCCGTCGCCGACGCGCACGATCAAATGCAGGCCGCTGGTCATGTCGGTGCGTTTTACCATATGACCGCGCCTTTCCAGTTCGAGTGCCAGCTCTTCAGGGACCCGGCCGCGCTCGATTTCCGTTGCGCCATTGCGATTGCCGACATGAGGCAGTGAAACCGCGGCCGCGGGCTCCCGCCGACCGTCAAGCAGCGCGACCAGGGTGCGCGCCACATAGTTGATGATGCGACCGCCGCCAGGCGACCCCAGTACGGCATGGAGCCGTCCACCGGCATCGAAGACGAGAGTGGGCGCCATCGAAGACAGGGGCCGCTTGCCCGGCTCCAGGCGGTTGGCCACCGGCTTGCCGTCACGCTCGGCGGCAAAGGCAAAATCGGTGAGTTGGTTGTTGAGCAGAAAGCCGCTCACCTGGATACGGCTGCCGAAAGCACTTTCGATCGAACTCGTTAGAGCGACCGCATTGCCGTCCCGATCAACGATGGAAACGTGCGTCGTCGCCGGCAGTTCAGGCGCATCATCGTCCGCCTGCGAGTGGCGTTGCGGGAAGTCCCCCGGGGCAGCGATACCCATGCTGCGCAGTGGATCCAACAAACGCGCTCGCCGGTCGAGATACTCTGGCGCCAGCAGTGCTCGCTGCGGCACCGAAGCAAATTCGGGGTCAGCGAGGTAGCGCGCCCGATCGGCGTAGGTGAGCTTTCCCGCCTCGGCAAACAGATGCGTGCCGTCCGGTGCGGCGGGATCACCCGAAAACGCGCTGGTACGCTCAAGAAGACCCAGCAATTGCAGGACGCCAATGCCGCCGGATGAAGGTGGCGGCATGCCGCAGATGCGCCACCGGCGATACGGACCACATACCGCTTCGCGCTGCCGCGGTTCGTAATCACGCATGTCAGCTGCCGTCAGCGTACCGCCACGCTGTCCTGACACAGTGGCAATGCGCACGGCAACTTCACCTACATGCAATGCGGCCGCACCGCCCATCGCAATCCTGCGTAGAGTCGCCGCCAGCTCCGGGTTGCGCAGGATTTCGCCGGCCGGCTTTGCTTCGCCATCGTCCTGAAAATACAGGGCATGGGCCGCAGCATCGCGGCGCAGCAACAGGTCGTCGCGCAAGAGGAGATGCAGGCGCGGCGAGATCGCAAAGCCGTTTTCCGCTAGGCGTACCGCCGGACGAAAAAGCCGCTCCCACTTCAGCTTGCCGTGGCGGCGATGCGCCGCTTCCAGCATGGCAACCAAACCCGGCACACCAACCGCCTTGCCCGACGCCAACACTTCAGAAAAGCTCGCCAGAGTGCCATCAGTACGTCGGGCAAAGTCGGCGTTGGCGGCACGGGGGGCAGTCTCGCGTCCATCCCAGGCGGACACTCGACGACGCCGAGCATCCCAATGCAGCATAAATCCGCCGCCGCCTATGCCCGACGATTGCGGCTCGACCAGATTCAACACCCATTGCGCGGCGATCGCGGCATCCAACGCATTGCCACCAAGCTGGATAATTTCGGCGGCGGCATCGGTGGCATAAACGTTTGCCGCGACCACCATGAAACCCTTGCCGGCCACCGCCGGTCCCGGCGCAAAGCCGCTGGACGCTTCCGGCTGCTCTGCCTGCGCCCACGCCCTAACGGCGCTTGCCAGAACGGCCAGCACCAAGAAAAAACGGGCAGCCCGCAGGCCGCCCGTTCTATCGATCATGTTGCGAGGAATCACACTATCAGAGGCAGGATCATCAAGGCAACGATGTTGATGATCTTGATCAGCGGATTCACTGCCGGCCCGGCCGTATCCTTGTACGGATCGCCCACGGTGTCGCCGGTCACCGCCGCCTTGTGCGCCTCGGAACCCTTGCCGCCGTAGTGGCCGTCTTCGATGTACTTCTTGGCGTTATCCCAGCAGCCGCCACCGGTGGTCATCGAGATGGCGACAAAGATGCCGGTAACGATGGTGCCCATCAGCACGCCACCCAGCGCCCGCACACCGGCACCGGGACCCATCAGCGCATTCATGCCGAAAGCGACCACAATCGGAACGCCGACAGGCAACAGCGACGGGATCATCATTTCCTTGATGGCGGCCTTGGTCAGCATGTCGACACAGGTGCCGTACTCCGGCTTGGCCGTGCCTTCCATGATGCCCTTGATTTCCTTGAACTGGCGGCGTACCTCGACCACGATGGCGCCAGCAGCGCGACCTACGGCTTCCATGCCCATCGCGGCAAACAGGTAAGGCACCATGCCGCCGATGAACAGGCCGATGATGACCGCCGGATCGGACAGGTCGAAGGCGAACTTCACGCCCGGCTTGAGCGATTCCAGGCCATGCGTGAAGTCGGCGAACAGTACCAGCGCGGCAAGACCTGCGGAACCGATGGCATAGCCCTTGGTGACGGCTTTGGTGGTGTTACCCACGGCATCGAGCGGATCGGTAATGGCGCGCACCGAAGCGGGCAGCTCGGCCATTTCGGCGATACCGCCGGCGTTGTCAGTGATCGGGCCATAGGCATCGAGCGCCACAACGATACCGGCCATCGACAGCATGGAAGTAGCGGCGATTGCAATGCCGTACAAGCCGCCCATGGTGTAGGAGGCCCAGATGGCGGCGCAGACGGACAGCACCGGCCATGCAGTGGACTTCATCGACACGCCGAGACCGGCAATGATGTTGGTGCCGTGACCCGTCGTCGACGCCTGCGCCACATGCTGCACCGGCTTGAACTCGGTGCCGGTGTAGTACTCCGTTATGTAGACCATCAGTCCGGTCAGCACCAGACCGATCACCGTCGCGCCATAAAGGCGCAACTGCGAACCGCCGCTGATGTTCAGGACGCTGTCGAGCAGGTGATCGTCGATCAGTTTCCCCGTCATGAAATAGAAGGCCACCAGCGCCAGCACGCCGGCAACGATCAGGCCTCGGTAGAGGGCATTCATGATCTTGCCGCCCGGCGAAGCCTTGACGAACATCACGCCGATGATCGAGGCGATGATCGAGAAACCACCCAGGGCCAGCGGATAGATGACGGCCTGTTCGGCGAAAACGGGGTTCACCTTGAACAGCAGTGCGCCCAGCAGCATGGTCGCTACCGTGGTCACCGCGTAGGTCTCGAACAAGTCGGCCGCCATGCCGGCACAGTCGCCGACGTTGTCGCCGACGTTGTCGGCGATCACCGCCGGGTTGCGCGGGTCGTCCTCGGGAATGCCGGCTTCGACCTTGCCAACCAGGTCGGCGCCGACGTCAGCGCCCTTGGTGAAGATGCCGCCGCCCAGTCGGGCGAAGATCGAAATCAGGGAGGAACCGAAACCCAGACCCACCAGCGGGTGGATGATCGCTTCCATACTGGCGCCTGCGCCCAGCATCGTTTTCAGCACGGCATAGTAACCGGCAACGCCCAACAGGCCGAGGCCGACCACCAGCATGCCGGTGATGGCGCCACCCTTGAAGGCCACATTGAGCGCCTCGTTCAAGCCGACGGTTGCCGCTTGGGCGGTACGTACGTTGGCACGCACCGAAACGTTCATGCCGATGTAACCGGCAGCGCCCGACAACACGGCACCGATGATGAAGCCGATGGCGGTGGTGGTACCGAGGAATATCCAGATGGCTGCCGCAAGCACGACGCCGACAACACCGATGGTGGTGTATTGACGATTCAGGTAGGCTTGCGCACCTTCCTGAATGGCGGCGGAAATTTCCTTCATGCGGTCGTTGCCCGCCGGTTGCGCCAGAATCCACTGGCTCATGATCCAGCCGTAAGCGATTGCCGCCACCGCACAGATCAGTGCAAACATCAGTCCTGCTGACATAACATCTCCCCGATAGTTAATGAACTCAACAAGTAATTTTATCACGCGATACTGACGACACCATTACAGCAGCGGCAACTATTATAATTTTTGGCTTGGCAAATTTTTCAGCGCTGCCAAAGTGTCTGTCGCTGCCAGCATACGCAAACGTCAACCGCCAATACTAAAATCTGTTGATGGCCAAATCCGGTTGATGGATGCCGAATACTGATGACGACGAATATAGTAAACTTGCATATCGAGTTTCGTTACCGGTCCGGTTAAATGCGGAAGACGGAAATTGCTCAAATGCCCGATCAACATTCCAGCCTGAACAACCGAGAGGAACGCCGGACCATGCCACGCGGAAAAGTACTAGTCGCCCAGGGAGGAGGGCCGACCGCCGTCATCAATCAATCGATGGCCGGCGTAGTCCTCGAAGCCCGAAAGTTTCGAAATGTCGAATTGGTGTACGGCGCCTATCACGGAGTATCGGGCATCGTTAACGAAGACTTCCTCGACCTCACCCAGGAAACCAGCCACAACATCGAAATGGTGGCCAACACTCCCTCCTCGGCGCTCGGTTCGACACGCGACAAACCTGACCTGACGTATTGCCATGAGATATTCAAGGTTCTCAAGGCGCACGGGATAGGGTACTTCTTCTATATCGGCGGCAACGATTCTTCCGACACGGTGCGAATCGTCAGCGAGGAAGCGCGGCGGGCAGACTATCCGCTGCGCTGCATCCACATTCCCAAGACCATTGACAATGACCTGGTCGGCAACGACCACACACCGGGCTTTCCGTCCGCGGCTCGTTTTGTCGCACAGGCCTTTATGGGCGCCAACCTCGACAATACAGCCCTGCCAGGCGTTTATCTGGGCGTGGTAATGGGCCGGCATGCCGGATTTCTGACGGCGGCGGCGGCGCTTGGAAAGAAATTTCCGGACGACGGCCCGCACCTGATCTACGTTCCGGAACGCACCTTCAGCATCGATAACTTTCTGGCCGACGTCAAGGCTAGCTACGACAAATACGGCCGCTGTGTGATCGCGGCGTCAGAAGGTATTCATGACGGCCAGGGTACCCCGATCATCACTCAACTGGCAACCCAGGTCGAACGAGATGCCCACGGCAACGTGCAACTTTCCGGTACTGGCGCCCTTGCCGATCTGCTATGCGACGAGATCAAGGGCAAGCTGGGCATCAAGCGCGTACGCGGCGACACATTCGGCTATCTTCAGCGTTCGTTCATGGGCTGCGTCTCGGATGTCGATCAGCGCGAGGCCCGCGAGGTTGGCGAAAAAGCCGTGCAATATGCCATGTGGGGTGATCGCGACGGTTCCGTCGCGATCAAGCGCACCGGCTTTTACTCGGTGGATTACCAGTTGGTCCCGCTCGAGTCCGTGGCGGGAAAAACCCGCGTCATGGAAGACGAATTCATTGCTGCCAACGGCACCGACGTGACCGATGCGTTTCGGATGTATCTGCGTCCGCTACTGGGCTCCGGCCTGCCGGACGCCTACCGCTTGCGCCTCAACAAGGTCGACAAAATCCTGAATCCAGCCAGATAGGCAGGGCTGTCCGCACGCGAACGATGTTTGCGCCGGTCGCCGCAATTCAATCGCCGAAGCAGATCCCCATATCCCTGCCGGTCTGCAGTGTGTCGCAGTCCATGGGTACGCCCTTCATGCGACCGGCTACTTCCTCCAGAGCGACATAGTTAACGTTGGGGAAGGCGAGGGCCACCATGACGCCGGATTGCCCCTCGTCAAGAGCTCTGACCGCGGCGGTGCCGAAACGCATGGCGGCCAGGCGATCAAACGATGTCGGGCTGCCTCCACGCAACAAATGGCCCAGCACCACCACCCGCACGTCCTTGTCCGTCCTCTCGCCGAGCACCCGCGCGATGCGCTCTCCCACGCCACCCAGACGCTCGGCGTGGCCTATCTCGGCAGGTGCCAGAACTTCCCGGTGACCGTGGACAGGCTCGGCACCCTCGGCGACCAGGACGATGGAATACATTCTTCCCTCGCCATCCCGGGCGCGAATCTTGGCAGCCACCTTGTCTATATCGAAGGGAATCTCCGGGATGAGGATGACATGGGCGCTGCCGGAGATGCCCGCGTGCAGCGCTATCCAGCCTGCATAGCGGCCCATGACCTCGACCACCATTACCCGCTGATGGCTTTCCGCAGTGCTGTGCAGCCGGTCCAGACACTCGGTGGCAAAGGCTACCGCTGAATCGAAACCGAACGTGGTGAACGTTTTGTCCAGGTCGTTATCGATGGTCTTCGGGACGCCAACGACCCGCAACCCTTTCTGATGCAAGGCATTGGCGATGGTAAGTGACCCGTCGCCACCGATGGATACCAGCGCATCGATTTCCTTTCTGGCAAAGAACTCCAGAATATCGCCCGTGAGATCGGTATCCTTCATGGTGCCGTCGGGCATCTTCATCGGGAAATGCAAGGGGTTGCCCTTATTGGTGGTACCCAGAATCGTTCCACCCAAATGCCCTATGCCGCGCACCCTTTCCCGGGTAAGACGGTACACGCCGCCCTCCGGATATCGCTCGGGAAAAAGTATGCCGTTAAACCCGTCATGAATTCCGTAGCATTCCCAACCCCGATTGGCGGAGGCGATGACCACGGCCCGTATGACTGCATTGAGACCCGGTGCGTCACCGCCACCGGTGCAAACAGCTATGCGTCGGATGCGACTGGACATGGAAACTCCGGCTTGGGCAATAGCCTCAACTCAGTGCAGCGAACAGGGCGCTCTTGATCGTGTCGAGAGAGCCGACGCCCGAAACCTTGCGATATCTGGGCGCACCTTTCGCTCCAGTGTCAGCCCACTTGGAATAGAAGTCAGTAAGCGGCTTGGTCTGGCTGTGATACGCCGACAGACGTTTCCTGACGGTTTCTTCCTTGTCATCGTCGCGCTGAATCAGCGGCTCGCCAGTGGCATCGTCCTTGCCTTCAACCTTGGGCGGATTGAACACAACATGATAAGTGCGCCCCGAGCCAAGGTGCACGCGACGACCGCTCATGCGCTTGATGATTTCCTCGTCACTGACATCGATCTCCAGCACGTAGTCGAGTTCGACTCCTTGGGCACGCATGGCTTCCGCCTGAGGAATGGTCCGCGGAAAACCGTCGAACAGAAATCCTTTGGCACAATCGCGCTGCTTCAAACGCTCGGCGATCAGGCCGAGGATGATGTCGTCGGACACCAGTCCGCCGGCATCCATGACCTTTTTTGCTGCCATCCCCAGCGGAGTACCCGCCTTCACCGCCGCACGCAGCATATCACCTGTCGATATCTGCGGAATCCCGTATTTCGCGGTAATGAACCCGGCCTGCGTCCCCTTGCCGGCTCCCGGCCCACCCAATAGGATCAATTTCATGTCTGCCTCCCAAAGTAAAGTTTATCTTCATGATTTAACTTAATTTTTTATCTTTTTTCCCGAACAAAACTTACTCCGAATCCTTGTCGACGTCAAACAGTCGACGCACACGCTCGAGATCCTCGACCGTATCGACTCCCGGCGCCGGCGGATGATCGATGCTGACGACTTGAATCGGATAGCCGTGCCAAAGCGCGCGCAACTGCTCCAACGACTCACATCGCTCCAGAGGAGAGACTGAAAGTTGCCCGAAGCGACGCAGAAAACTCACCCGATAGGCATACAGACCTATATGGCGCTGAGCGGGAGGATCGGTGGGCAACAGATCTTTCCTGTCTGAGAACCTGTCCCGGTCCCACGGAATGGGAGCCCGGCTGAAGTACAGCGCGCGGCCACGCACATCGCATACGACCTTGACCACGTTGGGATTGAAAAAATCGCCTGGCACCGTCAGGGAATGGGCGGCGGTCGCCATCGCCGCATCCGGATCGCCGCGCAATGCCGCAGCCACAGCCTCTATCAAAGCCGGATCAATCAGTGGCTCGTCGCCCTGTACGTTGACCACGATGTCTGCATCGTCCCATTTCAACTGGTCGGCAACTTCGGCTATACGGTCGGTGCCGCTGACGTGATTCGCACTGGTCATCACGGCATCGAATCCATACTGCAGAACCGCAGCAGCAATTCGCTCATCATCGGTGGCTACCCATACGCCATCTGCGTTTGTGCGCCGTGCCGCGGCTGCCACACGTACAATCATCGGCTGCCCAGCAATATCGGCCAAGGGCTTCCCTGGCAGGCGAGTCGAGGCATAACGCGCCGGGATAACGATGCGGAACGCAGTTCCAGTGGTGGCTAATGCCGGTTTCATCGACGCCAAGCGCAGCGGCCGCAACCAAACCCCATCAGGCTTCTTCGGCACCCAGTGGCCGTGCCTCGTCCTCCAGCATCACCGGAATATCGTCCTTGACCGGATAGGCCAGCTTGCAGGCTTTGCAAACCAGTTCGAAAGCGGCCTTGCGGTTCTCCAGCGGCCCCTTGCAGACGGGGCAAACGAGTATTTCAAGCAATCGAACGTCCATTGAGTTTCTCCAAAACAAATTCAGCAAGATCGGGGCTTACTTCTGCCGTAACGGGCACCACCCAGACCGGCAGGGGCAAGGAAAGTCTGGCCAATTTTACGGCATCCTTTTCCGTCGTCAGAATAGCGTCACCATCAAAAGCGATATCTTCCGCTCGATATGCATGGTGATCCGCGAAAGCGTGCCCGGCAAAGATCAGCCCCATCCGAGTCAGTTGATCGAAGAACCTCTGTGGCGAACCGATGCCCGCCACGGCGTGCAGCTTCTTGCCGGCAAAGTCGGTAGCGCAGCAGGTCATCAGCGAATCATCGAGCCGGTGAAAACTATCCCCCAGCAAACGCATCACGAAAACTGGCCGGTCAAGAGTCGGTGCCGGCGGTACGGCGATTCCGTTAAGAACCACCGCATCCACCAGCGTCAGGCGTGAAACCGGTTCGCGCAGAGGCCCTGCCGGCAATGACCAGCCGTTCATCACCCCACGCTCGTCGAACATTACAATTTCGACGTCGCGCGCCAAGCGATAGTGCTGTAGACCGTCATCGGCAATAATTACATCGCATTCCGGATTCCGGGCTACAGCAC
>Ga0209211_10002145_pt1 | contig 34844 bp, 41 predicted proteins | sample RifGroA2_FD_183992 | JGI IMG/M metagenome (GOLD analysis project Ga0209211, IMG submission 183992) | Groundwater microbial communities from Rifle, Colorado, USA - Groundwater A2 (SPAdes) (version 2) | ecosystem: Environmental > Aquatic > Deep subsurface > Groundwater | place: Rifle, Colorado... | reverse complement strand
GTTCTTACCATCCACGGCAGTTATTCGGAAATTCCTAATAACTGAATCTTCTTCCAGCTCATTATCTTCAAATATATTTTTTATGTGTTCATTGACTGTGGGAACGCTGACATTAAAAAGTTCGGCAATCAATTTTTGCGTCAGCCAAACATTCTCGTCTTCAATTCTGACGCGGATTTTTTGCTCGTCTCCAAGAATTTGGTAGATGGCAATTTGCGGTTTTGTAGTTGCTTTTTTCATATTCTATCTTGGGTTGCTCAACCCCAATTTTACTCTTTTTTCTTGGCTTCTTTAGACAGGAAAAGCTATTTAAGCAGAACGGCCCCGGAGACGATTAAGAAAATTCCGGCGGAGTTTAAGAAGAAAGAAGTTATTAAAAACTGAATGGTGTTTAAACGGGAAATTCCCATTAAAGTCACTCCCAATTCATCCGGCAAAGGCGAGGCGATAATCAGCGCTCCGGCTACCGGCAGGGTCCAACTAAAATATTTGGAATGGAATAGTTTCCGCAGGTGATGACGGCCGTCAATGTGATTATAGATATCTTTTATTTCTCCGGCCAAACCGTTTTTGACGAATTTAAAAATTGTCAGATCTCCGGCCACCGCCCCCATTCCGGCAATCAATCCGATTTCCCAGGGAGTAAAAGTTTCTGCTAAGAAAAATAAAATTATGGCTCCGGCGGCCACGGTGAAAGTGGAAACGAACAATCCTCCGGCGATAAAAGCGCTAACGTATCCAAAATTTCCCAATCCTGCCAAAAATTGATGGACGGCGTCAATTTTGGAGACCGCCACCGCCAATAAGACGCTGATTAACGCCAGGGTTAAATTTTTGTATCTCCAGTGGAGGTGATGTGGGGCAAGTTTCAAAGTAAATTTAATTTTACTCTTTTTTTCTTATCTACTGCCAATCAAAAATAAATAATTAAAAGTGACAATAAAATCATTTGTTAATACTTTGTTACGATCGTAGGAAAATAGTAACAAATGGATTTACGGTTAAAACAGAATCCAAATTTACCAGTTTTAGCCCATTTCAACCGATCTTATGCTCCAAAAGATTAAAGGTAATTAAGTGGAATTGACGGTGATGTCTACAATGTCTGCACGGCGTTGGGAGAGAAAGTCTGATTTTGAGTTTTTTAATTGTAAATCAACAGTTATTAGCTCGTTGTTTTTGAGGCCGGTTTTGGCCAACACTTTTCCATCGGGATCAATAACAAATGACGGCAGGGATTGAGTAGGGCTGACGGCATTAACGCTGACAACAAACGCCTGATTTTCGTAAGCGCGGGAAATCAGTAGATGCTCCCAGATTGCATCCGTTGGCTTTTGAGCGTTGTTTAAATGGAAGAATATTTTAACTCCGTTGACCGCCAAAAACCGCCATTGCTCCGGGTATCTCACTTCCCGGCAAATCTGGACTCCGGCCGTTAATCCCTTAAATTTAAAGACCGGCAGGGAATCTCCGGCCTGAAAATGAGACTTGTCCATTACCGCTAAATTAATTTTTGAGTATATATGCTGAAGCTCCCCGATACTATTTATATATAGCCCGCAGTTAAACCAACTGCCTTTTGTCATCCAGGCCGAGCCGAAAATTACATCTGTATGTTTTTTCTTTGCGAAATTCCCGATTTCCGTAACCGCTTCTTCTAACTCCGTAAACGGTAAATTCTTTAACCAGTTTTTATCATTAACTTCATATCCCGATAACATCCCTTCCGGGAAAACAACAGTTCCCGCCGGCGCTTCCTCAACCGCCTCAATAATTGCAGCGGCGTTCTTGGAAACCGATGCCGTTGGCCGGAGTTGAGCGAGGGTGATTTCCATTATCTGAAATTATAGCCCACAAGAAGTTTGTTAGAATAAAATAATGGATAAGTGGTCAATTGATTATTTCGAGACTTCTTCCAATAAATCTCCCGTTAAAGATTTTATTGATAAGCTCCCCGTCAAATCACAAACCAAAACTTATAACACTTTAGAACTTTTGGCAGAATTCGGGCTGACGCTGGGATTGCCCCATGCCAAAAAGATTTCCGGTACTCCACTTTGGGAATTAAGAATTTTAGGCGAAAAATCATCCAGATTTTTCTATATTGCCAAAACCGGCCGCTCTTTTTTACTTCTGCATGGCTTTACCAAAAAGTCACAAAAGACACCACTGAAAGAAATTAAAACTGCTTTGGCAAGATTAAAAAGTTTTACAAGCATAAATTAACTATTGACATATATCACATTATTGTGATATTTTATATTCACTATGAATTGGGAAAAACATAAAAAACAACTATTGAAAAATCCTGAATTTAAACAGGTTTTAAAAGAATCCAGGCTGGAATATGATATTGCCAGAGCTTTTATTCTGGCCCGGACTAAATATAAGTTAACTCAAAAACAATTGGCCTTAAGGCTTAAAACCAGACAATCCGTCATCTCCAGAGTCGAAAACGCCCAAACCACCGCTTCCCTATCTTAAAGAAAGCCTTTTGCCTCAATTTTCGGCGGAAACGTAATGATTCATTTTAACTTAGGCAAATAGTATTTCTTTCCTTTAAGTTCTTGGGGCAAAAGGCTTTCTTTGGAATACTGGTCGTAGCCTTTTCCGTAGCCACATTTTATCGCATTTTTCGGCCGTCAAAATCAGTTGAGCACGGGAGATCTCCGAACTTGAAGTTAATGGAATAATACCAGTAATCTCCCCTAAACGCGATAAACTTTTGCTTTGGGGGGATAATAATTTGTCTCAAACGTAGATTGTCTTAGCGTTGCTTAGGGTGTAATCAGTACTATTCGTTAAGCGTACGAAGCTGAATATTGCTCGGGCCAAAGTACACTCCTTGTCCTTTCTCAAGATTTTCAGTTTTCACATCCATGCCAAGGACAACAAAAGTATTGGGGGAGAGACTTCCCCTGTCAGCTTGATCAATCAAGCCGCAGTCGACCCAACCCAATGATATTTCCGGTCCGCTGTCGTCAGCGCTAGGAATATCTTTGTAGTAAGCGGAATTGTTGATGCCTACAAGATGCGTCAGGTAGTTACCAGGATTACCAAAGTAGTTTTTTTCAAAGTAATACAAGGGGTCGTGAGCTCCAAGGTAGCGGAAACAACCATGAGGATATTCAAAAAAGTTGTCGGTGATCCATTCGGAAAAGACAGTTTTGTTCAATGAAACATCAAACAGACCTTCCATCCTGAAGGATGGGTTAAAGTCGAGATTTCGAGAAATAATGGCGTACGAAAGAACCTTGTCGTGAGAATCAGTGACCGCTCCAGCAAAGAAGTCTTCATCAATATAGACGTATTCTTTCTCTCCGTCGTCCAGAGAGTTAATGTAGGTTGGGATGCCAAGGTGTTTATCAAAATACGAAATTTGGACTTCTACGGATAATTTCTTTAAAATTGCGTACTTCTCGTCAGTAGTCATCACTTTTGGTTGGGAGTTCATTGCCAGTGGACTGTAACGGTTGGCAAACCAATTGCCCGAAACAAAAGCAACCGCAATGATGGTCAATTGGATGATTATGACGATGACTGTTTTTTTCATATATTCTAAAGATAATTAAACATTTCTTTCAGTTTATCATCAATGTTTTCCATTGGAAACTTTGCTTCATTTGCGCTGGCGCGTATTCCAGCCAGTAGCGGAACCAGATCCATCCTTTTTAAGTTAATTCTCAATTCCATATTCATGGAGACAATTTGAGTATTGATTCTCGATTAATGCTTGTAATTTTTGACCTTGCTCAAATGACATATTTTTATCAGAGAGTTCGTAATTGGTTACGTATTTATAACACTTGCTTCTTATGCTGGCTGGCCGCCACTGAAACCAATAAAACCAACCTGCGGCTAAGAGGATAAGAAAGACAGATATAAATAGGGCTAATTTATTTGATTTCATATCAGATAATTTACTAGGTTTTTAACAAGGTTTCTTATAGATAAAAACTGGAATATATTTCATAGTCTGATGGTGTCATAAATGCCAGACTAGGTCAAGAAAGATTTAGTATGTCAAGTGTCCGATGTATGCAAAAAAGTTTAGAATATCCAGAGTATCAAACAAACCCAAGTTGATTATAGGCGGATTTTCAAACCAGTTTTTTCTCAATTTTTAGTAGTTTTTCGTAGATATCTTTCAGCGTAATTTTTTGTCCGTTTTTTGGGGAATACTTTTTTTGATTTTCCGCTGTATAATTCTTGTAGTCTTCAAATTTAGGAAATTTCCTTAACCTAGTAAATATCCCTTGTTTAAAATCAGCTGTCTCACGAAAATCTTTATAAGAAAGCTTTTGGGCGAGCTTTCTTAGGGTTTCATAATTTTCGGATGTTAATTTATTGCCAAAATGATAGATCGTGTTCATTAATTATTACCTCCTTTTATAATTAAAATTAGTGCGTAAAATTAATTATAAATGATTATATATAATTAATAGAGTATTGTCAAGCGGTAAATTACAGATTTTAGTATCCGGTATTTTGGTTTCTATATTCTAATTTTTTCTTAAATAAATTCTCGGTATATCCACCTTCGGTGACGAATTTTTTCTCCAGGAAACGGAGTAATTGATCGAGAAGATATGTTTCGAGGTGGATTAAAGTGATGAGAAGGTTGGCAAATCTTTCCGGAGTATTGGTCCAATTTGCCTAATTGGGATTATAGTATTTTTTACCCTTCAACTTATCCGGCAATAAATCTTCCTTTGTATATTTCTCATAGCCTTTCCCGTAGCCCAATTCTTTCATTAATTTGGTCGGGGCGTTTCTTAAATTCAAAGGAATCGGCAGATTGCCTAATTGCTTAACGTCAGCCAGGGCTGAAAAATATGCGTTATACGCAGCCCGGTCTTTTTTGGCCAGAGCTAAATAAGTCACTCCGTGGGCCAGATTAATTGCGCATTCCGGTATCCCAATAGTTTCGCAGGCCCTAAAAACTTCATTGGCAACCACCAAGGCTGTCGGCTGGGCCATACCGATATCTTCCGAGGCAAAAATCACCATCCGCCGGGCGATAAATAACGGATCTTCGCCGGCTTCAACCATCCGGGCCAGATAATATAAAGCCGAATCTACATTGCTGGCCCGCATACTTTTTATAAATGCGGAAATTGTATTGTAATGCTCCTCGCCGGTGGTGTCATAACGCAGGCGTTTGTCCTGGATGATGGAAACGAGTTGGTCTTTGGTAATTTGAATTTTTTTTGATCGCTTCGCTAGATCCTTCGACTCTCCGCCAGCTGGCGGATCGCTCAGGATGACGCGTTGCATCAAATCAATAACATTCAGGGCGGTACGCCCATCGCCGTTGGAGTAAGAAACCAAAAGGCTTATGGCTTCTTGATCAATTGTTAAATTGCTAAATTGTTTCATTGCTAAAACTCTGTTAATAACTTTTTTTAGGTCCTCTTCCGTCAGGCTATAAAATACATAAGTCCGGCAACGGGAAAGAAGCGGGGAAATAACTTCAAAACTGGGATTTTCGGTTGTCGCGCCGATTAAAGTGATGGTCCCATTTTCAACATATGGCAATAAAAAATCCTGCTGGGCCTTGTTAAATCTATGTATTTCGTCTAAGAATAAGACTGTTACCCTGTTAACCTGATGACCTGTTATCCTGTTGATAATCTCCCTAATGTCCGCCTTACCCGCCGAGACGGCGGAAAGCTCGTGATAATCAGCCCCGACGGATTTAGCAATAATCCGTGCCAGAGTGGTCTTCCCCGTTCCCGGCGGACCCCAAAAAATCATCGGAAAAATTTGTTTGGCCGCCAGCATTTTCCGGATCGGCCCATCGGGCCCGACCAAATGTTTTTGACCGACAAAATCGTTTAAATTTAAAGGACGGGAAGAATCAGCCAACAGCATCACGCCGATTTTTCTAAAGCATTCTTGGCCCAGAATTCATTGGAACGGAATAGCGATTCAAAAGTTCCGGCATCGGACCAGAATCCTTTTAATTCCGCCGATTTTAGTTGACCGTCGGCAATATATGAATTATTTAAATCGGTAACTTCCAGTTCACCCCTGTCTGACGGCTTTAATTTATTAATCCGGTCAAAAACAGTGTTGTCAAAAATATAAAGTCCCACCACCGCAAAATTATTGTCCGGATTTTTGGGCTTTTCAATAATCCCAACAACTTTAGAAGGATCTTTTTTATCAAACACCGGCACCCCGAATCTTTGCGGATCGGGAACTTTTTTCAAAAATATCCGGGCTCCCTTATCAAATGTTTTGACCGCAGGGCTGATATCGGCATCCGTGGTGTTATCGCCTAAAATCACCGCTACCGGTCCCTCATCGGCAAAACTTTTAGCCAGGCTTAAGGCGTGAGAAATTCCGCCTTCGGTTTCCTGATAAGCGTATTCCAGATGAGTAATCCCCCATTCTTCGCCATTTTTTAACACATTCATAAAGTGACCGCAATGCGGACCGCCGGTCACAATCATAATTTCCGTAATCCCGGCCTGAACCAATGTCTTAATCGGGTAATACACCATCGGCTTGTCGTAAACCGGAAGAAGATGTTTGTTAGTTATAAAAGTAAGCGGTCTTAATCTAGTTCCAAGTCCTCCTGCCAAGATTACACCCTTCATATAGTCATTAAAACATTAAAACAATAAATCATTAAAGCAAATTTAACACTCCAAAAACAATCGCCAGTCCTAAAATCGCGATTCCCAAATATTCTAGCACGACCTTCAAATGCAGGTCTTTTTTATGCCAATGATGGGTTATTCCCCATACCAGATAGGCGCAAACTCCTAGAATTAAAGCATAAACGATCATTGAATCACCCCCTGCGTCATGATGCTGACAACTCCGATTAGAGCAATCAAAAACACCAAGTGGGCGAGATTATGCCCGACTAAACGCGGAATCCGTTTGCGCCAAATGATGACTGAATCAACCATCAATACCAAAACCAATAATCCTAAAGTCGCCAAAGCCAAAGATTTGGACAAATCAAACGGCGACAGCAGGGGAGCGCTGACCGATAATACCTCCGGGACTTCGGCCACAGAGGCCTCAGCCTGCAAACCGGTATTGGTTATCTGCGGCGCTGCGGCCACGGCGGCTTTATTGGTCCCGAATAACTGGACCACCAGCGTGGTTTCGACTCCGTTTAAAACTCCGTTGACAACCGCAATTCCGGTTTCCTGATATCTGGTAGAAACAATATTGTCCTTATGCGTCTGGGAATTCATCCAGGCTTTGATCATCGGAGGTGTGGTTCCAAAATCCCGGGCCAAGTTTTCCCCGGCATAGCGGTAATCGTAATTGACGGCATCAAAAAAATACCACGGTTCCCGGCCGTTGGTCGGATTGGTATGAGCCCAGTAATTGGAAGCAAACATATCCGAAGCTTTACGCCGGGCAGCCTCCGATAATTTATCGTTTAATTTTAATGCCGGCAGACTGTTCTCAACTCTTTGCTGATTGATTTGTTCAAAAACCTGGGTTATCTGAATATCGCTGGCGTATCCTAAAACTCCGCTGGAAAATCCGGCCAATGGCCTGATGCCGCTATTGAAACCGACAACAACCGCAGCCAAAACCGCCAAAGACCGGGGGTGAAAGATTTTCGGACGGTGATTATTGGTATGCCGGGGGGTAAATAAGTGCAGGAATGAGTGGATCAAATGGGCAAGCATAAGAAAGATTATAAACGATTCCGGAGGAAAAATATCGCAATTATCGTCCCGCTTCCCAATAAGCCAAAAACGATAATCAGTCTATCCCACGGAAATGGACTTTCGGTTGACTGGCCGGCTACCTGTCCCTGATTATTTTGATTGGATAAATTTCCGGATGTTTCTGTAGACGGAACCTGAACCGGAGTCGGTGTCGGCGATGCGGATTCGCCCAAAACCTGGGGCCCACTGCCGGTCCGGACCGACTGGGTTGAAGCGGACAAAACGGCCGGGGCGATTACCGGAGAAGAAGTATTGGAAGAAATCAGAACCGACGAACCGGCGTCGCCGGGAAATCCGACCCTTAAATCAAAACTGGCCTTGCCTCCCTGATATTCATTGCCGGCAGAATCCGGCATGGAAACGATCAATGAATAAGATCTGCCGTCGTCATTGACCCAAATCTCGGATAACTCCAAAGTTTGGGCGTCAAAAAAATTCTTTAAAGTTTTGGAGGCCGAACCGCCATATAAAGTTTTTACCCCTTCCTTAACTTCAAACTGCAAAATATCCGCCAGATTTTTGGAGACCAATTCTGACATGGCCTCTATCTCAACTTTTTTGGGGCCATGGCCCCGGTTTTTAACCTGAATTGATTTTTCGATTTTGAGGCCCGGATACCAGACAATTGACGACGGAAACAACGGCTCGTCTGTCACTATTTCAATGTCACCGGATTTTTTAATGGAGGCAAAGGCAGGGGGGGGAAAAAGTAGGAAAAAGGTTAAAAAGGTCAGAAAGGTTAGAAAGGATAAAAGTGACGGCAAATATTTTCTCATAATTGTCATCTCGAGCTTGTCGAGAGATCCAGCGCAGCGACATCAATATTTAATTCTATCGCTAACGCTTGATTTCTCGGCTCCGCTTCACTTCGCTCGAAATGACTGGGAATCGCTGATGGTGAAGCGGTGGGCTGTAATAAAACCGGTTCCGGAGTGACCGATGGAATTACGGCTGATGATAAATCAATCGAATTTGAGGTTTCAATTTTTAATTCAAGTTGCGGTTGGATAATCAATTCCGGTTGCGACAGATTTCCGGCCTTCGGGGTCCCTTTAACCGTCGTCAGTCCGGCGTCAAAATAGACGCTGGTTTCGGCAAAAATCGTATGCCATGAGCTGGCATCCACTCCATTTCCGGGAATGGCATTGCGTTCCATTGAGTAATAAACCGCGGATCCGTCCAGGCTGTCTAACCCGGCCATCGGAACTCCGTTGCCGTCGTCGGCGGTATCAATTAAAACTCCGGTGGAGAAATCGCTATCATAAAGTTTAATCTGTAAATTATCATTGGCCAAGGCAAAATCGCCGTTGTTGTCAGAGCCGGTGCCGGCGGTTAAATCAGGGTCAACGTTAATCCCGGAATTGGCTTTATCAAATTCCGAGATCAGTAAAAATCCATTAGCGGAAATCGTGGTTCCGGCAGAAAAAGTGAACATTAAAGCCTCTGTCCCGTCTGTGGTTAGTTTTTTAGTCAGTTGCCATCCGGACAAATTTACCGGGCTATCCGTCATATTTCTTATTTCTAACCATTCATCGGCTGTATTTCCGGCTGATCCCATCCACATCAATTCATTAATAACTACGTCGCCCGGATCGGGGTCGTGTTCGACTACGGTGGCAGTAGGCTGGACTCCGGGAAACGCCGGGACAGAACAGTTGCCGACCGGATCGCAGGCCGAAATTCCAAACCAATAAGACAATCCGTTTTCCAGTCCGGAAATGGTGAAGCTTTGGTTTTTCCCAACACTGGCCGGAGCCGGTAAATTGGGAATTGATATTCCGCTGGTCCAAAAATTGGCAACCGTTAGCGCTGAAGAACTGATTCTGATGTGATAGTAGCCCACTCTTTCTAAAAATCCGGTGTCTGACGGCGCTGTCCAACTAAGATTAATTTCATGCTCTGAAATTGATGACGGGGTGAAATCGGCGGGTGGATCGGGAGCCTGGTCGTCAATTATCACTTCTGTTGGATCAGAAGGGATATTTTCCGTATTCCCGGCATTATCCGTCGCGTAAAATTTTAAGTTATTGGCTCCGTCTGCCAAATCGGTTCCGGGTATAGTCGCACTGCTTCCCGCTTGAGTTATCCAACTGGCGCCGTTGTCCAAACTATAGATAATTGAGGCAACTCCGTTGGTATCGCTGCCGTTTAATATCACTGAATTTGAGGATTTCAACGCCGGCCGGCCAGTGGTGATTTGATCGACATACAGCCAAGACTGGCTGGTATTAGAGCCATCCGTATTCCCGGCATAAAATTTCAACTCTGCCTTGCTATCGCTTAAGCCGCTTAAATTAAAAAACGCCCTCTGCCAGCCGGAATCATTGGGATAACCGCCTGAATCGATATCGTCTCCGGTAATCCGCAAAATTTCGATGTCGTTAACCATAACTATTGCCGCCGGGTTTTCGGCCGCGTCAAAACTAATCAACCGCCAATAAAAACTTAAATAGTTATCACCGCTGTTAATAACCTGGGATAGCCTGTTATCCCAAATCGAATTCCCGGTTACATCCCCGGAATTATTTTCCCTGTGTCCGATCCTAGCCATCGCCCCGCTGGCGGCCGGCGGCAAAACCGTAATTTCGTTAACCGAATCGCCGTTGGTGTCCACGCCGTCATTTCCGATTCTTGACACTTCTCCCTCAGATGACCAGCCGGCAAGCGATTGGGTAAATTCGCCGTTGACGACTTTTTCATCCACGACTATTCCGGTAGATGTAGTTAAAGTGGTAACCGGTTTAACCGTATCCAAAATGGTGGATTGATCAAAACCAGCTGGCGCGGTTTCGATATTGCCGTAAATATCCGCTCCGATAGTGTAAAACTGATACGCTCCATCGCCTTCGGAGGCCGTAAATGCGAAACTTCCGGAAACAGAAGTTTCTCCGTTGTAATTATCCGTGGCAAATAGCGTAAACGCACCGGCCGCGCCTTTACGGTAATACAAAACTACGTAATCCAAACCCGATTGGGCGTCAGTGGCAGAATGGTTGATGTTAAATGTTTGATTATTCTGATAAGAAGCTAAAACTGAAACATCTGAAACGGGATCATACCAATCAAGAGCTGCTGCAAAAGTTCCGGTGGTTTGGCCGGAGTCAGAAAATAAAGCGTAGGTAGATCCGGTCCGGGAAGAGAAAATTACCAAGGCGGTCCCGATTAAAAATAATAATTTTTTCATTTTACTTTCTCCTTTTTACTTTCAAGTTTTTTAACTTTCCGACGCAATGCCGAAACTTCCCGGCCAATGGACTTCAGTTCTTCGTATACAATGATTGCAGCCGGAATCACGACCAGCATGACTACTCCCATTTGGGTCTTTCCAAAAGCAATCGGATAACCAATCAACGGAACTGAGAGCATCACCTTGCCGACGATCCTTTCAGCGGAAACCAAGTCAATGTCCGGCTCCATAACGGCATCACCTTTAGTCTGATACATCGGATTTCCCCTGATTTGCCTAACATCAACAATTCTGTGAGTAGTTAACGATTTGGGATCCGGCCCAGTCCGGAAGGTAATAATGTCATTTTTTTGGATAGATACTGATTTTTTAATAAATACCATGCTCCCAACCGGAAGCGCCGGTTCCATTGAACTGCTGGTTACGACAAGAGTTTTATATCCGCCGGATTCCGGGGCCAATGTTAAAAATATCAGCCCCGTCAACGTCGCGGTAATTATTATCGCTAAAATTTTAATAATTTTTTTGATTTTATTATTAACCATTTTCTCCTTTTTAACCTTTTCAACCTTTTTAACCTGTTAGCCTTTGTATCCTGCCAACCTTTAACCTTTGATCCTCCTGACTCGGAATAGCTCCAACAAACGCCGGAACTATTCCGAAATCAAAAGTACTCCAATGCAATTCTCCTTACTGCCCATCAGCCTGATGGAGAGTAGCGGTTACCGTCATCGTATTCAGGTCCCCCTGATTTTCATCCGGAGAATCGCTGTTTAATTTAACGGTCATGACCAACGGATGATCGGTGTCTAAATTATTCAATACTAATTTAGGCGGATTATCCGTTAATAACCCGGCTGACATCCCGATTGAACCGGCAGCTGCCATGTCTGCCAAATCCAGATAACCGTTAGCATTTGAATCCGGAATTAAATTAAAATTCAGGACATTGATTCCGTCGTATGTTAATGATGTTACCTGTAAATGTTTGGTGATCAAGTCAACAGATCCTGCTCCGGCCAATAACGCTTCTTCAGTAATATTGTTTGCCACTGAAAAATGAACATGATCTGCAGCCGGACTCCCGACATTTTTTAAGTTGAGAGTAGCAGTTGCACCTGACCCTCCCGGCAACATTCCTGATCCGGCCCAAGTTACAGTAACAGTGTCCAAATTGGTGTCGTTATCATCGGAAAGTTTTAGATCCAAAGTCCCGGCCTGAAATGTGTTTCCGGTACTTTGACCGGAATCGCTCCAGACGGCTTTAGTCGAACCAATTGCGACTGCCGCAACAACGGCAATCATCATTAAGCTTTTAATAATACTTAACATTTTATTCACCTCCTTTCGCACAAAAAAGGGGCAATGCCAGGCGCAATTTTCTTGCGTCTGACATTGCCTCCGTTGGCGGTCGGCCAATTAATTAATAATAGTTATTGGTTTATTAGTTTATTAGGTTATTAGGTTATTAATTAGATATGAGCTTTTAATTTATCTATTTTCCTAGTGGTAATCTGGGTGATATTTGAATCCTGAATAAAAATTTCCACGCTGCCGTAAGGAGCGGCTCTTTTAATCGCCTGAACAATTTCTATAACGAATCCTGACATTCCCTGCTTGTCTTTGCCGGGGACAGAAAATTTAACCGAATCAAGGCCGGAGAGCTTTTTGGCCAAAGGACATTTGGCGGCAAATTCCCGCCATTCATTATCGTCCACAATAGATTAGTTATTACTCTTTCCGCCGGAGTTGTCAATCCTTAATTTTTTGTAACGTAACTTTTGAATAGTCATTTCTTATTAATATTCCAATTATCCCCTGATGGGCCATAGTGCTGTCTCCAAAAATTGAGGGATTATTCAATCCCATTTCTGCCTATCAGGCATTTGCAGACTTGGAATGATAAAATTTACCGATGTGGTTTATTTATGGCATCATATCTACTTTTTTAATGGCCTTGGTTCTCTATACGGACGAGCACTTAGCTACAAATAACAAGCTCCCAGAAAAAGGGGACATACACACTAAGGTCGGGAGCGTTCTTCTAATTTCCACTTTGATGAGTTTTGCCGGCGCAACAATTTTGGGTTTAATCTTTAGGGATGTCGGTCTATCGCCATACGCTATGCGTCTTGCTCTTCTTTCCGCAATTTTTATAGTTGCTATGTATGCTTCTTATTTTTATCTTTTGCAAGTCTTTCCCGTGAATCAGGTTGGCCCCTTATTCCAAATTAGCTCAATTTGGCTCTTGCTCTTCGAAATAATGTTCGGCGGAACTATCTCCGTCGTCGGAATAGTGGGAATTGTTTTTTTAATGTATGGTGCTTACGTTTTAGATGCCGGTACTTTCAAATTAAGAGTCCCGACAAAACTTCTTTTCCTTGCAGTTCCCGCGACATCGACTTTGGCAATTTCTCTTTTCATGGCTCGTCTTGCTTCTCAAGCAGATTCAGTCATGGCTTTCACCTTTTGACAAATGATAGCAACCGGAGTTCTTGGGATAGTCCTATTTGCTGTAAAGAAATACCGTGAAGGATTTATTTACCGCATTAAACATCAAGGGAGAAGGTTTCTGGGCTTAAGCTTATTTAATGAGACTTTCGCCGAAAGTAGTATCTTGTTTAGCAATTTAGCGGTTGGAATCGCCCCGGTAGCTGCTTATGTTACGGCATTGAGTGGAACTGAAAGTGTCTTTGTTTTAATTTTATTCTATTTGTTTCCTCAAGGATCAAGAACCAAAGTGACAAAAATGCAATGGGCAGCGGCCTCTTTGATAGCCATAGGGCTACTGTTGATTGAGAGTAGAAAAACATAGTTGAAATGTGAAGTTAAATTTTTACCGACGGCCTAATTTCCGAGTTTTCTGTATGAATCATGCGGACCGACTAAAAAGAATATCGCAGTGTCACCAGTACTACTCCATATAAAGAATAAGCGGTTGCCCCGATCTACGCGAATGGTCCAGATATTGCTTCCCTGAAGTTTTTCAAGACGCAAAGATGGGTATTGAGGATTTTGAGAAAAACGGATGAGAATATTGTTGACTTTTTGCTTAAGAGAAGGGGTGCCTTTAATGAATTTCTTATAAGAGCTATGAAATTGTCTGTCAAACGCGTTTGTCGGCATATATGATCAACTTTTCATATCGAATCAAGATATGCCATCATCTCGTCTGTATTAGTAAACGATTTTGTTTTACCCTTGCGATGGTCTTCCCTTGCCTTTTCGGCCATACGGATAAGCGCTTTGGGGACCTGTGGCGTAGTTATTTCAGTTACAAACATGCCAAACAACATCCGTCCTAGCTCCGACAAGCTCATCCCGTGAGTAGCGGCTTTTTTTTGCGCCAAAGCCTTAAACGTAGGCGAAACATTAAATTTTATAAAATCTGTTTTAGAAACAACTGCTGTATTCATATGTACCTATTTTATACCATTTTAGGTACCTGTCAAGATTTCTTCTTTTTCCCCACTAATCTATTCCATACTACCAGCAGCGGCACGGCCACAAATGGAGACGAGTAAGTGCCGGTTATGGTTCCGATTAAAAGAGCTAGAGAAAAGTATCTGACAGTAGTTCCGCCCAACCAGGTTAAAATTACCAGCATAATAATAATAGTCAAAGAATTATTAATTGACCGCTTCATGGTTTCATTTACCGAACGGTTGGCCAAAGGTTCAAATTTTTCCTGGGGGAATTTCCTTAAATTTTCCCTGATCCGGTCATAAACCACAATTGTGTCGTGGACTGAAAAACTTAAAACTGTCAGCAAGGCCGTTACAAATAAGGCATCAATTTCCGCCCCGTAAAATTGCCCGAGCAGGCTGAATCCTCCCAAAACCACCAAACTATCGTGGATCATGGCCAATACCGCGCACACCCCATACTTGCCGCCGCCAAATCTATAGGCTACATATAACAAAATTCCCAACGAAGAAAGAGTAATCCCGAAAAATGTTTTGGTTAAAAGTTCTTTTCCTAAAGCCGGACCAATTGACTCAAACCGGGTGACTTCGGCTTTGGAAAATTTTTCCGCCAATGCCGATTGAACATTTTTATCGATGCCTTCAACCATTTTAGACCGGATTAACCACCGATTTTCCCCGGCCGGTTGGATAGAATTAACTTCAATTTCTTTGTCCGCCAGAGCCGCCCTGACCGTCCCTTCATTAACGGCATTTCCTTCTGAAGCCTGCAATTCCACCTCTACCAACGATCCGCCGATAAAATCAATTGCCGGCCGGACTTTCCAAACAACCAATGAAAAAATTCCGATTGCCAAGGCCGCCCCGGAAATAGAAAAATATAACGGGATAAATTTTATAAAATTAATTTGTTTCATTTTCCCTTGATATAAAACATCCTAATCAAAGTTCTTGACACCACAATTCCGGTAAACATACTGATTAAAATCCCGATGGTTAAAGTCAGGGCAAAACCCCTGACCATTCCGGAAGTATTTAAAAATTGCCACTCAAACGGATTGTATAAAATAAAAGCCACCAGCAGAGTGGTAACGTTGGCGTCTTTAATTGAATCCCAGGCCCTCCCGAATCCTAATTCCACTGCCGCCCGCAGCGGCAAGCCGCGGGCCAGTTCTTCTTTTAGCCTCTCAAAAATCAAAATATTGGCGTCTGTCGCCATTCCGATTGATAATAAAAATCCGGCCACACCCGGTAAAGTCAGAGTTATCGGAAAAAGTTTGTAAATTGCCATGGTAATCAGGCCGTAAATAACCAAAGCAATATCGGCTAAAATTCCCAAGCGACGATACACAATAATCATAAACGCAGCCACAGCCAATAACCCCACCAATCCGGCCCGGACCGATGCTGAAATGCTTTCTTTGCCTAAAGTGGCTCCAATATTGGTTTCTTTAACTACGGTCATTCCGACCGGCAAAGCTCCGGCATTCAAGCTGATTGCCAGCTGTTTGGCTTCTTTAACCCCCATGCTGCCGGAAATTATGGCCCGGCCATCGGTAATCGGGACCTTAACCACCGGAGTTGTTAAGGGGGCTCCGTCCAAATAAATACCCACCTGTCGACCAACATTCCGCTTGGTAATCTCGGCAAATTTTTCCCGGCCTTCGTCGGTAAATACCAAAGATACCACCGGTTCGCCGGAGGTTTGATCAAATTCCACCGCGGCTTTCTGCAAATCCTGGCCGGTTAAATCAGTCGGCTGAGGCTGAGCTTGCGGTTGCTGAGATTCCGGGCCGGCAACCGGATCGTGGGCCGGGGGCTGATCCTGCGGCATTTCCCAAAATTCTAATTTGGCGGTTTGGCCGATCAACGCCCTGGCTTCATTGGCGTCGGTTACTCCGGGCAATTCAACTATCAATCTATAGGTTTGGTCATTTTTGGCAGTCTGGACCACGGATTCAGAAATACCGTATAAATCAATCCTTCTGGCAATCACTGTTTTAGCGCTTTCCAGCGCGGCAGCCCTTTCGGATTCCGGCACATCCTGAACTTGAGCTTCCAAAACAATTTGAGTCCCGCCTTTTAAATCCAAACCCTGTTTAATTTCCAGATCGCGGCTAAAAGACAACTGACCCAATTTCCATTCTATCCCCGGCAAAAATAACGTTTTTTCCAGCTGCCATTTCCCGATTCCTAAATTAACCGGAATTCTTCTGGGCAAACTGATATATAGAGACAGGAGCGAAATCACCAAGATTGTCAGCAACCGGCCGAATAATTTTTGTTTCCGCATGATTTAATGATTATAACCGTAAAGCCGGGGGTTAAGCTACCAGGGCCTGATCGTCGCCTACCAGCATAATTCTGGATTCTCGAAGGACATCGATTAAAAATGGATCCCGACGGCGCTTCCTAAAACTGAATTCTTCCAAAGACATGACAGAATAATTTATTTCCCGGCCGGTTTCGGCTTCAGCGGTTTTTACCAAAGCCGATAACTGCGGCAAAACTACCTCGCCCACAATTAATAAATCTATCTGGCCCGTTTTCACGGCCAATCGTTTTGCCAGTCTCATTGACATAAAAGAAAATACGATCCGGCCTAATTTATCTTTATGTTTAATGACGGCCTGGCCCAATCCGCTGGATTTAACCGCTAAGGCCAACAATTCGGAGTAAAATAAATAGTCCTTGTTGGCCCAATAATATGATCTGTTTCCCCGCGGTTGGGATTTTAAGATCCCGACTTTAGCCAAATGCAACAATTCTCTTCTGACTGCGTTTATTTCTTCGTCTATTTTCCGGCCAAGTTGTCTGACGTAAAATAATTCCTCCGGAGACGACAGCAAAACCTGTAACAATTTTATTCTGACCCGCGAGACTATAAAGTCCGATAAATCACTCATCAATAAACGATCTCGTTGCCGGCAGGCACAACCTCGATCCAAGTAGAACCTTGAACAAAAGTAATTTCAGCTCCTGATTTTTTGTCTTTAAATATGGTTCTGGAAAGTTGATTTGGTTTTTCCCACGTTATCTCAATTGCGTTGCCGTCTTGAAAAATTAAAGCGCTGCCCTTGCCGATGACTTCATAAAACATATGTTTATGCTCATCCAGCGGGCCTTGTTCTTTAACAAATTGAATTACCACATTTTTAGCCGACAACTGTTTGTTGGTTTCCAAATCAAGATGGGGTTGACCGCCGGTGGATCTTAAATATGAATTTGATTGTTTATCGTAATCCCAATGGGCGGTAAAATCTTTATAGCCTTCCCAAAAATCAAAATTAATGGCTGATATGCTACCGCGGTCTGATTCTTTAGCGTCTTCATGGAATTTCCACGGCCGGAATCCGGATTCCCAGGTAGCACCATCTTCATTAACCCCTCCGTACCCACGTTTTTCGGCCTGATCCCAAATCTTGGGTAGAAATCCGATCATGGTGTGCTCTGTCGCTAAAACTTTATCGGCTCCCAAACGGTTGTAATCACGGCCTAGGGCCGGATAACCTGTATCAAGAGTGGTGTCAAAATCATTGCCGCCGCGCTTGCGCCATCCCATGTCTATCATTTCTTCCAAAGCCCAAGCTTTTTTATTGGAAGTGCATTGGCCGCTGGCTGAATCGCGGCTGCAATTTCCGCCACCAACGTGGACATAAACCGGAGTATTGTATTCCGCGGCAATATTTACAAAATAAATTCTGGCGCTTCTGACCGGAGCGACCTTATTGCCATCCGCCACCGCCTTACAGTAAAATACACCCATAAATCTGGTTATTCCGCCTTCTGCTATAGCCTCATAAATTAAATCCGCCGATCCCAGTCCGGATTGCGGCCGGGCCTCGATATGATTTTCCACCATCGCCAAAACCGGCCGGCGGTTTTTCCAAATTGCTTCTTCGGTTTTGGTAAAAAGTTCACCGTTAGTCGGACAGGAACGGTCTTTAGATTCGCCGGGATTAACAACCATTTTCCCGTCAGCAGAGGTAATGGGCAAAGATGACACCGGAGTAGATACCGGCCGACGAAAAGTCCCGAATCCCCAAGCCGAAATCCCTGCCGATAATAAATAAATTCCGATATAAACAATAGTTAGGGTTAACGTTTTTTTCGAAAACATAACGTGCCTTACAAACTTTTTATGGCGGTGTCTATGGCCAGTTTTTCTTCTTTGGACAGTTCAAATTTTTCGCCAACCCCCGCTTTGACCGGTTTGGCAAATGTCCGCGTTTGATCGCGGCTGTGAAGCGAGCTTATCACAAAACCATCATTGTGTCCATTTAAAATTGCTAAAGCGAAGCTCTGATCTCCTCCGGAATTGGAAAAAGGATTAAATCTGACAAACCCGGATTTTTGCAGATGTTTAAGTGACGAACGCTGATGAGATTCAACTATTTTTTTTAGATCGGTCAGAGTGGTTTTTGATTCTTTCAGATGATTATTTAAATCAGTTAAAACATTATTGATTGAACGTTGATCATTTGAAGTTTTCAACATCTTTATAACAGAATAAATCCTGTAAAAAATAAATGCCGATATAGACGATAAAATAAGTGCTGAAATGGCGGTGGCTTCAACTAATGATTTTGACCACATAATTATTAATTGTATCTTTTATTGGTTACGGTTGCAAACCTGTTTGTGGCTATGATATAGTCCAAGCGTGCTAAGCAGAAGGGGGGTGAAAAAAAATGGAAATGTATTGTGTAAAATGCCGGGCTAAACAAACGGTTGCCGATTTTCAGGAAGTCGTAACCAAAAACGGTCGCAGGGCCGCCAAATCAGTTTGCCCGAAATGCGGAACCGGCATGTATAAAATAATGGGAAAAGCTTAATTGCTTTTTTCAAAAAAGAAGATAAGTCGGTTTTCCCACAAAATCCTCACCTTAAATATAAAATATAGGGTAGGATTTTGTGGATTTTTTTGGTTAAAATTGTTTGGTTTGGGACTGTAAGCCAGATTCTGTTTTATAACGAGATTTATCTAATGCCTCTACCGCCGTTCTTCCGGAAAACTGGTATAACGAACAGCTATTGAGTTGCAGCGGGGAGGGTTACCTCGTTTCACTTCTTCGGCCGTAAAGCCGAGGATATCGTCACTGTGGCCCTATCTTGTCCCAACCCTGCGGTCGGGAATCCCGCTTGCGCGGGACACCCTGTTTTCCTGCTGTCTGGACTTTCCTCCCCACCAAAAGTTTTACATTTAGGCGGGGCCTCGTTTCGCTACCCCAAACCAAGTCTATTTTACCATTCTTAAGATAAATATTAGCCAATAACATACAGGACAACTACGGATAAAAATCCCCACATAACTACGCTGATCAATAAGGGGGCGTCTGTTAACAGGACTCTTTCCGGAACTTCACCTTGGCCTTTTTTATAAATTAACTGTAAATATCTCATTACTCCGTAAATAACCACCGGGATGGTTATCATTAGCCATTTTTGGACCGTTAATGCTCTGGGAAGAATCAACAATAACGGAATTAACCTATAACTGGGTTCATCAAATTGTTGCTGAAAAGTAAAAAGGACATAGGATAAAATCGTCATAGTCCCGAACATCCCCACCCATATATCCAACAAATGTTCCGGATAGCCTCCGAGAGTTGCCCTGACTTCGCTGGCCTTTTCAGACAACAAAGTTAATTCTGCCCGCCTCTTCCCTACAGCCAATAACATGCTGACCGTAATTACACACAACAAAAACCAAACTGAAATATGCCCATCAATCACCAGCGCTCCGGAATATGCCCGGAGAATAAATCCGGTCGCAATTACCAATAGATCGATTATTTCAACGTGTTTGAGCTTTAAAGAATATGCCGCCTGTAAAACGAAATACACCAAACAGGATAAGAAAAAGAAATATGACAGTTTTATAGCTAAAACCAGAGAAATAAAAAAACCTATGGTGGTTAAGAAAACCGCAATCGGCGCCTGAAGCGCTCCGGAGGCTATTGGCCGTTTCATTTTAAACGGATGTTTCCTGTCTGAAGGGGCATCAATTAAATCGTTGAAAAAATAAACCGTCGAACTAACCAAGGAAAAAATGGCGGCGGCGGCGGCCACCCTCCAAAATAGAACCGGATTGAAAAGTTGCCCGGAAAATGTTAGGGCCGCAAATAACGATAAGTTTCTTACCCATCTTTGCGGCCTGGCTGTTTTGATAACCGCCCAAAATACTTTATCCACAATAAAATGCCTCCGACAATTAAGGATACCGCTAACATTGTATAGAACTTTTGATCGGCTTTCAAACGCAAGGCTATCAATCCCAAAATAGCAGTAACCGCCCAATAGGCAATTGCGACTGATCTTTTTGACATATGCAAATCATCTAACAGCTTATGATGTAGATGGCCCCGATCGCCCCAAACCGGAGATTTTCCGCCCGCCACTCTTCTGATAATTATGAATAAGGCGTCGATGATCGGAACTCCTAGGACTACCAATAATGTTCCGACTTTGGTATTAGACAATATCGACATCACCGCCAAAAAGTATCCTCCCAATATTCCGCCGCCATACCCCGGCATAATCCGTTGGGGATAAAAATTCCATGGCAAAAAACCAAAATAAGCTCCGGCGGTGATCAGTGCTAAAATTATTACCGGCCATTGGGTGATGTCAGCGGAAAATTTTAGAGATAAAGCCCCAACTACCAAAGAGGCAATTACCACTATCCCCGGCAACTGACCGTCAAGGCCCTTCGACCAATTAACAAAGTTCATCAACCCCACGATCCAAACCAAGGCGAAAGCATCTGCCAATAGCCAAATACTGCGGTCCCCACCAAACACGGAAAATACCAATCTTGGCTGGTCTAAATTAACTATGCCTAAAAACGGCAAATTGATAAACGGAATTCCGATTCCGACCGCAATTACCGCCCCGGCCGCGGCAAAAAGCATCAATAATCTTAAGTATGGATTCAAATTAAACAGATCATCTAAAAATCCAATCATCGCCGCAATCATCGCCCCGATAACTATTCCGGATAAATGTTTGTCCATCGGTAAAAATATCCATATTCCAAACAATATTCCGGTAAAGATAGCCAAACCGCCGCCGCGGGTAACCGGATAACGATGGGTAGTCATCGGTTTTTTTATGTCCGGCACGTCTACCGCCCCGATCCGTCGGTAAATTTTGATAATTATCGGAGTGACCGTAAAAGAAATTACGGCAGTACTCAAAAAAATCAACCATAAGGGGCTAGCTGGGATCATAAATTTGTTCTGCCGACACGGAAATATACCGTAAATATTGAGATGACAACTACGGCCAAAATATATATTCCGCTCCAAACCACGGCTTGCGACAAAAATTTATGATTTTTATGAATCTTAATGGCCAAAATAGTATGGGCTGCAACCACAACCATGCTACTTCCGGCCAACCAATATAAGATTGAGACTGAAACTAATTGAGACTCGCCCCAGGGACGGGAATAAAACAAGGGTATTTCCGGAGGCACATTCCGGTATACCCACCAAGTCAGCGGAAAAATCAATAAACAAATAAATACCATTAATATTTCTGCCCTAAAAAAACCCGGGTCTTTCTCAAGAGAGATATCTGAATCAAAAAAAAATGACTTATGGCGGCTAATGGGATTAATCTGCATGGAAAGATATTATAAATAGTATATACCGGCTAGGGCCGGACCAGACGGAAAATTGTGGCTCCGTCAATATTCCCGGCTTTTACATAATTATTAGAGATGATAGCCGAAAGTTGTGGAAACCGGCGGTCATAATCCAACCAAACTATTATTTTAGGTTTTTGAATTGTAATGGCCACCGCTGTTTCGTCGTAAGCATTAAAATCAATCACGTGATAAGCCACGGTGTAGCGACCAGCCGGCAAACGCTGGCTTAGTGGGTAGATATACGGATCATCCCCCCAAACGAATATTTTGTCGTCTGAAGACGTAGTATTCCGGATATATTTGGAAATTTTATACGATCTATTCACCTGTTCACCAAAATACCCAAAATATTCAGCCTGAGTTTTATTTCCCGCCGCCCAGGAAAAGAAATTTTGGTAATACGGCAATATTGAATAACCCCAAAAACCCACAAACAAATAAGCGGCAATAGCCACGGCAGCCTGCAGGCCAACCACAACTTTGGCAATTTTAGCCTTATCTATAAATAGTATTACCAGTAGCAGGGCAGCCGGAACCGCCGGCTGAATTAAATAATGTGGATATGGCCTTGCAGACAACAGAGCTCCGAAAAGAGCAAATAAAAACCACAAAGAGGCAAAACTGGTTTTTAAAGACAATTTAAATTTTAACCTTGCCGCCCATAAGCCGGCAGTTCCGATCAGCAAAATAATCGCCCTCAACATCAGCCCGGAAATCACAAACGGGCCGGATGCGGGATTATCGCCGGTTTTCCAGGAGCTTAAATATCCCACATTCTGCAATAAGGCCGACCGCAAATAAGGCTCAAATCCGCCTCTGGTAGCGTAATAAATTAAACTCAATATAATCGGTCCCAAGAATCCGGCTACCATCAGCCAAATATTTTTACTGAATATTCTGGAAATAATTTCCCTGATATCCTTCGACAAAAAGAAGACATAGAAAATGACCGCGGCCACAAAATCAAAAGCCGCCGGAACCTTAAACAAAAATCCCATTGAAAATAAAGCTCCGATCAAAAGATACTTGCCTGCCACTTCTTGTTTCTTGTTTTTTGTTTCTTGTTTTCTATTCTCTTCTTCCTGATTCAACAACAGCATCCCCCCGATCACCGGCAGGATCATAAAGATTTCGCCATTGGCGATATTCCCCTCCGGCAACATGGTTAGCACTGCCAAAAGTCCGGCGGCAATTACCGGAATCCAATTGCTCTTTCCGGACCATACTTTTGCCAAGCGGTAAAAAACCGCAATTGTTGCTAAATGCCAAACCATTAAAATAAACTTGAGCCAAAATTGGGATCCGGCCAAGGCCGCAGTCCAATATAGTAAAGGTGGTTTATTGTCATGAATATCACGGTACAGAACCAAGCCTTTCCTGACCGCCATTCCCAAAGCTAAATATATTCCTTCGTCCCCATACCAATATGGCTCAAACAAGCTGGGTAAATGCAAAACCGCAACCGATAGCAGAATAAGAATCAAAACCGTTAATTTTGGAGTCAGCCGTTTGTTCATTATTTATTTAATTTTACACGAAATCAATAATTGCCATCCTGATACAATAATTACTGTAAGTTTACGAAACTTCTGTCAACGGACACTGTTTCGTAAACTTCATACTATATGAGACTCTTAGTCACAGGAGGGGCAGGATTTATCGGAACCAACTTTATTAGGTATTGGCTGGAAAAACATCCTGCCGACGGCATTGTCAATTTTGACAAGTTAACTTACGCCGGAAATTTAGAAAATTTAAAAGGCCTGGAAAATAATCCCCACTATAAATTTATAAAAGGTGACGTAGCCGATCCTGACGATGTCCGGATTGCAATTCAGGAGATTGATACAATCGTTCATTTCGCGGCCGAATCGCACGTTGACAGATCGATTTTATCCCCTGCTACCTTTATCAAATCCAATGTTCTGGGGACCCAAGTTCTGCTTGATGCCGCAGTTGAAAATAAAATCAAGCGGTTCCACCATATTTCTACCGACGAGGTTTTCGGATCCCTGAATTTAGGCAGCAAAGATAAATTTGACGAAGATACTCCGTATGATCCGCATAGCCCATATTCTGCCAGCAAAGCCGGCTCTGACCATTTAGTCAGGGCTTATTTTCATACTTACAATTTGCCAATCACCATCAGCAACTGTTCTAATAATTTCGGATCCTATCAATTCCCGGAAAAGCTTATTCCCTTAGCCATTACCAATTTATTGGAAGATATAAAAATTCCGGTATACGGAGACGGAAAATATGTCAGAGACTGGCTCTACGTCAGCGATCATTGCCGGGCGATTGATGTTATTCTACAAAAAGGAACAGTCGGGGAAACATATTTAGTCGGAGGGATGACCGACGGCATTTCTAACCTTGCCATTATTCAATTGATTTGCGAATTGATGGGGAAAGATTTTGACCGGTCAATTGAATTTATTAAAGACCGCCCCGGACATGACCGCAAGTATGCCGTCGACTGGACAAAAATAAAAAATGAGTTAGGATGGAAACCTGAACACGATTTTAAAGACTGGTTGAAAAAAACCGTCGAATGGTATAAAAACAATCAGGCTTGGTGGAAAAAAGTAAAAAGCGGAGAATATCAGGAGTATTATCAAAAACAATATGGATCAAAATAGCTTAAGCGATAAATACGAAAAAATACTGACGACACAGGAATATGGGAAAAACCCGCCGATTGACGGAGTGAAGTTTGTTCCTCTTCCGTATCATAAAGACGACACCGGAGAATTTTCTGAACTGGGCAGAATTAACAACGGGATTTTACAGAGTGTCACAGATTTCAAAATTGCCCAAATAAGCTATTCCCTGCTGTTGCCGAAAGCCGTCAAAGCGTTTCATTTGCATTTCAACCAAACCGATGCGTGGTATGTTTCTCCTTACGACCGCCTATTGGTCGGATTACTGGATACGCGTAAAGATTCAAAAACCGTTGATAAAACCATGCGTTTGATTTTAGGAGCAGGGGTTGCGCAATTGTTAATAATCCCGCCGGGGGTTGCCCACGGCGCAGCCAATCCTTGGGACAAACCGACTTCAATGGTATATTTTACCAATCAGCAATTCTCACCGGCAAGTCCGGACGAACATCGCTTGCCCTACGATTTATTCGGCGAAAACTTTTGGGAACTGACGAAGGGGTAATTCCATGATAAATCTTCTTGTTACCGGCGCTTCCGGGATGATTGGCTCCAAATTTCTTAGGCTATTGCCAAACGATTTTAATCTCATTAAAAATATCGACCGGACAAAGGGCTTGGATATTCTGGACTATCCCGGGCTTTCCGCCGCGCTTTCGTCAGTCAAGGCGGAGACAATAGTTCATATGGCGGCATTTACCGACGTCAATGCTGCCGTGCAGCAAGAAGGAAAGCCTGAAGGAATGTGTTTTCAAATCAATGTCCTTGGAACCCAAAATGTCGTTAAGTTAGCCAGGCAACTTGATTGCCAATTAATTCATATCTCTACCGATTATGTTTTTGACGGCACAAAAACCGGCGAATATATAGAAACCGATAAGCCTAATCCGATTGAGTGGTATGGAAAAACCAAATACGAGGCCGAAAAAATAGTTATGAGTTCAGGATTGAAATGGTGTATTGCCAGAACCGCTTATCCGTTTTTGGCTGAATTCCCGGGAAAACTTGACTTGGTCCGCAGCCGGATTAAACAAATGAAAGACGGGAATTTACCGCCGCAGTTTACCGATCATATTATTACTCCGACTTTTGTCGACCAATTATCAGCCGCTTTGTTCAAATTAATCCGCTCTAAGGCCATCGGCACTTACCATTTGACCGGCGACACATCTTTATCTGATTTTGATCTGACAACTGAAATCGCCAGACAGTTCGGGCTGGACGAAACAAAAATCGGGAAAAGTACTCTTTCTGAATTTAACAAATCCGCTTCCCGGCCGTATCAACAAAGGATGGCTATGTCCAATCAAAAATTCGAATCCCAATTCGGCGACACCTTTTCTTCTTTCCCCGAAGCCCTGGCAACAATGAAAAGCCAGATAAAGAAGACCGAATAGTTAATTGGTATAATTAATTTGTGAGCCAAAAAGAAGCCGTCGAATATTGGATCGTTAGTGCAAAAGAAGATTGGGACGTAGCTCAAGATTTGTTAAAATCAAATAAATTTAGCCACGCCTTGTTCTTTTTGCAGTTATCTTTGGAAAAGCTGATCAAAGCTGTCCATATCAGCCGAAAGGACGAACGTCCGCTATATGTTCACAATTTAGTTCTTTTGTCTCAAAAGGCGAACGTTGAATTCACTGATAGCGAACTCGTCGATCTAAAAGAAATATCTTCTTTTAATGTTACCGCAAGATATGATAGTTATAAGCGTGATTTCTACAATAAGGCTACGCGAGAATTTGCCTCAGAATGGATGAAGCGTGGTGGAAATATCAGAAGCAAATTAATCAGTTTTCTTAAAGAATATGAACATTGATCCAATTGATATTGTCAAAAAATATTTAACCGAGGTGCGGCGATTAGGAATTAATATCGATCGCGCTTATCTTTTTGGATCATATGCTAAAGGCAAAGTGTGGGAAGGCAGCGATATGGATATTTGCATAGTCTCGGACGATTTCGGCAAAGACTATATGAACGATAAAATGTTGTTGAATAAGGCAGCCTTGAAAATAGATTCCCGAATCGAGCCAATGGCCTATTCTCCTGTAGATTTTGAAAACAAATATGACTCTTTAGTTGACGAAGTAAAACGCTTTGGGATTTTAGTCCATTAATTTCTATGAACTTGTTCCAAAACTACACAACCTTGTCATTCCAGCCTTGAGCTGGAATCTATATAGATTCCGTGTCAAGCACGGAATGACAGAGCGGAATGACTTTTGAAACCAGCTCAATATCTACCGCTAACGTAATTATTAGTTTACTTCAATTATTTAAATAATTGAAGGTTATAATGTTTAATTATGAATGATAAGCAATATCTCAAATTAGCCATCAAACAAGCTAAAAGATCTGCTAATGAAGGCGGATTTCGGCTGGTGCCGTAGTCGCGAAAGACGGAATTATCATCTCTGAAGGAGTAAGCTTAGGGCGCAAACTTTGCGACCCTACAAGCCATGCAGAAACTTCTTCATTACGTGAAGCTTGTAGAAAGATGAAAACAACTGATTTGGGTGGAGCGACTCTTTACGCCTCTCTTCAACCATGCCTAATGTGTTTCTCTGTGGCTTATTGGTCCGGAATTTCTAGGATAATCTTTGGATGCAGAAAAACCAAGGACATGGTAAGAAAAAACTATTACGAAGGCCTCGTCGACGTAAATAAAGTAAATGAGGAAAACAATAGAAAAATTGAATTAGTTTTTCTCCCTGATTTTGAACAAGAAATACTTGATATAATTAAAACTTGGGAGAAGAAAAACAGCTTATGAACTACAATTGTTATCAACCTGTCAGCTTTTCTTTCTAGCCTTCTCCTCCCGCCATTTTTGGATTTCGGCGTGGTTGCCGGAACGCAAAACCTCCGGAACTTTCCAACCTTTATATTCCATCGGTTGAGTGTAGTGGGGGAAATCATAAGTTAATGGTTGATGATTAATGGTTGATGGTTGATTCGCAGAAAATGACTCCGAAACCAAAGATTCTTCATTGCCAAGAACTCCCGGAATCAGACGGGCAACGGCGTCAGCCACAACCATAGCCGGAATTTCCCCACCGGACAAAACATAATTTCCGATGGATAATTCCTCGTCAGCCAAATGCTCCCTAACCCTCTCATCCACACCTTCATACCGACCGCTGATCAATATCAAATGATCCAATTTTGAATATCCCTGCGCCATCTGCTGGTTAAATAGTCTTCCCTGTGGAGAAAGTAATATTGTTTTTGTGGTTTTAAGTTGTGGTTTTGAGATTTGAGATTTGAGATTTGAGATTGCTGCGTCGATGATATCGACCCGCATTACCATCCCCGGTCCACCGCCAAACGGCTTATCGTCAACCGACCGGTGTTTATCTAAAGTAAAATCCCGCAGATCTACCGGATTTATTTCCAAAAAACCGGCTTTTACTCCCCGTCCTACCGGCCCGTAACTTAAGACCTCGCGAACCATTTGGGGAAAAATTGTTAGAATAGAGATAACCACATCCAATATGTTAGCAAAAATCAAATCTGCAATCCCATTTGTTTTAGTTTTAGTAATTTCATCATTGCTTTTTTTAACTAATCTGGGGAAAAACACTTTGGCTAATTGGGACGAAGCTTGGTATGCCGATGCTTCCAGATATATGTTTAATAATCAACATTACTTAACCCCAGTCTGGAATAATTATTATTTTTTTGACAAACCGCCGTTACAATATTGGCTGACCCAGCCATTTTTGTACATATTCGGAGAAAACGAAATTGCCTTTAGGCTACCATCAGCGCTAGCGTCCATTTCCCTGACATTGATTACGTTTATCTGGGCCAGATCAATCTGGGGAACAAACGCCGGATTGGCCGCAGCCGCAATCCTTTTATCTTTCCCGCATTTTTTGGACAGAGGCCGTTCCGGAAATTTCGACGCTCTGTTTATTTTGCTGACAACCCTTTCCCTTTATTTTTATAACAAAGGAAAATATTTTAAATCCGGAATATTTTTAGGATTTTCCTGGTTAACAAAAGGCATTTTTTCCGGCTTTTTCCCGGTAGTGGTCGCCGGAATATACGGAATTTACGATTTAATCAGACATAAAAGTTTCCGGTTTTTAAAGTTCTCTATTCTCATGATCGCCGGAGCCTTAATTATTTATGCTCCATGGCATTTAGTTGAATCAAACCGGTTTGAAGAATTAATCCAAAAATCATATTTTTCCACTTTTGATCAGGGCGAATTTGGTGATCGAAGCTGGAGCAGTATCGTCTGGCGGTTTGATCTTCGATACTTGGTTTTCCTGAATACTTTTTTACGGTGGTGGTTCCCGGTAATGCTGATTGCCGGGTTAAAAGAGTTATTAGATTTAAATAAAAACCTTTTATTAAACAGGCCGGCGAAAACCAAAACCTTTGTTTCAACTTCATTGCCGATAATAACTTTTCTGGTAATATTTTTAGCCCTCTCTGCCGCTAAAGAAAAAAATGATTGGTATATTATGCCGGTCTATCCGTTTACCGCGCTCCTAACCGCCGGCTTATTCCAGCAAATTTTCAAAAAGAAACAGTTGTTAATGATTTTTATTGTTCTCTCTATCTCTATCTTAAATCTCTATTTTAACCGCCGGCAGGCCTTCCCGCCCAACAAACATTTACCGGAAAAACAAGTTGCCCTGATGGTAAAAGATTTAACCACTTCAAACGAAATAATTCTTACCGCAGAATATGAATTCCCCACTTTGCGCTATTACAGCCAACGCGAAGTCAGAACTTCCGCTCCCCAACAGGACTATGAAGGCAAATACTGGTGGGTATGGGACAGCGCTGATATTGCCACAGCCCTGCGCCGCGGCCAAAAAATTGTCACCATTCACCGTCCCGGAACCGAATGGTCAATTGACGTTTGGGGCTATCATAGGGAAAAAATCGGAGAATTAAATAATCGGATTATCAGCCGGATAGTCTACGGGAATTAATCATTCGTTATCCAGGCTTTTCCATAAATATCTGCAGGCAATCGTCCTGTATGGTTTCCATTTTTCGGCAATTTTGATCATCTTATTTTGATTTCCCATTTTGACCTTATATAATTTCTCAAAAGCCTTTTGAATTCCCAAATCATTGAGGGGTAAAACATCCGGTCTGTCCAAAGAGAACATCAGAATCATTTGAGCTGTCCAAGGGCCGATCCCTTTAACCTGAACCAGATGTTCGACAACTTCTTCATCCTGCATATTTTCCAGTAAATGAAGCCTAAGCGTTCCGTCTAACGTTTTTTTAGCTAAATCTTTAATATATTTTACTTTGGCCCAAGACGTTCCAATCGCCCGCAACTTAGCGTCGTCAATAGTTAAAATAATTTTGGGATCAACTTTCTTACCGGGAAACAGCGCTTCAAGCCGGGAGTAAATAACCTTGGCGACTTTTCCGGAAAGTTGTTGGGAAATGATTGAATCGATAATTTCGGCAAAAAGATCCTGTTGGTGGGCATGAAATTCAATTAAGCCAAAATGGTCAATGAGTTTCTTCATTACAGGATCGGCTTGCGACAAATGCTGAATGGAAATTTGCAAATTTTTCATTGACTATTGAAACAATGACAATTGTTCTTTAGAAGTTTCGACCGCAGAGGCTTTGATTTCTTCTCCCCAGATTTTTACTACTCCAAAAACTCCGTCATATCCCGGGTCAATCACAATATCCCCCGACCGCACCTTCATAACCCCCTCCGCAATTTTGCCACTGGAAAGTCCTGCAATTTCAGAATTTTTGGAGCGCAGCAAAACTTCAAACTCTCCTCCTAATCTTTCAACCAAGCTCAAATATAACGACTGAGTTTTAGTGCTTTGGACCGGCGAGCCGATAGCCTCGGAAATAATTTCCTGTAACGGAACCAGCATTGCAAAGGGCGGACGGTTAGGAAAAGTCTTACTTCCGATCATCCGGACTCCGTTATCGGTTTTCTGTTGTCTGTTTTCAGTTACAAGTTCGTCAGTTTTCGGTTGACCGGTTAACCGATTGACCGGCAAACCTGCATCCGATAACTGATAACTGATAACTGATAACTGAAGAGATTCTTCCGTCCGGCCCGCCAGCTCTTCCACTCTCTGCATCACCCCTTGGGTTAAATTCCGGTGGCAAACCGGGCAAACAATTCCCTTTTGAACGGTTTCCTGCGGATCATACTTAATCCCGCAGGCGCGGTGACCGGTATAGTGATATTTGCCCTCTTCGGGATAAAATTCGAGAGTATAGGCGATTCTGTTATCGGTTCTCAGTTTTCTGCTTTCAGTTATGAGTTCGTCAGTTTTCGGTTGACCGGTTAACCGACGAACAGACAGACTGTTGCCCGACAACGGAAAACCGAAAACCGGTAACCGGGATATTGCCTGATAAATTCCATCATAACTAATATCTTCCAGCTCAAACACTGTTGCTTCCCGGCCGATTTTTGGACCGGAGTGGGCATCGGAAAAAGACAGTATTGACCGGTTGTCCAATTCTTTTATCCGCCAATTCATTGATGGGTTACTGGATAACCCTGTTTCCACCGCGTAAATATTTTTGACAAACGGACCAAAGGCTTCTTCAATCGTATTAAATCCTCCCAAAGATCCGTAAACACTAAACCATGGTGTCCAGCAATTATGAACTGCAGCAAATTCGGTAACATACGAATGGTCGTTTTCAACCTCAAGGTTATAAACCTTACCTCTGTATGGCAAACTGCTAATATCCTTAATTGGCAGATAAACATAATTTTCGTCTATCCATCCATGCCTCCTGTCGATTTTGGTTTGCGACCGCTTAACTTCTGCTCTTAAGCCAAATATATCTGTTGTAAAAAACGCCAAATTGGAAAATGAGTACACGTCGTGCCTTGCCTTAATTACCCTCTGCCCATAATTGTGGTTTCCTCGTTTCCGATGATGAGCTTTTGTATCCACTATTATTGATGGAATAATATTCAAACTGAGACAAACCATCTTCATCTGATTCATCAGCATTCGCGAAGTCGTATACCCCTTATCTCCTTTATACCAACCCCGAAAACATTCTGCTTGTACTTTTAATGAAGAAGAAAAAATAAAACCGGGAATCTTTTTAGCCCCTGCCCCGTGCGCAAAACTTTCTTGATAACAATGCTTAGCTAACCATTGAGCATGAATCTTAGAATCAAAGGAGATCTCTATGCTTGAGACGTTTTTACGCCTGTAAACTCTTGGGTTAACTAACTCCCAAACTCCCTTTACAATCTCCAAAACATCCGTAACATATTTCTCTTCGCGTTGGGAGAAACAAAATGAAAAAGAGTCTTTAGAGACAGATCCTTCGGCCAGAAAATATCCAATTAGCCTGCCAAAATCCGGAGTAACATTTAAAAATCTTTTAACTTTTCTGCCTCTAGTGCCACCAGCGTAAATCGAAGCAGAACTTAATACTAAATTATGCAAACCCTCGCTAAAATCCAGGCGATTAATTATCTTCTTCTGTTTTACCCGCGGATACATTAATACATCGCCAACAGCCAGATCTTTTGCCAATATCCAATCTGGTTTATATCTTAAAGCTGTTTTCCTTTTACACAACAATAGATGAGATTTACTGGGCCGACAAATATCTCCTGTGCTTGGACATTTCTTTAATGTTTTAATCGCCAAATATGGATGCTCCGGAGTTGTCAAAAGCCCCGGTCGGAAATACCATGGTTGAATCTTTATCAACTTTCCTTTGTATTGGCGATTCATGACTTTAGTTACCAATCGCATCTTCCCGTTATGAGACAACACTCTGTCTCCTGCTTCGATTTTTTCAATAGGAGCCGAAGAATAATCGCTAATCATTATTTCTGCGGTCGGAGGAAGACAGTGAGCCGGAATCAATAATGCTTTTGGCTCAACGGATAATACTAATTCTGAAATTTGGATTAATGTCATCCCGATAATCGGCCGGCCATCACTGCCTAATTTACACCCCCGTTTATTCATTGCTTCTATAATTTTTTCGGCCGAAGAAATTGCCGGAACCCAAATCAATAGGTGAACCCGGCGCAATTTTCCGCCCTGACTATAGATACAGGAGACTTCCGTTGCCAACAGGAATAACGGCTCGACTAATTTTTCGTAACCTAATAATATGGAACTATCTTTAAGCTTAAGAAGTCCCGTTCCTGTTTCTTCCAGATTCGCCTGAATTTCCCGGATCCATAACGGATGAGTCCAGTCGCCGGTGGCTACCAATCCTATTCCTTTTCTGGCAGACCACAGCCCAATATTCGGAATCGTCATTTGCGGCGACACAGCCCGGGCATATTTGGAATGAAGTTGCAGATCGGCAATAACTTGCATCAGGTCTATATAAATTTTTTGATTAAATCTAATACTTGATTTCCATACTTATAGAAATTATGCGGGGCTGAGGGGATAACATTAATTGATAATTTTTCCGATTTAGAATTTTTTTCAAACCAAGCTGCGATTTTATTAATCGGCCGGTCACGGTATTCATCCTTTTGGGCCAATACAATCAGTACCGGTATTTTGACTTTCCGGAATATGTCAGGGGTTTTACCGGACACAGCGTAACAAAAAACTTCTTCCCGGCTTTCCGGTGTTGCTAAACTTAAAAATCTTTGGGCACTGACCGTATCCGGCCAAATTTCCGGAGGCAATAAGCTTTGCGGTTGATTCTTTTTGACTAAATTTCCGGCAAAATTTTCTGCCGTTTTTAAGTTACCGTTTTTGTCAAATTTTAAAATCGCGGCATAATCGCTCATCGGCGCCAACAAAATCACACCTTTAATAAATTTTTGTTTTCCAAAACGGCTTAAATAATAAGCCGACTTTTGGCAGCCGGTGGAATGGCCGGATAAATAAATTGAGGCTTTGGGGCTAACTGATAAAGCATAATTAACCGCTCCCTGAATATCATCAACGCAATCGGCAAATATTTCCATTGTCGCCCCGGCGGTCATCCGCGAATAGCCTTTCTTTTTCCTATTATCAACTTTCTTTATTGATGCGATTTGGTCGTGACCGCGATTACTGAAAGTTATCACCGTTGTTTGACTGTCAGAAAGAGGAACAACTAATTTATGGCTGGAAAAAGCATTTCCGCCTAACCCGTGAATAAAAATAATAATTTTAGAAGGATTTTCCGACCCAAACCATAAACCGTTCAGGACAAATTTATTCGGAGTTACAATGTTAATCACCCGGACCGACTGTTCCATTTCCCCGATTTTACCCCATGTTTGGTTTAAATACTATCTGATACCTCCCGGTATACGTTTCTTCTGGTCTTGTCTATTTTTGATATATCCATCTTCTCGCAATATTAATAAGAGTCTATATGGTTTTAGAAGATATTAGAAGATATTAGAAGAAATTGGAAGATGTGAGTTTTTATCTATCGGTAATGGACGTTGATGCCTACTATCTCTATTGATTCAGGAGTAGGGAATATAAAAATAGCTCTATATTTGCGATCAATACGGAAGGAATAGATTTTAAATTCTTTTGGTTCAAGAAGTTCTGTGTTTAAAGAAGGATAACTGGGATTAACAATAAACAACGACGCTTGTTTCTTAAACCTATCAGTCAAATTGTGTCTGGTTAAATATTTCTTTAGTTTGGGTCGAAGCGGATTAATTACCATAAACCGAAGATTCGGACAATCCGGCAACAACGCTATTTACGAATTTCTGACTATACTTGCCGGTTTTTAACATTCCACGCCTTATCTCTTCCAGCGGCCTAGGAGTAAAAACTTTGAATTGGACCTCGCGGGTAAAATATTTTCGCAATAACGAGCGGAAAAATTCAGACCTGGTAGCCCCCTGGTTCTTAGCCTCAATATTAATTTGAGAAACAAATCGAGCCGGTAAAGATATAGTCATTGTTGCCATAATATGAATATTTAACAATATTTGTTAATAATTGTCAATTTTTAAGACTTACACTATAATCTCCTTGATTCTATCTGTAATTAATCTTAAGTCCTTTTCGTTATCTTTGTAGGCGCAATACTTTATCGCATCCAGTGCTAAATGGCACTGATAACACTTAAGCCTTTGATCGTAGTGAGGCAACGAAATGCCTTTTTGGCCGAAGAATTTTTTTGCTGCCGCCTTGAAGTTTATCCCTCGCATTGATGGATAATAGAATTGCCATAAATCAAACATCGCCAGGTCATAGAGAAAATCACCATATAAGGAGCAACCCCAATCAA
>Ga0209211_10002142_pt1 | contig 34868 bp, 35 predicted proteins | sample RifGroA2_FD_183992 | JGI IMG/M metagenome (GOLD analysis project Ga0209211, IMG submission 183992) | Groundwater microbial communities from Rifle, Colorado, USA - Groundwater A2 (SPAdes) (version 2) | ecosystem: Environmental > Aquatic > Deep subsurface > Groundwater | place: Rifle, Colorado... | reverse complement strand
AGTTTGTTCTCTTTCATCGTGGCCTCCGCCAATACCAGCCCCCCTGTGGCGTCCAATGGCGTCTAATTCATCAATAAAAATTATTGATGGAGCCGCTTTTTTAGCAGTTGAAAATAAATCGCGCACACGGGCTGACCCCACTCCTACAAACATCTCCACAAATTCTGATCCAGAAATGGAAAAAAACGGCACATTGGCTTCGCCAGCCACTGCACGCGCCAAAAGGGTTTTCCCCACGCCAGCGCTTCCTAAAAGCAACACGCCTCTTGGGATTTTAGCTCCCATTGCCAAATATTTTTTTGGAAATTTTAAAAAGTCAACAATTTCTGTAAGCTCTTCTTTTGCTTCTTTTAGCCCTGCAGCGTCTTTAAAAGTTATTTTTTCTTTGTTGTTAGGATCAGCGCCAAAAAGCTTAGCTTTAGATCTTGTAAAATCAAATACTTGGCCAGCTCCCATTTTAGCTTGCTTCATAATAGTCCACAAAAAATATCCAATTACCAATAATGGCAAAATTCCATAAATTAATGCTGGCAAAAGCCAAGACCAGATATTTTCTTCTTGCGGGACAATATCAATTTCTATTTTTTGTAATTTTTCTTTATCAACACCCAAATTTATCAGTAAATCAGGTAACACGGAATTTGATTCCTTCATTGAGCTGGCTTTTTTATCATCGCTGTATGCCACTTCAATACTGTCGCCAGAAACCGTAATTTTTTTGACTTTATCTTGGTTAATATCTAACACAAGCTGGGAAATTAATATTTGGTCAGTTTTTTCTGAAGGCATTTGAAGTAAACTAAACAAGCCTCCTACGATTATAAGGATTAGTATTACAAAAATAAAATTTTTAACAAAAGGGTTGATTTTCATTTGATGAATTATAGACCTCTTGCAAAATAAAATTCGACTGCAAATTGCATATTTCGGCTACAAATTCGCTATAATTTTTCAGCTTAGCTAAAGTCTTTACCCAGTTAAATAAAATCCTTTAGGATTTTAATTTTACCAGTGGTAAAATTATTTAACTAGGTAAACCTTAAAATTCTATCAAATTTATAACTCGAAATCTTCAATTTTCGCTACGAATTTTATTTTGCAAAAGATCTTATGATTTACGAATTAAGATTTATGATTTATTCAACGAAATTTTAAATCTTAAATCTACAAGGCGAAATCTTAAATTAATATAGGTTATCCTATCATTTTAAAAAATATATTTCAATAACTAAGATTTGTTTTCTTTGGGGTATTTTAGTATAATAGACCCGTTGCGCAATAAGGTTCTACTGCAAATTGAACCTTTCGGCTGTAAATTCGCTATAATTTGTCAGCTTATGGCAAGCATAAACCTCCAAATTCTATCAAATTTACAGCTCAAAATCTTCAATTTTCGTCACGAGCCTTATCGCGCAACGGGTCTAATAAAAAATATGTCAGAATTAAGAGAAATAAGAAAAAAATCAGAGGAGGAGCTTCAAGGTCAAACTAATGAAGTTGCTTCTAATTTAGATCAAGAAATAATACAACCAACTTCTAGAGAAGTAGTTTTTAGTATGTCTTTGGAAGAAATCAAAGAAAGGTTTCCTGTTCGGTATGGAATATACCTTAAAAGCTTAAGAGCAAATAAAACTGGCACTGAAATTCCTGAAAGCGAAAAGGAAGAAATGCAAGAATGGCTTAGTATTTTAAATAATCTTGATACTTACATAAATAACCACAAAACAAATGGTAAAGAAATAACCTTAAGAGAAAGGCAACTCACGGTTTTTGAAGATATGAGGGATTTTTTAGAAGAGGGAGGAAAAGAGGGGTATATCAAACTGCCAACAGGCTCGGGTAAGACAGTTATTTTTTCAGAATTCATTGAAGCGATAGGAGTTAAAACTCTTATTGTAGTTCCTACAAAAATTTTAGTTGGTCAAACAGAAGATAAGTTAGAAGAGTTTGCTGAAGATTTAGATGTCGGTAAAATTTATTCAAGAGTAAAAGAACGAGGGAGAAGTGTAACAATTATTACATATCAATCTTTTGCCAAAGGCGTTGAAGATGGTACTTTAAATCCCGATGACTATAGGTGTCTTATTTTAGACGAAGTTCATACTGCCCTAAGTGAAAAGAGAAGTGATGCAGTAGGTAAATTTAATAAAGCAATTAAACTTGGTTTTACTGCAACTCCGAAATATTCAGAACATAAAAATGTTGAGCAATTACTTAACACAGAAATTCATAGCCTTAATGTAAGGGAAGCCGCTGAGGAAGGAGTTATTAGCCCATTTTCTGTGGTTATTGCCCAAACAAATATTGACATAAGCGGTGTTAAAGTAAAAAATAAAAGTGGCGAATATGATGAATATGAATTACAAAAAGCAATAAATATTCAAAGTAGAAACCAATCAGCAGTTGAATTATATCAAAAAATGTTTGATGGACAACTTGCAGTTGTCTACTGTATGGGCGTAAAGCACGCAAAAAATGTAGCGAAATTTTTCAATGATAGCGGTATTAGTGCTTCGGTCGTTCACGGAAATCAATCAATAAAAGAACAACAAATAATTTTAGAAAAATATAAGCAAGGGGAAATTAAAGTTTTATGTAATGCAGATATTCTTGTTGCGGGGTTTGATGAGCCAAGGGTGAGTGTTTGTTTAAATCTTGCCCCCACCTTATCTCCCGTAACTGCTGAACAGAGAGGCGGAAGAGCATTGAGATTGGATAAGGAAGATAAAGACAAACATGCCACTATAGTTGATTTTATTGACAGAAATGAAAACAAAAAAGTTCAACCAATTACTTTCGCTGAAATTACGGGTGCTTCGGTTGTGTATCCAAGCAGTAAATTTAGAGACTCAAAATCTAGAATTAAAGAAGGAGGAGGAAAAACTATTCAAAGTCCAGAAATTGAAATTGAAGGCTTAAAAGTAACCACTAATTCGGAAGAAGTAATGAGGATTGTTGTTACAATGATGGAAGGAAGAGCTGAACCAGCTCCAGAAGGATGGATGGCCAGAACACCCTTAGCCACAAAGTTAGGTCTGGGCAAGGAAACGGTAAATGAAATGGTGGATAAATATAGACAACAACACCCAGAATGGTTTCACAAATATCTTGATGATAAAAATCGTATTAATGAATACTATGCACCAGAATTAGTGGCCCTCGCTGAAGAAAAGGTAGCAACCAGAAAGTATGCTCCGCAAGGTTGGATTACCGCTGGCACATTAGCTAAAAAAACCTCTGCCTCAAGGTCAAAAATATTTGGGATTGCCGATAAATATAGGAATGAGCATCCCGAGTGGTTTGAGGGGTATTTAGATAAAAGCAAGCATTCTTATGAGCACTATTCTCCTGAATTGGTTCAAAAGATCCAAAGCGAGGTAGAAACTCAAGTAAAACCTCCTAGTGGATGGGCTACCAGTGGCATACTAAATAAAAAATCCAAACCGACAGTCGGACTTTTAGCAATATCTCGAATGGCCGAGGAACATAGACAACAGCATCCAGAATGGTTTAAAGAGTTCTTGAATGAAATGGGTCTTATGTGTGAACACTATTCACCCGAGTTAATAAATATAATTGAAGGAAAAATAAGAGAAAGAAAGAAAATTCCTGCGGGGTGGGTAAATAATAATACACTGGCAATAGAGTTAGGATTTGCCCCTGTTACTACCAATAGAATTGCTGAACAACATAGAGAACAGCATCCTGAATGGTTTGAATGGTATTTTGATCACCAAGGCCGAAATTTTGAATATTATTCCCCTGAGCTAACAGGAATAATTAGAGAAATTTTAATAACTAGAGAAAAGGCGCCTATAGGTTGGGTTACTAAAAAATTCCTGGCAAAAGAACTTTCGATGAGTCCGCAAACAATACATAGAAGAGCTGAACAACATAGAGAACAGCATCCAGAATGGTTTAAGAGTTACATTAATAAAAAAGGGGGGTTGTTTGAACACTATTCTCCTGAATTGGTAAAAACAATTAAAGAAGAATTAAAATCAAAATAAAAACGGGCTTAAGCCCGTTTTTATTTTGACTATTGAAACTATTTCTTAGCAACCAGCTTTAAACTCATCCTATGCTCTTTTGGTTCAATCATCAAAATTTCAAAGTTGTAAGTTTCGCCGATTTTTAAAGAATCTTCCATTTCTTTTTGTCCTGCAAATTCAGATACATGACACAAGCCCCTTATTTTAGGCAAAATTTCAATAAAGGCGCCGAATGGAGAAAAAGAAATTACCTTTCCTTGAATAGAGTCTCCCTTTTTATATTTTTTTTCAACTTCCTCCCAAGGATTCTCTTTCAAGCTTTTCAATGAAAGAAAAACTTGATTATTGTTGATATTGATAATTTGGGCTTTTATTATTTCTCCTACTTTTACAATTTCGGCTGGATTTTGCACTAATTGCCAATCCAATTCAGAAATATGAATTAAACCTTCAATACTGTCCTCTTGTATATTAGAATTTGCCACCACATCTTTTTCTGCGTCAGTCTGCGTTAAGTTTGCGTCAGTCTGCGGCTGTGTTTCTGACACAGCTAGAGGAAACCGTATAAAAACTCCAAAATCTGCAATTCCTGTGATTTTTCCTTCAATAATGTCTCCTTTTTTATAACCGCTGATAATCTTTTTAATAGCCTGTTCTGTTTTTGCCTTTTCAGAAAGGATTAATTTATTTTCTTCTGCCAATAAATCTAAAATTTTCACCTCTAGAGTTTTGCCTATAAATTTTTGCAATTCTTTTAATATTTTTTGTTTATCCGCATCAATAACTCTTGGGTAATTTTCAGGAGATAATTGTGAAACTGGTAAAAAGGCTGTGATATTATTCACACTCGTTAAAAGTCCTCCTTTGTTAACCCCGGTTATTTTAACCTTTATAATTTCTTCTTTCTCTTTCATTTCACGGAGCTTCTGCCAACTTATTTCTTGTGTTGCGTCTCTTAAAGAAAGTTCTCGGTACCCCTCTTCGTTTTCTAATTCAACCACTTTGGCAAAAACGGTATCTCCTATATTCAAGTTTTTAATGATGTCTCTGACCGCATAAAATTCTCTTCCGTATATTATGCCAGTGCCCTGGTTTCCCAAATCAATAAAAATAGATGACCTATCGCGGGCCACCACTTTACCTTCAACTATTGAACCCACTGATACTGCTTGAGTTGAGTTATCTTGCATTTTTTTCCCGTTAACTGATGAATTTGTATCTTCCTTCATTATTATATATATTATTTTCTTTTGGTTATTTTTCCTCACCTTATAAATATATAAGGGGATTCTGCTGCCAATCAGCAGTATTAATTGTATTTTGTGTACCCTGAATTACGAAATACTTTCTTGGGATTTTCTCTAAATCTGGAAGGTGAAAATTTGATAGAATTATTTTATGTAGTTTACTACATAAAATAATTATTGCGAATTTTCAACCCGAATTTGGAGAAAAGACCTGAAACTTGCTTTTTCATTAGGGATTTCGTAATTCAAGGTGAATAGGTATAATATACATTATTTTTATTTTTCTACAAGAGTTGAAACTAAAAAATGTTTGTGATAAAATAACAAAATAATTTAAAAATTCAAATTTACACTATGGCTAAAATTATTTGGGCGGGACAATCCTGCTTTCAAATTTCGGTTTCTAATTCTAAAGACAGCCAAGCAAATATAGTAATTGACCCCTTTTCAGAAATAGGATTAAAAAATCCTAATTTTTCGGCTGATATTTTGCTTGTATCCCACAATCACTCCGACCATAATAATGTAAAGAGTGTAAGTGGTGATCCTTTTTTAATTGAAGGTCCAGGAGAATATGAAGTAAGGGGAGTTTTTATTAAAGGTATTCCCTCTTTTCATGATGATGTATTAGGAAAAGAAAGAGGATTAAATACCATATACGCAATTGAATCAGAAAATATTAAATTGTGCCATTTAGGAGATTTTGGACAAAAACAACTCACCGATGAACAGCTAGAAAAAATAGGCCCGGTTGATGTATTAATGATTCCCGTTGGAGGAAATTTTACTATTTCTTCTTCTGAAGCCCAAAAAATAATAGGTCAAATAGAGCCAAAAATAGTCATTCCAATGCACTACGGATTACCAAAATTGAATATAAAACTGGATGATGTTGATAAATTTTTAAAAATAATGGGGAAAAATTCAGTTGAACCGCAAGATAAATTAGTAGTTAAAACCAACACACTGCCAAAAGAGGGAGAAATGGAAATAGCCGTATTAAAACCATAGTAAGATTTATTCTGTGAAAATAGAAGAAAAGTTAAAAGATTTTACCACGCAACTACAAAGTTTATCCCAGATAAAAAAATGGATTATTTTTGGCATCGTGATGGCAGTTTCTATTGTAATAGCAATTTTTATTGAATTTCAAATTACAAAAAATAATTTTTCAAAGTTACAGCAATCCTTACAACCATCTACTCCTGCAAAAAATGATACGGTACCCCAAAATGAAAGTGTTTTGGTGAGCGAGGAAAATGACACTACACAAAATATTTCAACTGAAATGAATCAGGTTCCAGATGATTCTTCAATAGACAGTGAAATGGATTATTTAGACCAAGATATTAATAATTTTTAAAAAATATGGAAGGCGAAAAAGATTTAGAAAAGCTTAGTCCAGAATTGCAAGAAAAAAGTTTGGACCAAATAGATTTAAGTGATTTTTTTGCTGAATTGGAAGAATATCATGCAGAATTCAATTTGGGAGCTTTAATGGGTTCGCGTTCAATTAACTTAATAGAAAAAGGACGCATTGAAAAATTAGAAGAAGAAAGAAATAATGCATTAGATAGAATTAAAGAAAAATATAGAAAAGATTTATCTAGAATTGGCTTAAATTTAGAATTTATAGATGATAAAAATTCGTACCAAGATGCAAAAAATACTGGAGATTTAGAATATGCCGAATATGACGATGAAACAAAGTATGAAATATGGCGATTAACCAACAAAAAAGTAATAATTCATTTAGTTGGAACAAAAAGATTTCTTAACTATTTAGATTCTTTTGAAAAAAATCAATCCCTATCAAATAAAGAACAACCAGATGAAAAACAATTAGAAAAAAGTCAAATAAGCGAAGGCCAATTAAAGGGTCTTGCAGTACTATTAAGATTTTTAATAAACCAAATTGCAATACAACATGATCCCTCAAACCCCAACAACAAAGAAAATATATCTGGACTACTAATTGACTTAAATCAAATTGTTAAAAAATGCGAAAAACTAAAAATCGATAAGGATAAGGCAGAGTTTTCCGAATCAACAGAGACTCTATCTGAATATTCAAAATTCAGTGGATGTTTGAAAGAATATTTATTGGCAAAAAATAATCATCTTTTAGATGAAGTTGGAGGTAATAACTTTGGACCTAGCCAGTGGCATATAGATTGCAGTAAAAAAAATTATTTAAAAAAATGGAAGAAAACATTAGAAACAATTGACCAAATAAAAGAAAATCCAAAAGCTAGGGCACTTCTAGAAAAAGTTATAAAAAATTTAAAAGAAAGTTTAGAATACGCAAAAAAAGACTTAGAGAGAGACCTGTTACCCATTGATACAAGAACAATCAATCCTGCAAATAAAATTGAAGAAGAAATCGAAGAAGATAAAAGAGATGCAATTGTAACGGATAAGAGAATTATAATAGACAAAGTTTACAGTAAATTAAAAAAAATAAAATAGTAAAGCCATGCCAATAAGAGAAAATTTAGGAGTACCAGAAAACATTGAGTCATCGGGTTCATATAGAGAAGGTGATTGGGAGTTAAATGATAGAAAGGAATATTATGAACTAACAAAAGAAGCAAAAAAGTTGATTAGTATAAATTTAAGCGGCACCTTGGGTTCTTTGGAAAAATCTTATTCAAATTATATAGAAAGTCTTCAACATAGATCCGGAGCGGGGCCTAGAAATAAAGAAGCCGAAGAGGAAGAAAGAAGGCAACCCGTACAAAGTGTAATAGAGAAAGCTTTCCCTAAATTAGAAAAAATTGGTTTATATATAAAAGCTTTTCCTGTTTTTATTTCCTCTGATCCAATGCGCAATTTAATGGAAGATTTTGGCATTGCTTCTGACGATATTGAAGATAGAAATTATAAAAGCATAACAATTGAGCTTGGTGACGGAGAAAGATTTTTAAAATATTTTGATTTTTTAATTGAAAATAAATTAAATAAAAACCAGATAGAAAGCCTTATGAAAGTTGCTCAAAGCTTTCTAGATCAAATTAATAAATTCTACTTAAAACCCGGTATTATTCCTAATTCTGATAGAATGATTGAATTGATGGAGCATTTGGGTGAAATATTAAAAAATTATAAAAGAATTGGCATTAATAAAGATAAAAATCTACACGGAGGCTTGCCATGGTTAGGACCATTTCGAATAATTTTTTCTGATTTACTTGATGATTTAGATGATTATAAAGAGGCAAGTGAAAAACAATATTTAAAACAATGTGTGCTAGCTAAAAACAATGGAATTTTTAGGACTTCCAAACCGGATATTATTATGGCAAATCGTTGGCATTTTAGAGATTATGAATCGCTTGAAGAAAAATTAGAGGGAGCAATGAGTATAATAAAACAACTAAAAGAAATTCCAGGCGCCAAAAAATTTCGGAGTGAAATTATTAGGAATCTAATAAAAACTTTAATGTCTGCAAAAGATGACTTGAAAAAAAAGCCTTGGTTATCGAAGGTTGATCTGTATAAAAAGAATAATTTAATTGATAAAATACTTAATGAATTAGAATATACATATTATTAAAGAATTAAGTAATATTTAATAGTATAAAATTTTTATGGCCAAAGAAAAAGAACCATCCTCCTTCGCTAAAGCTTCGGCGGACAAGGATCAAAAAACAACTTCAATAGGAAAAGTTAATAAAAGAGAAATAGTTGATGAATTAAAAGAATCATACATTGATTACGCAATGTCGGTTATTGTTGCCCGCGCGCTTCCTGATGTAAGGGATGGCTTAAAGCCAGTCCATAGGAAAATTTTGTATGCAATGAATGAATTGGGCCTAAGTTCTTCTGCAAAATTCAGAAAATGCGCTGCCGTAGTTGGAGAAGTTATGGCAAAATACCACCCTCATGGAGATATGGCTATTTATGATAGCTTAACCAGAATGGCACAAGATTTTAACTTGCGATATCCATTAGTTGCCCCTCAGGGAAATTTTGGATCTATTGATGGCGACAGTCCGGCTGCTGCAAGATATACCGAAGCCAAATTATCAAAATTGGGCGAAGAATTACTTTCAGACATTGAAAAAGATACGGTGAATTTTATGAATAACTATGATGGAACTCGCAAAGAACCCACCGTATTACCCTCTCCCTTGCCCCAATTACTTTTAAATGGATCTTTAGGAATTGCAGTGGGAATGGCAACCAACATTCCGCCCCATAATTTAACTGAATTAATAGATGCTGTTTTTCATTTACTGGATAATCCAAAAGCCGAAACCCCTGATTTATTCCAATTTATCCAAGGTCCTGATTTTCCAACCGGAGGCACCATTTACGATCAAAAAGAAATTATTACCGCTTACTCCCAAGGTAAAGGCTCAATTATTATGAGGGGAAAGGCGGACATTGTATCAAAAAAAGATGAATCAGAACAAATCATCATTACAGAAATACCGTATCAGGTGTTAAAATCCAACTTAGTTGAAGAAATGGCAAACCTGGTTTCAGAAAAAAAAGTTGAAGGTATAAAAGATATTAAAGATTTATCGGACAGATCGGGAATGAGTATTATTATTGATATTAAAAAAGGATACGATGCAAATAGGGTTTTAAATAGATTATATAAATTCACCAATCTTCAAAAAACTTTCCATTTGAATTTATTGGCTTTAGTTGATGGTATCCAGCCTGAAATTTTATCAATTTCAGATGTATTAAAATATTTTATAAAACATCGCACCGAAGTAGTTACAAGGCGTACTAAATTTGATTTAGAAAAATGCAAAGAAAGAGCACACATACTAGAAGGCTTAATGATTGCCCTTAAAAATATTGACGCGGTAATAGCGGTAATTAAAAAATCCGAAGACCGTGAAGATGCAAAAAATAATTTAATCAAAAAATTCAAACTTACCGAAAGGCAAGCAGTTGCTATTTTGGAAATGAAATTACAAACACTGGCTGGACTAGAAAGAAAAAAAATAGAAGATGAATTAAAAGAAATCTTAGAAAGAATAAAAGAGTTAACCGCTATTTTAAAAAGTCCTGAAAAATTAAAAACTATTATTAAAAAAGAGCTGGAAGCCCTAAAAGAAAAATTTGGCGATAAAAGAAGAACAAAAGTAATAAAACAAAAACTTGGCGAAATTACCGAAATTGATTTGGTTCCACTAGAAGAAACCATAGTTACCTTAACTACCGGCGGGTATATAAAAAGAATTAATCCTGGCACTTATAAAATCCAAAAACGAGGCGGCAAGGGAATTATGGGAATGAAAACCATGCAAGACGACATTGTTGAGCATTTTCTTAGCGCTTCTACTCATGATAATTTATTATTTTTTACTGATTTTGGAAAAGTATTTCAAACACAAGTATATGAAATTCCAGAAGGCACAAGAGTTGCCCGAGGTAGAGGACTTTTAAATTTCTTGGAAATTTCCAGTGAAGAAAAAGTGCTGTCTTTAGTGCCAATACCAAAAGGCGCGCCTAATCAAAAAAGTGAAACAGCAAGTAAAACAGGTGCAACAACTCAAGAAAAATACTTGGTGATGGTTACTAAAAATGGTAGAATCAAAAAAACAGATTTAAGCGAGTTTGATAATGTCAGAAAAAGCGGAATTATTGCTATAAAATTAGAAAAAGGAGACTTACTTAAAAAAGTGGTAAAAACTAGCGGTGATGACGACATTATTTTAGCCACAAAAAATGGTATTGCAATAAGATTTAAAGAAAAAGATATAAGGCCTATGGGTAGAAGTGCTGCTGGTGTTAAAGGAGTGAGACTAAAAAAGGGAGATGAAGTTATTGGAATGGGCGTGATTGCAAAAAATGAAAAAGGCGTAAATGATGATAAAAAAATAAAAGAATATTTATTGGTAGTAATGGAAAATGGATACGGAAAAAGAACAGAAATTTCTCAGTATAAAGTTCAGGGAAGAGGTGGTTCTGGTGTGAAAACCGCAAAAATTACAAGTAAAACCGGTAATATTGTCCTCTCTTATATATTAGACAATTCAGCTGATGATGAAGATTTAATAGTGATATCCCAGAAAGGACAAGTGATTAGAAGCGCTACAAAATCAATATCCATACTTGGCAGAGCAACCCAAGGCGTAAGGATAATGAGATTAGAAACGGGAGATAAAGTGGCATCGGGAACATGCTTGAAGGAATAAATATCCATAAGTTATATTTAAAAAATTTAGTACAATAAGTAAATCCAAAATACAAAATCCCAAATCCTAAACAAATTCAAATTACCAAAATACACGATCCAAAACATATCACATTTTGAATATTTGAATTTTGATATTGTTTAGAATTTAGTGCTTTGAATTCTGGATTTTAGAAATCTTGCCTGAATTTTTAAAAGTAGACGAAGTACTAAGTAATCTTGATATAAAAGAAGATATGCTAGTTGCTGAATTTGGTTGCGGTTCTGCCGTTTTTACTATTGCACTCGCAAAAAAATTATCCAAAGGAAAAGTGTATGCGCTAGATATCCAAGAAGAAAAACTATCTGCCTTAAAAGGCAAAATGTCGCATGAAAATATTAATAACTTTGATATAATTCTTTGTGATTTAGAAAAGCCTAAAGGTTCTTCATTGCATAATAATTTTTTAGATATAGTATTAATCCCCAACATTTTATTTCAAGCAGAAAATAAATATGGTATAATTGAGGAGGGTGTTAGAATTTTAAAATCTGGTGGCCAACTTTTAATAATAGACTGGTTAAAACAAGGGCCATTCAGCCCAAAAACAGGAATGATAAGCCCCCAAGAAATTAAAAAAATAGCAAATACTTTGGGTCTTTTACTTAAAAAAGAATTTGCAGCGGGAGACTATCATTATGGGTTATTATTTATGAAAGAATAAAAAATCTTTCCGGTATAATAATTAAAAACATGACTCAAAAAAATAAAAAAGAGATAACTACTATTCCCGAACTAGCAAAAATGATAAACCATGGTTTTCAAAGTAATCAAGATTATATGGATAGGAAGTTTTATGAATTAAAGACAGAGGTTAAGGGAGTTGATAAAAAACTAGACAGCTTTATTGAAAGTTATAATGAAGAGAAATTGCCGATGCGAGTTGAGTATATTGAAAACATGTTGAATTTACATAAAAAATAAATTTTAGGTTTCGTAATAAATCATGAAAAAGAATTTATTGCTAATATTTTTAATTATAAATCTTTTATTCTTAAGCAATTTTGTTTTTGCTGCCCCAGTTATTAGTCTTCCTAATCCATTGTGTGCTAGTGGTAGTCAAGGCACATGCAATATACGGTGCGACGATACTGCTTGGCAATATGGTCCTAATTCTTCGGGAGGAACCGGCTATTCTAGTTTTGCGGCATGTTGTACAGATGGAGGATTCTCAATTACAGGTGGCACTGGTACATGTATTCAAGATTTTCCAGCCCTTATAGCTCAAATCACAAATTATATATCCTTAGTTATTGGTTCACTAGCTATTTTAATGTTTGTAATTTCCGGTATTATGTTTATAACTTCTGCGGGAAGCCCTGAAAAAATTAGAAGAGCCAAAGATATAGCAGTTTATGCTTTAATTGGCGCGGCAATTGCTTTGTCGGGTGCTGGATTAGTTGTAGTGGTAAGAGAGGTTATTGGGGCTTAAAAAATTCAAGATAGAATTTCAATGAGAAAATTTTTACAAACCATAAAAAAAGATTTATAATTAATTTAATGAAACAAAAGGTCGATTAAATATAAATAGCGATTCCGATATACGAATGGCACACAAATCTACAAATAGGTATTCGTAAATTAGTGTGTGATTAGTAAATTAGTGTCGCTTAGTAAAATGAATAAAAAATTAGTTTTATTTTCTGTATTAGCGACTTTGTTAGTATTGCCTGTTATAGGTTTAGCAGGTTTTAATCCTGGTGATCCACCTGCATCTGATGCTGACCTTTCAGTTATCCAACTTATTGATGTTATAATAAGCTTTATCTGGCCAATCGTAGTGATAGTAGTTATTATATTATTCACTGTATCTGCGTTTATATTCTTAACCGCACAGGGAAACCCAGAAGAAGTAGCAAGAGCAAGACAAGCTTTTATCTGGGGCGTAGCTGGAACAGTAGTAATTTTCATTGCGTGGTCAATTCCGTTTATTATCAGAAATACCTTAGGAGTGTAATAGTTGCAATATAATCAGCTCCGTCTGTATTGGATTTTTTTTAAAAAGACGGGGCTGATTATTGAAGGATAAATCTAATAAAGTTTTTAAATTTTAAATTATTAAAAATGAATAAAAAAATAGTTTTATTATACACTTTGGCAGTTTTATTAACCTTTCCTGTAATAAGTTTAGCTATAGTATTTTCTGATCCTCCAGCGGGAGCATCCTTTAATATTCCAGACTTTCTAAGCACCCTAGTAACTATAGTATGGTGGGTATTTTTGATGATAGTTCTTATTTTATATATGGCTGCTGGTATTTTATTTTTAACGGCACAGGGGGACCAAGGTCAATTAGATAAGGCAAAAAAAGCTGTGATTTGGGGAACCGTTGGTGTATTTGTAGGTGTTTTAGCGTTTTCTATCGTGTCTCTTATGAGAAACACATTTAATCTTGTATAAATGAATAAAAAATTAGTTAATTCGCTTGCAGTAATTACTACACTTTTTTTGCCTGTTTTAGTTTTAGCTGCAGAACCAAGTAATTTTATTGTTACCATCATAGACAATGTACTATCTATGATAGTTTGGCCCCTTTTTATAGGACTAGTCATTATAATGTCTATATGGGCTGGCATTTTATTTTTAACAGCTCGGGGTAGTGAAGATCAATTAGGAAAAGCAAAGAAATTTGTCGTTTGGATTATAGTTGGAATTTTTGTTGCAATTTTAGGCTATGGCGCTTATGCTACTATACAAGGCATTATTCCGGCAGTAGTTCCCTAGTTAAAATTAAAGTAAATATTGCATAAATAAATTTTAAAGTTAAAAAATGAATAAAAAATTAATTATTTTTTCTACCATAACTTTGCTGTTGTTACCCCTTGTGATTTTTGCCATCATCATCCCTGCCCAACCCGGTCAGGGAGCAATTAATATTTTAAGTTTAATAAATAATTTATTACAAGTATTATGGTGGATATTTTTAGGAATTATTGTTGCTATGTCTATATGGGCTGGCATTTTATTTTTAACAGCTCGGGGTAGTGAAGATCAATTAGGAAAAGCAAAGAAATTTGTCGTTTGGATTATAGTTGGAATTTTTGTTGCAATTTTAGGCTATGGCGCTTATGCTACTATAGTGTTACTTATTTCTTAAAATATTAAAATGAATAAAAAATTAGTTTTATTTTTCGCTTTATCAATTTTATTAGTGTTACCCGTTTTAAGTTTGGCTATAGCATTTGCTCCTCAACCAGGTAGCGGAGCAGTTAATATACAGTCACTGATAAGTGGGATAATAAGTATATTATGGTGGATATTTTTAGGCATTATTGTTATCATGTTTATCATTGCCGGTATTTTATTTTTAACGGCTCAGGGTAGCGAAGATCAATTAGGAAAAGCAAAAAAAGCGGTAATATGGGGAGGGGTTGGGGTTTTTGTTGCTATTTTAGGATATAGTGCTTTTATAACCATACAAAGCTTTCTTCTTTAGAAAAAGAAAAATGAATAAAAAATTAGTTTTATTTTTCGCTTTATCAATTTTATTAGTGTTACCCGTTTTAAGTTTGGCTATAGATTTTCCTGCCGAACCAGGAGCAAGAATCATCAATATTCAGGAAATTATAAATGGAATATTGTTAATACTATGGTGGATATTTTTAACTATAGTTATTATTTCATTTTTAATCACTGGTATTTTATTTTTAACAGCACAGGGTGACCAAGGGAAATTAGATAAATTAAAAAAGGCTGTAATATGGGGATTAGTTGGCATACTTGTAGCTATTTTAGCTTTTTCTATTATTAGCATTACAAATAATGTCATTTATCCTCCACCACCCCCCCCACCGCCACCTCCTCCGACTGGAGTTTGTTGCTCCTCTTATACTTGCATAGCTAATGAGACACTTGCTTATTGCAATGGAATTCAAGGCACTTATAAAGGCGACGGAACCACTTGCTCTACGGTAACCTGTCCATAAAAAATTATAAATTGATAAATTCCGCATTTTCTTGTATAAAGAGTGCGGGTTTATTTTCAAGCGAGTGCAGGAATTATAAATTGTAAATCGAAATTTATAATTTATAATTCCAAACGAGCGCCGAAAATATGCTTTGCATATTTTTTGAAGCTCCCGTGGCGGAATTGGTATACGCGCATGTCTTAGGAACATGTCTCGCAAGAGGTAGAGGTTCGAGTCCTCTCGGGAGCACATCTAAATCAAAAAAACCGCATATTATTTGCGGTCTTTTTTTTATTAAGTTAAGAAACTTTAATTTCTGGTTTTAATTCTTTTAATTTATCTATTTTGGGTATTTTTATAGTAAGCATTCCTTTGTCCATTTGCGCATCTGCTAAATCCGTATCAATATTTTCAGGCAATACTATTGTTCTTTTGAATGGACCAAAATAGCATTCTTGGTAAAAATACTGCCTTACATGATCCAAATGAGGATCTTGCCTTTGGCCTTTTATCACCATCATTTCTTTTTCTACAGATATATCAAGGTCTTTTATTGAAACCCCAGCAATCGCTGCAAAAACCACAAAATCTGAATTTGTTTCAAACACATCAACCACAAGCTCTCCACCAGGATTAAATATGTTGTTTTTATCGGCATTGATATTTTCCTCTTTTTCGCTAATTTCTGGTTTTAATTTTGATTTTTTAGCCATAATTTTTTAAATTCGAAATTTGAATATCGAAATTCGAAACAAATTTCAAAATTTTAATTTCAAATTACCTAAACTTAATTTATTCTGATTTTCTCATAATTGACCCAAAAATATTCATTAATTCTGTTGATCCTTTCATCAAGTCTTCTCGTTCTATTATTAAATACTTATCAGTTATATCACATAATCTTAACCATAAATAACTTTCTTTTGATTCTTTCCTGCAAATCTTTATCCTCATAACAAAATCTTTTTTACTTAAAGACTCATTGGCTTCAATATAATTTGCAGCTACCGAGCCAGATAACCTTATGAGTTGTTTCCCATCTTCAATATTTGCAATTATTCTAGATAATTTTTTAACAAAATCTCTGCATCTCTTTGCAAATTGAAAAGTTCTTTCTTCTAAGTCGTATCTTTTTGGATTTCGAATTTCATTCATTTGAAATTGTTTCGAATTTCGTGCTTCGTGCTTTATATTTTAGACATCGCATATATCTTTTATTTTTTTTATTTTATCAAAAGCATAAATCATAAATATTGCCAAAGAAAAAATGATTACTATGGGAATTACATAATTTAGGGGCCTCTGTAATGTCATTATAGAAAAATTATAAAGTCCATGCAAGCTAACTGCTCCTAGTATCCCAAAAATAGTCAGTGGCAGCTTTCTGTGTGATTGAAAAAAGGAAAGAGCTAAAAAATATCCCAAAAAAGCCGAACAAAGCGTATGTAAAAATGTTGCTCCTATAAAACGGATAAAACTTACCGTAATAGTTGTTTTAACAATTACCCCGAAAGATATTGCATTATTAATAGGTGAAAACAAATAAAGCATATTTTCTAAGGCGGCAAATCCCAAAGCAGAAATAACCATGTAAAGCATTATGTCTAAAGGCTCATCTAATTCGGCGCTTTTTAAAACCGCCATTTTAACCACTAAATATTTAAACATTTCTTCTGTGAAAGCTATTATCACAAACCATTTTACAATATCAAACCCAACAGGATAATAAATAAAAGGACTAAGAGTGTGTAAATTTCTTAATGATTCTAAAAGTCCTAACTGGATAAAAAAAACTGGTACCGTAACTAGTATTCCAAACAAAAAAACATTTAAAATCATTCTTTTGGGTTCAGGATGCAAATCTTTATTCAAATAATACCCAAGCCAAATGGTACTCGGCAAAACTCCAAAAAATATGTATAAAACTAATTGAGGCAAAGGTCCCATATAATGTTACTTAAACTTTGAAAATATTTCGTAACTCAAAGTAATTTACTTAGTCCAATTTTCTATCATTAAAGATTTCTTTTTATCCTTAATAGGTAATTGCTGATAGATTTCTTCGGTAATAAATGGCATAAAAGGATGCAACATTTTTAATGACTGCAATAATATTTCTAAAAGCATGTATTGAGTTGACTGTCTTAGCGTATCGTTTGCCAACCAAACTTTACTATCTTCTATAATCTTATCACAAAATGAATGCCAAAAATAATGGTATATTTTTTCTGCAGCATAATAAAATTTAAATTCATCCATTAACTTTGTACATTCTTTGGTTAATTTTTGTAATTCTTTTAAATGTTTCTTTTGCGTAGCATTTAAAAAAATTTTGGCGTTTGGATTATAATCATCTAAATTCATCATCACAAATTTTGAAGCATTCCAAATTTTATTGGCAAAATTTTTGTAACCTTTAATTTTATCTTCATTAAGTGCTAACGATTGGCCAGGAGTGTTTCCCATAACCAAACCCATCCTTAAAGCATCAGTGCCATATTTTTCAGTAATCTCTAAAGGATTTATCACATTACCTTTACTTTTTGACATTTTCTGTCCCTTGGCATCCAAAACTAATCCGTGCAAATATACTGTTTTAAACGGTAGTTTTTTTGTTACATATAAACTCAGCATCATCATTCTTGCCACCCAAAAAAATATAATTTCTCCTGCAGTTTCCATCACATCAGTTGGGTAAAAATTTTTAAAATCCTTTTTATTTTGGCTTGCCTTGAGCGTAGCGAAGGGCCATTGTCCTGATGAAAACCATGTGTCAAAAGTATCAGTATCTTTTTTTAAAATACCTTGGCATTTTACACAAGTATATTTATTTCCTTCAATATCAACAATTGCGCGTTGGCAGGTCGCACAAATTTTTGCAGGAATTGGAATACCCCACACAATTTGACGACTTAAAGGCCAATCAATAATATTTTTTAACCAATGTAAAGATATTTTTTTATAGTGCTCTGGAATAAATGTAATGCGATTTTTTTCGATTAATTTTATTACAGGATCAGCCAAGGGCTTCATTTTTAAAAACCACTGTTCTTTAATTTGAGGCTCAATTACGCTTTCACATTTGTAACAAGTTTTTACAGTATGGGTGTAATTTTCTTCTATTTTTTCCACCAACCCCTTGATTTTTAATTTTTCTATAATTTTTTGGCGAGCTTCTAAAATTTTCATTCCTTCAAATTCACCTGCTATAGGCAAAAGTTTTCCATAAAAATCGATAACCTGTTCTTTTTGTAAATGATGCTTTTCTGCGATGCCAAAATCCACCGCATCATGCCATGGGGTAATAGTCATAACTCCTGTGCCAAATTCCATATCTATAGCCTCGTCTTTAACAATAATTGCCTCTACGGGCCCGTTTATCCATTCTAAGTTGATTTTCTGCCCGTTTTTAAAGTCGGCGTACCTTAGGTCTTTTGGATGCATTACTACATATTTATCACCAAATTTTGTTTCAGGCCGTGCGGTAGCAATAATAAAAGGTCCATATTTTAAATAATATAGCTTATCAATTTTTTCTGTATCTTTAGTCTCAAGATCAGAAAGCGAGGTTTGATGCTTTACGCACCAGTTAATTATTTTTTTACCTCTATAAACAAGCCCATCATCAAATAATTTTTCAAATGTACCATATACAATTTTTATAATTTCAGGGTCCAGAGTAAATTTTTCACGACTCCAATCGGTTGAGGCTCCCATTTTTTTAATTTGGCCTTCAATATTTCTTTTGTTTTCTAAAGTGAATTGCAATATTTCTTTATATAATTCTTCTGGAGACATTTTAAAACGACTTCTTCCTTCTTTTTCCAACTTTTTTTCGTATACTACTTGAGTTTCAAAACCGGCATGGTCTAATCCTGGAAGCCACAACGCCTTAAATCCGCGCATTCTTTTATAGCGCGTCATAATATCTTCAATAGTCATAACTAAAGCGTGTCCCGCATGCAAGTTTCCATTAGCATTTGCAGGAGGCATAATAATGGTGAATGCTTTTTTCCTTTTAAGTTTACCCTGAGCCGTCAGGCGAAGGGGATTAAAAAAACCGCTGTCTTCCCACAGCTTATAAATTTTGTCTTCAACTTTTTTTGGATCGTACGGACCCGATAGTTTCATATTTTTATTTTATCATATTTTAGACCTGTTGCGTATTAAGGATTGATTCTTAAATTTGCATCAACCTTAATTTTTTTCCAATCTAAAATTTTAGTTTTATTAAAATATCCCGCAACGGCTATCATAAGACCGTTATCAGTTGATAGTGCAGTATCTGGTATTAAGTATTTTGTATTGGGTATTTCTTTTGCTATTCTTTCTTTCAGTTGCTTGCGGAGTTCTTGATTTGCTGAAACTCCGCCGCCTAAAATTATTGATTTTGCTTTAAAATCTTTTGCAGCATTGATAGTTTTTTTAATTAACACATCACAAATAGCATCTTGAATAGCAAAACACATTTCCTGAATAAATTTTCCTCGGACCGCCGAAGCCTTGGCGAAGGCGCCTTCATCTCTGACCCTATAAAGTACGGCAGTTTTTAAGCCCGAAAAACTAAAATCATAATCTTTGCTATACATCATCGGCCGCGGTAGCGTTATAAAGCCATCCGAGACCCGATCTCGGATAGTTATCCGAGATCGGGTCTCGGATGCTATTTTGGAAATTATTGGACCTCCCGGATAACCAAGTTCTAAAATTCTCGCAGCTTTATCAAAACATTCGCCGGCGGCATCATCCCTTGTTTCTCCAATAATTTTGTATTTTCCAATTCCTTTTACTAAAATTAATTGAGTATGACCCCCAGAAACCACCAAAGAAATTGCAGGGAATTCTCTTTTTGGATTCTCTAAAAAATTTACTAAAATATGAGCTTCAATGTGATTTACTGGGATCACTGGAATACCCCAAAAATAAGAAAGCGCTTTTGCAAAATTTACTCCAACCCATAAACATGGCTCAAGCCCAGGCCCAACAGTTACCGCAATAAAATCTACACTAGGCTTTTTATATTTTTCTAGAAATTCTTTTACACTTTCAAAAAGCGTATTTTCTTTTTCGAGAATTTTTTTGAGTATTTTTATTTTTTCATCAGAAATCAGTCTTCGGGATGTCTTGTGAGCCAAGGGAAATTGGGAATTAGGAATTAATAATTTGCTTTCTTTTAGCGCTTGCTCTAAAACAATAGGCAAATTAATTTGATGCTCTCTTTTTGCCATTATAGGAAAAACGCCCCCATAATTTTTATGAATTAATTGAGAAGAAACAATATTTGAGAGTACATTAAAAACGGGTTTTTTATCACCCCTTATCTCTAAAATTGCTACTCCAGTATCATCGCAGGAGGTTTCAATAGCTAAAATTTTCATGCCATAATATTATCGTAAATATTGATTTTTTTCAATTTTTGAGGCATAATTCTGTTTAATGGTCCCATCGTCTAGCCTGGTCTAGGACACAAGATTTTCACTCTTGTAACCGGGGTTCAAATCCCCGTGGGACCGCCATGGATAAAAAAGACTATCTTAACATATCTAAAGCCAGTGATATTGGAAATAAAAAAGAAAGAAATTTATATCGTTTCTTTGAAATAATTCCAGGCATGATAAGTTTAGGGACTCTTGTAGGAGTCTTTATTTTTTCTTGGCTTATTCCTTCTTGGGTGGCTATTTTTATAATATGTTTCTGTTTTTATTATTTATTCAGAATTTTTTATTTTTCTTTACACCAAATAATGGGGTACTTTAAAGTAAAAGACCACATGAAAACAGATTGGTTGGCAAAATTAAAAAAAATTAAAAATACCTCCCTACCCTCAAATCAAGATTGGAAAGAAATATACCATTTAGTTGTTCTACCAACTTACAAAGAAGGTTACAGTATAATAAAAGAAAGTCTTGATTCATTACTAGCATCAGATTACCCAAAAGAAAAATTACTTATTGTATTGGCAATAGAGCAAAGAGCCGGAAAAGAATTTAATGAAATGGCTCAAAAAATAGAGAAAGAGTATAGTAATAAATTTTTCAAATTTTTAACCATAACACATCCTGATAATATACAAGGGGAAATTGCCGGCAAGGGGTCAAATGTGGCATTTGCCGGAAAAATAGCAAAAGAAACAATAGATGCCTTAAAAATACCCTACAGCAATATTCTGGTTTCTACTTTTGACATAGACACCAAAATTTACCCCCAATATTTTTCTTGCCTTACTTGGTATTACATAACCCAAGAAAATCCAGAAAAAGCAAGCTATCAGCCTATACCGGTATATAATAATAATATTTGGAGGGTCCATTTTTTTGCTAGAGTAGTTTCAACTTCAAATACTTTTTGGCAAATGATTCAACAAGAAAGATCTGAAAAACTTACTACTTATTCTTCGCATGCAATTCCAGGTAAGGTATTTTTTGAAGTTGGATATCCATCAAATGTGGTATGCGATGATTCTAGAATTTTTTGGCGAGCATATCTTCATTATGACGGTGACTATAGAGTTGTACCTATTTATTATTTGGTTTCAATGGATGCAGTGGATTCAATTAATATATTTAAAACAATTTTTAACCAATACCGCCAGCAAAAACGCTGGGCTTGGGGGTGCGCCGAAATTCCTTATGTGATTTTTGGTTTTTTTAATAATAAAAAAATACCTTTTTGGCAAAAAGTTTCTCATTCATATACATTAATTGATGGTTATTGGTCTTGGGCAACTGCGGCTATTTTGCTTTTCATTCTTGGATGGTTACCCATATTTTTAGGAGGCAATAATTTTAATCTATCTATTTTATCATTTAACTTGCCAGCGCTAACAAGTAAAATCATGACCATTTCTTTAATTGGAATGTTGGTTTCTGCAATTTTAAGCACCATGCTTTTGCCTCCAATTCCAAAAGGAATAAACAAATTAAAAAGAGTTACTATATTTTTACAATGGATATTTTTACCTGTAATTTTAATTGTTTTTGGATCATTGCCAGCATTAGATGCTCAAATAAGGCTTATGCTAGGAAAGTATATGGGCTTTTGGGTAACTGAAAAAATCAGGAAATAGGGCGACACTAATTTACAAATCGCACACTAATTTACCAATAGGAAAAATAATTACTAATTAGGTTGAATATACAAATTTGTATTAGTAAATTAGAGTGTCATTAATTAGTATATTAGTGTCGCTTTTATTTTACTCAAAATGGATTTTTTGTTTAAAATTATTTAAATACTCTTTAAGTAAAGGATATTTTTCTAGCATGGGATCTTTTTCAAGGATTTCTCTTGCCGCAGTTCTGGTTTTCTCAACCAAAAATATATTTAAAATGCTTTCCATTGCAATATCGGGAAGTCCCCATTGCTGGTTTCCATAAAGCTGTCCGGGACCCCTAATTTCTAAATCTTTTTGAGCTAATTCAAAACCATTATCACATTCAACTAAAGCTTTTAATCTTTTTCTATTCATTTGATTGGGCTCCGTGGTAAATAAAAAACAATACGACTGGTCTTGCCCCCGCCCAACTCTTCCACGAAATTGATGAAGTTGAGCTAAACCAAACCTTTCGGCGCTCTCAATCATCATCACAGTGGCCCTTGGCACATCAACTCCAACTTCAACTACAGAAGTTGAAACTAAAATATCAATTTCGCCTTTTTTAAAATCAAGCATTATCCTTTCTTTTTCTTTTGCTTTCAACTTACCATGCAGCATAGTTATTCTTAAATCAGGGAAAATTTCTTTTGAAAGTTTTTCATACTCTTGTGTTACCGATTTTGTTTCAGAAACTCCAAATAAATTTAAATCATAATTTTTTGGGATTTGAGACTCCGGTATTGATGCTATTTCACCTTCCAGTTTCAAGCTACTAGATTCTATCTTTGGGCAAATTACAAAAACCCCTTTTCCCATTTTCACTTCTTTATAGATAAACTCATACGCTTCTTTTCTATCCTTTGGATTTATAATTAAGGTTTTTATTTTTTTTCTGTTTTTTGGCATTTCTTTTATTAATGATAAATCCAAATCTCCATATACGGTTAATGCAAGTGTTCTTGGAATAGGGGTGGCAGTCATGCTTAACAGGTGGGGAACCCACTTATTCGCTGACTCACGCTGACTTAACGCAGACTTACGCTGACCATCTCTTGCAGTATCATAGATGATTCTGGAGATTTCAATATCTTTAGTTGAAAAATTAGCAAGTAGGGCAAGCTTATAATCTGATCCTTTCAAATAATTCCAAACCTGTCTTTTTTCGATATTGCCTGTAAAGGGCAATGCCTTTAATTCTAAGATAATCTTATTTTCAATAATAAAATCTGGCTGATAAACTCCGATTTTTTTTTCATTATACATTATAGGGATGGTTTTTTCTTGTTCAAATTTTATTCTTTCATTTATAAACTTTTCGGCTAGAGCTTTTTGGTAAATTATTTCTTTATGACCCAGTCCAAGTTCTTTTTTAATTGCGAATAAACATTTTCTGATTTTATAGCTTATGTTTTCATACAAAAACTCTGATTCGGAGTCTGCGTCAGTCTGCGTCTTTGTCTGCGTTGGTCCGCGGCCCAGTGCTTGGCGCTGGGCGACGCCGAAGCGATGCTGTTCATCAACAATCACAAGAGCCAATTTTGAAAATTTCACATTTTTTTGAATTAAAGAATGCGTACCAATTAAAATATCTATTTGGCCAAATTCTAAATCTAAAAGTAAATTTTTTTTCTTAGTTTCCTCAATTTTCCCATTTTTATAAATAAAACTTTCCTTACTGGTTATATAGCCAATAGTTACTTTAAATTTTTCCAGCATTTTAGCAAGACCCTTAAAATGCTGACTAGCTAAAATTTCCGTAGGAGCCATAAAAGCTACTTGATAGCCGCATTTTACTGTATTTAATGCTGCCATAGTTGCCACCACAGTCTTTCCAGATCCAACATCACCCTCTAATAACCTAGACATTGGCACTGATTTTTCTAAATCTTTTAAAATTTGATAGCTACATTGCTTTTGTGAATCCGTAAGTAAAAAAGGCAACGCACTGGTAAATTCTTTCATAAGCCCCGCATCCATTGGGCAACTTTGGGCTTTTTTTTTCATAAGTTTTGCCCTTTCTTTTAAAATGGAAAGTTGCAATAAAAAAAGATTTTCAAAAGCAAATCTTGATTTAGCAGCATCGGCTGCTTCAAACGAATTAGGGAAATGAACTTGCCAAATAGCTTGGGTTATAGGTAAAAATTTATTTTTTTTAATTATCTCTTCTGGAATAATTTCGGGGATTACATTATAAAAAGACGCTAACAAGGGTTTTATAATAAATCGCAACCATTTTGAAGTCAGGCCTTTTGTTTCAGAATACACTGGAACTATTCTGCCAGTGTGAGTTAAATGATTATTTTCTCGCAATGAACCCAAAAAAGGCGATTCATATACTTTTTCATATACCGGGTTATTCAAATACACACCACCCTTCCCAAGACTTACCTTTCCGGCTAAACATACAAAATCATCTTTTCTCAATGACCTATCTATGTAAGGTTGGTTAAACCATAATGCTCTAATTGAGCCCGTTTCATCTTCTATGGTTGCCTCTGTAATATCCATCCATTTTTTAAATGTTTTAGTTGTACCAATTTCAATAATTTTTCCCTGCACACAGGCTTGATAACCATTTTTTACCTTATTAATGGGAATAATATCCGAAAAATCATTATATTTTATTGGAAAATAATAAAGTAAATCATGGATAGTATTAATTCCAATTTTTTTTAATCTTTTCTGGTATACAGGCCCAATTTTCGGAATTTCTTCAATTTTGGTTTCTAAATTAATCATTTCTATATAATATCAAAGTCAAATTATTTAAACAATAAAAAGGGTGTTTTTTAACCACCCTTCTTAAAAAATTATTATTTTGTGTTAATCTTATTTTTTAAATATATAGACCTAATGCTATCTTTTTTACTTTAGATTTTCTATTGACCGAGATATTTCCTCTAAATCATCCTCGTTTCTCGCATCGGCTATTTCATTTTTAATTCTAGATGTTAAATTAAGTATTTGACCTATTCTTTGAGTATTCCCTTCGTTATTTAAAGCTTCTATAATAGAAAAAACTTTATCATATAACATATTAACAATTTCTAATTTTTCAAATTTCAATTTCATTTCTAATTCAGTAGTATTTTCGTGGTATCCATTACTGCTTGGTTCCTGTGATTGATGTATCATGTTTTTAAAAATTAATAATGATTAGACCTAAGACTTAGTAGAACCACCCAATATTGAACTGAATATTTTTTCTTGCTGTTCAATATAAGCGGTTGCAATTTGCACTGCCGAAGCCCCACTATCTAAATACTCCCAAACATCTTCTGATTTATTAATGCCACCAACACCCATAATACCTATGTGCTCTGGCAAAATGGCTCTTAATTGCCTTACTTGCCCAAGACCAATTGGCTTTAAAACTGGTCCTGCTAAACCGCCAAGACCACCGCCGGGCGTAATTCTAGATTTTTTACCGTCATAACCAAATGCATTTGGAAAAGTATTTACTGCCGTAACTGCCTTTACTAATTTTGAAGAACCAATAACTTCTGCCACTTTAACTAGGGTAAAGGGATCGGAAAATGGTGAAATTTTGACAGACACTTTTGCTTCAGACCCAACCTTTTTTTCAACTTTTTCTAATATTTCATCAACCAAATTTAAGTTAAAACAAGCGATTTGTTTTTGTTTGTCACCTTGCCAAACATTGGGGCACCCCAAATTAAGTTCCACAAGATCTACTCCACATTCAAATGCAACTTGCGACAATAAAACATATTCTTCGGGTGAAAATCCGGCAACACTTACAAAAATCGGCTTTTCTTTACTATGGGCTCTTGCAACCATTAAAGGAAGCTCTTGTTTATAGTACTCAATGCCTTTATTAGGAAGACCCTTTGAATTAATTGACCACCTATCTTCTGGTAAATATGCGTACACATCACCAGAATTGCCATCTCTCGACTCCACGGTAATAGATCCTACCATAATTGCCGAACTTTCTGAATTTGAAAGTCTTTCTACATCTTCTGGCAACTTACAAGTTCCAGCTGCATTCATTACTGGATTTTTTAATTCTATGCCAGCGATTTCGGTTGGAAAATTTATGAGTTCTTTTCCATGATCTTGATATTCTTTAAATTCTGACATATTTTCTGATTTTTTTATTTCAGCTTAATTTATTGCACTAATTTCCTGATATTCAGTATCTTTATCAAGATAGTGAAAAACAGCTTTCACGGTTTCCATATTAACTCCCAAAAATGGTCTTCTATCCCCAGCCTCCAGACCCCTGCTATCTATACCAAGACAATGCTCTAATTTAGCCATAATTTCTTTCGATCCACACGCTTTCCCCGCTTCATATCTTGCATCAAGTAATGTGTCCATCGCTTCTTCATAGTCTTTATAAGGTTCAAAATCCAACCCATTGCGTTCTGCTTTTTGAAGCTCGGTAAGATAAGTCAATTGATATATATAAATCTCATTTTCAAATTTAATTATTTTCTGGTTTCTTTTGCGTATGTCCCGAATCTACTTCGTATTTTGTATTTTGTTGTTCAAAGAAATTAACTAATTCTAATACATCAGTTGCAGTACTCATCCATTTTGCCGGATTTGTCACATTGTACTGCTTTGGCAATCCCAACTCTTGCAGCCTTCTATCAGCAACATACTGCACATATTGATTTACATAATCAGCATTTAAACCAAGTATTCCATTAGGGAAAAGGTCTTTATTATACGCAGTTTCTATATTTACGCCATCAATAACTAATTGCCTTATTTCATTGGCGAATTCTTCAGTTAAAAGCTCTAAATTTTCTTCCAACACAGTTTGTATTAATTGTATGCCAAACTTCAAATGCAAACTTTCATCCCTTAACACCCAATCAATCATTGAGCCAAAATTCCTTAATTGATTTCTCTGACGAAAAGACAAAGCTACCATAAAACCACTATAAAACCAGATTCCTTCCATCACAATATTAGTGGCAACCAAATTTCTTATAAAATCTTTTTTACCTTCCGCAGTTTCAATATCTAGTTTTTCTTCAGTCATTCTTTTTAAATAAGTCATTACATATTTTTCTTTTTCCTGCATTGAAGGTGTTTCTAAATGCACATTGAATATTTTTTCCCGGTCAAAAGGAAAAGTTTCTAATACATATTCAAAGGCTACACAATGATTTGCTTCTTCCCACATTTGCTTTGCTAAATATAAATGACATTCGGGAGACTTTAAATAAGGGTATACCCCAAGCGCAATTGAACGATTAACAATAAGTTCTGCGGGATTAAAAAATGCCATGGTAAACTTTACCGCGTGGCGTTCGTCCTCAGTCATTTTATTCCAATCTTCTAAATCCTCTTTAAGAGCAATTTCATGAGGAAACCAAGTGTTTCTTACTGCCTGATTATATAAATCATACGCCCATTGGTAGCGCATTGGGTGAAGATTCATATCTTCTGGCGAAGCTTTTCCTAAGATCATAATTATGAGGGGGAAGGGATAAGAAGTTACAAGCCGAAGCGAGTAAATTATTATTCCGACCGAGTGATTAATTATATAAACTGCCGAAAAAATTTCTATATTTTAATGTTAATTATTTTTTATAATCTAGTTTTTTCTCGAAATACATCATTTAATCTTTTCATTGCTTCTTTCAAATTTACTTTAGCCTTTTTACTAAACTTAGGCTTATCACGATATTCGGCGAAAACTGGGCTAGCAAGTTTAATTAATTTTCCTATTCTTACAAGATCAAATTGAAAATGTAATCCGTAATCACTTCCAAGACTACCTTTAGAATGAGTATCTATAATCTGTCCCGTCTCTAGATCTGCAAAACCTTGCACAAGTTTTTCTACAATAAATTTATTTCCCCTTTGAATCATTTCAGGAGCACGAAAACCATCATTATCTAACAATATTTTTGTTTCCTCTTGTAACATTGTTAAATTATGTTCAACTATCTCTGGATCAAATCTTAATTCAAAAACTCCTTTTTTTCTTCCCAGTCATTTAGATCTTCTGACCCCGATGGATTTATCATAGAAGCATCATCTTTGATATTTTCTGACATATTTTTTTCAGAAATAAATTTTAATTTTATTTTTTAACTCTTCCATTTATTATTAATTTTTGCCATTAATTGTTCTATCTTATTTTCACACTCTGTAATTTCATTTTGATGTTTTTCCATTAGTAGGTTTATAATTATAAGATCTTCTTTAGATTTTGTCTGATTTTTTAATTTTTGCATTTTTTCCAATGCTTCAGATAGTTTTTTTCTTTTTTTCTGCAATTTTTTAATTATTTTAAAACCCTTTAAAACATCCCTCCCAAATTCATTCATTTCATCTATGTGTTCCCTTTTTAATGCATCAACAAATTCTTGCGCCTTGCCCGATGGCTCTTTCTTTTCAAATCTTAACACTCCCTTATCATCTTTCAACCAAACTCCCTCTTTTTCAGATGTATCTATATATTTTCCTTCCCGTATTGCTTTTTTTATTTCTTCCTCTGTTACTGGTGACGCTTCCTGAAATTCGTCTTCGGATGGTGGTAGTTCACTTTTGGGTGACATATTTTTTAAAATATTTTAAATTCTAGATACTTCCTACAATATTTTAGCTTAGCTAAAATACTACTGACACTCGTCACGCCCAAGTTAAATAGTCCGATTCGCGGAATTTAACTGAACGAACGAAAACTTTTTCCTTAAATTAAAGTGCATAAACTTCTTCAGCCATTTTTTACTGTAATATCTTAAAACTTAAAGTAATTATGAATTTTAGATTTGGATTATGATAAGGCTTTGAATTTTTCCGTCAACTTATCAAATACAACCCTCTGTTGTTCTGCTAATTCACAAAGTTTTGTTATTAATCCTTTTGCTTCTCTAATTTTTTCATTGCCCTCATCCTTAGGCAATGTTTCGGCTTCTCTTAATAGTGCCTCTGCTTGCATTGCGTATTCTGTTTCTTTTTGCATTAACTCGTCCATTTCTTTATCTAATGACAAAATATCACCTCCTCCTTCTGCCGCACCCACGATTTTTGAAGCCCCTTTTTCAGAGTCATTACTAGGATTTGGTAATTTATTTTCTGCTGACATTTTTTTGTTTACTTCTTTATTTGTTCAGAAGTAATTTTTAATTTCATTCCAATTACTAACTACTTTGGATTACGAAACTCCCATTTTTTAAAAGAGTTTCGGGGTCTTTTATCCAAATTTGGGCTATAAATTCGCTATAATTTTTAAACTTATGCGTGGCTAAGTTTAAAAATTCTATCAAATTTCTATCTCCAAATTTGAATAAAATACCTCCGAGGAGTTTCGTAATTCAAAGTAACTACAAAATACTTAATATTAAAATTTTTACAAAGTAAAAATTTTATTGACACCCATCACATAAAAACTTTTCTTGGGGATCCGACGGCATGTGTATTTTATAAGTTTTACCTTCAATTATTTTTGTCTGGTAGTGCTCGTGATTTTCTTTCTCGGGCTCGGGTAATTGTGTTTGTACTTTTGAAAAAATCTGCTGTGAAACTGTTTTTACCATGCCAAACCCCTTAGTTGAAATTGGTTCTTCAATTGGTTTTTGATCAGTAATTTCCTCTTGGGGCAATTCAACAGACTCCCGTGAAGCTTCTTTAGTTACTCCCACAACCTCTTCTACTCTTTGTTCGTTTATCTGCATCGGCACCTCTTCACTTTTCCTAAATACAGAAGCAAATCCCGTTTTACCCAATTTTGCCGATTTATTAACTGCAACCGTGCTCTGTTCGGCAGTGTGGCGAGGCTTCATGTGTAAATAGTAAGTTGATTTTAGACCTTTTCTCCAGCCGGAAAAATAAATATCCATGGTTTTTTCAATATCACGATCATCTAAATACATATTTCTTGATAAGGCCTGATCAACCCATTTTTGAGCGCGGGCTGCAACTTCAATAAAAGCATAAGGAGAAACCGAAAAAGAGGTTTTATAAATTTCTCTTATGTGCAAAGGTATTTGGTCTATTGATGATATGTCACCCTGTAATTCTATAATCTTGCCTTTTACCATATCCCACAAACCAAGATTTTTTAATTCTATTACTAAATTATGGTTTATATCTAAATATTTTCCTGATATTTTATTTCTTGAAAAAACTTGTGCAAATCTTGGGTCAATACCGGGAGTGGTTCCCGCAACAAGGCCAATATTAGCATTAGGGGCAACTGCCATTAAAGTAGCATTTCTCATACCTTTTTTTACTTTGGCCCTTAAGCTATCCCAATCAAGCCAATTTTGTTTTGATTTTTTATCGATATCAACAGCTATACCTCTTTCATTTTCTAATTTTTCTATGGTGTCTATTGGCACCAAACCCTTTGACCAGCCAGATCCCTGAAAATTCTTATACGAGCCCCTCTCTTGAGCTAAATTAGCCGACTCGTCAATGGCCATATGGCTTATAAATTCAAAAATTTTATCAGTAAAATCATACGCATGTGGGCTGTCATAGGGAATTCCAAGTTGCTCAATAGCATCCGAAAAACCCATTACCCCTAATCCTATTGCCCTGTTTTCGGCATCTGATTTTTCAGCTTCAATAATAGGCAACTTGTTTATATCAATTAAATTATCCAACTGTCTTACCGCAAGCCTTGCGGATTCTTCAAGTTTTTGCCAATCTATTTGTTTCTTTTTTAAGTGGGTAGCAATATTTATTGAAGCCAAATTACATACTGCAATATTATTTTTATCTTGAGGCAAACAAATTTCAGTGCAAAGATTAGACATGTGTATAGTGCCAGTATTGTTATTTAAAGCTCTTAAGTTAATGGCATCTTTAAAAGTTAACCAAGGATGACTGGTTGTTTGCAACGCAACAAGAATTTGCCTGTATTGTTCTGTGGCCGGAACTTTTTTAAACATCTTTAACTTTTTTTCTTCGGCCATTTTTATATATTCATCATATCTTGCAGAAAACTCTTTACCATATAATTCATTTAAATCGGGGGTTTCTTTAGGGTCAAACATATACCAATCGGCTTTTGCTTCAACTCTTTTCATAAACTCATCTGAAATAAAAACAGCCGTATTGGCAGTTCTCATTCTCAAATAATCGTCTCCAGCATTATGTTTCCACTCAATAAATTCTTCAAAATTAATATGCCAATTCTCCATGTAAAAACATAGAGCTCCTTTTTTCTTGCCTCCCCTTTGAATTGCTCGAATAGCAGTATCAATAATTTTTGCAAAAGGCGTGGGTCCCGACGAGGTGGTATTATTGCTTGAAAGCGGAGATCCAGAGGCCCTTAATTTAGTTATTGAAGCTCCAAGCCCCCCCGAAGCTTTTGAAAGCATCATAATATCAGCTACTGATTTTGCAATATGCCCCATATCATCATGTATCTCAAGTAAAAAGCAATTTGAAAGAGACGGGGTCACAGTTCCCGAATAAATATTAGTTGAACCACCAGCAATATATTCATGTTGGGACATTTTTTCATAAAACTTAACAGCCCATTCAGTAGGATCTTTTTCATTGTAAGAAAGACCCATAGCAACTCTCATGAAAAAATATTGAGGCGTTTCAAACGGTTTTTGATTTTTGTCTTTCATTGAATATCTATTAAGCAAACTAGATAATCCAGCATAAATAAATAACTCATCTCTTTTAATATCCAACGCATTTGCCAATTTATCTAAATCAAAATTTTTCTCCATTCTCTCGTCCAAAATACCATTCTGCACCCCCCTTTTTATGTGCTGACTAAAACTATCCCTATGAATTCTTTTTAACTGTTCACCGTCGTTTGTATAATCTCCTAGTACATGTTTGTACAATACTTTTAACAATAACCTTGTAGCAATTTTATCATAATCAGGATCTTCTTTTATATTTTGCACCGCGGCATTAATAGTAGCTTCGTCTAACTCGTCTGTGGTGATTCCATCATACAAAGTTACTTGCGTATCAGTTGCCACTTGGGTAACTTTAGCAATAGGGTCTATCATTCCTAAAGCCGCTCTCTCAATTGAGCGATTTATAAGATCGGCATTAAATAATTCTTTTGTTCCGTCTCGCTTTGTTACTTTAAGTTCCATAAACTAAAATTTTAATTTAATATTTTAATAATTTTAAACCCTTTTAAATTACGAAATATTTACATAAAAATAAATCTCGAAATATTTGTGTAGTTTATATTTTACTATGTTGTTTTTTTAAAAGCAAATTGATATAAAACTGTGAATAATTATTAAGTATCTACGGGCTTACGCCCATATTATTAAACGGTAATTTTATATATCCTATTATAGTGTAATTTATACGGCCGTATAAATTACACTATAACAATATACTCTTCATCCCTCGCGCTTACGCGCGGGGGAATTTTGGAGGAAGATTAAAAATTCAGTGGTATAAAAAAATCCTGCAAATAATGCAAGATTTTTATTTTTTCGGTAAATTGACTATCATGGTGCCCAGGGCGGGAGTCGAACCCGCATGAACAAAAGCTCAAAGGATTTTAAGTCCTTCGTGTATACCATTCCACCACCTGGGCTTAATTTTTAAAATATGAGGCCGTGGCCGGAGTCGCACCGGCGTATAAGGGATTTGTCTCGCTATGCGAGATCTGGCGTAGCCAGACAGTCCTCTTTTATTTCATTATTTTCCTTCTATCTTGAGGCCAGGGAGGGAATTGAACCCTCGTATATTGGTTTTGCAGACCAATGCGTTAGCCACTTCGCCACCTGGCCACATTCATATCAAATTATATTTCCTTTTTATTGCTTCTTTTTGCTGATGGTTTTTCAAAAATTTTTCTTGCATCATTGCCTTGATTCTTGTTTCAAACTTTTGAACTTCTAACAATATCCACGGCCGATATCCTTTTGTAGATTTTACTTTCCCTAAATTATGAGACTTAAGTCTTTTTTCAATATTTTCTGTACTTCCAATATAAATATCGTTGTTTATAGAACTTTTTAAAATATAAACAAAATAATTCATATAGATTACTAGCAACACCAAATCTTACATAGCGAGGTTTTACTCCTTAGCTACACGGCCATCTTCTAATTCTTTATATCAGTTTTTTTTATTTTTTCCAGTAATTCTTCAATTCTCGCCGCTTCTCTAATTTTTTCATCTTTTACAAAAATTATTTTGGGAATTGGCCTCATATTTAATAATTTATTTATTTTTTGTTGAATACTATAAACCCCCTTATTTAATATTGAGATTATCTTATCAGTTTTCTCTTCAGGTAATACCGAAACGAAAGCCCTCGCTTCAATTAAATTAGCGGTTGCATCAATATGGGTTATGGTAACTAATGCTTCTTGAAAATTAAAATCCCTCAAAATAATTTTGCTTATTTCTTTTTCCAAAAGGGAATTAACTTTTTCTAATCTATTTGACATAATTCTAAATTAAAATTCCTTAAAGTACTCCTTTTTGTCTTTCCTCAATAAACGCTACTAAAATATCTTGCGGTTCTACTTTTACATTACCTTCAAACAAAATACCACATTCATCACCCTTTTTAAGTAGATCCATATCTTTTTTATCGCGCTGTAAATTAATGATTCTTCCCGATCCTACTTTTTCAAGACCCCTTATAACCTCTAATTTTAATCCTTTTTTAATTTCACCTTCAGTAATTTTTCCGCCCACAATTTGGCGATTTTTTTCACCAAAAAAGATAATTAACGCTTTAATTTTGCCTAAGTCCTTGCGCACCATTTCAGCTTCTAAAGATTTTTCCATGCCGTTGCGTATTTCTTGTATTAATTCGTAAATAATATCAAAAGTTTTAATTCTTACTTTTTTCTGAGAATCACTTTTCATAATCATAGAAACTGCCGGCATTATTTTTACCCTAAAACCAATAATCAGCGCTTTTGACATTTCTGCTAATTTCACATCAGTTTCATTAATATCGCCAACTTCCACTTTTAATATTCTAAGTATTATTCTGTCTTGAGGAAGGCTTTTTAACATACCTTCAATGGCTTCAATAGATCCAAACACATCTCCCTTTAAAATAATATTTAATACTTTTTGATCTGGTTCAACATTAATTACTGTATTATTAATACTTCTTTTTTGATCTTCTATTTTTATATGATTATTTGCGATATCGGTGGTTGTATAACTTTTAAATTTTTCCCCAACCCCAGGCACTTTTTCAAAACCCAATACTACCACTGGTTGGGCGGGATACGCTTTATCAATTATTTCGCCCTTAAAATTTTGCAATGACTTAATTCTTGCCAAAGAAGAATTGGTTGCAATAATATCCTTAGCATTTAATATGCCTTTTTCAATAATTAAAGTGGCAATAGGCCCTTTCAAGCTATCCATATAAGACTCTATGACTAATCCTTCACAGGGAGATTGCAAATCTTCTTCAAATTCCTGCATATCGGCTACCAATAAAATCATATCAAGCAAGTCATCAATGC
>Ga0209211_10002140_pt1 | contig 34878 bp, 32 predicted proteins | sample RifGroA2_FD_183992 | JGI IMG/M metagenome (GOLD analysis project Ga0209211, IMG submission 183992) | Groundwater microbial communities from Rifle, Colorado, USA - Groundwater A2 (SPAdes) (version 2) | ecosystem: Environmental > Aquatic > Deep subsurface > Groundwater | place: Rifle, Colorado... | reverse complement strand
CCAGGTGCTGGCTATGGATTCGCTGGATGGTGTAAGCGTTGCCTATCAGCACTCTATGTCGAATATCCTCACTCCCAGTACTGTTCTTAGTGCCGGAGATAATATTCAGTTTGTTTTCTCGGAGCGCTTTGATCGACTATGGCATATTATAGAGGCACCCGTGGACGGCTTTTTAAATATTGGGTACATCTATGATAGCAGCATTCGAGCGATACACACCCTTGATCGCGTGGCCAAGATGAGACAAGAGTTTGAAGTCCATGGCGCTCACTTTGTATTGTGTTTCTTTGATGAGAACTCAGTCGATCGTTGGGACTGTAGCTACTCGAATGAATCTGCTGCGGATGACTATGAATTTCTGCTGAAGTGGCTGCTTGCGGATCAGGAACTGGGAATTGTGTTCAAGCCGAAGAAGTCGACAAACCTGTTTCACCGGATTGATCGTGTATCTGGCTTGATCGATCAGGCCAAAGAGACAGGACGCTGCAAGTTCTTAATGAGCGACACGCTTTACGGGAGTTGCTTTCCGGCAGAAGCAGCGAAGATCGCAGATGTTTGTATTGGCAAACTGATTGGGAGTACGGCTGCTCTGGAGGCGAGTCTCGCAGGAGTGCCCACGTTGTTGATCGACACGGAAGGCATCCGCATCCATCCTTTATATTCTTTGGGATTCGGACGGGTTGTGTTTGACAATTGGGATACCCTGAAAGCCGCCATTGAGCAGTATCGCTCATCTGCGGATGCATACCCGGAGTTGGGTGATTGGTCTCTGATGTTGAGAGATTTCGACCCGTTCCAGGACGGACAAGCAACCTTGAGGATGCGTCATTACCTTCACTGGGTTTGTGAGGCTTTCAAAAAAGGTGCATCCAAGGAGACTGCATTGAAGACGGCGGCAGAGAAGTTCTCGCAACGGTGGGGTCAAGAACATATAAGGTGGAGAAGGTAGAACGCACATGATGTACAGATGGCTCGGAAATAATGTCGAATAAAGAACTCCAGATAAAAAACGGCTTTATCTATTTGCTCCCCATGATTGTGAGCAACCTGCTCCCTTTTATGGCCTTGCCTGTATTCACCAGAATACTGACCAGCGAAGATTATGGAGTGCTGGCCCTGGCTCAGATATACGCAATCCTACTCAGTGGTTTGGCAAATTTGGGGATGACGGTTGCGTACGATCGTAATTTTTTCCAGTTCCGTGATAAACATCAGGAAACTGCGCAACTGTTGTACTCCACCCTACTGTTCGTCATGATAAACTTTCTCATTCTCTCTACTCTGACTTACTTCTTCAGAGGAATGCTCTCAAAGTTTATTATAGGCTCTTCCGAAAAAGGAAACATCTTGTTTTGGGCTCTATGCGCACAGTTTTTTCAAAGTATAAATTATTATTACCTGGCCTATTTTAAGAACTCTGAAATAGCAGATAGATATTCCTTTTATACCATTCTCTTTTCGCTTATCGACATTTTTATTGCACTTTTCCTGATAGCTTATCTCCGCATAGGTGTCATCGGACTTGTCTATGCACAGTTTTGTTCTGCAATTATCGTTTTTTGTGTATTAAGCTATAAGTTTATAAACAAGCTTCCACCATCATTAAATAAGACAATATTTTATGACTCCCTTAAAATAGCCTATCCGCTTACACCCAGGATATTCCTCGGGGTGATAAATACTCAATTTGATAAATATATGATCGGCCTGCTTGCATCAATTGGAGGAGTAGGTATCTATAGTATCGGTCAAAAAATATCTGATGCTACATGGTCCCTCATGAATACTATCCACAATGTTTATTACCCACAGGTTTACAAGAAAATGTTCAGTCTGGGGGAGAAAGGTGGAGAGGAGGTGGGGAGATACCTGACTCCCTTCTTTTATGCATCCTTTGCAGGCGCCTTGATGGTCGCGCTTTTCTCTGAAGAGGTTATCATACTTATGACTCCAGAATTATATCATGGCGCTATTGATATTGTGATAATTCTCTCCATGTCTTACGGGTGTCTGTTCTTCGGAATGCAGCCGCAGCTTGTTTTTGCAAAAAGAACTCATATTATATCAATACTATTTGTGAGCAGAATTATTGTTACCGTTGCATTCAATATTCCTTTTATTTTAAAATGGGGAGCCATTGGTGCGGCTTGGGCAACCTTCCTGGCGGGACTGATTTCAGGGGCCATTTCATTCATTGTTGGACAGCACTACTATGAAGTGAAATGGGAATATAGAAGGGTGGCGGCCATTTTCCTGACGCTCCTGGGGTCGTCCCTTTTGATGATAGTTCTAAGAGACGCTATGATAACTTATCCTTTTCGTTTGGCCGTTAAGATGATTTCGTTGTCCCTTTATGCTTACATAGGAGTAAAAATCAGGGTTATTACCTCCGAAAATTGGGCATTAGTAAAAAATGTACTTGGAGGATTCAGTTCCCGAAAGGAGAAATACAGGGGTGCATAAAAATATTGTACTTCATAATCGGATGGGACCTCTTGAGAGAAGGATAATGGGGCCATATTCCTGGCGGATTTCAGTCGGACTCAAGAGGCCAATAAACATGCCAGAGGAAGGATAGAATGGCTTTTACGATACTTTCCCATATGCGATCATCCCCAGTTATCCGTAGGGTGGGGGCCTTTCTTAAACAGAGAGTAGTAGTGAGCGATGCGTTAAAGGTTTACTACCTCAGGTTGGCCAGATTTCTATCAACTCACGGGATCGACCCGCCGCTCACAATACCTGCTGAACGGTGGGAAAAGAGATGGTCTGAGCAGGCCACACTTGGTGCAGAGGACGGGCCGGAACTCTATCGGTCATGTGATGATTCAACTGAGAAATTGTTTCAGGAGGTTTTACCGCTCTTGGATAAGAATAGCGCTATTCTTGAGATTGGCTGTAATAAGGGGCGACATTTAAACTATCTCTTTCAGAAAGGGTTTCGGAATCTGACCGGTATTGAAATCGGTAAGAGTGCTATTGAGTTGTTTGCTGAGATCTTTCCAGATACCTATCAAAATTCTACGATTATAGTCGGAAGTGCCCCTGACGAGATCCGGAAGCTAAAAACAAAGTCGTTCGACCTTGTTTTTGTCCACAGCGTCCTGGTCAGTATTGGAACCAAACATAATTACATCTTTTCCGAAATGTGTCGCATCTGCCGAGGATACATTCTGACACTTGAAAGTGAGGGGAGTTGGACAGCCTTTCCGCGAGACTTTCAGTACATGTTTGAGAAAAACGGTTTTAATATGGTGTCCTATCGCTGGTTAGTCTGGACTGACGACAAGAAATCCCTGACGTTTCCGCTTCCGGTCAACAGCAAGAGTTTCTTGGAAAATAACACGATTCGCTTGTTTGCACCCAGGGTCAGTGAGAGTGGAACTAAATTATTCCGGTTCCAACAGAATGTATCTCGTTACTAATCAGGTCCGTCCTATGAAATGCATCAAAATAATTCATAAAAAAAGCGCTATGACGTTGACCCCCAAACTAATAGATAGTAACATAGACTGCTTCTATCTAACGGATGATTACGTTCATTTTGTAGATCTGCAGGAGAAATTGTCAGATAAAATTAAAATTCGAAATCTATCAGGAATTTTGCATGTGACGTTTAAGGAAATCAAAGAGCCCCTTTTAGAGTTACTCTCCAAGGTGAATAAAGAAAATGACTCGCTTGAGTGGTGGGGCGGTCAATTGGCTTCGAGAAACACAGCATCAACGCCGTTATTTATCAACATCACCTATCTGTTCTGCGCAAAAAAGATTATAGCTGATTCAGATAAGGATATTCTTTTTATTGTTAATAGCAAGGCATTAGGCGAGTGCATAGCAGATGCTGCTGAGAAGTCTGGATACCGAGTTGAAATCCATAGAAATAGAGTAAGGGAATCTGTTGAAACGGTTAAGCGTTGGCTCTATAATTTTGCGGGGGTATTTTATTATTTCTTACAAGTAATGCGAAACCGCCGGGCTGCCTTTAGACTGTTTGAACCACTTCCAGCCGGAAAGACAAATGCGAGAAAGAGAATTGTCCTGAGAAGCTGGGTTACAAAAGGGAATTTCAATGAAGCTGGAAAATTTAAGGATAGAAATTTCGGCAACCTGCCTTCATGGCTGTGCTCAAAGAATTATGAAGTTTGGCATCTTCCAATGTTTTTTGATCTTTCGATGTCAATGAAGGAAGTTTATATTCGCATGAAGGACATTGGACAACTGCTTCTGATTCCTGATCACTATATTAAATTTGCAGATTATGCAGACGTTTTTTATAATGGCTATCAAATGCTAAGAAAGCGGTTGCAGAATCTTGATATGAGAAATACGGATGTCACACCTATCTTTAATGAAGTTTTAAAAGAACTCAGGTTTGCACCAATATTACTGATACTTAATCTGTGTGTTCCGATGTTAAAAAGACTGAAAGAAAAGGGATTTGAGATCGATAGTTTTTATTATCCATTCGAAGGTAATGCTCCTGAGAAGCCGTTTATTCTGGGCTGTAAGAAGTTTTTCCCGAATTCCAAAATTGTAGGTTTTCAACATACCACATTTTTCCCGAATCAATTGGCTTATCATTTAGGTTCCGGCGAAAAAGACCATCATCCTCTGCCTGATAAAATCGTTTGTAGCGGACCAATCTATATTGAGCTGCATCAGAGAGCGGGGTTCCCTGCTGAAATACTGCAAAGGGGGGCGAATCTGAGGTTTGAATCTGTGTATTTGAATGTTAATGGAGCTGGGAGAAGACTTCCCCAAGGCAAAAAAAATATTATTCTTCCTCTGACATTCAGTCATGATCTGGCGTTTGAACTCTTTGTTAAGGTTGGAGATGCCTTGCGGAATACCGGCGATTACAATGTGCATATAAGGACCCATCCGCTGTTATCCAAAAAGTCCCTTATTAAGTTCCTTGGGAAGATTGGCCTGAATCATTATGAATTTGCTGACGAGGGGATTATCCAGGAATGGTTACCAAGCATGTCCGCTGTTGTTTCAACAGGGGGATCCATAACCATACTGGAATCTGTATCAATGGGGGTTCCGGTTATCCGGGTTGTTCCGGATAACACACTTTTTTATGACCCTTTTATTTGGCCGGATTATCCATTGAGGCCAGTCCATACGGCTGCGGGAATTAGAGAGCAGCTTCAAATGATTACCAGGATACAGCTTCAAGATAAAGACATTTTCAAAAAAATAGGCGAACAGGTTTTGACGGCATACTTTACGAAACCGGACGAAGAGAAGTTGAAGGTATTCTTATAACTGACGCGAAAAATATGCAGGGAGGTTTTATGGACTCAAGAAAGAGATACAGGGTTTTGGGCGTTATTCCGGCGAGGATGGCCTCAAGCCGTTTTCCCGGAAAACCCATTAAACTCATTAATGGGGAACCCATGATTTGGCATGTCTGGCAGCGCAGCTTGTTGAGCAAGGTGCTGGATCAAGTGGTTGTCGCAACCTGTGATAGAGAGATCAAAGAGGCGGCGGAAGCATTCGGGGCTCAAGTCGTCATGACATCGAGTAAACATACCAGATCTAACGATCGAGTAGCAGAGGTTGCAGAAAAAATCCCCTATGATATCGTGTTAAATATTCAGGGAGATGAACCATTGGTCAATCCCCAGCTTATTAATGATGTGGTGAATGAATTCGAAAAGAATAATGACATACAATGCGTTAATCCTGTCTCTGAGATCAAGACTGACGAAGAATTGAATTCGCCCCATACCGTCAAGGTTGTCAGCAATCTGAATGGACGTGTCCTGTATTTTTCCCGATATCCTGTACCTTCTGCACTTATCAGCGAACGAAAATATCCTGTTTATCGCCAAGTCCCTATTTTAGGATTCAGAAGAGATTTTTGTATCAAGCTTTCCCGTCTGCCTGAAGGGCCTCTGGAACTACAGGAAAGTATTGATCTGCTTCGCGCGGTCGAACACGATATGCCTTTACACACCTTAATAACTGAATTCCAAACGATAGGGGTGGATACACCTGCAGACTTAAAGAATGTCGAAAAGGCATTGGAAAGTGACAGGGTCTATAAAGAGTATGTTTTGAACGGGAGCAAACATACAAAAGGGAAACGAATTCAGGAGAGTTGACATGACAAAGGTTGAAATCAATGGAAATTTTCACGTATTAAAAAAAAAGGGGTTGTCTCCGTTCGAGATGCAAAAGTATGGAGAATATCGTCGGAAGTGGGAAGAATATCCTATGCAGAGGATTGTAGATCGCTTCCCCATTCATCTGGATATTGAAGCGACTTCAGCCTGTAACTTGAAATGTCCGTTTTGTATTACAACCCATGCCAACTTTAAGAATGGTTTGATGCAATATGGGATTTTTAAGACTATAATCGACGAAGGTAGTGAGAAGGGCCTGTACTCCTTGAAGCTTAACTGGAGGGGGGAACCCCTGATTCATCCAAAGCTCCCAGAGATGATTGCATACGCCAAGGGGAAAGGTATTGTCGATGTCTTCATGAATACGAACGCCGCCCTGCTTACGGAAGAAAAGAGCAGAAAGCTGATTGACGCGGGTATTGACAGAATTATTATTTCTTTCGAAGGCTATGAGAAGGAATTATATGAGTCTCAGAGGGTGGGGGCAGTCTTTGAAAAGACTGTGGAAAACATAAGGAGATTCATGGCGGTTAGAAAAGAACTCAAGAAGTCATTTCCGTGGGTGAGAATCCAGACGGTAATGCTGGAGGAATTGAAGGCCAAACGAGAGGAATATGCTGGTTTTTGGGGAGAGTTTGTTGATGAAGTGGCCTATGTTGATTTGAAAAACGAGGTGAACCGAATAGCTGTCGGTGAGAGCGACTGGGTCTGTCCACAGCTTTGGCAGCGATTGACAATCTCCTGGGACGGCCGGATCATGCCTTGCGTAAATGATACGTTCTGCAATATGTGTCTGGGCAAGATTCCTGAGATGAATATTGAAAGGGCGTGGAAGTCTGAAAAATTGGAGAAGATGCGCGGCCTTCATGCCGAAGGTCTTGCGCACACGATAGAAAGCTGTCTTGACTGTCCACTTCGATCAGCTCAGATTCGTAAATCAGATGTTGTGGGTGCGTGAATGATCTCCGATTCGTATTTTGAAGGTTTCAGAGTATTAGTGACCGGTGCTTCGGGCGGGATTGGTGCTGCCCTTGTGAAGGAGTTGCTGAATCAAGGTGCTCGTGTAGGAATTCACTACAACAGACATAAGCCCAGTATTGATGAGATGGTTGCAGATACGAAGGCAGATCCGGATAAAAACCTATGCCTCTTAAAGGCAGACTTAAGGAATATGGATGAAACTGAGGGCCTTTTTAACAGTTTTATTGCCTGGGCGGGCTCGGTCGATGGGTTAGTTAACAATGCAGGCGATGTACATGTTCGAAAACATTTTCTTGAGATAGATGCAATGGATATAGAAGCGGATTTAGCTCTAAACCTAAAGGCGCCCTTCTGGCTGTCCAGACTTGCAATAAAAGACATGGAAAAGAATGGTACAAAGGGATCTATTGTCAACATATCAAGCATCGCAGCAAAATTTGGCGGAAGCCCACACACGCTTTTCTATGGTCTTGCAAAGTCTGCTTTAGAGACCATGACGTTCTCCCTCGGAAGATATTGTGCCCCGATGGGGATAAGAATAAACGCCTTAAGGTTAGGTGTTTTTGATACGCCATTTCACAAGCGGCATGTTAAAGACCTTAGCGAGAGGATTCAAATGATTCCGGCAAAAAGAATGGGTATCCCTGAAGAGGCTGTATGGTGGATTATGTCTCTTTTGAGCAGAAAATCGGCTTATATGAATGGGCAGGTTGTTTCGCTGACGGGTGGGGAATAATTTTGAATGGACATATTGCAAATGCTCAATAGAACAGGCAGGAAATTGCAATCTTTGTATTTAGATGGCAGATTGCGCATAAACAGGGCACTGGGTCTTCCGGCGCAGACTGGCAAAGATATTCAAATCTTTAAAAAAATATTTGATAATTACATGCCTAGGAAAAAGCTTAAAGTTTTCGAGTGGGGCAGCGGTTTTAGCACCATTTACTATTCCGAATATCTTCGTAAAAGGGGCATTGCTGCCGAATGGCATTCCATTGACAATAATAGAATCTGGCACGAAAAGGTCAGTTCGATAGTAAAACAAAAAAACCTTGAGCCTTGTATCCGGCTATATTTAAGGGAATTTGCGCCTTTCTGGGAAAAACCCGGTTGGGGGCCTGTGCCTCCTCCGTGTGGTGTGTTCGGGCCGAAGTCAGAAAATGAAATTGCCTATATCAATTTTCCATCTCAATTTGGAAACAAGTTTGATATTGTGATTATTGATGCAAGGTTCAGGAGGCATTGCATTCAAACCACGAAGAAGTTGCTCTTGCCGGAGGGGATAGCAGTTTTGCATGATGCCCAGAAGGCTCATTATCATGCCGGGCTGGATGAATTCAGACACAGTGCATTTTTTGACTCAGGCTTGTGGTATCCTTTCCAAGGCAATTCGAACAAGGTCTGGATTGGAAGCATGGAAAACAAAGAGCTATTTGAAGTCTTGAAATCCTTATAGCGGAGGAATTAATGAGCGAATTTAAAGTGCTGTTTATGTATCCAAACGGCAAACTGATGAACCCACCTGCAATTTCAATAGGCCTTTTTACAGCATTACTGCAACAGAACGGCTTTGAAGTTGATTTGTTTGATACCACGCTTTACGCAGAGCGCGACAAGATAGGTTCTGATGACGCAAAGCTCGAGAACCTGCAGGTAAGGCCGTTTAGTTATACTGACAGGGGTGTTAAGCTGAAAGAGACCAGTATGGCGAAAGATTTTGCCAGTAAAATAGAGGAATTCCGTCCTAATCTGATTGCTGTATCAGTGTTGGAAAGCACCTATCCCACCGCTGTCTCCTTGCTTAAGGTCGCAGAGGGTTTTAATATCCCGGTAATAGTCGGCGGTGTTTTTGCAACATTTGCACCCGAGATTATCCTTTCCAACAAGAGTGTAAACATGGTTTGCATAGGAGAGGGTGAAGAAACGCTTGTGGAGGTTTGCAGGAAGATGGCTGCAAGAGAGGACTATTCAGGTGTTGAAAACCTGTGGCTTAAAAACGGCAGCCGAATAATAAAGAACAAAATGAGAGGGCTTGTTGATATAAACAGGCAGCCCATCCCTGATTTCAGCATCTTTGAGCAGGAGAGATTCCTCAGGCCTATGGCTGGAAAGATTTACAAAACTGTTCCAATAGAGACCGACAGGGGGTGCCCTTTTCAGTGTACATTCTGTAATTCACCTTCAACTGCCAGGCTGTACAGGGAAAATAAATCAACATTTTTCAGGAAGAAAAAAATGTCCCGCATACAGGTGGAGTTAAGACATCAGGTCAAAAGATGGGACGCTGAATATATTTATTTTACCTCGGATACTTTTCTTTCAGTTAATGATGAGGAGTTCGAAAAGTTTATTGAGGTTTACAGCGAATTTAAATTGCCATTTTGGCTTCAGTCAAGGGCAGAGACTGTTACAGAATACAGGGCCAGGAGACTTAAAGAGATAGGCTGCCACAGAATTTCCATCGGCCTGGAGCATGGCAACGAGGAGTTCAGGAAAAGGGTACTTAGAAAGAACTTTGACAATCAGGAGATGATAAAGGCTTCCAACATACTTGCGGATGCGGGTATCCCGGTAACAGTAAATAATATAATAGGTTTTCCTGATGAAACCAGAGAACTTATATTTGACACAATTGAATTGAACAGGCAATTGGTCTTTGATACCGCAAATGCGGCCGTATTTGCGCCATTCCATGGCACCTATTTGCATAAATACTGCGTGGATAAGGGCTATATTTCCTCTGACTATAACCCCGGTTCCCTGAATGTTGATGTCTCTCTGAACATGCCCCAAATCTCAAGGGATGAGATAAAAGGGCTGAGAAGGACATTTGCTTTATATGCAAGGATGCCCAAGGAGTACTGGCCGAGGATTGAAAGGGCTGAGAAATTTGATGAGGAAGGCAACAGGATATTCGAAGAGCTGAAAAATATTTACCAGAAGACATATTTCAAAGTTGATAATTTTTCTGACTGAATTTAGAATAGCTCTAAACCGGACTGTATAGGATAAATGAATAGCACAGGGACAAAGTTATCCACTCTCAGGGTAGGAATTATCGGTTACGGAAAAGTCGGCAAGATAAGACATGGGTGCATTACAAGGCATCCCTTTTTGGAATTAATAGGTATCTATGATTTGGATGTAGGGGCATGCCAAGATTCTGGAGATCCCAAAAATCAAAGTCTATTTTTGGGAGTTACTTTCTTTACCGATTACAGGGAGCTGTTGAACGTCCCCTCTAGTCTATTGGTGTAGTCACACCCAAAGACCTGGAAAATGCTAGGGAGTTAATGAAAAAGGATGACCTTATAGATTCATACATAAGATGGGGAACGTAATGATAAAAACAAATAATGAATATCTGAGGGTCGGTATTGCCGGTTATGGCATAGTAGGTAAAAGACGCCATAGCCTTATTGATATGCATCCAAAATTGCGCACTGTTGCTGTATGTGACCAGAAGTTTACTAGGCTTGGCGTATTACCTAATGGAGTGCGTCATTTTTCAAATTATTTACAGCTTCTGGATGAACCCCTTGATGTCTTGTTTGTTTGCTTGCCGAACTATTTAGCCCCTGATGTCACTATTGCCGGACTGGAACGTGGCTTACATGTTTTTTGTGAAAAACCACCTGGTCGAAATGTATCTGACATTGAAAGGGTTGTCGAATCCAAAAAGAAATATCCCGATTTATTTCTTAAATATGGATTTAACCATCGGTACCATGACTCTGTGCGCGAGGCTATGAAGTTGGTCAAGTCAGGTGAACTTGGAGAAGTGATAAACCTGCGCGGGATTTACGGAAAAAGTAAAGTTGTACCATTTGAAGGCAATTGGCGCTCTGAACGCATGTATGCAGGCGGAGGTATCCTGCTTGACCAGGGGATACACATGGTAGATCTAATGCGACTGTTCTCCGGAGAGTTCGTAGAAGTGAAGAGTTTTATTTCCAATTGTTTTTGGAAGCACGATGTGGAAGATAATGCATATGCGTTAATGAGGGACGATAAAAATCGTATCGCTATCCTTCATTCAAGCGCCACTCAGTGGCAGCACCGCTTCTCGCTCGATATAGCCTTAACAGAAGGCTATATCGAACTACAGGGTATCCTCTCTGGCACAAAAAGTTATGGAGAGGAGAAGCTTGTTATCGGCAGACGCAACAACTCCAATACCGGTACAGAACGGGAAGAGACAGTAACATATCTTGAAGACAATTCCTGGCGTGACGAGGTTAATGAGTTTGCCGATGCTATTGTAAACAACTCCCCTATTCTGTCAGGGACGGTTGAGGATGCATACGCTACAATGGAATTGGTTTATCGTATATATTCTGCGGATTCTGAATGGAGTAAATCTTATAACATTAAAATTTAATGACTGATTTTCAAAAATACGGATAAAGGAGACTATTAATGAACAATGTAGACCGGCTATTTAAAGAATCAATGTCCTTTGAAGATTTTGCAGAAGGTTATTATAATTATCTTCACAAGTTATTGCATACTATAGACATAAAAGCAATTGCAGCATTTGCCAAAGAAATGGAAAGGGCCAGGACAGAAAATAAGACGGTATTTTTTGTCGGCAATGGTGGTTCAGCCGCCACTGCTTCTCACATGGCAAATGATTTTGGTATGGACATTTTGAAGAAAACAGGGGGAAATCTCCCGTTCCGTGCTATGGCGTTGACGGATAATGCGGCTGTTATGCTGGCGATCGCTAATGATGAGGGCTATGAAAGGTTGTTTGTTAATCAGCTCCGTGTACATTACCGCACTGGAGATTCACTGGTGGCTATTTCCGCAAGTGGAAACTCTCCCAATGTGGTTGCTGCGGCGGAATGGGTAAAGGACCAGGGAGGCAAAGTGATCTCGCTTGTAGGGTTCGATGGTGGAAAATTGAAAGATATTTCCGATGTCACCATTCACGCAAAATCAGAAAAGGGTGAATATGGCCCTGTTGAGGATGTTCATATGATTCTTAATCATATGATTACCTCCTTCTTAATGCTCGCACTTCGAGATGGAAATAGGTAATTATCGATATTAGAAGTGGTTTGGGTGTTATTATACATGGCGACATAAATATTTGCGCATGTTGAAATTGAATATGCCCAATTTAAGCCATTCTATAGAGCATGTATGAGCAAAGACTAATGTTGCTGTGTATAGTTGACTTATAATGATTTGTAGAAATATTGCAAATTTAATTGAGTATGAGGTGATTCGTGAGAGAGTATAGTTTATCTGCAGATTTTGTGAAAAGGTTTCGAGCGTATTTATCTTCAGAACTATATGAAAAAGTTTCACCCTATTCAAAAAGTGAATACTGGGAGTATCATGCAGATGTTATTAATATTAGTATTTCTGGCAATAAAATAACCATGAGTGGGGAATCAGGCTTCTATATCCCATCAATAAAAAATATAAGAAAGCTAGGAAGAACACATCTTATTGCATTAATCAAAGAACCTTCCAAGCTGATTCCATTTATAAAAAGAAAGATTGGTATTCAAGAGTCAGAGATAAAATTATTAAGCTACTTTAATGCGTTTAATAAAGTTATGAATCACGATTCGATTACCGACCCTATTTTATCCAGATATCGAATCAATTGCAGAAAATTAAAAGAAAAGCCAGGAGCGATAGTTTCTATAGACGATATGCGACAAAAGTTTTTTGCAAAAAGCAAGTATAATTTAAGTCCTCATATAGTCATGTCTTACTATTTCTACAACATATTGAATGGTTTTATAGACCTTTATAAAGTAAAAACAGTACTTGAGATCGGGGGGGGAGTGGAAATCTGGCATCAGTGCTTTATAGTTTTATGAATAAATGTAATATCATATGCGTAGATTTGCCAGAGACACTTTGTCTTTCGATGGTATTTATCGCTGATTTATTTCCAGAGGCACAGATATTGATGCCCCACGAAATTGGATCAAATGAGTTCAACCATTACGATTTTGTTTTTCTAACACCAAAACAGATTGATATGATAGAGGACAACTCTATTGATTTAGCAATTAATACCTATTCATTTCAGGAAATGACACACAAGCAGATTGAGGAATACTTTCAATTAATCCAGAGAAGTTGTAAAAATAATTCTTATTTCTTTACATCTAACAGAGTAGAAAAAACTCCGTGCGGCCCTGAAGGCTGCGAAAAAGAAACATCAGAACCACCTGTTAGGTTTTCAGAATATCCATGGAACCATGGCAATGAAGCACTGATTTATGAGATATGTAGGCTAATGAGGTTGGTTCAGTTAGACAATGTGTATATTCGATTGGAAAAAATAAAGAAGTAGTTATATTATTAAATTTCGGTAACGGGAATATTATACGGCATGAAACGTAAAATATTGATAGGCCCTTCGACTTTTGCTGCTACAGATTCGTCACCTATGGAGAAACTGGTAAACGCCGGATTTGAAGTAATTAATAATCCCTACGGTAGAAAGCTGACTAAGCAGGAACTATTGGATCTATTGCCTGGGGTTACCGGTATCATTGCGGGGCTTGAGTTGCTGGATTACGAAGTTATGTCCAAATCGAGTCTTAAGGTAATTTCGCGTTGCGGTTCCGGAATGTCAAACGTGGACTTAGATACAGCAAAGAAACTTGGAATAAAAGTCTTTTCAACTCCCTTCGGACCGACCTCAGCAGTGGCTGAATTAACCGTTGGGGTCATGTTGAGCTTACTTAGAATGGTCCCGCAGATGGATCGAGATCTTCATCAAGGTAAGTGGACAAAAAAAATCGGGTCGCAACTTGAAGGCAAAACTGTAGTCATTGTCGGCTTTGGTAGAATCGGGAAGAAAGTTGCTTCATTGCTCAGGCCATTCCATGTTAAAATATATGCTGTGGATACCGCACAGCAGGGAGATGTGGATGGTGTAAAAATACTCACTCTCAAAGAAGCTCTTCCGATCTCCGACATAATAACCATCCACTCAAGCGGCGAAGAACAGATAATGGGGGAAGATGAATTTAAACTAATGAAGGATGGTTGTTTTCTACTAAATGCTGCGAGGGGTGGTTTGGTTAATGAAGAATCTCTCATTCATGCTTTAGAAAACGGTAGAATTGCTGGAGCATGGCTGGATACATTCTGTACTGAACCCTACGCTGGTTCTTTATGCAAGTTTCCCCAAGTCATACTTACACCCCATGTTGGTTCTTACACACTGGAATGCAGACGATCCATGGAGATGGAGGCGGTTAACAACCTAATATCGGCATTTAAGGAGATCCAGTAACCGTGTTCGAAGAGAATATCTCGGAATGGCTATTAATAGCCCAGGAGGCGGCACTGGCAGCGGGGGCGCTATTTTTCAAGCCTGACCTGGAACTTGCCACGATCGACTCGGAGGTTGGGCGTGATATCAAAACACGAGCTGACAGAGAATCTGAACGGATTATCATCAACTATCTAAGAGAACGGTCTGGTTTCTCAATCCTATCCGAAGAAAGCGGGGTTCTGGAGGGAAAGGACAAGAGATTTACATGGATAGTCGATCCATTGGATGGCAGTTTAAATTATATTCGAGGAATTCCACTCTGTTGTATTTCTATCGCCCTTTGGGAGGGCGAAAGTCCTCTGCTGGGTGTCCTTTACGATTTTAATCGTTCGGAGTTGTTTACAGGTATCACCGGCAAGGGGGCTTGGCTTAACGGAACGAAAATTGAGGTAAGTTCTGTCAGTAAAAAACAGAGTGCTGTGCTCTGTACTGGATTCCCTGTGAGTACGGATTTTTCCCCTGAGATCTTGATGACGTTTGTTCAATATGTGCGCCAATATAAGAAGGTACGGCTTCTCGGTACGGCAGCCTTGTCCCTTGCCTATGTCGCAACAGGTAGGGCAGAGGTGTACATGGAAAATGATATCAAAATCTGGGATGTGGCAGCGGGGATAGCCTTAGTGAAAGCCGCAGGAGGAATTGTTGAATTTCGCTCTACAGCCCAGGGAAACACGTATAACGTGAAAGCGACGAACCATGTTCTTGCCGCATGCGAGGTTTTGAAAGCTTTATGAAGTCAAACCGGAGATGTCTATGAATCTGAATATATTAGGGTTTGGTGTCATGGGAAGGCAAATTACATCCCTCTGTGTTCTGATGGGAATGAACGTATGTCTCTGGAACAGGAGTCACTCAAGAGAGCAACATGAGCTGTATCAAAAACAACTTAAGAGAGATAGAAGATTATTCAAAGAACACTGTATAGGAGACGGCAAGTTTACCTTTGTATCAGACCTATCTCAGTTAGAAGAACGTTTGACCATCGAAGTTCTGGTCGAGGACATACAGGTCAAGAGAGATGTGGTTTCCGGGCTTGGATTTGATTTTGAGAGAATTCCTCTTGTGACAAATAGTTCGTCTTACTCTCCTCTTGAAATTCATTCTGGCGCCATAGGAATTCATTTTTTTAATCCGATATGCACCCTGAAATTTGTGGAACTTTCCGCGGACGAGGCCCAGATCACATCCGAAGTTAAAACCTTTTTGAATTCATTAGAGGGTTTCGATTTTGAAATTGTGAAAACCGCCAAGAATAGAGGCTATGTGGGAAACTACATGCTATTTAATGAGATTTCCAATGCCCTGAAATTGATCGAAAAACACGGCTATTCTTCTAAGACAATTGATGCCGTGCAAGCGCATATGGGGAGAGCCGTGAGTCTTTTTGATATTATAGACCGGGTGGGGGTCGACGTGACCAAAAAGATTTTAGAAAATCTGGGTGAAACAGACGACAGTATCGAGGCTTCTCCTTTTCTTGGCATGGCTATTGCGAAGGGCATCTACGGTAAGAAAAATAATACTTCTATACGTGAAATTATTGATTCAGGTGAACATACAACTTTTCCAAAAGTGAGCGATGATGCATATCTAAGCCGCCACAAATGAGATAGACAATTATGATTGATGCACATGAATTAACTAAGTACTGATAATAAATGGTTTGTCATAACGATTCTTGGGAAGTCCTCGTCTTAGACAATCTTGAGGAAGAATTTATCCAAAAGACGGTGGGCTTTCTACAAAGCTATCTTCCTAAAGGAGCGGACCCGAATTGGTCGCCAGAATATTTCAGATGGAAGTTAGAGAAGAACCCTGCGGGAAAAGGCTTTCTCACATGTGCTGTTTCGGAGGGCCAGGTCGTAGGCGTGACAAGCATTACCCTCAAGAACGTCTGGTATAGAGGCAGCATGAGGAAGGCGGCAGAAATAGGCGACACATACACGCACCCAGCGTTCTTGAGAAAAGACAGAATCAAGAGAGAGGGAAATAGAAAACCAGAAAACGGCAGGAACGCAAAGGGCGATTATTTTGAAAAGAGTATCTTTGGCCGACTGGTAAAGGAGACAAGAGAACGGGCGCTCAAGAGCGGGATTCAAATTATCTACGGCACACCCAACGAAAACTCTCGGCCTGGATATGAGAAAAGGTTGAATTTTAAAGTCCATCCATTCAGCAACATCCGGACATTTATCAGACCAACCGCAAAAGGCATAAGTGCTAAGTATGGTTTCCCAGGTTTGTATAATTTAATGCTCTTTGCAGAGAGAATAGTAGAGGCAACATGCTTTTTATATTGGAGTATGATAAGTAAAGTCTACGGATATATATTCGAGAAGGTCGATAATTCATCTGATGAATTTGACAACTTATGGGATCAGCTGAAGCACCAATATCAGTTTTCGTTAGTTCATAATAAGGAGTACTTTCAATATAGATTCTTTGATCATCCTTTGGGAACATATAATGTGTATAAGGTTACTTGGAAGGATAGGTTATGCGGAGTCATTGTCCTAAGAATATATAATGATCTTAAAGGGAGGAAGTGTTGCTTACTGGCTGACTGGATTTATGATGAATCAGCGCCTAAATTGTTTTCTGTAATGCTGGCGCACGCGATTCATGTGAACTGGCAGGAAGATGTTTTCTATTTTTCTGCATGGTCCGGGCAAGAAAAAGGGCAGGTGGGTGCATTATTAAGGCAAGGTTTCTTTTCAAAACGTAGCTGCCCGGTCATCTTTTTTCAAAATGACGAGGGAATAGAAATAGTGCAAGACTGTTCTCAATTGAATATCACTCTCGCATCAACTGATAATGTTTAAAGGAGACAGGGGGTATTTTTAAGATAATGATAGTAAACGAATTTAAAAGAATAGTCAAAAATACTTTTGGCCATCCTTTTTTTTCAGCCTCGTTATTGAAAAACTCCCTTTGTATCTTCTGCTACCACGAGGTATCCGATCATCCAAGTACCTTTTGCAGAGAATATGACCTAAATGTCTTTCCGGAAAATTTTGAAAAACAATTAGAGTTTATTGGGCAGTATTTTCATTTTATCTCTCCACTACAGCTTATTAAAGGTGAATATCCTGTCCCTGCCGCATTGATAACGTTTGATGATGGGATGCAGGGATATTTTCATAATGCTATTCCGATTCTTAAAAAGAGAAATATCCCATCAATAAATTTTCTGAATATGGCTCCGATAGAAGGCGAAGTATTCTGGATTGGCTTGACGACCTATTTAATAAAACATGATTCGAAATTTAGAGCGTCAATACAAAAAATGGCTAACAAGAAGAATGGCAAAATACCTTTATTTTTATATTGCAACAAAAAAATAGTAAATGATTTCCTGGCATCGCAGTTAAACAGTCAATTGTTAGCAGATATTCGAGAATATTATGGAAGACTTGCAACATTAGACGATTTAGAGTCCGTTGCAAACAATCCCCTAGTCTTCTTCGGAAACCACCTTCATAATCATTATAATGTATTAACTCTGAGCGAAGAAGAATTAAAGGAAGAATATTTATTAAATGAAGAGAAAATTCTTGGTTATCCAAATGGGTTGCCCTTGTTTTCTTACCCATTTGGACAGCCGAAGACGTGCTTTAATGAGCATAGCACGGAGAGGATATTCTCTTTCGGGGCAAAGGCGATATTTTATTCAAGTGGAAGCATTAATCAGGCTGGTCAGGGAGTGCTGTATGACAGGGTGAGTTTGGGGAATGAAGCTCAAACAATAAAAGAGCTTTTTTCCAAACTGCGATATAGAAAGTTAAGGAACTGTATGAATGTTTGACCTACTATCCATGGTTTGTCAATGGGTTTGAATAGAAGGAGCTTTAAAAGATGCAGGGACCTCTTGTTACCGTATTAATGTCGGTCTATAACGGTGGGAAATATCTTAGACCTTCTGTAGAGAGTATTCTTAATCAGACATACAAAGATTTTGAGTTTTTCATTGTGAATGATCAAAGCACCGACGACTCAGTCAAAATTATTGAATCTTTTCATGATAAACGCATTGTTATTCATCACAATGAAATGAATTTGGGACTGACAAAATCACTCAATGTAGGATTGAAGCTGGCAAGAGGCAAATATGTTGCCCGAATGGATGCTGACGATATAGCATTTGAAATGTGGCTGGAAAAATTAGTGCACTACTTTAGGAATCACCCTGAGTATGCCGCAGTAGGTTCTTCGGCAGTTGTTATTGATGGTGTGGGCAAGAGAAAGGAAATTCGCAGAGCTCCGATCAATTTACATGAGATAATCTTTCGTGTTTTTTTCGCACCTCCAATGAATCACGTGAGCGTCCTTCTTAATAAGGAGCTAATTTTAGAAAATGGCGGGTATGATGAGAAGTTCAGGATAACACAGGACTATGAACTCTGGTCTTCATTAATCAGAAACCGTTACACCATCACGAACCTTCCGGACGTTTTGGTATCTTATAGAGTTCATTCAGATTCCGTGGGTTTTATCGAAGCGAATAAGAGAGGTTTCCAGGAAAAAACGGAAACGATGTTCCGAAACATCCAATCCTTAACGAATCTGGAAATAACAAAAAGTGATGTTGAAGAGATCTGTAAATTATTTTACCATACACCCGACTTGAATCCAGAAATGTTTCATCGGGCTCAGAGCAATTTTGAGAACATTTATCCCCATTTGAAAGAAGGATTCAGGTTGCCGGCTGTATTTTTTAAAAAAGAAATAAAAACTCAGATGTTAAAGCCTTATTGTAAACTTGCAGTTCACAAGATACAAAATAATGATATAAGAGAAGCTCGAAAGATAGCCATACAGTATTGCAGACAGTATGGTTTCCATATGATGCCTTTCTTGATATTCTTAACGACCTTTGGAGGTTATAGAATATCGAAAAGAATCCCCTATGCCTATGAAAAAGGGTTGGAGGCAGTAACAAAAACATTTCCAAGGCTAAAATCATCTTGAGGACACGGATTGTAAGAATCTAACCTTTGTTGTTTCAGAAGTAAGACATCATGGAAGTTTTATAGAATGATACTGGTTACATAAAAGTGTAACCATGTCATGAGACGCATCTTAAAGATTTGGTGTTATGAGAAAAATATCTCGCATAAGTGCGCCGAATATATTAGTAACCAGTGCAATAATCATGATTTATTTGGCAGTCTATTGGCATTACTGGCTCATTAAGCTTCTGGGGAGCTATGTGATAAACACAGTATTGCCGATCATGATTTTATTTTTTGCTTTTTATTTCAGAGAATGTGTATTTCCCGAACTAACTGGAAGATCGAAAAAGACGATATTTTACTTGTTAACTTCTCTCGCTCTTTATGTCTTTTTTGCATCGATCTCGACAGTCATTCATGAAGAAAGGTTTGATAACACAAAAAGATATTTTATATACATATATTCTCCTGTCCTCATATTTGTCAGTCTCTTCTGGATGCATGCCTTCAGAAAGAATGAAAATATTAAAACTATACTCCGCACCCTTTGTTTAGTTGGTCTTATCTTTTCAATTTATGTAGCTTATATCCATCTGGATCCTGACGCGATAGATAATTTACCCATTCTGGAAACTAATAGAGGTGATTTTATGGATCTGACGTCTGGATACGGTGTAGGAAAGTATGGTGTGCATCGCCGCTATACGATACCAGGAATATCTCCTATTGAATATGGACCTTTCATTGTTCCTCTGATTTTTGTCAGTATTTATTTTGCTAAAAATTCTGCAGATAAAATGAGATATTTTTACTTCTGTACAGTTTTATTTTTAAGCTTCTGTGCGTTAATGACAGTCTCCAGAGGTGCATTCCTGGGGTTAATAGCTGGAATTGTTTATCTATTGTGGAATAAATGGTTTAGCTTTAAAGAGAAACTGATTCTTTTCAGTTTAGGAGCCATAGCTGTAAGTTCTTTCGCTACGATTCTGATCATAAGGCTCATCATAACTTTTGCATTCTTTTCCCCTATGGACGTATCTTTTATTGATCCTACCGCACCGCAGCTCGTATCTGACCCACGATATGTGGATTATGGAGAAACATTTTCTCAGATAACTCAACATCCGTTTCTTGGGATGGGGATGACAAATTTCAAAACACTGATGGGATATGGTAAGCAGCATTCCAATTATTTAATTGTTTCTTTAGGATTTGGCGTTCCCGCGGGCTTCTTCTATATACTCTTCATTACACTTTTATTCATCATGATACAGAAGCGTGTGAAGAAATTAGGAAGTAATAAGTCGGCGAGGGAGTTAGGTCTTGTTCTTGGGGCTGGTGTGGTGTCTTTCATGGTTCATCTTTTAGGCGCTCCTACGGATCTCCACTACATTTGGGTATGGTTTGGATTAGCAGGAGCATGGTTAAGGAATTGTGAAAATGAACAATTGGGAAAACGGGTCACACAAATAGGCTGAGTAAAAACTACAAGAGGAAAAGAGCGTTAAGGTGAAAATTATTACGCCAACGACATGTCAATAAATCAGAAAGAGAGGAGAAGAATATACTTATGAATCAGAATAAACACAAAATATTACTAATAGAGCCACCTTTTAACAGGCTGTTTAAGTATACATATTCTCTTGACAGATATCCACTCTCTTTGGGTTATTTAGCTGGAACAATAAAGAAAGAAACGGATTGGGATGTGAAGGTTTACAACGCTGACTTTTATCCTAAAAGTGAATGGATCAAGGTTAGTTATTTGACAGGCCTTGGCTTTGAGAACTATTTGGCGAACATAAAAGATTTATCAGCCCGGATCTGGGGAGACGTAAAATCAACCATACTGAAATATAAACCTACTGTTGTTGGGATCTCTGCCAAATCTCAAAATTTTGTATCTGCATGCATGGTAGCTAAACTGGCTAAGGAAATCAATGAACAGATCATTGTAATAGTAGGGGGGCCTCATCCTTCCATGGTAGGAGCAGATGTCTTGAATTGCAAGGATATCGATGTTGCTGTCAGAGGGGAGGGTGAAGATACTATTGTGGAATTGCTTAGAGCCATAGATGTGGGAACGGGTTTCGGTGGCATTCAAGGTGCTCTTCATAGAAGAGGTAACGAAATATTTGAAAATGATCCAAGGGAATTTATAAAAGACTTGGATTTGTTATGTTTTCCACATGAGAGCGCTCCGGAAGTATTAATAGACTATGACAAATATCCATTGTCGGCGTTCAGGTATATTTTTGCAACACGAGGCTGTCCCGGCAATTGTCTTTTCTGTGGATCTAAAAATGTATGGAGCAGGAAGCCAAGGTTTCGTTCCCCCGAGAATGTAATATGTCAGATAAAAGGTCTTCAAAGAATGGGAATAAAAATAGTCCATTTCGACGACGATACTTTTGGCATAACTAAGAAATATATAAATGCCTTATGCAATGCTCTCATTGTTCACTGTCCAGGATTAACATGGAGTTGTGAATTGCATGTAAGATTGGTGGATGAGCCAACTATATCTCTTATGGAAGCGGCGGGCTGTTTTAAAATCCAAATTGGTATTGAATCGGGCAATAATAAAATACTAGAAGAGATGAAAAAAGGTATTACCATAGAAAAGGCCCTTGCTGCATGTGAACTTATTAAAAAACGTGGTATACAGGTGCACGCCTTTTTTATTGTAGGTTTTCCTCAGGAAACTGAAGAGACGTTGAGTGATACTGTTGCTGCAATGAGAAAAATTGAGTGTCATACATTAGTTTACAGCATTTTTACTCCGTATCCAGGGACACAAATTTTTGAGTTTTGTAAGCGAAATGGGTTAATTAATGATGATTATAATGTTGCTTTGTACAACCATCAAAGTCCAACCAACTGTTTTTGTATGTATCTAAGTCCGGAGAGATTTAGAGAGTTGGTTTCAAACATTGAAAAGATGGTAGACAGGAAAAACTCACTTGATAGGATAAAGAGAGTCGTTTCACTGAACACATTGAGAAAAATACAAGAATTGGGAATAGCAAAGAGTGTTCAAAAAGGCGTAAATATGCTCACTGGCAGGTAAGAATTTGATTCACTTGAAACATTTTAGAGGAAACTTTATTGTATAAGAGCGTCATTAAATGAAGATACTAATCATTGAACCTCCGGCAGTATCTATATTTGGTAATCAAAGGATATTCGGGGGTAATGGGAGTAACAAGAGCGACTTCAGAAAACCGCCTCTTGATTTGATGATGATGTCGGGGTATATGCGAAAGGAGGGGTTCGACAATGATCTCCTTGACGCAAATGCGTCGAGGAGATCGATTGATGATATAAAAGAGGTTATTAAGAATAAAATACCTGACGTTATATTTTTTTCAACCTCAACCTGCACGATCTACAAAGATCTGCTTGTTGCCAAGGTTGCCAAAGAGGTAAATTCGTCTATTGTTACTGTAGCAGTGGGAACTCATGTCATGGCCCTCCCCCATGATACTTTTGCGGAATCAGAGTATTTAGACGTTATTGTGTACTCAAGTGAATGGGAGGAAACTTCGCTAAATGTTCTCAAGAACATCTCGGATCTGAAGAATGCAAGAGGAATATATCTCAGAAAGACGAGCGGTGAGATTATTAAAACTGATATTCAGGCTCCTGTTTCGGATTTGGACATGCTTGGGTTTCCGGCACACGACAAATTGGAGAGGGATATATACGGAGACCCCACGTCAAAGAGATCGCCTAAGAGTATAGTAATGGGCCAAAAGGCATGTATCAACAATTGCAGTTTCTGTTGCCAGCCGGCATTTTTCGGGGCGCCGGTGCTGAGGAAGCGTTCAGTGGAGCATTTCCTTGAGGAACTTAAATGGGTTCAGGATCTCGGCTTTCAGGAAGTGATGTTCAATGATGCGACGCTTACCGCAGATCTGGAATGGGCGGCACTGCTCTTCGAAGGAATGATCAGAAACAAGATTGACCTGACATGGAATTGCTCCACGCGAGCAGAACGTGTCAATCCTGAAATTCTAAAATTGATGAAGAAAGCGGGATGTCATACGATTGCCCTCGGGATGGAAAGCGTTGATTCAACGGTCTTGAAGAACATCAGGAAGAACATTCATCCTGAACAAATCCGGGAGGCGGTTTCACTTATCAGAAAGAATGGGATGAATACGGTTCTTTTCTGTGTTGTTGGGTTCCCGGGAGAAACCAGAAAAAGCATAGAAAAAACTATTTCTTTCCTCAAGACCATTGATTCAACGTTCATTACATTAGGGATCGCTGTACCTGCTCCTGGTACGGATTTTTTTCGGCATATAGAAGAAAACAATTATTTGCTGACCAGAGATTGGAGCCGTTACGATCCCATGAAAAGGCCTGTCTTCAGTTATCCTGAACTTTCGGCTGATGAGATATTGTATTATTCTACTTATGGTCTCAGGCAATTTTATTTAAGGCCAAGGTATATATTCAACAGGGTTATAGCTATAAGGAATATGAGTGATGTTTCCAAAAATTTCAATAATTTTGTAGGCTTCATGAAAAGATATGTCATACATAGCCGCACGTGAATGAATTTTGCTTGTGTGAATCCTGTCATCCTGTCACAAAAAAGACATAACATCCAGATTGTTCCGGGAAATAAAAAATGAAAAAAGTAACATTTATCATTCCTGAATTACGTCTTCATGAACAGCTTTCCATTATGGCGTTAAGTGCCTCGCTCAAACATGCCGGGCATAAGGCTTCTTTAATATTTTTCCAGAATGATCCAACCAATAAAGGAAAAATATTGACTGCCCTCAAGCAGGAAGACCCCGATTTTGTTGCTTTCAGTTTTATGTCTTGCGTTAAGGAACAATACATTGAATTGGGAAAGTTCATCAAGGAGCATATGGATATTCCAATTATCATTGGCGGTCCGGCGGCTACATTTGATGAACAACTCGCAGAAGATCAAAACAGTCCCTTTGATGCGGCTTGCATCGGTGAGGGAGATTTAGCGATTGTTGATTTTGTCAATAAATATATAACTACAGATGATATTTCCTCTATTCAGAATTTTATCGCATATCCGAGCAATGGGACTGAAAACAAGGGGAACCTGAAGAATCTAGTGGAACCATTAGATGATCTGCCATTTCCTGACAGGAGAATTATTTATGAGAAAGATGACCTTCTGAAAAACTTAAAAATCAAGATGTTTATGTCCGGCAGAGGCTGCCCCTACAAGTGTACCTACTGTTTTAATCATAAATACAACAGGATGTACAAGGGTAAAGGACAATTGATAAGAAAAAAAACAGTAGACTATTTCCTTGAGGAGATACGACAAACCCAAAAAGGGTATCCTATGGAGGCCATCATTTTTGAAGACGATATATTTATCCTTGATAAAGGTTGGCTGGAAGAATTCGCAGGCAAATATCCAAAACAAATAGGATTACCCTTTAAGTGTTATGTCCGTCCCAATTTAGTGACTAAAGATATTGCGCGGTTGCTGAAGATTTCCGGATGCCATTCTGTTCAGGTGGCTATAGAGTGCGGAAATGAATATCTGAGAAACAAAGTTCTCAAGAGGAATATGACTGACAAACAGATCTTGGATTGCTGCAATGTCCTCTATGATGAAGGCCTTAAAATAGGGCTGATTAATATCCTTGGGCTTCCAACTGAAACTAAGGAGAACATGATGGAAACTCTCAGGCTGAACAGGGCCTGTAAACCGAGCCACGTTTCTGCTAACCTGTTTATGACACTTCCTGGAGTAGACTTAACCCTCTTCGCCATTGAACAGGGGTTACTGGATGCACAATTCTCCACACAAAAATCAACCCATCACCTCAGTGAAATGAAATATCCTGAAGAGATAAAGGCGGTTCTATATCCTTTTAAATCCCTTTTCCCATTGATGGTGCAGCATCCATCTGTTGAAAAAGTATTCCCGCCCTTAATGAAATTACCAAAATCAGTTTTAAAAATCATTGACAGCAGTTACAGACTGTACAGTAATGCCAGATTCCACCCCCCCGTCAGTTTCAGTTTCCCTAACACGTACAGGTTACTTCGCCGTTTTATCAACATGGTATCCTGAAACATGTTACAATAGCGACTCTTCATTATATTCCCATATGCGTGCGGACGATCATTCCAGACAAAAATATTATGTAGCCTTTTTGATGAACGGTGCAAAGCCCCCAAGAGGTGCAGAATATTTAACATTAGACTTAATCACTCATTTAAGGAAAGATACATTTTATCCAATAGTGATATACATAGAAGAAGGTGAGATAGTCAGTAAAATAAAAAAGGCGGGGATAAAAACGATCAGAGTTCCACTAAGCAAGAAGATAACGTCGTTTTACCCTAGAGAGGCTGGGGTGTCTAACCCTGTGTTCATTATTAGCTTCTTATGGCACTTGCTCAAAAGTGGAATCATCATAAAGGTAATAAAGGTCCTTAGAACGAATAAAATTCAATTGATATACTGTTCGGATAACTTGTCCAAGCTTATTGGCGGCATTTGTGGAAAAATAACGGGTATAAAAGTGGTTGCTCATTGTCATGATATCTTCAGTGAAAAATCTTTATACCATGGATCAATAAGGATCATCATGAAACCTGTTTACTTACTCTTCCTCTCTAAAATCATAGCTGTGTCTGAAAGAGCCAGAAAATATTTTACATTAGGTAGTAAAGTATCACAAAAGGTCATAACCATTTATAATGGGATTGATACTAAACGTTACGATCCTGATAAAATAGATACTTCTCTAAAAAAGGAGTTTGAAATAAGTGAAGAAGATTTAACAATAGGAAGTATCGGTACATTAGATCAAAATAAGGGACAAAAATATTTAATCGAAGCTATCGAAAGGTTAAAGGCTGACGGCATTACCAATATAGCGTGCCTGATATGCGGTACCGGCGAAGATGAGAAATATCTGAAAGAACTTGTAAGAGAGAAAAACCTTACAAAAGAGGTTTTATTTCTTGGCTTTCGGAAAGATATTCCAAGAGTATTAAGGATATTAGATATAATGGTAATGACCTCTTTTGCGGAATCTTTCTCTATGAGTATTGTTGAAGCCATGGCAATGGAAGTGCCTGTAATTGGAACTAATGTCGGAGGAATACCAGAGGTAGTAGATGATGGGAAAACGGGCATCATAGTTCCCCCAGGCAATATTGATGCTCTTTGTGAGGCAATAAAATATCTCATTCAAAATCCGGGAATAAGATTTCAGATGGGTAAAAATGGAAGAGTAAAGGTTCTTGAGAAGTTTACTATAGAAGAAAATGTCAGGAAGACAGAAGATGTTTTTCTCTCATTGATGGTGACCTGATTATGTTTTTCTGGTTATCCAAGGTTCTATGGTTTATAGTGAATCCATTCAATATAATCATGCTGTGCCTTGTTGCCGGCTGGCTGATGTTGTTCAGGAAACCTAAGACCGGCAAGAGGTTGGTAGGCATAGGGCTGATAATAATCTTCCTGACAGGGATGAATCCTTTATCAGATTTTATGATACGTTCTTTGGAAAATAGAATTCCTGCAGGTATGCTTCCAGCGAAGATAGACGGTATTATTGTTCTGGTAGGCATGGTGGATATGGAGTCTTCGAGAGGTGAATTAATCGAACTTACTGCTCAATCAAACAGGATAATACAGGGAATTATCCTGTCAAAGAAACATCCTGAAGCAAAACTGATAATAACCGGCGGAAGCGGATATTTAAAACAAAGCGAAAATTTGAGGGAAGCGGACTATCTGGGGAAATTGGCAGTATCATTGGGCATACATAAGAGCAGACTGATATTGGAGCGAAACTCAAAAAACACTCACGAACATGCAGTCGCAATAGCTGAGATGTTGCCTGATAAGAATGGACAATGGGTGCTTATTACCTCTGCATTTCATATGCCTCGTTCACTGGGATGTTTTAGAAAAGAAGGGTTGAAAGTAATCCCATTTCCTGTAGATTACAAAACTAAATTGGATAATACTATATCTTTAACTTCATTTTTACCCACATCGGGGAATATAGGTAGTTTTAATGTTGCTTTTCATGAATGGACAGGCTTAATTGCCTACAGATTGATGGGATATACTGATTCTGTATTTCCGAAACAGGTTAACTGAAAAATGAAAATCCTCTGTCTTAACCCTCCTTTTAAAACAAAATGCGGACGCTTTTCAAGGACTTCAAGAAGCCCGGCTATAACCAAGAGCGGGACGATCTATTATCCGATATGGCTTTGTTATGTGGCGGGTGTGCTGGAGGGGGCTGGGCATGATGTCAGGGTGATTGACAGTTGTGCATACGAATATGACCTTGAGAAGACCCTGCAATTCATTCAGGAATTCAAATCGGATATGGCCGTGCTGGATACGAGTACGCCGAGTATTTACAGTGACGTAAAGACAGGCGCAGAGATAAAGATGATGCTTCCTGACTGTTTTGTGGTGTTGATGGGAACGCATCCGTCGGCTTTACCGGAAGAGACTTTGCGGTTGAATGGTGTAATCCCCCCTGACCCCCCTTTAGGAAAGGGGGGTATCGCGGTGAGATCTTCAGAAAAGAGAGGAAATGTTGATGCGGTGGCAGTCGGTGAAGCGGATTATACGATAAGGGAATTGGCGCAGAAGTTGTCAGAGGCTGATATGCAAAAGTTTAATTCAGACGCTACATACAGAGACAATATCTTAACCACAATAGATGGCCTTGCTTACAGGGTTAGAGATAAGATTTGTATCAATAAATCAAGAGAATTTATTGATAATCTTGATGAATTGCCATTTGTGAGCAAGGTATACAAGAGGCATTTGGATACAAAAAAATACTTTTTTGCGGCAAGCGACTATCCCGAGATCCAGATTATGACGGCGAGGGGTTGCGTGGCAAGGTGTACCTTCTGTGTCTATCCCCAGACGATTCATGGGTGGAAATATAGGATGCGTTCTCCGCAGAGCATAGCTGATGAATTTCAGTGGGTGGTTGAAAATATGCCGGAAGTCCGGGAGATCGGAATAGAGGATGATACATTTTCAGGAAGTCAAAAAAGAGTTGTCGAGTTTTGCAAAGAGATTATCCAGAGAAATATCAGGATTAAATGGTATTGCAATGTCCGTGTTGATTTGAAATATGAAACGATGCAGTGGATGAGAAAGGCCGGTTGTGTGCTTGTAACAGTAGGATATGAGAGTGCCAATAATCAGGTGCTTGAAAATATAGATAAACGGGCGACAGCGGAAATGATTATTGAGTTTTCTAAGAATACCAGAAAAGCTGGGCTGCTTGTTCATGGATGTTTCATGGCTGGGAACAGGGGGGATACGAGAGAGACCCTTGAAGAGAATCTGCAAATGGCCTTGAAGATGCTGGACGATACGATGCAGTTTTTCCCGTTGATGGCATATCCTGGGACAGAAGATTATGAGTGGGCGAAGAAGGAAGGTTTATTGACGATCAAAGACTACTCGGATTATGTTACCGAAGATGGTAATCATAACAGTGTCCTGAGGATGCCTGACATGACTTCGGATGAAATCAGGGAGTGGTGCAATGAGGCAAGGCGGAGATATTACCTGAGGACTAAATATATCTTGTATAAGCTGGCGCAGCAGGTCATACACCCCTCTGAGATCAGAAGAACCTTTAAGGCGGCAAAAAGGTTTGTCAGATTCCTCAAACCTTCTTGAATTATGAATAATGCTTTGTCTGTCGTCATGGCGACCTATAATGAAAAAAGAGATTTTTTACAGAACTGTATTCAAAGTATTTTGAGTCAGACATACAGAGATTTTGAATTCCTGATTGTGATAGAACCCGGGGAGTTAAACAGGGATTATCTGAATCATGTTGCTGCTTCGGACAGCAGAGTTAGAATTATAGAAAACGACACCCGCATGGGGGTCGCTGCTTCAAGGAACAGGGCGATTACGGAGAGCAGGGGGGAATTTGTTGCATTGATGGATGGTGATGATTATTGTGAAGTGACCCGATTTGAGAAGCAAGTTTCTTTTCTTGAAAAGAACCCCGATGTCAGTGTCATTGGTGCGAATATGTATCTGATAGATGAAAAAGACAGGATTATCGGGGAGAGGAGATATCCTCAATTTCACGAAGATATTAAAAGGTCTTTTTTGCTGGTCATGGCTGTGGCAAATCCTGCTGTCATGACACGGCTTGCTGATCTCAAGGATGTCGGCCTATTTGATAATCGTTTTTCAAAGGCGGAAGATGTTGAATTATGGCTCAGGTTTCTGGCAAGAAAGAAGAAAATGTATAATCTTCCTGAGTATCTGGTTTACTACAGGGTTATGTCAAACAGCAACGAAAAGAGGGGACGCACACATTATCAGAATTTTTATCTTGCGAGGAAGCGATACAACAAACTGATCTGGCCTGTTTATTTAAGCTCTCTCAGTCTTTCTTTTTTCTTTTTGCTTAGCCATATACCCAATGGTTTTTTAGATATTTTACTGAATCTTGGTATTACAGAAAAATTGAAAAGTATAAAGAGGGGTCACGCCTTACAATGAAATTAGTGATTATTGCAGGAGGCAAGGGAACGAGACTGGGTTTGAAAGACATCCCGAAGCCGATGGTGCAAGTCGGCAACATTCCACTGCTGGAACATCAAATCAGGCTGGCTAAAAAAAATGACATTCAGGATATCTATATATTATCCGGCTATCTTTCAGAGGTGATAGAGGGTTATTTCGGCGATGGAAGCGCTTTCGGCGTCAAGATTACCTATATTAAGGAGAATGTTCCCTTTGGAACGGCCGGAGCTGTCAGACAACTGGAGGACAAAATCAATGAGCGGTGTATGGTGTTTTATGGAGATGTCCTTTTAGACATTGATATAAAATCTTTTATGAAATATGACAGCTTATCGGATTCTATAGCCACAATAATCGTCCATCCCAATGACCATCCTTATGACAGCGACCTTGTTGAAATAGATGATGAAAATATTGTCACGGCTTTTCATTCAAAACCCCATAACACTAATCGTTATTATAGAAATCTGGTGAATGCCGCAGTGTATATCCTGAGTCCTGAAATTTTTGAATACATCCCTCAGGGTAGACCTTCGGACTTTGGAAAGGATATCTTTCCTCTGTTGTTAAACTCAAAGAAAATCATCAGGGCATATAAGTCCGCAGAGTATATCAAGGACATGGGGACGGCTGATAGACTCTTAAAAGTCAATAAGGACTATCTTGGCGGGAGGGTGGAAAGATGCTCCAAGAAATATCAAAGACCTGCCATTTTTATGGACAGGGATGGGACATTGGTAGAAGATGTAAATCTTTTGCATAAACCTGAGGATTTGAGATTATTTCCCTTTTCCAGTTCCGCGATAAATGAGATTAATCATTCGGAATACCTGTCCTTCCTGATTACGAACCAGCCTGTTGTTGCCCGGAATCTGTGCCGTCTTGAAGATGTAATATCCATTCATAATAAGCTGGAAACATTGCTGGGCAGAGATAATGCTTATCTCAACGACATATATTTTTGTCCCCACCACCCGGATGGAGGTTATCCTGAAGAGAATGACGAATTCAAGATAGATTGTGATTGCAGAAAGCCCAATACCGGCATGATCAAAATGGCTGTTGAGGAGTATAATGTGGATATAAAATCTTCGTGGTTTGTCGGAGACACTACAATTGACATACAGACCGGGATTAATGCAGGGATGCGGACAATTTTGGTTAGAACCGGAAAGGGGGGACAGGACGGGAAGTTTTCTGCTGCCCCCGATTTCATGTTTGACGATCTGCAAGCCGCTGTAGATTTTATCTTAAAGGAGAGACACTGATACGATGATTATTACGAGGACACCTTTCAGAGTCAGTTTTGCCGGTGGTGGAAGCGATCTAAGGGATTTCTATTCCCAAAACGGCTATGGCGTTGTTGTCAGTACGGCTATTGATAAGTATATGTATATTGTCATCCATCCTTATTTTCACGATAAGATACGAGTGAAATATTCAAGGACAGAGGATGTGGATAATATTGATGAGATACAGCATCCGATTGTCAGGGAATGCCTGAAGAAAGTAGAGATCGGGAAGGGGATTGAGATTGCAAGTTTTGCAGATGTGCCTGCAGGAACAGGGCTTGGCTCATCAAGCGCTTTTACTGTAGGTCTTTTAAACGCACTCTATGCCTGCAAAGGGAAGGTTGTTTCTAAAGAACGCCTTGCCAGAGAGGCATGTGAGATAGAAATAGATATATTGAAAGAACCGATAGGAAAACAGGACCAGTATGCCTCTGCCTTTGGGAATATTAATTATATTAGATTTAACCGTGACGAGACGGTGGATGTCTCCCCCATACTATTGACGGAACCGGTAAAGAAGAGACTCGAGAAAAACCTTTGTTTGTACCATGTCGGCGGGGAGAGAAGAGCTGGAGATATTCTGCATGAGCAGAAGAATAACATCTTGGATGAAGGTAAGTTTCAGAATTTGAAGAAGATGGTGTCCTTGACAGATGAGTTGAGGGATGCCTTGCTAAGTGAGAAAATTTCGGCCGTCGGGGATATTTTGCACAGAGGATGGTTATACAAAAAGGCGCTGGCAAGCGGCATAACAAACGGTAATATTGATGAGTTGTATGAAATAGCTATGAAGTCCGGAGCAAATGGCGGCAAGCTTCTTGGCGCTGGGGGGACGGGGTTCTTGTTGCTTTATTCGGAATATCATCAGATCCTGAGAGAACATCTGAGATGCAGGGTATTGCCATTCACAATAGATCGTGAAGGGACAAAAATCATATTTTATGAGTAAATAAAAAGGAGAACAAATGCCATCAGTTTTTTTCAAAAACTATCTAAGAGAACTAAATAATATTTTTGGAGATATTAACTCAAAGGAATTTGAGGTTTTTATAGGTGAATTAATAGTTGCATATGAGAGGCAATCCAATATATTTGTCTGTGGCAATGGAGGAAGCGCATCTACCGCTTCCCATTTTGCGTGTGATATTAATAAAGGGGTTAGTTTTGGAAAAGATAAGAGGTTTAAAGTAATCTGTCTGAATGACAATATACCTACCTTGCTGGCTTATGCAAATGATATTTCCTATGATGATGTGTTTGTTGAACAACTGAAGAATTTTATGGTAAAAGATGACCTTGTGATTGGTGTTTCAGGCAGTGGGAATTCGGGAAATATTCTAAAAGCAATTGAATATGCCAATAAAAATGGAGGAAATACATTTGGCATATGCGGTTATGACGGCGGGAAATTAAAGACATTAGCTCAAAAGTCCATGGTAATTCAATCTAATGATATGCAGAAGGTCGAAGATATTCACATGATTGTTATACATTGTGCAATGCAATATCTTTGTGGATATTTAAAATGAGCAAAATATTAGTAACAGGTGCTGCTGGTTTTGTTGGAAAGGCGTTATGTCAGATATTAATAAAGAATAAATATGAGGTCATCGGAGCAGTACGCTCTGCGGAAAAGCGTTCCTTGCTCCCTCCGGAGATTGAGATTTGTGTGTTAGGCGATATTGGTCCACACATGGAGTGGGCCGAGGCGTTAAACAGTGTTGATACAATAGTCCATTTAGCTTCAAGGGTTCATGTGATGCATGAGATTTCCCCTGATTCACTTAGTGAATATAGGAAAGTGAATGTTTCAGGAACGGAAGGGCTGGCGAATATGGCAGCCATGTCAGGCGTCCGCAGGATGATATTTTTGAGTACGATTAAGGTGAATGGGGAGAGAGGGTGGTTTCGGGAGGATGACCTGCCTGCTCCGGAGGATCATTATGCAATTTCCAAGTGGGAGGCAGAGCAGATATTGTATAAAATTGCCGCTGAAAACGGATTAGAAATTGTAATTATAAGAATACCACTCGTTTACGGGCCGGGGGTGAAAGCAAATTTTTTGCGTTTACTTAATATGACAAATAAGAATATTCCTTTGCCTCTGTCTTTGATAAATAATAAAAGGAGCATGATTTATATTGGCAATCTTGTTGATGCAATAATAAGATGTATTGAGTATCCAGATGCCGCCAATCAGACATTTTTAGTAAGCGACGGGCAGGATATCTCCACTCCTGATTTAATAAGGATGATTGCAAAGGCAATGGGTAAAAAAGCAAGACTGATTCCATTCCCCCTTCCTTTATTGAAGGCTGTAGGACAACTTTTTGGTAAGAGTCCTGAAATAGAACGTCTGACAGGTTCTCTTTGCATAGACAGCAGCAAGATCAGGGAAGTCCTCGGATGGAAGCCGCCCTATACTATGGAAGAAAGTATTCGTGAAACAGTTAAGTGGTACCAGAATAGTTCAAGGTCTATGATGTGTTAATCTTCCTCAGTATTTTATTATCAATTCTTTTAAGCGCTGTCAGTTCTGCTATTATATTAAGATTTAGTTCAAGTATTGCATTAGTTGATATTCCTAATGAACGTAGTTCTCATTCAATTCCGACGCCGCGTGGTGGTGGAATTGGGATATGTATAGCATTAATAATTGTTGGCGTTTTTATAACAAGGGATTTTTATTTTTCTGCAATTCTGAGTATTACAGGCATCCTTGGTTTACTTGAAGACCGCTTTACCCTCTCTTCCAGAATCCGCCTATTAAGTCAGTTTGTTATTTCTTTCTTTGTTGTATCTCTTTTTTCAGGACTTCCTCCCACTCTGTTAACAATATTCCTCTACTTATTCTGGCTTATATTTATTGTTGGGACGACTAATTTCTATAATTTCATGGACGGGATTAACGGGATTGCTGGATTAACCGGTTTGGTTGGTTTTGGGCTGATGGCATATTTTTCCTATTTTGTGCTGAATGCACATGATGTTTTTTTGATGAGTGCTGTTTTAGCCGCTGGGTGTCTCGGTTTCCTCCCCTTTAATTTTCCGAGAGCGAGGGTCTTTATGGGGGATGTGGGGAGCATATTTCTGGGTTTTGTATTTGCCTCCTTTGTGGTGAAAATGTCTGCAAACATTAATATATTTTTTTGTATCATAATGTTTTTATGCACCTTTTATTCAGATGCAACAGTAACCATATTTTATCGTTGGAGGCGGGGAGAGAATCTGATGCAGGCACACAGGAGTCATTTATATCAATACATGAGTAATGAATTGGGTCTTCCACATTGGAAAGTCTCTATGCTTTATGCAACTGTGCAGTTAATCGTAGGTGTAATCGCAATATGGGCATATAAGAAAAATATTGAATTTCAGGTTGTCTTGATGATAGTTTATGTGATAATATTCATTACTTTGTATAGACTTATAAAGGCAATAAAACCAACTGTGAAATATGCTAATGATTCCATTTAAAAGAACACGATATACCCGTGCGTTTTTTTTCCTGTTGGGGGATATATTATTACTCTTATTATCTCTTTATTCCTCCTTTTCTTTAAGATTTGACTGGGATATTCCACCCTCCCACAACATCCCCCTGTTTGTTTCTATTTTTATTGTAGTAAAGCTCCCTATCTTT
>Ga0209211_10002139_pt1 | contig 34912 bp, 30 predicted proteins | sample RifGroA2_FD_183992 | JGI IMG/M metagenome (GOLD analysis project Ga0209211, IMG submission 183992) | Groundwater microbial communities from Rifle, Colorado, USA - Groundwater A2 (SPAdes) (version 2) | ecosystem: Environmental > Aquatic > Deep subsurface > Groundwater | place: Rifle, Colorado... | reverse complement strand
GAGTGGCCGTAGGGAACGACGGGGACGCTCGGATTGAAGGCACTCGTATTTGTTCCCCACGACACGGCGTCAACGATCGTGCCCGAAGAGTCCCGCAGTATCACACGGTCGCCCGCGTTGCCGAGACCGTCGCCTATCGGGCTACCGAGCGAGGCGACCTGCACGTTTTGCGGGATGTTCCAGAGAGTTCGCGTGGTCGAGGTGCCGGTGATGACGACGAACGCACCGGGCGCGATGGTCATGCCCGCCGGCAGTGTGTCGGAGGCGATCCCGTCGGAAACGCTCCAGCCCGTGAGGTTGACCGCACTCGCGCTCCCATTGAAGATCTCCACCCATTCATTCAGAGGTTTCGTGCCGTGCGCCGCGTCTACCGCGTAGTAGATCTCGCTCACGACAATGTGCCCGATCGTTGTGGGAGTGGGGTTCGGGGTTGGAGTGGGAGTAGGGGTTGGGGCGGGTGGTGGGGTGGGAGTGGGGAGAGGAGTTGGGCTTGGCATCAAAGGAATGCTCGGTGCCGCAGTGCCGCTCGACCCCATCATCGAGATCGAAATCGCGGTGTACACCGTGAGCGGCTCCTTCTGGTAGATACAGAAGTACGGTGCGCCGGCAAGCCCGAGGAGCCACTGGCCTGCGTACCTCGGCGGACCGAATTGGTACGTCCTTGTTGCGGTCGTCCAGACAAATTCCCCGCCCCTTGGTGGCCCCAGATTGACATAGATCGTCGAGTTGTAGATGCACGGCAAGACGATCGAGGCTTGACCGCCGAAGGGGAAGGCGGTCGCGACGCTCGGAGCGATCATGCATAGCAATGCCGTTGCCACAATGCCACGTCTCCATTTCATCCTTGTAATCCTACCACGCCGCGTATATCAGATAGAAAATATATTCTATGCGCTCATTATTTTTGCTATTTTCTATTTTCTCTTTACTATTGCCTTATGCAGTGGCTCCGCTCCCACCCGTACATTGATGCGCTCCTCGCCGCGATACTTTTGATACTGCTGGGGCTTCTCATCGTCGGACAGAGGACCTCGGTGCGTGATGAGAATACTGCGCCGCTCGCATGGGGAGGAGTCGGTGCGCATCTCTTGGACCCGCTTGCGGCTGTGCCGGGACAGGGCGCGGATACGCGTCAACAAGATCTGTACACGCAGGTGCAGAGCGGTCCGCCGTTCGTTTACAATGCCGCGCCTCCCGCGCAGACCGCGGCAGACGCGTCCGGCGGCACGGATTTTGACTTCGAGGCCTTCATCACCATGATCTCGTCTCCCCGGGGCGGGGCGGCCGCCGACGGAGCGCAAACGGGTACCGACACACTCCCGGACGCGTATTCGTTCATCCCGAGCGGGATGATAAGTACTTCGACTCCGGAAAAGGCGCGCACGGCCGCGCAGGAGGATCTGTACGATTACGGCAACCTCGCGGGTTCGGAGATAACGTCGTTCGAGGATAGTCACCGGAATATGCCGCAAACACTCAAGGATCAATTCGAAGATCCGCGGAATCCGGGGAAGATCGCGGCGGTCGAGGAATTGGGAAATGCGCTCGCCGGCGTCGGGCGCGCACTCGAGGCGATCGGGGATGTTCCGGCGGCTGTCCTCTCCGCGAACTCCTCCGTCGCCGCAAGCTATCGGGAGATGGGGAAACTCCTGGTACAGGTCCCGAAAGCGCAGGCGGACGATGCCCGTGTCACCGCCATGCTCGCGTACAATGCGGCCGTCGAGAAGTATATAAAGAATTACGTCGCGCTCGCGACGCTTTTTTCCGCATACGGCGTCACCTTTGCGTCGAATGAGTCCGGAAGTGTGTTCACGTTCACGCAGGGTAGCTTTTAGTTCCGACTGTCCACTTCTTGTCCCCGCGAAATCCCCAATTGGCGGGTATACTTACATCCGTGAGCAACGGATCCTGGGATGTCGGGAGTTTTTCTGGTATGGCAATCGCCGCCGGTCTCTCCGTTGTGGCACTCGTCGGCGTCGGCGGGTGGCAAATATGGGGTGCACTCCATAATGGAGCGACGCTCCAAGCGGAAAATACAAGTCTTGCTCCTCTGCCGGAGCGCGCGAAGACTCCGTTCAGCGGGCTCGACTGGCAAAGTGAACTTGTTGCGGAGGCGCCCGCCTCCGCTGACCTGCCCGCCGAAGCCTCGGCGCAGGCGGGAAGCTCCGGCGCGGCGAGGGGGGACGTGGACGGTCTTTCGAATATCGCCGGGAATGTGACCGGTGTACTCCTCGAGTCGTACGCGACGCTCGCGGAAGGCGGCGAATACACGCCGGAGGCGGGAGAGAGGATCGCGGGAGACGTCGCCGAGAGCCTGCGCGCGCGCGTTTCGTACAAGATATATGGCGCAGGCGATATCACGACGACTTCCGACACCTCATACGGACGGATGCTCGCGTACCGGGGGGACATGCAGATAGCGCTCGGGCCGCTTCTCAAGAACACCGACTATGAATTGAATATTTTTGCGCGCTATATCGAGTCGGGCGACGCGGAACATCTTGTGCAATTGGAGCGCACGGCGGAAAACTACCGTGCCGCGGTGGAGAATGCCGCACAGCTCACGGTCCCCGTTGATGCGCTCCCGCATCACATCCGCGTATTGAACGCGCTCTCCGAATTCGCGGCGACGCTTGATGGTCTGAAGGATAATGCCGGCGACCCGTTCGCCTCGGTCGCACTCCTCCGCACGTACAATACCGCCGAACAGAACGTGTACCTCTCGTTCGACGCGCTCGCGCGATACGCGCGGAACAAACAGTCATGACACGCGCAACGTACATGAGAAACATTCTCACCGCGGTCATCGTGATGTACTGCATGGTACCGCTCCTCGCTTTCGCGGAAGGGGAGGCGACCGAGACGACTCCGCCAGCGGAGACAACACCCGCGGAGACCACCGATCCGACGGATAAGCCCGTCTCGGAACCGTACCAGTTCAAGAATGAGGGAATATTCGGCTGTAGCCAAGTCGCCGGAGCCGCCATGAGCGCGGGAACACTCTCTGCTATAGGCGGCGTGTACGTACCCGTGAACGACGCCGCAGTCACCCTGAACACGGGGGTCTTGATCTACAAAGAATGCGTCCTGCGGCCCCTGACCGACCGTCTGCGCGAAGGTGCGACGGCGGGCTTGTTCAAGAAAGGGGTGACGGGAATACAGACGGGGCGGGACGGGAATCCGCAGTATTCCGTGAACCCCGCACGAGAGGATACCGATATTGATCTTAAGGAGCGCGTCCGTATCTTCACGGATGGCACCACCGATAGCATTGACCCGAAATTCAGGAGCGCCGTCGTGACCGCGGTCGCACGCGCCATACGACAGGAAGCCTACGCGCCGGAACAAGACCTGGTATGTCCTTTCAAAGGTAGTGCGAGCGAGGACGTGTGGGGGGCGATCCTGTCTCTGCAATATCCCCAATGCAACGCTCTCGGAACATCCAATATTTTGTACGATAAGGCCAGTGCGCGGGGATCGAGTGCGCGCGCATACAATCAGGAGCAACGATGGATTGGAAGGGGCGTCTACGCCGTTACCGACAATCCCGACGACCCTCTGCGGCAAAACATTCTGACGCCCGCATCGATAGTACAGGAATCGTTCCAGCAGTTGCTCAACTCCCCCTTGACGCAACTTCAGAGCGCCAACGACATCGGGCAAATGATCGGCGCGCTTTTCAGCGGTGCCACAACCCAGATAATTACGGACAACAAGGGGCTCGCGGGGCTCACGCGAAGCATTGGCAGTCAGCCTTCATATCTCGACCAGGTCGCTAAAGAATCTTCGCAGGGTATCGTCGGTGCCGCGGTCAATGCCGCGCTCACCATTCTGAACGCGGCGCGGCAGAACGAAGCGAGCTACCTCGCCTCGATGAACGCCATCGCGTCTTCCCTCACGCAGACCATCGCGCGCTTGCGGAGCGCCGAGAACCAGTGCTGGAATCTTGTCATCGCGAATCCGGGCGGACCGCATGTGTGCGCCACCCCGCTCGCCGCCAACAACACCTGCAAGGCTGTCGTCGAGTGTACGACCGACTCTACGACCGGCGAGCAAACATGTCCGACCGCGCCGACACTGCAGGTCGCGACCTCGACCGCATTCTCACAGGGCGTCATCGACTCGCAGATCCGTCCGCTCGCGGACGTATCGGTCGCCAACGTCGAAGCGTCGAAGAAAGCGCTCAAGCTCATCGACCAGCTTATCGGGGGCGTAACCAACACAAGCTCGCTCAACGCCCAGCGCATCTCACTCCAACAACTCGACTCGCTGGTAGCGCAAAAAGCCCTGCACAATCAGTATGACGCGATACGGGCCGCCGAGCAGTTGAAAGACGTACAGACCGCGATGGCGAATCTCATCGAAGACACCGTGAAGGCGTGGGCGGATTCGACCGACCCCACGGTCGGCTGGTGCAACGTCAATAATCCGAGCGTCATCCAGGGGTGGATAGATAGGTGGAAGAAATGAGTATGAATAATAAAATACTCCTCAACAGATGCCTTCCGATCCTTCTGGTCCTGATACTTTTTACGATGGTGATTGTTGGATTGCCGCAAAAAACAAGCGCGGCCATAACCTGTCCGGCAGGAGATACCCCCGACAAGAGATTCGTATCGCTAGGCGAGGTTTGTTCTCATCCGCTCAAGTCCGGTCAATGTGAGGCGGGCTACAGCGACAAGGCACTTATAACCTTTACTGGCGTAGAAAACTATTGTATTCGAATCGACCCCAACAACCCTGCAACGCTGACAAATAGCTGTAGCGTCTCATTGTACAACTTAGGTCCCATATTCAGCCCGACATGCTGGGGAAGAACAGCGAGCTTCCTTGTCGGCACCGCGCTCATATCGATCACCGCATGGCTTCTAGCCGCAGTGGGGCTACTCTTCAACGTACTCGTAGACAATACCATCATCACATTCGGATATCTTTTCAATAATGCAGAAGTGGGGAAAGCAATCGGGACCGCGTGGGGCGCTTTTCGCGATATCGCGAATATCGTCATTATCGGTATGTTCGTCTTCATCGCCATCAACATGATTCTCGGTGTCAAGGAATTCGGCGAGAAGAAGAAGGTCGCGCAGGTGCTCATCATCGCTGTCCTCCTCAATTTCAGCTTGCTCTTCACCAAGGTCATCATTGATGCTTCCAATTTCACCGCTGTGCAATTCTATAAGATGAGCCAGCTTTCGGGGGGGGCGGAGAGCGCCGCGGACTTCGGCTTTAACGATAAGTTCCCAAAAAAAGGTATATCCGGCCAATTCATTGACCTCTTGGGACTTGGGAGCCTCAGCGAAGTATCCAATGCGCTCTCGAGTGCGTCGTACGGAAACGCGAAAAATCAGTACGCGACCGCGAACGGATGGATGGCTCTTCTCCACGGACTGGTTTCTGCGACACTTTTGCTTGTCGCCGCCCTCGTGCTCTTGTACGGATGCATACTTCTGGTCACCCGCGCCGTCTTGCTCATAATCCTCATGGCAACTTCCGCACTCGCATTCGCAAGTTGGCTCATACCGCATCATTTCATCGAGCAAGGGTGGGATACGTGGTGGCGAGCCCTCCTCAAAGCCGCTTTTTTTGCTCCTATCCTCATGGCGATGCTGTGGGCGACGCTTCTCGTCGCACAAGCCATCAAGCCGAAAGAGGGCGCGCTCGGCCACCTCATTGCAAATCCGACGGGAGCGCTCGACCTGAACGTGCTTTTCTCGTACCTGATCGTCATCGGCCTTCTCTACGCATCATTCAGGGCCGCGGGTGATCTCTCGGAGGGTATTTCCGGATTCAATATGACCAAATTGGCGCTCGGTGCCGCGGCATTCACACCCCTCGCGCTTGCGTCGCGCTTTGCCGTGGCTCCCCTGTGGCGAAAGACCGGCGGACGCATCGCCGCCGGACTGGAAGAACGGAAATCGCGGGAGATTAAGAAAGCGCGGCTGTCGTTGAATGCACAGTCCGGCCTCAGGGATTACATGAAGATAGCGAAGTTGACGCGCCAGAAGGAGCGGCGGGGAGCCGTCGCGGGGATGGATATGGACATCACTAACACCGCGGGTGCGCAGGCTCTCGCGCAGGCGGTCGGTATGGGCGGCATTCTACGGAAAACTCCGGTCGGCGGCTACGCGGCCGGCGTCAAGGAAAAATCCGACAGGTTCGCGAAGGAGGCGGAGGTCTTCCAGCTCAAATCCAAAGAAAAGAAGCGGATACGGGAACAGGCCGAGCTGGAAAAACAAGCCGACCTCGACAAGGAGCAGGCGCGGCGTACGACCGAAAGAGACGCGGCGAAGACAAAAGTCGATACGATGAAGGGTGACGCCAACACGGTCGTCAAACCGCTACAAGAGCAGCAGAAGGCTCTCATGGGTGAACTGACGGACGCCCAAGCGAAGCAAGACGCGAAAAAACAGGACCACGACGCCATCATTAAGGAACTCCAAAAGGAAGTGGCCCGCGCCAAGACTCCCGATGAACAAACTGAGGCGACGGGCAGGCTGTCGAAGGCGCGAGAGGCACAGGAAGAGTTCCTCAAGACGGGCGCGGAGACGCTGAAGATCAAGGAGGTTCAGGACCGCATCAAAGCCCCGCTCGCCGACATTGAGAAAAAGATCGCGGATGCGAACGCGCCGGTCAAAGTGGAAGAGGACAAACTGAGTGCTCTGGATGCTGAACTCCAGAAATTTGAAAGTGGCATGGCGCGCGCGGTCAGAGAACACGGAGCCGACGTCATTGAGAAGGTCGAGGAGGATACCCAGAAAACGGCCGCAGAATACGCCCATCGCCGCTGGCAGACTTTGTGGGGGACCATCGGCTCGGTCGATGACGACCTCGTCGCAAGCGCCACAAGGAAGAAGTTCGAGAAGAAGGGCGGGGCAGCTTCCCGCCTCAGCGAAGCCTTGAGGCTCGACGGGGATATCGGCGGTGGAGGTGGAGGCGGCGGGGAGGACAAAGGAGAAAAACACTAAGATCATATATGGATCCTAACAACGAGGACAAAGAACTGAACAATCGGCTACAGGAGCGGCTGAAGCAATTGCCCAAGGTCGTACAAGAGGCCATAAAGTCCGCCGATGTCGAGAAGCGCTTGCGCGGTCTTGCTGATACGCACAAATTGCACCTCGATCAATGGCAGATGCTTGAGAACGAAGTCATGTTAACGCTCCTCGGATTCCAACCCGTCGAGGATCTGCAACAAAATATCAAAAGCGAGGTCGGGGTATCCGATGAGGTCGCCACGGCGCTCGCGACCGATATCTCAAAGGGTGTGTTCGAACCGATACGGCAAGAGCTTGAGCGCGAGCTCGAGCATCCGGATGCGAAAGCGAAAGGGGAGAGTGCGGTCGAGGGGGTGCGCACGCAGATGTTGGCGGGAGACAAGGCACAAGGCAATAGGCAGGAGGCAAAAGAGGGAGAGGCAACAGGCAGTGGGCAACAGGCAGTAGTAGGGGCCAAGATACCAACAATACCATCGGCACCGCCGGTCATAGCAGCCACGCCACCTGCGGCGTTGCCAACTGAAAAGGCGATCCGTATGCCGGCGAGCGGTGCATATAAGCCCGGCGAAGCCTCGGCAACACGAAAAGATGTTCATGATGATCCATACCGCGAGCCGCCGCAGTAGCGGCGGCGAGGCGTTCGGCAATAGGCAGAAGGCAAGAGGAGGGCGATGGGCAAAAGATAAATGAAACATGAGCGACGAAAAGGTCATCAAGATCAACTCTTACAAAGACCTCGTGGTCTGGCAAAAGAGCGTTGAGCTTGTCGTGGAGGTCTATCGGATCACAAAGAAGTTTCCTCGAAGCGAGCAATTCGCGATTACATCCCAAATACAACGGGCGGCAGTATCCGTTCCGGCGAATATTGCAGAGGGATATGGAAGAAATACTCGGAATGAATATGTTCATTTTCTCCGAATTGCCGGCGGATCACTTTTAGAACTGGAAATATTGCTCACAATAGCCAAGAAGATTTCGTACGTTAGCCCTGAAGAATGTAGTACACTTGAGAAGCAACTGGGCGATGTAGCAAGAATGCTCTACGCTCTCCGCAAAAGCATTTCCAATGCCTAGTGTTTGTCGTTAGGCAAAAGGCGATAGTAAAACAAACTATGAAAACAATTGTCTTCTCGAACCTCACTTCTGCCTAGTGCCTAGTGCCTATTTCCTACCCTATGCAATTCCAAGTTCCCCAATTCATCGAGGTCGAGGACAAGATATTCGGCCCTCTCACATTTAAACAATTCGTGTACGTCGCGGGCGGCGCGGGTGCGGCGTACCTTTTTTGGCGCATCCTCCCCGTGTATCTCTCCCTGCCCTTCATCGCATGCGTCGGCGGCCTCGCGGCGGCGCTCGCCTTTTACCAATTCAACGGCCGGCCCTTCATCCTCGCCCTCGAAAATGCCGTGTATTTCTTCCTGCGCACCAAACTCTATCTCTGGAACAACTCCGCCAGAAAACCCGTCCTGCGCGCCGCGGCGGTGAACTCAAAAGCTTCGTCGGAGGTCTACATACCGAAACTGTCCGATAGCCGTTTGCATGAGCTCGCGTGGAGCCTCGACATCAAGGAGCGCATCGCGGCGGGGGTGGCCGAGGACGAAGAACGGGAGGGCGGCGTGGTCTCGCCCATACGGACAGCGCGGGAAGCACGAGTATGAACGAGGCAAAAGGCAAAAGGCAAAAGGCAAAAGTTGGGCATCCCCTAGTGCCTAATGCCCAGTGCCTATTCCAGTGCCTATTGCCTATTTTCTAGTGCCTATTATCCTATGCCCCCCAGACTCAAAAACCTCGGTCAGAGCAAAAAGTCGACACAGGAATTCGTGCCGGTGAAAGAGGTGCGCGACGGTATCGTGGTCCTGAAGGGCGGGGGCATGCGCGCGATACTCCTCGCGTCGTCGCTGAACTTCGCGCTCAAGTCCGAAGACGAGCAGACCGCCTTTATCGTGCAGTTCCAGAATTTTCTCAACTCGCTCGATTTTTCCGTGCAGATATTCGTGCAATCGCGCATGCTCGATATCCGCCCCTACGTCGCGACTCTCGAAGCGGCGTACAAGGAACAGCTCGACGACCTCATGCGCATCCAGATACGCGAGTACATCGAGTTTATCAAGAGTTTCACCGAGGCCGCCAACATCATGACGAAAAACTTCTTCGTCGTCGTACCGTATTCTCCGACCGCCGCGCCGATAGGCTCCGGCGGCACCGGGTCGGTCCTGCCGTGGAACAGATCGAAGAGAACCGCCGCAGAGGTCGACAAGACGTTCGGTGAGCAAGTCTCCCAACTCGAACAGCGCATCAGTATCGTGCAACAGGGCCTCATCCGCACGGGCGTACGCACCGTACAATTGGGAACCGAGGAGGCTATAGAGCTTCTCTACAAAATGTTCAACCCCGGAGAAGAAGGAAAACCGATGCCGTTGAATAGTGAACCGGCAATAGGCAATAGGCAATAGTATGAAATCCAAAAAACGCAATCCTGTTTTTACTCCTGCCTCCTGCCTATTGCCTTCTGCCTAATTCCTATGGCCTTCTTCGACCTCTTCAGCAAAAAAAGCAACGTGCCCGCGGCGCGGGTCCTCCCCGTATTGCCCGAGGAGATCTACGAGACCGGTGTCCTCGACCTGCAGGATGTCATCGCGCCGCATGCGCTCAAGGTCAACTCGCGCGAGCTCGATCTTGGCGAAAAAATAGCCCGCACGTTCTTCGTCATCTCATACCCGCGGTTCCTCACGACGGGATGGTTCGCGCCCATCATCAACATGGACAAGGTGCTCGACATCGCTATCTTCATTCACCCGATGGATACCAATGAAATGCTCCGCAAATTCCAGAAAAAAGTCGCCGAGGTGCAGAGCCAGATATCGACCCGCGAGCAGAAGGGGATGGTCCGCGACCCGATGCTTGATACCGCCTATTCCGACCTCGAACAATTGCGCGACTCCCTGCAACAGGCGCAGGAGCGCATCTTCGAGGTCGGGCTCTATCTCACCATCTACGGCAACACCCGCGAAGAGATCGACAAGGTGGAGAGCGAGGTACGCTCCATCCTCGAGTCGCGCTTGGTCTACATCCGCCCCGCACTTTTCCAGCAGGAGCAGGGGTTCCGCTCCGTCCTACCTTTGGCGACCGATGAATTAGAGGTCCACACCAAGCTCAATTCCGCGCCGCTCTCCTCGATATTCCCGTTCATCTCCTTCGACCTCACGAGTGACCGCGGCATCCTCTACGGCATCAACCGCCATAATTCCTCGCTCATTCTTTTCGACCGGTTCAGCCTGGAAAACTATAATTCGGTCACTTTCGCGAAGTCGGGAGCCGGAAAGAGCGTAGAAAAAAACGAGGTCGTGCTCTACAGAGACCATGGCGTTGTACGGCGAGATAAGATCGGATCCGTCGTCGATCGCCTCATACGCAAGCGCGGATGTACAAAAATTGACGACGAGCTTGAGGGTGTGATCGATCCCGATATCGAGGTGTTTAGTTTCAACAAGGAAATGAAGGGCCGATGGAGCAAAGTGACAGTCGCCGCGCGAAAAGATGCCCCGGACACTTTTTATACATTCCGGACAAAAAGCGGGCGCGAGGTAACGACGACGACCGACCACAACATGCTCGTGTTGCGCGAAGGCAAAGTAGTCGCCGCAAAGAGCGAGGACGTACGGGCTGGCGAGTATGTTCCCCTGCCGCGCTCGGTGCGATTGCACGATAACCCGGCAACGGAAGCGGGCGGGATTCCTGTCACAGAGGATTTCGGTGCTCTCCTCGGATGGATCGCGTCCGAGGGTGCGTCCACGAAACGCTCTGTCGTCATTAGTAATACCGACGGAGAATGTCTCGATCACATTGAGCGCACGTGCCACGCCATGAACCTTAGTTGCGGCCGCAACCCGCGCTGGATTGCGGTATACGGGACGAGGTTCGTGAGAACACTCAAGTCCCTCGGTGCGTGTGGCACGTCCGGTTCCAAGCGCGTCGCTGATTTTCTATTCAATGCACCACAAAATGTGACTGCCGCGTATCTGCGCGCATATTTTGAAGGTGATGGGGGTGTGGAAAGTCATGAGATCACGGCGCTCTCGAAATCAAAAGATCTTATCTCTGGTCTTTCGTACCTCCTCTATTACTTCGGCATCATCACACGTGTGCAGAAAAGACGAAAACGGTATGCAAAGACGGGCGGCACAAGAACGTTCTGGCAATTGCGAATTTCGGGGCAAGAAAATATTCGCCGCTTCCGGCAGGATATCGGATTCATTTCAACAAGAAAGAAAGCCGCCCTCGCGAACATTGCGCTGAAGAATGGTAATACAAACGTCGACGTTGTGCCGGGATTGCAGCCGCTCGCGCGAGAGCTTGCAAATCTTTTTGATTCGCAACTCTCCGATATTCCCGATTTCTCCGCGCTGAAGCAGGGCTACGATCTTTCTCCCGAGCGGCTCGGCACGCTCGTTGAAAAAATGTGGGCGCGTGTGCAACGGTTCAAGGATCTCTATCCATTCATGCAGAAACTCCAGGACTTGCCTGTGGTGGAGGCGGTCATCAAAAAAGCTGACGAAGATCAGGCACTCAATCGAATACTCATTGAGAAATTGAGCAGCTCATGGTTTACGGTAAAGCAGGGAATGGCGCCGCGCACAAAGAACGCCCTTAAAATCTTTGAGGCGGCAGGAATGGATACTCCCAAGACAGTCGATGAATTAAAGACAATGATTACCGACGGTATTTCCTCGATGCGTGTCCATGCAAACGGATTCGATGAATATCTTTCGAGGACGCTCCACGGCACGCGCGACAACTCGTCGTACGAACTTTTGCGAACCGCCGCACAATTCATCGCGAGTGAATATCATCGAACATTGCAAAATCTCACACACATCGAAGAAATTATCACGACGTTTAAGACACTCGTATATGCCGATCTTTTCTGGGATCCGATAGTCGCAATCGAGAAAAAGTCGAATGAAAGGGACAAGTACGTCTATGACCTTGAGGTTGACGACGAGGTATTCCTCGCGGGGCATTGCGGTATGTTCGTCCACAATTCGTACATGACCAAGCTGGAGATATTGCGCAGTCTGATGTTCGATACCGAGGTCATCGTCATCGACCCCGAGCGCGAGTACGAGTACCTCGCGGAGACCGTCGGCGGACGGTATTTCAATATCTCGCTTTCTTCCGAACACCACATCAATCCCTTTGACCTCGCTATACCGCGCGAGGATGAGAATCCGGGTGACGTCCTGCGCAACAACATCATCACGCTCGTCGGATTATTCCGCATCATGCTCGGCGGGTTGACGCCGGAGGAAGATGCGGTCATCGACAAAGCTATTACCGAGACCTATGCGCTGAAAGACATCACCGCGGACGCGAATTTCGCCCAAGTCGAGCCGCCGCTCCTGTCGGACTTTGAGCTCGTGCTTTCGGGAATGGAGGGGTCGGAATCTCTGGTCGCGCGCCTTTCGAAGTACACCAAGGGCACATGGTCGGGATTCATGAACCGGCCCACGAACGTGGACATGAACAAAAAACTCGTCGTCTTCTCCGTGCGCGATATGGAAGACGACCTGAAGCCGGTCGCGATGTACATCATCACGCACCACATCTGGAATACGGTGCGCAAGGAACTCCGCAAACGCCTCCTCATCATCGATGAGGCGTGGTGGATGATGCGCTCCGAGGACACGGCGTCGTTCCTCTTCGGCATCGCGAAACGCGGACGCAAATATTATCTCGGTATCTCGACCATCACGCAGGACGTATCCGACTTCTTGAATTCCCCCTACGGCATCCCCATGATCACCAACTCATCGATCCAGATACTGCTCCGCCAATCACCGACCTCGGTCGACCTGGTGCAGAGCACGTTCAAGCTCTCCGACGAGGAGAAATACCTCCTCCTCGAATCGGATGTCGGCGAAGGCATATTCTTCGCCGGATTGAAACATGTCGCGATCAAGGTCATCGCTTCGTATACGGAGGACCAGATCATCACCTCGGACCCCTCGCAGATCCTCGCCATCAAGAAGGCGAAGCAAGACCTGGAAAATAAATCCCAGCTACCCGGTGACACGCCCGCAGGAATTCCTTCGCCTCGCCAAAGCCCGCAGGGCGACGGCGGGCTTCAACCTTCTCCCCGCCCCGCTCCGGCGGTCCCCACCCCGCTCACAAGTCCCGCCGCACCCCAAAATCAACCCGCCACCCCGGTATGACCCCGACACTAAGTCTGCCGTTGCCTCTTATGGAACAAGTCACTACACGTCAATACTCAACAACGGAGAAAACCTCTACGGCATCCGGAACTGCTTCGGCACAAAATTACGGCAGACTTAGTGTATGGGTATGACCCGCGCCGCGTCGTTCGGGGTTTCTCTCGCGTTTCTCATCGCTCTGCCCGTGTCTACCGCACACGCGCAAATAGATTTCGGCGGGTTCGGAGCGGACCTCACGCTCTCAATATCCCCCCTCTATCCGTCTCCCGACACCGTCATGCACGTGGAAGCGCGGAGTGCTTCGGTCGATCTGGATGCGCTCGACATTCTCTGGTACAAGAACGGCGAAAAGATAGGGGGCGGGGCGGGCGTTAAGGAAATAGACGTCGCTGTCGGAGCGTTGGGGAGCGAGGCCGTCATCGAAGCCCGCGCCCGCGACGGGGACCTTGAGGTCGCCGGGTCACTCGTACGCGTTGTCCCTACGGAGATCGACCTGCTTTTTGAATCCGATTCTTACGTGCCTCCCTTTTACAAAGGGCGTGCGATGCCTTCGGCCGGTACACTGCTGCATCTCGAGGCTATTCCGCGGTTCAAGCGCACCGACGGGTCGCTCGTCGCCCCGGACGGCATCATCTTCACATGGAAAAGAGGAGGGTCGGTCATCCAGTCCGCCTCCGGGCGCGGCAAGGCCTCCGCATCCCTCGAATCACCGGGGTTGTTCGGCACCGATCTCATATCCGTGGAGGCGCGGACGCCGGACGGGAAATTCTCCGGGTCGGCAAGCACGCGCGTCGCGTCGACGGAGCCGCGACTTCTCCTCTATAAGGATCACCCGCTCTTCGGCGTGATGTATCATCAGGCGCTCGTCGCGCAGAATTTCATCCCCGAAACGGAAATGTCCTTCGCCGCCGTGCCGTACTTCGCGGAGGCGAGAGGAGCGAATGACGGTCGCCTCGTATACGCGTGGCGCGTCAACGGGAACGATATCGCCAACGACTCGGAGCGCCCGAGCCAAATCACCATAAACGCGGAGCGGTCGAGCGGGAACGCTCTTATCGAACTCGCACTTTCGCATGCAACGAATTTTTTCATGAGCTCTTTCGGCCGTTGGGGTGTGACGCTCGCCGGCGGCGACCGCGGCAGTGGCGGCGCGGAAGACCCATTCGGTGGACCGGCACAATAAGCCCGCATATGCAAAAAACGATGACCATACTCCGCTACGCGCTCATCGCGCTTGTCGTCCTGATACTGGTCGGACTTGCATGGTGGTACTTCTTCCTCAGTTCAAAGGGGGAGACGCTGAGGGAGTCGGATGCCGGCCGCGGTGCGGGGCTAGAGGCCCCCTCTTTCGGCTCCGCTATCGGGAGTACCTACGAGAACATCCTTTCAAGTCTCGCGACGCTTGCGGGCCAGACCGGCACGGAGGGGACAACGACGCCGCCCCGCTTATTGCAGGTCAGCAAAACACCGGCGGCGGGACTGGGGTTCGTTGAGCTCGGCTCTCCTTCGCGTAAAGCTTCGGACGGGCAAAGCACGTCGACCGCACTCCGCTTCGTCGAACGTTCGACGGGGTACGTGCTCGAAGTGTCGCCCCAAAGCGGGGTCGTCACGCGTCTCACCAACACGCTCATCCCCCGTGTCTACGAAGCGGAGGTCAGTCGCGACGGACGCGTTATCGAACGATTTTTGGACGGAGCCAACGGGGCGGTCGTGACGATACTCGGCAGTATTCCGGTAGCCTCCACTACCGCCGGCGACATGCTCCGCGCCCTCACACAGCAGCGCCTTCCGGACGGTATTCGCTCCATCGCATTCAGTCCCGACGGGAAAGAACTATTGTACATCGCACCGGGGGAGACCGGCGGGGCCGCCGGCGTTCGTGTGAACGCGGACGGAGCGAAACCTCAAAAGATATTTTCGTCTTCCATCCCCGGGTGGCGGGTGGACTGGCTCCGGGACGGCCGCATCATTCTCGTACAAAACGCATCGGATGGCGTACCCGGATATGCATACGAGCTGGGGAAGGGCGGCTCCCTCTCGCCGCTTGCCCCCCCGGCGCCTGGCCTGACCCTTCTCGCACGCCCTTTGTCTTCCGCGCTCATCTTCGGCGCGTCGAGCGGAAGCTCGCTGACGCTTTCCGCGCGGCTGGATAAGAAATCTTCCGTATCGGAACTTCCGCTCCGGACCATTGCCGATAAATGCGTGTGGAGCCCTTCGGAGCAATTCGTCGTCTTTTGTGCGGTGCCGCAGCGGCCGACACCCGCCAATTTTCTCGATCTCCGGCACCGCGGGGAAGCGCATACGGCGGACGCGTGGTGGCGCGTCGATATGAGTGCGGGCTCGACGAAACTTCTGTATGCCCCCGGTGATATCATGCTGGATGTGGAGAACCCCGCGATAGACGACGCCGGAGCATACATCGCCTTTATGAATGCCGCAGACAAATCGCTCTGGCTCCTGCGTATTAAAGAATGAGTATGAACGCACGTGCCACGGTATCAATCATCACACTCGTATCCCTATGGACCGTTGTGGTTTTTTCCCTATATACCATTCGCGTCGCGGCACAAGATGAGGCCGGCTGGATTTCGTACGCACGATGCGAGGGCACGGGGGGTTTCGTTCCGCTTGAGTGTTTCCGGGGTTCTGAAAAACTCGCTGACGCGTACGCGAGCCCCGGTCTTTCAGTGTTTCTCAACAAGCTCTTCCTCGGCGCGATGTCGCTCGGCGCGGTCCTGGCGGTCCTGCGCCTCGCGTGGGCGGGCTTTCAATACATGGCGAGCGACCTGTGGGCCAACAAACAGCACGCGAAGGATATCATCCAGGAAACCCTCCTCGGGCTCTTCATTCTGCTCGGCATCTCGCTCATCCTCAATCAGATCAATCCGGATATTTTGAAGTTAAATGTGAACATTACGAAACTACCACCGACTGCTCCGGCGGCCCCAACAACTCCGGCTACGAACTCGTACAATGCGACGTATCCGCCCGCCCAAGGGTTCACCGCACCAAATAACGCTCCGCCGCCCAAGCGAGGCCCTCCGCTTGCGCCCGGGTCATCCCAAAACTACAATGACGGGCGTGAAATCCCCTATGGCGCGTGGTGCAACTACAGGGCGCTTGACAGTTTTAATTATTTCGAGTGTTTTGGAACCAGTGACGACTGCGGCAAGGCCACACAGAAACCGGCTGACAATGGTAGTACCGTGGTGCTGTCATGCAGGGAAGAGTCCAGTTTTCCGGATACGCCCGACAATCTGCCCGACACGACACCGGCCGACTGCACCGTAAGCGGTAACTGCCCGACCGACTAAGATCGCTCGTTGTAGCGGACAACCATCCCGCAATCCGCTACGCCGTGTATTTGATAACGACCCTCCGATTCCTGCCCTCACCCTGCGATTCCGTTTTTACGTTCGGCGCGCTCTGGAGCGTCGTGTGGATGATGAGGCGCTCGTACGCGCTCATGGGGGAGAGCTCGACGTCATACTGAAAGGAGCGTGCGCGCTCCGCCATCATGATGGCCTTGGTCTGCAGGTCCTTGATCTGCTTGGCACGGTAGTCGTTCACGTCGATGAGGAAGTGCGGACTCCCGCTCGCGCCCTCCGCATCGCTTTCCGCGGGGGCGGGAAGGCGTTTCTCGGCAATCTTTTTCACCAGCATGTCGAGCGCATGCACCGTGTCGCCGTGCATCCCGATGAGTGAGCGCGCGTCGGCGGCCTGTATGGAAAAAATTATCTGCCCGGCGAGATCGTTGCGCACGACTCCGTTGTGCGGGAGACCGGTCGCCTCAAGCAATTCCTTCAGGATAGTTTCGACTATGGATTCCATCGGGGCACTATACCCCATGGGATACATACGCTCAACTGCGAGCGGCATCGGCGGCCCCTCCGGCAATATACGAATGCGCAGAAATTTTGGTTTGGTTTATCCCACGGGGTATACCCCAGAGAGAGAGCGCGTGCGCTCAACTGCACTATAACTAAACCCTAAGACTGCCCCACGCATTTGTACCTATCGGTACAAATGCGTGGGGTTTTTAAAACTAAATTAAAATAGCCAGACACTTTACCTCCTTTCGGTGTGTACTGGCTATTTGATGTTGAAACTTTCCTATCTGCCAAGAAGTGCTTTCGCCTTGAGTAGAACGAAAATGACCCTTTCCATGACTCCGACTGGACTGCACCGCGTCTCAAGACGTTCGACCTCAGCGAGAAGAACCTTCGTAGTATCGTCTGGGTTTTTGACTTCGACGATGCGCTCAGGCATCAACCTCCTGTAGCTTTGGTCTTTGACCTCGTAAAGCCAGATGTTGCCAGCCACATGTCCCGTGCGGACTTTGTGTACTGTGGCCACAATCTCGAAATCAAATTCGAACTGAGACCGAAACATCTCTGCGCGGACTTCCGCGACTGCACCCTTTGGGGATAGTACTTGTTTTCCCATTCTCTCCTCCTGTGTGAAAGTTCCTAACGCATTATCAATGTTTTACAAATTTATGTCGATTTTTCATGACTTTTGTCAAGATAATTGACAATTAAGCTCATAAATGCTAGTTCTTATGGTGATAATTGTGTTGTCAGATATAAATAACAAAATCCAATAACATGGAAGAGGAACTGCAAAAATTAGGATTAACTGAACACGAAGCCAAAGTATATTTGACGGCATTGAGTTTGGGGCCTTCGTCAGTAGCACAAATCTCGGAACAGGCAAACATGAAGCGCCCGACAGTTTATTTAGTGTTGGAGAATTTGATAAAACGAGGATTGGTATTAGAAAGTTTTGCCGGTAAGAAAAGATTGTTTGAGGCAGAAAAACCACAAAAGCTGGAGAAGCTAACCAAGCGTATGCGACGACAAGTTGTTGATGCAGAAATTTTGCTGGAAAGTATTTTACCCGGACTTATTAAACTTCCAAAACAATATTCCGAAGAACCAAAGGTTAATTTTTATTCAGGCCTGGAGGGTTTAAAAAATATTGCACTGGAAATATCAGCGTGCCGTACTTCTTGGTATTTTTTTGGCTCTGGTACAAAGATCTTGGAAAAACTTATCAAATTCAAAAAAATGGATATTCTTGATGATGCTTGGGCCTTACGAAGTAATTCTGATAGACCGAAAATATATATAATTACGGATACTGGAGTTTTTTCTTTAGGGAAAGAATGGGAAAAAACTCAAACTCCATGGCGTGAGATGAAAGTCTTGCCTAGGATCATAGGTGTCGGATCCGGTTTTATTATTTTTGAAGACAAATTGGCAATATTGAGTCTTGAAAATAAACCCTTTGTTGCGGTAATAAAAAGTGCAGAGGCAGTTGAGGTAGTCAAGGTAATGTATCAATTGATTTGGAAAAGCTTACCTGATAAATAATTCAATCCTTATTTTCCAACAAAACTGTTCCAAACGTCGTCCCAGACCCCCAGCCCGTAGCCTGATATAATTATCCTTATGCAAAACATTAAAATTTAAAATCTGCGGCCCGACAGGTACTCCTGCGCGATCATGAATGTGTTGCTCGTGACGAGATACAACATCGCCGCGTTGGGGATGATGAACGAAAGGAAGACGAACGTCGCCGGAAGGACGTACCGTGCCTGCAGATCGAAACTGCGCGCGAGATCACCCGAAAAGGAGGCGGTGGCGGCGGTTGCGGCGGGTTTCTTTTCGCGCGGCCCCATCGAAAGGCGCGTGTAGACGAACTGCGTCGCCGCGGCAAGTATGCCGAGGACGATGCTATGCCCCGCCATATTGAGCATCCCGAAGAATTCCATGCTGACACCGGCCGGAGCGGAGATGAACGAGTAGAGGAGATCCGGGCGGAGCTCGGGTAATCCGCCGTTTGCGAAGATCCAGTAAAGCGCGAAAAGCACGGGTAGCTGTGCGAGGAGAAGCCCGAAGCTCGCAAAGGGGTGTACGCCGCGCTCCTTGTAGAGCGCGAATATCGCCTTACCCTGCTCCTCGCGGTTGTCCTTGAATTTTTCTTTTATCTTCTCTATCTCCGGCGCGACTTTCTTCATCGCTATCTGCGTCTCGACCGCGCGGCGTGAAAGCGGGAGAAGAATGACGCGGACCACTATCGTGAGCGCGATCACGGCAAGCCCGACATCGTGCGACGGGACGACGCCGACCAGAAAGATGAGGCCGTTGTACAACGGATCATAAATAACCGCATGGAAGACCGTCGAAATCATTAGCGGACAGTGTATCGCGTATCACGCGCCGCGTATAGTTCGCGGGTCAGACGAGCGCGCGTCCTAGGAGGGAAGCGGTGTCTTCGCGAATATCTTCGAACGCCGCCCCGCGGGCCTCGCGCTTTGCGTAAAAAACGAGGGCGAGTGGTTCTTGCCGCTTCAGGAGGAAAGCCCGCACCGCTTCGCGGCACCGGCGCTTGATACGGTTTCGTTCAACCGCCTTCGGGGAGACCTTTTTTGAGACCACGCATGCGCATTTTGGTCCGCGGGCGCCCGCAGGAAGCCCGGTGACCGAGAGGGAGAAGAGCGCGCCGTGGAACCGGCGAGTGCGGGCGCCCGCAAGACGCAAGAAATCAGTACGCGCGAGACTGCGCTTTCTAGGCATTTACGTTGAAAGCCGTGAGCGGCCCTTGCGCCGCCTTCTGGTCAAAAGGCGCCGGCCCGTCGTACTCGCCGAGCGCTTTCGAAAGCCGTGCGCCCGCGCGCGTTTCCGCTTTTTCGGCTGGTATGTCCGTTTCATAACGAAATAGTAAACCTAAAATCGAAAATAGCAAATATGAACAAGGTTTTAGGTCGTTTTGTGATTTTTCTCTGATTTGCTATTTTATATTTTCTATTCTCTATTTTATTATCCCCATCGAATCCACACCTTATGCACGCTACCGCGCGCCGCGCGTACGCTTCCCTTGTAGTATCCGGCGCGTATAATGCGCGGGCTATACATTGCTCACCGAGCGGCGTTTACGAAATCCCTTTTAAAGATCAAAAACATGAGTAATCGCGAACTCTGGCAGAACGCCCTCGTACAGATCGAGCTCGGGACCACTGAGGCGAGCTTCCGCACGTGGTTCCGCAACACCGACATCGCGGGGCGCGACGGAAGTACCGTGCAAGTAGCGGTCCCTTCGAAGATCGTGAAGGAGTGGCTCATGGAAAAGCACAGCAAGCTCATTCTGAAGGCCCTCCGCGGGCTGGACACGTCCGTGAGGGCCGTCGAGTATGTGATCCACCGGTCGGCACCCGCCCCCGAGAGGAAGACCGGGCGCGTGCAACCGCCCGAGAACGCCGCCTTCGACCTCGAAGCCCTCTACATCGACAAACGCGACAACCTGAACCCCCGCTATACGTTCGAAACGTTCGTCGTCGGGCCCTTCAACCAGCTCGCACATGCCGCCGCGAAGGCCGTACTCGAACGTCCGGGTCTTTCGTACAACCCGCTTTTCATTTACGGCGCGACGGGGCGCGGCAAGACGCACCTCATTCAGGCGATCGGGAATCATTTCAAGAAAGCACACGCGAACAAAAAGGTCCTTTACGTGACCTCGGAACGCTTCGCCATCGACTACATCAACGCCGTGCGCGCCGGTCGCGCGAACGGCTTCAAGGACCAGTACCGTCAGTACGATGTCCTCATCATGGACGACGTCCAGTTCATCGCGAACACCGAGAAAACACAGGAGGAGCTCTTCCACCTTTTCAATGCGCTCCACGACAGCAACAAACAGATCGTATTCTCATCCGATAAGCACCCCGCGCTCTTACCGGGATTCGAAGAGCGCCTGAAGGGGCGTTTCTCCGCGGGAATGATCGCGGAAATACCCGAGCCCGACGTCGAATCCCGCGTCGCCATCATTAAGGCGAAGATCGAGCAGCACGGGTTCTCAATTCCCGACGACATCATCCAATTCATCGCGGAGAGTGTCCGCGGCAACATCCGCGAGCTTGAGGGCATACTTAATATGATCGTCTGCAAATCCCAGCTTAAAGGGAAGGGGGTCACGCAGGCTGACGTACGCGCCCTCATCAAGCACAACGTGCGGCCCCACAAGGGGATCTCAGTCGACGAAGTCGTGCGGCGCATCGCCCAGTACTACGAGGTCGCCGAAAAAAGCATCTACGAGAAGACGCGGAAGAAGGAGGTGGTAAAGCCGCGGCAGATCATTATGTATATCCTGCGGGAGGAATTCAGTGTCTCGTACCCGTCCATCGGCGAGAAGCTCGGCGGCCGCGACCACACGACTGTCATCCATTCATGCGAGAAGATCAAAGGTGAACTCAAGTCGAACACGGCGCTGGAGCAGGAGATCGACCACATCCGGACGCTCATCCATGCGTAATCACACATCTGATTACCTGTGGACATACCGTGTACAGAAGACTGAAAACATCACATAAAAGAATCATACAAAGTTCTCCCCAATCATCCCAACATCCCACAAGTAAACTTCTCCCCAACCTCCACCACAATAAAAAACATTCAAACTCACAATAAAAAACACTTATACCCACTATCCCCACCACTAGTAGTAGTAATAGTATTTATATAGAGATATAGAAAGAGATATGAAACTAACAACTACAAAAGAAAAAATATTAAATGGAGTTTTGACAGTCGAGAGGATTGTGGGAAAGAAAGAATCATTACCGGTACTTTCTTGTGTGCTTATCGACGCCGGAAAAGGCCTCTCGTTACGGGCTACGAACCTTGAAGCGGGAATTGAAGTGAATATTCCGTGTGATGTGGAGGAGAGGGGGATTGTGGCGGTCTCCGCGAGCGTTCTTTCCCAAACACTACGTTCGATCGGTGGGGACAAGGTCACATTGAAGACTGAGGAAAAAAACCTCATCATCGAATCCCGCGGTACAAGGACGCTCATTAAAGCGATCCCACACGAGGAATTCCCCGTACTTTCCGCGGGCGAGCAGAAGAAAGGGGTTATGGTCCTGCGCGACCGGCTTTTGCGCGGAATATTGGCTGTTGCATACGCCGCGTCTCCGTCAATGATCCGTCCGGAATTAGGGAGTGTGTATGTCCTCATAAAAAGCGCGGAGGTCTCTTGTGTTGCGACGGACTCGTTCCGTCTTGCGGAGAAAACAATAAGCGGGGGTAGGGGGTCGGGGAATACGGAGGTATTGATCCCGCTCAAGCACGCGCAGGAACTCGCCCATGTCCTTGAACGGGCGGAGGATGAGAGTGTGGAAGTCTCGGCGGACGAGGCCCAACTCACGATTTCAGCGAGCGGCGTGCGATTTATTTCACGCGTCGTCGACGGCACTTTCCCGAACTATAAGGAGATCATCCCGAAGACTTTTGCGGCCGAAGCGACAGTGCTGAAAAATGATTTTTCGGAGATGCTCCGCAAGGCGCGTGTTTTTTCCGGCAATGATCAGCATGTCGGCCTCCACATCTACCCGAAGAAAAAAATATTCACCGCGACCGCGCAGAGCCCCGACGTGGGCGAAATGTCGGATTCTATCGACGCGGCGCTCTCCGGCGAGGACATCGATATCAATTTTCACATCGGGTACCTCGCCGACTGTCTCTCCACCATCGAGTCCGACTCGATAACTCTCGGATTTTCCGGCGCAGGCAAGCCGCTCGTCATCCGCGGCGTCTCCGACCCCTCGTTCACCTACCTCGTAATGCCGCTGAATCGATAACCGCGCGTTACTGGATCGTGAAGGTGACGGTCTGCTCCTCACTTGTGCCGTTCGTGTAGAGCGCGACGGCGCGCAGGATTGCGGTGCCGCGCGCATTCGGTGTGAAGAGAAGCACATACGGCGCCTGCCCGGACGTTCCGATCAACGAGCCGTTTACGTAGTACGAGATGCTCGTGACCGTTCCCGCCGACGGCGACGCGCTGAAGGTGATAGGTAGCCCGTAGGGGATGGACGCGCCTGCTGAAGGTGAGGTGATCTGAAGACCCTGATTTCCGGAAGGCACAGGAACTTGCCCCGCGGGCAGGGAAGGGTACGCGGAGGGATTTTGTTGCGCCCAGAGAGCCACCGGATAATCCCAGCGTGGCAGTTGCGGGTCGGATGCGTTGCGCCCGCCGCTCCGCGGATTATTTTTATCGACCCAGTAGAGGATGTCGTGCATACCCTGCGAAGGGTCGGTGTTCGGATTTCCGCGCAGGACCGGCGGAAGCGAATCGAAGGAGGGTTCGGGGGCGGGCGGCGTGAAGCCGCCGGACGGGTATTTTCCGATCGCGTACGCCATCACCTCGTGCCACAAGGGGGCGATGATGAAAGCCGCGATCTTTTTCTGCATGGAGGAATTGTCGTTGTTGCCGGCCCACGCGCCGACGGCAATGCTCGGCGTGTATCCGATGATCCATGCGTCGCGATAGTCGTTGGTCGTTCCCGTTTTGTCCGCGACATCCGCTTCGGAAAAATTGAGCGGCGAGTCGGCGCCGAATTCGGGAGTACGCGCGACGTTGTCGGAGAGCATGTCAGAGATCTGCCTCGCTATTTGCGGCTCCATGACGCGCGCGCTTTGCTCCTCGAAGGATTCGAGGACTTCGCCGGCGCGGTCTTTGACCTCAAGGACCCCCGTCGGCGGATTCTTGACCCCGTCGTTCGCAAAGACGCCGTATGCCCCCGTCATCTCAAGGAGCGTCACTTCGCCGCCGCCGAGGACGAGGGTGAGCCCGTAGCGGTCGGAGTCCTCAAGCGTCGTGATGCCCATATCGCGCGCGAGCTCGATGGAATTCTTGATGCCGGCGAGGTAAAGGACCTTCACCGCCGCAACGTTGATCGACTGGGCGAGCGCCTCGCGGAAGGTCATGGGCCCTTTGAATTTGAGGTCGAAGTTCCCCGGAGAATAGCAGGGCGGAGTGTCGGAGAAATCGTTCGGCGCGCAGCGGCTTGAGAACTGCGTCTGGAGGTCGAAGACGACCGTTTCCGGCGTGTAGCCTTCCTCAAGCGCGGTCGCATAGACGAACGGCTTGAAGGAAGATCCCGGCTGGCGATGGGCGAGCGTGATGTTCACTTTACCTTCTATGCCCTCGTCGAAGTACCCGCGCGAGCCAACCATCGCGAGGATCTGCCCGCTCTTCGGGTCGATCGCGACAAGCCCCGCATTCGATGCGTTGAAATTTTTCTCATTTTTGAGCGCGCCCGCGGATATCACCTCCTCCGCCTTTTTCTGCAGGTCATAATCGAGGGTCGTGATGACGTGCAATCCGCCCTGCGCTACGGCGTCCGCCCCGTATTTTTCTTCGAGATACTCCCGGATGAAAAAGACGAAATGGGGAGCTTTGATGCCCGCCTCGGCCGTGTCGCGGAATTGGACTTCCTCCTTCCGCGCGCTTTCGTATTCCTCATCGGTAATGAACGCGTTCTCGAGCATTTGTCGCAAGACAAGATTTTTGCGCGCGTCCAATTCGTCGCGATGATTACCGTAGGGTGAATAGCGCGTCGGTGCCTGCGGCAGGGCCGCGACATATGCCGCCTGGGCGAGGTCGATATCTTTCGCATCCACGCCGAAAAAATACTGGCTCGCCTCCTGCACGCCGTATATAGTGCCGCCGTAAGAGGTTTCGTTGAGATAGGTGTTCAATATCTGGTCTTTCGTGTAGACCTGCTCGAGCCGGAGCGCGAGGATGATCTCTTCGAGCTTACGCATGATCGTCTTTTGTTGTGTCAAGAGCGCGTTCTTTACCACCTGCTGGGTGATGGTCGAGCCGCCTTGGCTGAAACGGCCGGTCGAGATGTTCACCATGACCGCGCGCATGAAAGAGAGCGGCCGGAAGCCGTTGTGCTGGTAGAACGTGGCGTCCTCTATCGCTATCGTCGCGTTGCGGAGATAGGGGCTGATCTCATCGAGGGGCACGGCGGTGCGCCGCATGGTGCCGTGCACGTCGTAGAGGACGATGTTGCCCGTGCGGTCGTAGATCTTGGTGGATTCGGCGACCTTACGGTTCTCGAAATTATTGATGGAGGGAATAGGGGCAAGCGTCGCCCAGAGGATTGCCGCGCCGACGACGACGAGCCCGAGCGCGATTATGCCGAGCGCACCGAACTCCACCCACGCGGGCAATTTCCGCCACCATCTTCTTACTTTTCTGAGCATACTTCCGGACATTGTATCGGTTCCCGACGCCTAAAGAAAGCGCGCGCTTCACAAACACCCCAAATTTTACGCCATGGTGTAAAATTTGGGGTGGTATCAGCGAACGCGGGCAAGATGCGTCACCCCGACCGCGATAGCATCGTATTCGTCGTCATGCTCGATAGTTTTGTCTATGTTGATGAGCATGCGCAGTATTGAGGCCATCTGCTTTTTGTCGGCAGTGCCGGAACTCGCGACCGCGCTCTTCACTTCCCCCGGCCCGTACTCGAATACGGCCAGTCCCTGCTCTGATGCCGTTTGTATGAGGGCACCGCGGACCTCCGCCACATGCATCGCGGTTTTTTGATTTGCGCTGAAATATAGTTTCTCGAGCGCTACGCAATCGGGCGTGTGTTCTCTCATGAGCCGCGCACACTCACCGGCTACGTGCGCGAGCCGCGCGGGGAAATCAGCCCCAGCGGATGTCTCGATACACGCGGAATACAGAAGAATCTCCTTTCCGTCTTTTTTCTCCAGCACCGCGACACCGCATCTGCCGTAGCCGGGGTCGATGGCGAGCACCTTCATACGCTCACCATATCATTCTCCGTTCGTAACAACCTCCTCGACGTCATCGTGCGCATCTATCTTTTCGAGTATCTCCATGAGTTTCGCCTGGTCGGCCTCGGAGAGCGTGACGGTCGTCTTCGGGACATACCGGTCGCCCGTTTTCTCGAACGCCCATGAGGCGCTTCCCGGAGCGGCGAGTGCGAGGCCCATTTCCGAAAGCAGATGCTTTATCTCCTGCGCGGTCCTGTTGCGGCTGTCGGTGAGCGTGGAGATGATGATGGCCGCCCCGCCGGGGCCGTAGGTCTCGTAGGTGATGCTCTCGAGCGCCGCGGCGTCGGACGCGGTGCCCTTCGCGACCGCGCGCTCGATATTTTCCCGCGTCATATTTTCCTTCCGCGCCTGCTCGATGATGGCGCGGAGCTGTGCGGCGTTCACATCACCGCCCGCCTTCTTGGACTCGACGGTTATACGGCGCGAGAGCTTGCTCCATACGCGGCTACGCGCCGCATCGTTCGCCCCTTTTTGCCTTTTTATCTGCGCCCATTTGTTGTGTCCGGACATACGGCTATTCTATTGTGGTTAGCCGGCGAACGCAAAAAGGCGCTATGATAGGGGGGCATGGGTACGCTACGTCTTCCGCTCACCGGACTACTGTTCTGCGCCGCGGCCCTCCTCCCGTTTGCGGCAATCGGACAAGACGGGAGCGACAGCTCCTACGATGGAACGGACTTCTCGTGGGTGAGCGACGCGGAGCAGTTGCAGCCCGCCCCTGAACAGGGATGGGACTACTCCGGATTTGAGAACGTCGATTGGAATATCGCAGAGCCGGAGATACCCGCCTCTCCCGCTCCCGAGCAGGGGTGGGACTACGCAGGATTCGAGAACGTCGACTGGAGCATTGTAGAACCGGAAATACCCGCCCCTCCCGCCCCTGAACAGGGATGGGACTACTCCGGATTCGAGAACGTCGAGCCGTACATCTTCGTCCCGTCCCAGGAACTTTTCGAGCCGTATGGATCGCTCATCGACCCCCTCATCAGTACGCCGGGGGGCAACGATGCAGATTGGGCCGACTTGACGCTCTGGAACAGCACGGAGTCGCCGGGGGAGGAGCAGGCGCAGGGGTGGCTCGACTTCTATCGCACCGACGACGCTCTGCAGGCGCAACAACTCGAATTCGAAGCGGTACAGCAAGCCGATTACGAATTCAATCGCTCCGACGACACGTTGTGGGCACAGCAACTTGAGTTCGAAGCGGCACAACAGCGCGCGTGGGACGAGCAGCAGGCACGGGAACAGGCGTTCATTGATGAGACGCTCAATGCGGAGGCGACGGCGTGGCAGAGGAAGGGTATGGACGAGCTCACCGCGTACGACGTGGAACTCTCGCGGATACAGGAGCAGGAGGACCGGATCAATGCGGCCGCACCCGATCCGAAGCAGGAGGCGAGGGGACCGCTTTCGTGTATATGGGGATCGGGAGATTGTGACCCTTTTTCTTTGAAAGTAATGCGGCCAACTACGGAAGAGGCAAAGGCGGGCGGGAAATCGCAGGACCGAAGCTGGTTCGACTTCTATCGCAACGATGAAGCCTTGCAGGCACGACAGCGTGAGTTTGACGCGGCGGAATTGCAGTGGAAAGGCGACGATGGTTCGACAATCAACAATAATTTTGGTTGGCCCATTGATGTCGGGCGGGGGGCCGAGCAGTGCATTGACGCGGGTAATACCGGGGCGTGTTCGAAGGCGTATGTGGATTGGACGGTAGCGCAGACACGGTTCGGAAACACCATGTCCCCCGAAAATGTGGCTCCGCGGCAGCCGTCGGTCGCCCGTGTTCCCGCGAACGTGGCGGAGGAATCAACCTTCGATAGGCTTAAAAGAGACCCTGCCTTCGGATTTTTCCTGAACACCGTTCCGGACGCCTACGATGCAACGAAGGAACGCCTCACGGGCTGGTACGATTCCATGACGAATTCCGTCCCGCCGGCACCGTCGGGCGGCGGATTTGCGGAGCGGTTTCAGGGTGAGGACCCGGTCTGGAACAATGACCCCGCGGCACAGGAGGCACTTCTGAAGGGGTGGGCAAGCCGCACGGATATAGACTCCCGGCTTACGACGCGCGAAGCTCTGCCCCCTCTTGGCGTGCCGTCAGAGAGCGGTGCGGGCACCCCATTCCCGCAAGTAGAAGAGTCGCTCTCCGATGGGGCCTTGCCGTTCGGGATGTCCGCGGTAGACGGTCGTCTGGAGGTCAATCGTCACCCCGACGCGCAATCACCCCAAGAGTTCGACGAGTATAAAAAATATAACCTCATTACCGAGGCAAAACAGTATGCGGACACCAAGTTCCCTGTTATCGTTGATTTCGGGGACAAGGCCGTCGTGCTTCGCGGGGAGGATTACGGCCTCCAGGGCAACGGTGTCGGCGTCGTGCGGGGGAATAATCTGGGAAATTTCAACTTCGGCTGGGATACGACGGTCGCCCAAAAAGCCGAGGGCACGTTCGTCAACGGATTTCAAGGATACGGAGACGAGGGTATCTCCGCGAGGGGGTTTTTGGGGAACGTAAATCCGCAAACGAACCAAACGGTCGCCCAGGATGTTGCAAAAGAAATAGGGAAGTTCGAGTCTGAGAAGGGCTTTTTCGGCAGAGTCGCGGACAGCGTCAGTCTCGCCCCAAGCACGCTGTCAGTTGAGGTGCTTCACCAGTCCAGGGATAAGTTTTTTGTGCAGGATATCGTCGGGCCGTACGATAACCGACCGCCGGACAAAAAGGAGGTCAAGGAGATAATTCTTGAGCTGGTCGCAGTGGCCCCGAAAGAACCGGAACCCGTCGCTCCGCAAGTCGTATCCGAGACGCCCGCCGCTCCGCCGGCCACTGTGTCGGCTCCCGCCGAGACAGCGGACTCTCCGCAAACAGTCGCGCCGCTTCCCGAACCGGTAGAGGTCGGCAGGATGGACGTAAAAGAAATCGCGCCGCCCCTCCCCGCCGCCGCTCCGGGGAAAGATCCGTTTCCGTGCCTGCTCTGTTCTGAAGACGCAAAGACCCCCACACCGCTCCCGATGCCGGAATTGGCGCCGCCTGAAGAGGCACCGCAGGGAGACATAACGCCGACGGAGAACAAAATTCTTAGTGAGCTGAAGGTACCGATTACCGCTACACCGACAACGCCGGCAGAAGAAGACTTTCTGGATAAGTTGCAGACGTCCGGAGCATCGGCACCGAGCGCGGAGGACCGCCGGGAGATCTCGGACATCATAAAAGGCAGGCCGAAAGCGGATGTCGAGGTCAATTTTGCTCTCGGCTCGGCGGCAATAGACGATAGAGCAAGGACAGGGCTCGATCAGATCGGGGATGTGCTCTCGAGAGAAGAGTTCAGAGGCAGAACCATCCTCATCAACGGGTACACCGACGCCTTTGGCACCCCGGAATACAACCTGGGACTTTCCCAGCGCCGCGCGGAGGCGATCAGGCAGTATCTCGTAAGAGAATTCAACTTCGACCCTGACCGCCTTATCGCGGTCGGCTTCGGAAGAGAGCAGCTCAAAATTCCGACGAACCCGTACGCGCCGGCAAACCGGCGTGTGCAGATCGTGATCGCCCAATAAGAGCGCGGGCCCTATGATAGAGTCAAGAAAACCAAGAGAATCAGTTTCAATTCCCGAGGAGGATATCCGTAGAAAAGCGAAGGAAGATACGGCGGATGTGAGCAGGCGGGCACTGCTCAAGTTTGCGGCGGGTGCGGCCCTCAACACGCTTCTCCCGAAAGCGGTAACGGACGGGCAACCCCCCGCCGAGACCACTCCTTCTCCGGAGGAAACGATTGCCACGATCGAACGCCTCACCGGCATGCCGTTCGCGGAATTTTCCAAAAACTTCGATGCGCGCATCAGAGTCCCGTCCCCGCGCGGTGGCACGTACGTCATTCACATACGCCAGATGCATCAACACGCCAGAGACCCAAAGAATCAAGTATTGGGTCAGTCGGACGTGGTGGCAAGACAGCGGGAGACGGAGAAGCTTATCGCATCGGTCGTGAGCGCGAATAAACTCGACGGGATTTTTGCGGAAGGGTACGTCGATACGAGCACCCCGCAGCACTACAAGGATGGGGTCAGGCAGCTTCAGGGACAGGTCGCCGGGCTCGGACAGCGCGGCATCCGCACGGTGGGCGACGCGGAAAAAGCGTATGCGGAATTCAAGCAAGCGTACGACGTATCGGTCAGCAGGCGCATCCTCTATCACTACACGATGGGCGACATACGGACGCTTGCCCGTACGCTCCGGGATAGATTCGCGGCGCTCGCCCCGCAGAGTCCCGCGGAGCGCGCGCGGCTCGCGGAACTTGATTCGCGGCTCGGCGCGTATGGAGCGGAGCGCGTGGACCTTGAAATCCCGGATCCGTACACCGAAGGAGCGGAACTCAAGCTCTTCATGGACGGGAAATTGAAACATATATATCCCACGGAGGAGCATGCCGCGAATGAGCGCGCCATCGAGGCGACGCTGGCGTTTAAGGAAGCTCGCAAAGCGTATGCAGAGAGTCGCATCAGTCGCGAAGAGTATGAGAGGTCCTTGCGGGCATATCGGGAGACCTACGCGCCGCGTCACCGCATTCTGTTCGAAAAAGTGGGAGAGAGGGACCGCGAGCGCGCAGTGGCCGGAAAGCCGCCGGAAAACATCGCAGTCCTTTTCGGCGGGGGGCACGATTTTACGGACACGGTCCGTGAGCAAAACAAAACACCCGGTCGTCCCGGACGCGGACTCATCGAACTGTGGCCGAAAGAACTGCCCCGCGGACCCTCGCTACTGTGAGGAACCAGTCGCCGACGCATACTTGCGTCGGCGTGAACCTCTCGCATCGCGGCACGCACAAGCTTGTGCGTGCATGACCCGCCTCATATCGGCAGTAGCCGACATTCGGCCCCTACGGGCGCCTCCTCAGGCGGGGTCAGCCGACACTCGACTCGCTTCGCGAGCGCGCTCGCGCGCGGAACCATATCCACAGCATTATCCACTCGAAATCCCCGAAAACCTCCGCCCGCGTCCCTTTGAGGAGCGGAATATCCTTTATATAATCCTAAGCCTGATGCGCCTTACCGTGCGTCAGCGTCATCAAGGGACCAGCAGTAATGTTGACACCCGGACGGCAGTTCCTTGAATCTACCCCGGTACGCAAGTATCGGGATACCGCAGGAACCGTCGGCCAGAGCGGTAGTGAGGGAAAAAGAGACAGCGGCGCGAACCCTTGTCTTTGCTCCGTGAGAGGAGATCGTATCGAATCTCGCGCAGTGTCCCTCATCGGTTCCTAATGGCCGAAAGCGCAAGAACCTCCCTAACGGGAGGTTCTTGCGTACCGTGCGTAAGTAGCCCTATTGTACAGACCCGTTCGGCACGGCAACGCCTTATCCACAGAATTATCGCTGTAGTGACAATGTATTGACAGAGATGGGTCGTTTGCTATGCTTGCGATATGACCACCATACAGATTAGGATTGACGAGAAGACCAAGGCAGGGGCCAAAAAGGTCTTCAAGAAAATGGGACTCGATGTTTCGAGTGGCATCAAGCTCTACCTGACGCGTATTGCGCAAGATGAGAGTGTTCCGTTCATACTTCGCACCGAGAACGGCTACACGCCGGAAGAGGAGCGGCGGATGATACGGGAAGTCGCGTGGGCGGAGAAGCACGGCAAGCGGTACGATTCCGTCGGCGAGATCATGCGTGAATTTTTTCCGGATTATAAGCGGAAAAAGAAGTAGGCCATGTGCGTCATCGTTTTCTCGGCGCGTGCTGATAAGGCGTTACGCAAATATCGAAAGAGCGGTCGATTCCCCCATGAGAAGTTCCAAACGGCCCTTACCCACCTGCGCGCAGGCAAACCACTCCCGCAATCATTCCGCGACCACCAGCTTAAGGGGGATTTGTCCATATTTCGCGAACTCCACTTGGCCGATGATGTGCTTGTGCAATACAGACGCAATGATGAACTCCGCGTTGTTGTCGTAGACAAAATCGGCACACACGCTGAATTATTCGGCGAGTAAGTTATATTAGTGATTGCCGCGCGCAACCGCGCTTACCCACAATATTACCGAAGTGCCGCGATCACGTTGTCGGGCTCAATCTCCAGTCGATCGCATACTCGCTTGAGTAAGTCTCTGCGCGCTGAATCGTTTGGATCTCGCATGCGCTTGAATGCGTTCGCGACGTCTTGTCGTAGCCGACCGGCTGGTGCACTAATTGTTTCTGCATCAGCACCGGTAAGCGCATGCAAAATAACAATAATGACATCCCTTGCTCGCACAACATCTCGACTCACATCCGGATATATACTCGACAGCTCATCCCGTGTAATCTTGGGAACTTCAGCTAACACTATATCCACTACGAGTTCTTCCAAAGTCAGGCTCTCTCCACCTTGTTTTGTGGTTTCCGTCCCCTCGTGCTTTTCCTTCGAGAGATTTTTGCTCTGTGAATCGAATCCTTTAATCATATTCAAAGTGATGCGCTCTGAACTTTTGGCTCTGCACCTGGTATGAGTATAGCCTTTTTCCGTCACCGTGCGACCCTCTCAAAAAGGCGCGGGGATTTTTAGTTCCTCACAAATTGCCTGCACTTTTTTGCGGAAAAGACCTTCCTCGTCTGCGTATTCTCCGCGCGCTTCGGCCAGAAGTCGCGCGAACACCGGTTTGGAAGCATTGCCAACAAACTTCGCCGCCTCTTCCGTATCCCTCAACTCGTTCCATGCGATAAGGGCAATTGCTCGCTTGGCGTGTCTTTCTTGAGAGCTTCTCGCCATGCTTTTTGGATTCGGATCGCTCACGAAAATTGCTCGCGCTAACTTCTCAAGAGGTGTCTCGGCCTGTTGCTGCTCCACCGTCTGTTGCTGCGGCACAGCGCTCGGATGTTCCATTTCGGTCCGGATTTGCTCGATCAAACTCCCCAAAGTACTTCGCATTTTTACGCCTTCTTCGGCACGTTTACGCGCGGCTTTCATTTGTCCCGCGCCGCAATTCAGCAACCTCATTGTCTCAGCTTCGTCCGCAAGTTTCAGCGTGGTCAATAGATATGCGACGGCGGCGACCCTGTTTTCCGCCGGCATCATCGCACTTGTTATCCGTGCATCTATTGTATCGAGCAGATCCCGTTGCCTTTGCCGGCGGTCAAGCGGCTCAGTCCGTTTATCCGCAGACGGTACGGGTGCTTCGGCTTGTTTTCTCCGTTCGATAGTCATGGCGGGTTCTTAAATGAGTTGCTGTTGCGCGCGTGGCGCGTCGGCGCCGATATGCGCGTAGCCTTTTTTGGTCACGGTGCGGCCGCGGGGAGTGCGCTCGAGGAAACCGAGTTGCATGAGGTACGGCTCATTGACCTCTTCGATGGTCGCTTCTTCTTCCGAGAGCGATGCGGAGATGGTTTTGAGGCCGACCGGGCCGCCGTTGAACTTCTCGACGATGATGGTGAGGATATCGCGGTCGGTCTGATTGAGTCCGCCCTCGTCTATCTCAAGAAGCGCGAGCGCTTTTTTCACCGTCTGGATATTCAACGGCTGGTCGCTCACTTCAGCGAAGTCGCGTGCACGCTTCAGGAGGTAATTCGCGGTGCGCGGCGTCGAGCGGCTCCGCCGCGCGATTTCTCTCACGGATTCTTCATCCGCCGCGATGCCGAGTATCTTTGCGGAGCGCCGCAGTATCTCCGCGATCTCGTCGTCGGTGTAGTACGCGAGGCGGAAGGTGCCGCCGGAGAAGCGCGAGCGGAGCGGAGCGGAGAGCATTGAGATTCTTGTCGTCGCCGCAATGAGCGTGAACGGCGGAAGTTCCAGTTGCACGGTGCGCGCGCTCGGTCCTTTGCCTATCACGATGTCGAGCACGCCCGCTTCCATCGCGGGGTACATGACCTCCTCGATGGTGCGATTGAGGCGATGGATCTCGTCTATGAAAAGTACGTCACCGGGGCTGAGGTTGGTGAGGATGGCGGCGAGGTCGCCCACGCGCTCGATGGCGGGGCCGGAAGTGCTCCGCAAATTCGCGCCGACCTCTTTACTCATCAGGTGGGCGAGCGTCGTTTTACCCAATCCGGGCGGGCCGTAGAGCAACACATGCTCCGGTTGATGGTTCCGGCCCTTCGCGGCGGTGAGGAGAATGCGCAAATTCTCCTTTATCGTCGGTTGGCCGACGTACTCTTTCCAGCTCTCCGGCCGGAGTGCCTGATCGAGCGAACGGGGGCTCTTTTCAAGGGTTTTTTTGTCTTTGTCGGTCATAGGTCGGCTACTTTCCGGGGTCCTTTTGGACTGCGGCTAGGTGCCCTGTCCCGTTAGATGCCTTATCCTAAGGCCATCTAATGGGATTGACAATGCGTCCTAACGTGCTATACTGCTCACTGAATTCGTTTTTCTCTTCGGGCGCACAGTTATCTTGGCAATAGTAACTTTACCGAGGACGACAGCAGTTTTGGCTGCTTCTATCCTTAGGTCCGTGTTGCAGCTTTCCTCATCGAAAGTATTGCCAAGAGAACTGCGCACCTGACTTTCTGCCTCCTTTCAAGATAGCACCGTCGTGCACTCGCGCAAGACGGTTTTTGTGTTGTAGAGTGGAAGGAATGGTCAACGAAAGACGGAAGTTTTTTCTGGAGGCGCGGGCACGCCAAACCCCGAAGCATTCGGGGGAATTTAATGTGCTTGCCGACCATGCCGCCAATATCATGAATCGCGGGGCCGGTCAGGCGACGGTCGAGTCGCTTAGCCCTCTCTGCCGGAAGTTAGCGCAAAAAGAAAAGCAGGAATACAAACAGTTGCTCGAAGAGCGCAAAAAGACCCTCGACCAGCTCGTTGCCGACGGGCATATCTCAAAAACCAGCAGAAACTACATCAATGCGTCAATCGACATAGAAAAACTTCTCCGATATCTTGACGAGCCGGAAGTTAGTTCGTAAGCTCCCGCATCTCTGTCATCTCGTCGTACGGTCAGGAAATCGTCTCTAGCATGACCTCGTCGTGCAGGTCCACGACTCTGCCGAGCTCGTCGAGCGTCGTGACGCCCTGCAAGACTTTGACCGCGCCGTCCTGCGCCATGCGCCGGATTTTTTGGTGCTTGGCCGCGTGCCAGAT
>Ga0209211_10002138_pt1 | contig 34928 bp, 42 predicted proteins | sample RifGroA2_FD_183992 | JGI IMG/M metagenome (GOLD analysis project Ga0209211, IMG submission 183992) | Groundwater microbial communities from Rifle, Colorado, USA - Groundwater A2 (SPAdes) (version 2) | ecosystem: Environmental > Aquatic > Deep subsurface > Groundwater | place: Rifle, Colorado... | reverse complement strand
CCAAGCTGATTGAATATTTAAACCGCTACAACTTTGAAGTTCGCCTGAAACAAATTGATTACATGACACCGGCCGATTATTTAAAAAAGAAGTTTAATAAGTCTATACAACCTATCGTCTGCTAACACATAGCCAATCAAAACACCGATACCTAGAATCAAGATTATTGGGGGTAGATTTTTCTTTTTCATAATTATTTTTTCCTCGCAAAATTATCTACTATTACTTGCCGGCTCATCTTTAAATTTTTGAAACGTTACATAATTGCCTTTTACAAAATTTTTTCTGGCTCGATCAAGAGATTTTATGTCTGAAAGCGTCGGCTTAAAAGTTTTTACCGATTTTGTCATTTTTTTTAATGATAACATAATGTTAAAAATAATCTATGGACGGTATAGGATTTGAACCTATGACCCTCTCAGTGTAAATGAGATGCTCTACCAACTGAGCTAACCGTCCGTTATTTCATTTTGCCCTCGCGAGGAATCGGACCTCGATCGGGAGATTAGAAGTCTCCAGTTCTATCCATTGAACTACGAGGGCGTAAACACAAATTTATAACGACGGATCTGAAACGACCATCTCAAACGGTTTCTTAAACTGCTCTTCTTTGGTTTTTATCACTTCAATCGCTTTGCTTAAAGACACCCGATTGACGGCGGTAATCGCCGTTTGCTCTTCCAATACTATATTTTCGCTTATAACATGCAAGCTTTTCCATAAAACATACCCGTCCGCCGACAAAATAATTATCAAGGAAATAGCGGAAAAAATAACCGCCACTTTCCAGTCGCGATAAGGATTTATCGCTCCCAAATTATCAACATTGCTCGGATTAAGATATCTTAATGTTTTTTTTAAATCAATTTTCATAACTTTCTAATTGTATGCTAAACAGCGCCTGCCATTTTGGAATTAAGCCGATTTTTTTATCGTTTCCCGGGACGCTTTCTTTAGCGCCTTCCTCGTTTTGAAAAGAAATTTTATTAATCGTTATCATATATGGAAGATTTTCCAAAAAATACAAGTACTTGAAAAGCTGTTCAAACGTCCCTTGAGCGCTGAAAGAAATAGCGGGTTTGGAAGTTTTATTTTTTTCCGCTGAAATGGCGCTTATTTTCAAAGACACGCCCGAGCTTTCTCCTATTGATTCCAGGCCTTTTATAAGCCTGATAAGGTCGTTTTCTTTCAAAAAAACAGATTCAACTATCTCTCTTTCCTTTTTTACGCTGTCAACAAGGCGAGCCAGAGACTTTTCGTTAATATTATTTTTCTCGCCGCGCAGAATTGTTTTTCTTAATTCAAGAATCGCTTTCCTTTCGGAAGATATTTTTGAAAGCGCGTAAAACCAGCCGGCGAAAGCCAGAAGAATCAGCGCGAATAAAATAAAAATTGTTATAAAAAATTTACTTTTCATTTTTAATATTCAAAATCAAGGAAAAATCAAAATCTTTTTCATTTATCAGATTGGAAACGGGAGAAACCACTTTGCCATTTCCCAATTCTTTCTTCAGCCGGTTTTCAAAAACAAGAAATTCGTCTCTTGTTTCGGATTTCCCCGATAAGTATACCTTATCTTCGCCGTCCGGTTCTTTGCCTTTTTCGTAAGAAAAATAAGTTATCTTGACGCCAGGATTTTTCTTGTCAAAAATATTTTTAAAGACAGGGTTAAGCCCTTTGGCTTTGGACATTTTTTCCACGAAATCCAGCCGGCTGTTCAATTTTTTTATTTCAAGGGCGGCGGCGCTGTTGGCCAGTTCGGCGTCTTTTTTCAAATAAACTGACAACTCCCGGCTTAAATCTTTTTTGTAAGACAAAATGAGCGAATACATTGGTATTAAAATAATAATTCCAACGGCAACAACGGAAAAAATTAAAACGCCGAAAACCGTCAAAAGTTTTCTTAAGTAATATTTTTTAAACAGTATTTTATTTTCTTCGGGCAAAAAATTCATTTTTAATTAAATCGATTTTAACTAATCCATTGTCTTATGGCCAAACCGATTACTGTTGAATAAGCCAACGAATCCATCCTTTCTATTTCAGGAACATAATCTTCAAAGGAAGCGACATTGACCCAAGGGTTGCCGAGCTCAACTTTAATTTTCAGCTCGTAGGAAAGAAACTCCGGCAAACCGGCCAGCGTTGACTCCCCGCCGCACAAAAAAATTTTGGATATTTCCTCCTTTTTTTTGTCGTCTTCGCTGTGAGACGCCCAATAAGCCGCTTGCTTGGCCGCCTCGTCTTTAATGACGGAAACCATCGGGCTTAACGCCTCAAAAAGTTTTTCGTTCCCTTTTCTTTTTATCAGCCCTATTTCTCTCTTGGCTGTTTCCACTTCCGCTCTGTCGATTTTTAAATGCAAAATTAAAGCCTTCTCTATTTCTTCGCCGGCGAGAGCAATGGTGGTGGCAAACTGGACTTTGCCGCCGCTAACAATGGCATATGTCGTCCTGGTTCTTCCGAAGTCTATGACCATCACGCTGCCCATTTCTTCTTTGGGAACAACGGCTCTGGCAAAAGCTTGAACTTCCATTTCAAAAGCGGCCGGGATAAATCCGGCCCCCGCAAAAACATCCCGATAAGACTCCGCGAAACTTCCGGGAAAAGCCGCCAAATTCAGATGCAAGTGAGTTTGTTTCTTGTCTTCAAGAAAATCGTTTAGGATATCATAGTCAAAAATCGCTTCCGCTCCGGGTAAAGGAACATATTCCTCAAGCTGCAAAGACAAGGCTTCTCTTATTTTATCTTCATCCATCAGGGGAAATTTTATCCGGCTTAAAAAAACTTTTTCCTCGGGCAGGGAGGCTATGACAAGTTCCGTTTTTAAGTCTTTTCTTATTGATTTCAAAAAACTTATGAGCTTGTCTTTTTGCTTTATTTCCCCGCCTTCTATCATCTCGCTTTCCAAGGCGTAGAGACCGAACCGGTTAATGGAAATCATCCCGTTTTTTCTCTTTAACTCCATATATTTGAGAGATTTGTCGGAAAGGTCAAGGCAAAGAACCGGCATTCTCAAATAGTCTGGAGGCGGCAAGATATCAATAAAAAAATTTTTTTCGTTTTTCACTTATTATCATATTTTATCACGCCACTATTTTTTATCCAGATAACTTCTCAATATCAGCGCCGCCGCCGAAGCGTCAACTTTCATTCTCGCTTTCTTTTCTTTTTCCGGCGACTTTCTTTTTCTTAGAACCGGCGGACGCTTTCTCAACCCCTTCAGCGGCCTTCTCGCCTCAGCCGAGGTAAGCGTTTCGTTTTCATAAACCACCGTCAAACTTGTTTCTTTTTCCAATACTGTTTTAAATGGCTCTATTTCCGCCATAATCGGATTGCCCGCTCCTTTGTAATTAAGCGACTTTCCCAAAATAATTTTCCCGACGGAATTTTCCGCGCAGATTTTCTTTATTTCCGCCGACACTTTTTTTGTTCCCTGATTGGCGATAACGCCATAAGCAAAAGCCATCTTTCCATTTTCATCGGAAAGCGCAACACCCACTCTTTTTGTCCCATAATCAATACCCAGATAACGCATTTTTGCATTTTAGCATAAAAAAATAGACCGTCCCTTCAAATCCTAGTTATCAAAAAAATGCGATAGCGTCAAAAGTGATAATATGGCTTTAAATAAGGATTAAAAATACAGGCCATGTATATTTAGGTAAGATTAAATCGCTCTTTATAATATTCTTGATTGTTTATGAAACTTGCTTCCGCGTAAACGATACACTTGCCGACTCCAAAAAATTCCCCGATAAATTCTATTTCCTTTTTGCAATCGTAAGGCAAAACAAAAAGACTTTTTTGCAAAGTCATAAAACCCAATTCCCTCATTTTTTTCCTCAAAGCCTCTCTCGCCGCTTTTTTCTTTTCCGGAATGTCAAAACCGACAATCCGCCATTTGCCGTCCCACTTTTTGGGCGCAGGGATGGTCATTGTTTCAAAATTGTAACTTAAAAATCTCTTCTTGCCTTTCTCTGTAATGCTTATGATTGTTTGGCCGTCTCGCTCGGTAATTTCAATCAATCTTTGGCTTTGCATCCTCTTCAAAGAACTATAAACGCTTTTTGTTTTGTATCTTTTGTCTTTCAAGCCAAACATTTTCAGCATTTGGACTGAATTTGGCGCAATGGCTGCGATTGTTAAAACACCCGCGACTCCCAAAACTCCCAAGACACATTTGGCTATGGATTTTATTTTTTCTCGTTCCATCTGTTTTGCAATTATAACTTATTATCACTTTTGACGCTATCGCCTACAAAGTGATAACATTGATTTTTGGCTTTGTTAGATTTGTTAGATTTGTTAGATTTTAGCCAACTGCAAACACCCTTATATCTTCGTTATTATTTCCGCCCCGGTTTTGGTTACGATTATCGTGTGCTCAAAATGGGCGGAGAGAGAGCCGTCTTTTGTTTTCCAAGTCCACCAATCTTTGTCCAAATATATGTCGTGGCGGCCGGCCGTTATCATCGGCTCTATGGCTATCACTTCTCCTTCTTTCAAAATTTCTCCTTTTCCTTTCACGCCAAAATTAGGAATTTCCGGAGGTTCGTGGACTTTTCGGCCAAGTCCGTGTCCGACCAACTTGCGGACCACATTAAATCCATTTTTCTCGGCGAAAGACTGAACGGCATATCCGACATCTCCGGTAAACGCCCCCGCTTTTACGGCCATTACCCCGAGATTGAGAGATTTTTTGGTTGTTTCTATAAGTTTTTTCGCCTGCTCGCTGGTATTTCCAACGGAAACGGTTACGGCCGAATCCGTATAAAATCCTTTATATTCCATGCCCAAATCCAAACTGACGATATCGCCGTCTTTGAGAACTCTTTCTCCTGGCACTCCATGCACCACTTCCTCGTTTACGGAAACGCACAACGAAGCCGGATAAGGAAATTTGTCGTCTAATGTTTTATAATTTTTAAACGACGGCCGACCCCCGGCTTCTCTTATCATTTTCTCGGCCAATTTATCCAATTCTATCGTTTTAACTCCGGGCAAAATGCGACTTGTTACCTCGCGCAAAACAGAGGCAATAATTTTGCCTCCTTCTCTCAACTTGTTTATGTCTTCAATGTTTTTAAGAATCGTCATTTGAAAACTTTTTCCAATATTTTTTGATGCACTGCTTCCACGCTCTGCTCGCCGTTTATTCGCATCAATTTATATTTGCTTCTGCCGTCATAATAATCTATAACCGGCGCAACATCTTTTTCAAAATAAGCCTGCCTTTCTTTGATTGATTTCAGGCTGTCGTCGCTTCTTCCTCTGCCCAATAATCTTTGAGTTGACCACTCTTCGCTTGTTTCCAAAAAAATCGGAACGACATTGCTTCTTCCGTAAAATTCCATAGCGTCGTCCATCATCATGGCTTCCAAAAGCGTCCTGGGCGACCCGTCCATTATCACATTATTATTTTCTTTAACCCCCTCAATAAGAGATCCAGACCAAAGCCATACGGCCAAAAAACTTGGCAGGAGACCGCCGGCTTTCATTTTGCTTTTCGCCAAACTAGCGGCAAGATTCTCTTCTTTTTCTGTAAAACTTCTTAATTTTTCTCCTGTATAAACATAAAGAGTTTCTCCAAGATTGTTGTCTTGTAAATATTTAATAAGCATTTTAGCTTGAGTGCCTTTTCCACACCCCGATCTGCCCATCAAAAGAAAAACAAACGGTTCTTTTATTTTGATTTCCATAGTCCGTGAAGATTGCAATGCTCTCTGGCCAATACTTCCATCGTGGGAATCTCAAATTCCGCTTCCGGCGTATCGCCCGGGTTTAGAAACTTGATATAGGTTCGGCTGTCCCAGACGGCTTCAATCCATTCTATATAATGCTTTTCTTCCATCGGGTGCGGAACGGAACCGACTTTTATTTTTATTCCGTTGTCCGTTTTTTCTATCACCGGTATATGTTTTTCATAGCCCGTATCTTCCGTCTTGTTGTCCAATAATTCCATCTTTTCTCCGCAACAAATTAAATTATCTCCGCCATGAACAATGACTTCTAGTATACCTCCGCAAATTTTGCACTTATAAACTTGATATCTTTGAGTCATATTTTTATTTTAATTATTTTTTATAATCAAAACATTATATCCTCCTCCGCCCGCTTGTAATCATGAATCTCCTCCGGCTTAAACCAAAGCTCTAATTCGTTTTCCGCTTCTTCTGTGTTTTCAGAAGCGTGGATAATGTTGTGAACGGCTCTTTTGTTAAGATTAGCCGATATCGCCGAATCAACGGAATAATCCCCTCTTACTGTTCCCATTTCCGCCAAGTTGGGCAAGGTGTTGCCGCAAATTTTTCTAATCATATCTATGGCGTGCACCCCACTGGCTATTCCTTTGACCATAGGCCCGGAAGTCATATATTCCACCACCCACTTTCTTATCATCCGGCCGATTTTAAGCGGATTATCGGTTCCAAGTTTTTCTTTGGGATCAATGCCATACTTCTGATAATTGGCCATTGATTTTTCCCCCAGCCGCCTTATCCAAACATCGTCTTTGGGATAATGTTTGTCTATTTCTTCTTTGCTGGCTAAAAGCATATCTAGAGCGATAATTTTCAATCCCCTTTTTTCAAAACGAGACAATATTTCCCCAACTAAACCTCTTTTTACCCCGTCCGGTTTGATGATAAAAACTGTTTTTTCTTTCTTGGGATTAGTCATAAAAAATCAACTACTTTTTTCTAATAAGTTCTATTAGATCCTGGTCTGAAATTATATTGTAAATCTTGTCGTTGTTTTTTAAATCAATTGCCCTCAAAATTTCTACCGGACTACTGGGATCATTTGTTGGATAAACATAATCTACAAAAACAATAAATCTATTGCTCGGAGAAAATTGCAGGGCATTAAAACCCCAGTGAAGACCCCCCTTGATAAATGTTTTGTCTTCAAATTTCTCTGAAATTTGCCCAGTTTCCAGATTGAGCGTATAAATTGTTCTTTCTGTTCCTATAGCCAATAATTTTTCGTCCGCAGACCAATCAACACTTGAAATCCTTTCATACTTATTTTTTTCTAAAGAAGAAATGTCAAAGCTATGAAAAGGCAGGGATAAATTATTACTATGCTCTCTGTTGGTATAATACAACAAAAGCTTCCAATTATTCCCTCCTTCAGGTTTCCAGTTTTTTCCCTTACCCTCGTCTATCATTATAAATTTTTGCAACGATGGACTAAATGCCCCCGGTGGCACTTCCGCTCGATTTTCTCCGTAATATTCCAAACCATAGCCGCTAGTTTTTTGAAATATTTTCTTGTTTGCGTCAAAAATAACAACCGGAGACGAATTGCCTATGCCTTCTCCACCAGCATGTCCATAAAAAAACCCTTTTGACGAATCCCAATGAATAAATCCGATGTTTTTTTCACTCTTTTCCGCCGAAAGCAACAAGTCAGACGGTTGACATTTCTTGATACTTATAATACAAAGATATTCTTTTTCCTCCAAAAGAGTCTTTGAGCCGTCAAATTCACTTTCAGGTGCTGTGTTGTCTTCTATGCGAAATATGACCAATGCTTGACTTTTGTCTTTTGAATAAAGAATTCTGTGGACAAAAGTTTTTATCTTGTTTGTTGTCTCCTCAATCGGAAACCCGTAAAATTTCGTGATTTCCTCAAAGTTATTCTTATATGGCCGTAGAACTCTTGTCACTAAATCAATTTGATAAGAATCACCGTTTAATCCTTTCTTAAACAGAACAATGTCATCGCTGTATTTTGGAATTATTTCCTTTTTTTCGTTCCTCCAAAATAAAAAAACAAAAAAACCTGCAACTAAAACAACGAACAAGTATTTATAAAAACTTCTTCTCATGAAACAATAATATCACAAAATAAATTATTTCACTACTATTTTTTCGCCATCGCTTTTAAGTATTATCGTCCCTTTTTCGTCCGTCCTCAATGTCGGAATTTCAAAGCTGGCCAATCTGTCCGTCACTTCTTGGTGCGGGTGGCCGTATTTGTTGTTTTTACCGGCGGATATAACGGCCAGTTCGGGATTAACCAGTCCCAAAAATCTTTCCGAAGTGGAAGTTCGCGACCCATGATGTCCGACTTTCAACACATCGCTTTTTACATTATCGCCGAAAGAAAGCAAGAAATTTTCCAAATTGTCTTCCATATCCCCCGTCAGCAAAAAAGAATTATTTTTGTAAACCAAGCGGGAAACAAGCATACCGTCGTGCTCGGACAAGTTTTTATCGTTTATAACCGGTAGTAAAATATCCAAGCGCAAATCTTTGCCCAAATTTATCTTTATTCCCCTTTTGGCGTAAAGGCTTCTTATGTTTTTTATCTTGGCCAAATTTTCAAATTCCCCAAATCCGGCGCCTTTGACTTTCGTCCCCGGATCCATTTTCAAGCTTATTTTGTATTTTTTCATTACTTCGTTAAGCCCGGCGTAATGGTCCAGATGGGGATGAGTCAAAATTACCGCATCAATAGTTCGGTCGTAAAAAGGCATTTGTTTGGACAGCTCTCTTAAGACCGATTTGTTCGGCCCGCCGTCTATCAAAACCTGATTGCCGTTGGGCGCTTCCACAAAAATCGCATCGCCTTGCCCGACATTCAAAAAGGCGACTTTCAAACCGGTTCTTGTTTCCGTCAATACGGCATACCAGACGAAAATCGCCCCTAAAAACAAGACTCCTAAAAAATAATATCTGAAGTTTTTTATGATTGAAGACATAGCTTTTTTGCCCTATAATTTCACTTTATGGATATTATATCAATTTTGTTGATTGTCGGCGGGCTTTTTGTGTTTGAAACGATAACCAGTGTGGATAACGCCATCATCAACGCCGAGGTTCTGCGCACTATGCAGCCTAAGGCGCGGCGCTGGTTTTTGCTGTGGGGGTTCATCATCGCCGTTTTCGCCGTCAGGGGTCTTCTGCCATGGCTTATAGTTTGGGCCACTTCTCCGGAATTGGGGCTTATCGGGGCATTCGTTTCCACATTCAGCAACGACCCACAAGTGGCTACGGCCATTGAAAAATCATCTCCCATAATTCTTATCGGCGGAGGAACTTTTATGATTTTTCTTTTCTTCCATTGGCTTTTTATGGAACCGAAAAATTACGGATTGCGGGGAGAAAAATTTTTTCATACAAAAGGAGTCTGGTTTTTCGCCGTCGCTTCCGCTTTGCTTGCCGCCATCGTTTGGTTTGCGCTTAAAATCAACCCAATGATGGCTTTCGGCGCCGTCATCGGCTCCACCGCTTTTTTCATCACTCACGGCTTCAAACAAAACGCCGAACAGAAAGAAAAAGAATTGCTAAAAGAAGGCTTTTCCGACACCGCTAAAATATTTTATCTGGAAGTGATAGACGCCACTTTTTCCATAGACGGCGTCTTGGGGGCGTTCGCTTTCACAATGTCCGTGCCTCTTATCTTGCTCGGCAACGGCTTGGGCGCGTATGTCGTCCGCAAGCTTACCATCAGCAACATAGATAAAATAAAAAAATACATATTCCTCAAAAACGGCGCGATGTATTCGCTTTTGTTTTTGGGAATAATAATGCTGATGGACAGCTTCGGCTTCCATATTCCCAACTGGTTTTCGCCGGTTGTCACTTCCTCAATCGTCGGCTACTTCTTTTGGAAGTCAAAAAATCATAATAAAAATAAGACCTGATTAAACAGTTCTTTTCTCCTCCATTTTTTCTTTTTGGTGAAGATGAGAAACGATAAAGAAAATAACGGTGTAACTTAAAATCAGAAAAATTTCCGAGAACCCTGCGATATTTACCGCCGAAAATGGCAGTTTGGCGAAAATATCCACGATAAATAGTTCATATTGAAGCAAAATAAAACTGGCCCAGGCGAAAGGCAAGCTTAAAAAATAACTTATCATCCCAAAAATTCCCACAGCAAAACCGAGAAACATCGTCAAGGGGATAAAAGGCAAAATTAAAAAATTGACCGGCAAACCGACCAAAGAAACCAGTCCTGTTTTGTAAACCAGCAAAGGCAATACGGCAATCTGGGCCGAAATAGTGGCGGAAAAAATTTCCCGCAAGTTAAATCTATCAGTAACAAAGACCAATTTGTTTTTTACAATCGGCGATATATATATCAAGCCCAAAGTCGCTAAGAACGAAAGCTGAAAAGAAGTGTCAAACCGTAAAATTTTCGGATTTTGCAAAACCATAAAGAAACCGGCCAGAAACAGCGCCCAAGAAACAGTGTAAATCCTGCCCGTCGCTTTGGCGGTCAAAGCCAGCAGAGCCATAATGGAAGCGCGCAGAACGGTAGCCGAAGCTCCGGTCATTATGGCAAATAAAACAACGCCGATTACTCCCCCGCCGATGGCCAAGTATTGGGGCAAAAAACTGAAAAACAGCATTATCGTTTCCGCCACAATGGTGATGTTGTATCCGGACAAGGCTACTATGTGAGCCACGCCGGTCGTCCTGAATTTTTCCTGTAAATCTTTCGGCAAACTTTCTCTCGCCCCGATAGTTATCCCGCCCAAAAAAGCGGAGTGAGGTTCCGGCACAACTTTTGAAATAGCCAAAAGAAATTTCGCTTTCAAGTCAAAAAGTTTTTCTTTCAGCCAAAAACCATTGCCGGAAGAAATAAATTCAGTTTGCGGATAAAACATCTCGTAATAAATTCCGTCTTTGGCCAGATACGCCGGCCAAGAAAAATCGGCGCTAAAACTTTCCGGGTTTTTTAAGATTCCGTTTATTTTTAATTTATCGCCGTATTTATATTGAGGATAATTTTGCAGATAAACGAGAATTTTCCCTTCGCTTTCTTCGTCTTTCAAGACCAGTCTGTTGTAATTTTCTTTCTGCTCCGGCTCTTCGGACACGATTCCGACAAGCGACATCCTCTGCTCTGTCTTATTTCTCAAATCGGATTGCCGGCCGTTTAAATCCGACTGGCCGTATTTTAATTGGCCAAATCCGACAGCGACAAAAAACAAAGCGGCTATTATCGACGTTCGATGTCGATAGTTAATTATTCCAAAAACTAATCCTAAAAAAATAAAAAGTAAAGCAAACGCCCAACCAAAATCAATGAAAGAAGAAACAAAAACTCCAGAAACAAAACCAGAAAGGATGGTGACTAAGAATTTCTGCCGCATTTAAAAAAGTTTTGAGTTTTTAGACCTATCCGCCGGCAAGGCAGGTTTTAGACTTGAGCTTACGTTTCCGTCCATCGCCTCATTGGCCAATTTATCCGCCTCCTTGTTTCGCTCTCTCGGAATTTCGGAAAACTTTATCGGTCCGAAGTTCATTTTCAAATTCCAAATTTTAATAAATAGCGGAAACAATCTTTCTTCTTCAATTTTATATTCGCCGTTTAATTGGCGGGCGATCAGCTGGCTGTCCAGTCGAAATTCAATTTCCGTGTTTTTTATTTTTTCTTTGCCCAACAAGGCTTTTATTTTTTGCAGTCCGAATATAACCGCCTCGTATTCCGCTTCATTGTTGGTTTTCACGCCCAAAAAACTGGAATATTCTTTCATCATTTTCCCCTTTCCGCCTTTTATAACAACCCCTATTCCAGCCGGACCAGGATTACCTCTTGAACCGCCGTCGGTGTAAATGATAATTTTTTCCATAAAGATATATTATCTTTTTATCTTAATATCCACAATCCTTAATCTTATCTCCGGCTTAGCGCGAAAATTGCTTTTCTCAATGGAAGCGGCCAAATCTATTTTTTGCCCCGGCTTTAAAACGGTTATTTCCGGCTGATTGCTCATAAAAAATCCAATAGCCGAAACTATTTTCCTGTCATTTTTTTTGAAATCAAGCTGTAGATGAACTCCGCCATTGCCGAACTTTTTTACCCCATTAATAATTAAATTTTTGAAAGAAAAAACCGGTTTGGGATTATCAACTCCGAACGGCTGGAAAACTTCTATGCCGGAGAAAAAGGCGGCGCCGACATTATCAATGTCAGCTTCTTTTTCAATATCAATAACGCTGTCAATCTCTTTTTTGGGAAAAACGGCGTAAAGCTTTGTTACCTCTTCTTTCAATTTATTTGTTTTATCTTCCGCCAGAGAATATCCGGCCGATAAAGCGTGCCCGCCAACATCGTCCAGCAATCCGGCGGGAAGACTTTTCATAAAATCAACCAGATTGATCGCCCCGTTGCTCCGGCAAGAACCTTTTATATTATCCCCTCCTTTGCCCCAAAGAAAAACCGGGCAGTTATATTTTTCCAGCGCTCGATTGGCAGTCAATCCCAAAACGCCCGGGCTCCAGCTCGCGTCTCCGGTTATTATCACCTTCGGCCGCGTATTGCCTATTTCAGAGTCGATCATTTTAATAATTTTATCAACCGCTTCTTTTCTGTCGCCGTTCATCGTTTCCAATCTTTCGCCTATCCAATTCGCCTCTTGTTCGGATTGAGTGGTAAGCAGATTGAAACTGACCGTGGCATGATCCATTCGCCCAGCGACATTAATCCTTGGCGCTATCGTAAAACTCACATCGTCCTCCGTTATGTTGGCGGGAGACAATCTTAATCGCCGGAAAAAAGAAAGAAGCCCCGGTCTTTGGGTCTTCTTCAAAACTTTCAATCCGTAATAAACAAGGGTTCTATTTTCTCCAAGCAAGGGCACCATATCGGCCACTGTCGCTATAGCCACCGCGTCCAAAAGCCACTTTTCCCAGCCGGGAATAATGTTAAACCGGCCGATTTTGATAATGGCGCAAATTGTCTTAAAAGCAATGCCCGCTCCGCTTAAAAATTTCGTCGGATAAGTTTCTCCATCCTGCTTCAAGTCCACTATGGCGTAGGCTTGGGGCGGATTTTCCGGCACGATGTGGTGGTCTATTATTATCACTTCCAAACCGAGACTGTTGGCATGCTCCACTTCTTTGACATTAGTGGCTCCGCAATCCAAAGTGATGATCAACTTTGCTTTTTGTTTGGAAAACTCCTCAATCGCTTTCAAAGACAGCCCGTATCCTTCCAAATACCGGTCGGGAATGTGGATATGGAAATTTTCAAATCCTATTTTCTTGAAAAAATCGTGAAATACGACGCTGGAACAAATGCCGTCGGCGTCATAATCTCCGAAAACAATTATCCGTTCGTTGTTTTTTATCGCCTCAACTATTCTTGAAGCGGCTTTTTCCATATTCAATATCAGCAAAGGGTCGTCCATACTGTCGCCGTATTTCGGATTAAGAAATTTTTCCGCGTCGGCGCGCGTTTTCACGCCTCGGTGATAAAGAATGCTCTTGGCCATTTCCGGCAGATCGCCCAGCTCCATTGCCACATCATCCGGAACTTTTTCCCTTAGAACCCATTGTTTCATAAAGCGGATTATAGCATAATATATTTATGAATGAATGTTTGTTTTGTAAAATTATAAAAAGAGAAATTCCGGCCGACATAATTTACGAGAACAATGAAGTTCTAGCCTTTTTAGATATTCAGCCTGTCAATTTCGGTCATACGCTTGTCATACCGAAAAAACATTATGAAAAAATTTACAATTTGCCCGATGAAATTTTGAAAAACATCGCTCCTTTTATCAAAAAAATAGCCGTCGCCGTAAAACACGGGGTTAATGCCGACGGGATAAATATAATTATGAACAACGACGGCGCAGCCGGACAAATCGTGCCTCACGCCCATTTTCACATCATCCCCCGCTTTGCCAACGACGGCCTCCGCCACTGGCCGGGTAAACCCTACGCAAACAAAGAAGAAAGCTCAAAAATGGCGGAAAAAATAAAAAATGAATTAGTTTAACGGTTTTTCCTTAACGCCTCTATTCCCGGCAAAGTGCCGGAAGCCAGGAATTCCAGCATCGCTCCGCCGGCGGTGGAAACAAAAGAAAATTTGTCCAAAATACCCATTTCGTTTATCACCGCCACCGTGTCCCCTCCTCCGGCTATTGTCTTCGCTCCCGATTCAGCGATAGCTTTGGCAATTATCTTCGTTCCTTTGTCAAAATCGCCTTCTTCAATGTTGCCCATCGGCCCGCTCCACAAAATAAATTTTGCTTCTTTAACGAGAGATAAAATTTCTTCCACCGCCTTTTCTCCGATATCGTAAATTTTTCCGTCTTTTTTTCTGACATCCGCCGGAAAATAAATTTTTTCGTTGTTTAGGTATTTTTCCACGGGAATATTTTCGCTTAAAACCGAGCTTCCAATGTCCACTCCCTTGGCTTGAAGAAAGTTATTGGCTAGCGCTCCGCCGATAAAAATTTTGTCGGCAATATCCAAAAACCTATCCACCACCCCCAGTTTGGTTTCCGCTTTCACTCCGCCCAGCAGAAGCAAAAAAGGATGCTCCGGCGAAAAAGCCGACTGCAAGCCCTTGACTTCTTCTTCAAAAAGAAACCCGATATAAGACGGCAAAAATTCGGCAATGCCGACAATGGAAGCGTGCTTTCGGTGAGACGCGCTGAAGGCTTCATTGACGTAAATATCGCCCAATTCCGCCAATCGGCGCGCGAAATTTTTATCGTTTTGTTCTTCGCCGTCTTGCAATCTTATATTTTCCAGCATCATCGCATCGCCCTCTTTCATATTCTTAAGTCTTTCGGCTATTAAATTCAAATCGGTGGCTTTTATAAATCCCAATGGGAAAGATTTTTCTATGCTGTTCAAGTATTTCGCCACTGAGGCCAGAGATCCATTTTTTCCAGCGCTCAAGTGGCTGATTATTATGACTTTGGCGCCTTTTTGGCTTAAATACTCAATGGTGGGAATAGTCCTGTTAATTCTGTATAAATCCTCAACTTTCCCATCGCTAAACAATACGTTGAAATCAATGCGAAGAAGCACTCGTTTCCCTTTTACGTCTATGTCTCTTATGCTCGGCAGATTAATCGGCATTTATATTTTCAGCTATTATTAATATTTTTTTGAATTCCTCTTTGTCTAAACTTTTATTGCCCGCCAGTAAACCCTCCATCTGGCCGTCTTTTAGAAATTGCTTGGCATTACTTGGGCCAACTGAGCCACCGTAAAGAATAGGAGTTTTTCTGGCCAATTCGTTTCCGACAATATCCATCAAAATTTTTCTGATAAAGATCGCCATCTGGAAAGCCGATTCCGAGTTGTCCGCCTTGGATTTTGCATTGCCGCTTATCGCCCAAACCGGCTCGTAAGCGATTATAAGGCCTTTCATCAAATTCTGGCTTAAGCCTTTCAATCCTTCATTTATTTGCTGTTCTACAATCTCCGCAAATTTGCCTTCTTCATCTCTCGTTTCCTCCCCGACGCAGAATATCACTTTCAGCCCCAAGGACAGCGAGATCCCTATTTTTTTGTTTATTATCTCGTTTGTTTCCCCAAGCCTTCTTCTTTCGGAATGGCCGATTATGACGTATTTGACTCCTAAATTTTTCAGCATCTTGGCTGAAACTTCGCCCGTGCGCGCTCCCTCAAAATCAAAACGCGAAACATCTTGAGCGCCTAACTTCAACTTGGACATTGAATGTCCAAGTTCCGCTATATAGATAAACGGCGGGCAAATGACCGTTTCCACGTTTGAAAGCCGGCTAGCCGCTTTCTTGGCCGAAGCAAAAAGAATCTTGGCTTCTTTCAAGCTGGCCGGATTCATCTTCCAATTGGCAACGATTATCTTTTTAGACATTGCCTATATTATACTGCAAAATCGCCGAATTAGTAAGTTTTTGATGTCCGCCGTTCAAGACGAAAAAACATTTTCCAAAATTAGACTTTACCGCGATAGCAAATATACTCTAATTTCAATTAACTTTTTACTTCCAACCGGAGATAGCTTCTTTGGGATTGGCGATGATGAGATATTTGAAGTTTAAGATATCCAAAATGTTGAGATTGCGGGCTTGGTAAATTTCCATACCGGGAATGTTGCGGAAACTTTTGGAAACATTGGGCTCTTTTTTCTCCAGCGCCAAAATGGCTTTGTTTTTTTTCTTGGCTTTCATTTTTTCAAAACCGCCTATTTTGGAAAGTGAGTTCACCACCTCAACGGCTTCTTTGGTTTTCGGCTTGGAAAAATCCATTTTGTCCAAAAACAAAATTTCATTATCCCTTAATTTCTGGGACAAAACGGTGAAAAAAGCTTTTTTCTTGGCTTTGGCGTTTATTTTTACCGAATAATCTTTGTCTTTCCTCGGACCGTGAGCTATACCTCCACCAACCCAAATCGGGGATCTTATGGAACCGTGCCTGGCTTTACCCAATCCTTTCTGCCTCCATGGCTTCTTGCCTCCTCCGCTGACCTCGCCTCTTCCTTTGGTGTGCGCGACGGTTGTCCTTCGGTTGGCCGTCATCGCCACGACCACTTGATGGACAAGGTCGCTATTCCAAGGCAGATTGAAAACACTTTCCGGCAAATCAATTTTGCCCGCCTCTTCCGCTTTTTGGTTGTATAATTTCGATTCCATAATTTTATCCTCTTATTTCCAGCAAAGTCCCTTTTCTTCCCGGAACCGCTCCCGATATTAAAATTTGATTTTTGTCTATTTTTATTATTTTTAAATTTTTGACGGTCACCCTATCCGAACCCATCCGGCCGGCCATTCTCATTCCGCTCGGCACTCTTGTTCTCAAGCCGCCTCCTATCGTCCCCGCCTCTCTTTCGGAATGCTTTTGACCGTGCGTTCTTTGCCCGCCTTTAAATCCATGCCTTTTGACCACGCCTTGGAAGCCCTTTCCTTTGGAAATCCCGCTGACTTCCACGATGTCGCCCTCGTTAAAAACGGAAGAATCCACAACGCTTCCCAGTTCCGCCTTAGCTTCGCCGTTTTTCGCTCTGTATTCTTTAAGGTGGGCAAAATTTCCCAGTTTGCGCTGGGCTTTGTTTACTCTTTTTTCTTTCTTTGAGCCGTAACCGAAAACAACGGCTTCATATCCGTCTTTTTCTTTGGTTTTTATCTGAACGGCGGAAATCGGACCGGCGTTGACAACAGTCGCCGGAATCACTTTTCCGTTCGCGTCAAAAACCTGCGTCATATTCTGTTTTTTGCCAAGAATAAATTTCATAAATTTGGCGGTTAAACCGCCCCTTGGCGGTTTAACCGCCAAATTTATTTTCAAGAAAACTTCACCTCAATATCAACGCCCGCCGGCAGATTAAGATTGGTAAGGGCGTCAATGATTTTTGGAGTCGGGTTGAGAATGTCTATCAATCTTTTATGAATACTCATCTCAAACTGCTCTCTTGAATTTTTGTCTATGAAAGACGACCTGTTTACCGTGTATTTCTTCAATTCTTTCGGCAAAGGAACAGGACCGGCTATTTCCGCGTCGTATCTTTTGGCGGTGTCAATTATCTGTTTGACGCTCCCGTCCAAAATTTTATGTTCATAAGCGCGCACCCTGATGCGAAGCTTCTGCGTTTGTTCTTTTTCTTTAGCCATATGTCTCCTATTTTATAATTTTCGTTACGACTCCGGCGCCGACAGTCTTGCCTCCTTCTCGGATGGCGAATCTCTGTTTTTCTTCCAAAGCGACCGGGGCGACCAGCTTAACCGTGAATTTTATCGTGTCTCCCGGCATAACCATTTCCACGCCCTGAGCCAAAGTCACATCTCCGGTAACATCGGTGGTTCTGATGTAGAATTGCGGTTTGTAACCGTTGAAAAACGGCGTGTGCCGGCCTCCTTCTTCTTTAGTCAAAATATAAACTTCGGTTTCAAATTCCGTGTGCGGAGTGACTGATCCCGGCTTGGCCAAAACTTGTCCTCGGCTCAAATCTTCTTTCTTCAAACCTCTCAAAAGGATTCCGGCGTTGTCTCCGGCCATACCTTCGTCAAGCTGTTTGTTAAACATTTCAATACCGGTAACAACCGTCTTTTTTGTTTCTCCCAAGCCGATTACTTCCACTTCTTCGTTCACTTTTACTATTCCTCTTTCAATTCTTCCGGTGCAGACAGTGCCTCTTCCTTCAATGGAAAAGATGTCTTCTATCGGCATAAGGAACGGCTGGTCGGTCGGTCTGACCGGATCCGGTATGTATTCGTCCAAAGTTTTGGCCAACTCCAAAACCGGCTTCACCCATTCATCGTCCACGGACTTGGCTTCAAGAGCCTTAAGCCCGGAACCTCTGATTATCGGAGTTTTATCTCCCGGGAAACCATACTTGTTGAGAAGTTCTCTTATTTCGGCCTCAACGAGGTCAATCAGTTCTTTGTCGTCCACCATATCCACTTTGTTCAAAAACACGACAATGGAAGGAACGCCGACTTGTCTGGCTAAAAGAATATGTTCTCTGGTCTGGGGCATAACACCGTCTGTGGCGGCCACCACAAGAATGGCTCCGTCCATTTGGGCGGCGCCGGTGATCATATTTTTGATGTAATCGGCGTGTCCGGGAGCGTCAATGTGGGCGTAGTGCCTCTTGGCGGTCTCGTATTCGCTGTGATGCAAAGCTATGGTTATGCCTCTCGCTTTTTCTTCCGGAGCGTTGTCTATGTCTTCTATTTTCTCCAGCCTGACTTTATTTCCGGCCAAACTAAGAGCGTTCAAAATACCCGCCGTAAGGGTGGTTTTGCCGTGGTCAACGTGCCCGATGGTGCCGACGTTGACGTGCGGCTTAGTTCTCTCAAATTTTTCTGCCATATTTTTATTAAATAATTTAAAATTTATAATGTGATCGACTTTAATTTTTAAAAACAAACAAAAGGCGTTATTAACGCAATACATAGTATCTTATTGGAACCGTAAAAAAAGTCAACCCCGATATTTCACAGGGTTGTTTTAAGGTTGTAGAAAGTAAAATCAAGTTTGAGAAACAGCCGGTACCGCATTGGTAATTATGTTAAAGGTAATCGTGTCTCTGCATTTCGGACATTCCGAAATTCTAATTACCTTATCTGGCTTAACGCCTTTCTGCACGATAGCTTTTAAAGGCAATATCCACCTACCCCTGCGCACCCTAATTTTTCCACATATACTGCATTGCCTATATTTTCTCAACCTTTTTCTCCTTTCCTTAAGATTTATATATAAAGTACAAATTGAAATTTCCGCAGTATTTATACACGAAAAAATATTGCCCGTCAAATCGGCAATCTGTCCAAATCTTCATCCAGCTCAAAATCGTCTTCCAGCGCTTTTTCGGACAAAAGCTCCGTGTCTGTCGGCAGGCAGGCTTCTTCCCCTTCCGAAGTTTCGGCCGGGGTTTCAAATTTCTTAATTTCTTTTTCGCCTTCCATGTTGATTTTGCTGTTTTTTTTAAAACCGACTTCGTAAACCGGTTTACGAAGTCGGTTTTTACTTTTTCCCTTCTATGATGAGCTGTGTCACATTGTTCGGCGCGACGGCGTAGTGGTCAAACTCCATAGTGTAATTACCTCGGCCTTCCGTCATTGACCTCAAAGAAGTAACATAGCTGAACATTTCCGAAAGCGGAACTTTGGCGTCAATCACCCTCAAACCGCCTCTCTCGCCCATATTTTCTATCTGGCCTCTCTTGGAATTGAGGTTGCCCGTGACATCGCCCATAAACTTTTCCGGAACGATAACTTCCACTTTCATAATCGGCTCAAGAATGACCGGCTTGGCGCGCTTGACCGCATCTTGCAAAGCCATAGAGCCGGCGATTTTGAAAGCGGCTTCGGACGAATCCACATCGTGATACGAACCGTCATAAAGCTCCACGGCCATATCCACCAGCTGAAATCCGGCCACCACCCCTTTTTCCATCGCTTCTTTGACCCCTTTTTCCACCGGCGTGATAAATTCCTGCGGTATCGCTCCGCCTCTGATGGAATTGATGAATTCAAAACCTTGTCCTCTCTCTTTAGGGCTGACTCTTATTTTGGCATGGCCGTATTGGCCTCGGCCTCCGGATTGCCTGATGTATTTGCCTTCCGCTTCGGCGTTTCCGCTTATGGTTTCTTTATAAGCCACTTGCGGACGGCCGGTATTGACCTCCACCTTGAATTCTCTCCTCATTCTGTCCACGAGAATATCCAAATGAAGCTCGCCCATGCCGGAAATAATGGTCTCCATCGTTTCGGAATCGGATTTGATTCTGAATGTTGGGTCCTCGTCGGAAAGCGCTCTTAAGGCGATGCCCATTCTCTCTTGGTCTTGCTTGGTCTTCGGCTCAACGCGCAAAGAAACAACCGGTTCGGGAAATTTGATGGACTCAAGCAGTATCGGCCTGTCCGGATCGCAAAGAGTGTGGCCGGTTCTGGTGCCCTTCAAACCGACAAGCGCGGCGATGTCTCCGGCCCGCACTTCTTTTATCTCCTCTCTGGAATTGGCGTGCATTCTCAAAATTCGGCCGACTCTTTCTTTGTTGCCGGTGGAAGTGTTGTAAATATAAGAACCGGCGTTAAGAACTCCCGAGTAAACGCGGAAATAAATAAGTTGGCCGACGAATGGATCGTTTTGCAGTTTGAAAGCCAAGGCCGCCAAAGGTTCATCATCTTTGGCGTGAACCATTATTTCCGCTTCGGTTTCGGGGTTATGCCCTTTTATAGCCGGCATATCGGAAGGAGAAGGAAGATAATCCGCCACGGCGTCCAAAGCAAACTGCACGCCTTTGTTTTTCAAAGCCGAACCGCAAAACACCGGCACTAATTTATAACCGATAACGGCTTGCCTCAAAGTTTTCTTCAAATCTTCCAAAGGAATTTTTTCTCCGGCCAGATACTTTTCCATCAAACTGTCGTCGTTTTCCACGATTTTTTCCACCAATTCGTTGTGATATTTTTCCACCTCGTCTTTCATTTCGGCCGGAATTTCCATTTCGGAAATAATTTCCCCTTTCTCGCCTTCAAACTTGTAACCTTTCTTTTCCAGAAGATCCACGATACCCCGAAACTCGTCTTCCAAACCGATAGGCAGTTGAATCCTGACGGCGTTCTGGGTAAGCCGGTCCAAGATTGTCTGAAAACTTTTTTCGTAGCTGGCGCCCGTTCTGTCTATTTTATTAATGAAGCAAATTCTCGGCACTTTGTATTTGTCCGCTTGGCGCCAAACCGTTTCCGATTGGGGCTCCACTCCGCTTACTCCATCAAACACAACGACGGCGCCGTCCAAGACGCGGAGAGACCTTTCCACTTCAACGGTAAAATCAACGTGTCCCGGGGTATCAATCAAGTTTATTCTGTATTCGCGCTCTTTGTCCCCTTTGGCGTATGTCGGCGTCCAGAAGCAAGTCGTGGCGGCGGCGGTGATGGTGATGCCTCTTTCTCTTTCCTGCTCCATCCAATCCATCACGGCTTCCCCTTCGTGAACCTCGCCTATCTTATGGGAAACACCGGTATAGAAAAGAACCCTTTCCGAAAAAGTCGTCTTGCCCGCGTCAATGTGGGCGATAATTCCTATGTCTCTTGTTTTTTCTATCGGATATTCTCTGGCCATAAAAATTAAAATCAATAACTAATCCCTAGCCACCAGTTCCTAATCACTATTATTTTACCACGCGAAGTGCGCGAACGCTTTGTTAGCTTCGGCCATTCGGTGGGTATTTTCCCTCTTTTTGGCGGCAAAGCCTTCGTTTTTGGAAGCGGCGATAAGTTCGTCGGCCAGTTTCTTGGCCATATTGGCGCCTTTTTTGGTTCTGGCCCCTTCCAAGAGCCACCTCATCGCCAAAGCCAGTTTTCTTTTGGGATTGACTTCCCTTGGCACTTGATAATTGGCCCCGCCTATTCTTCGCGACCGGACTTCCAGATCGGGAGACGAATTTTTGATGGCTGTGTCAAAGACAACTAACGGGTTTTCCGTTTTGGTTTTTGTCTTTATCTCTTCCATCGTGTCATACATAATAGTCCTAGCCACGGACTTCTTCCCTTCCTTCATTATCTGATTGATAAACTTCTCAATGGTTGTTGAGTCGTATTTCAAATCCGGATTTATCGGTTTTTTCGCTTTTATTTTTCTTCTCATATTGTTTAGCTTGTAGGAATTAGGATTTAGCTTCTTAGGAATTTCCCTAACTCCTACAAGCTAATGCCTAACTCCTAATTATTTTTATTTTTTCGGCTTTTTCGCGCCGTATTTGCTTCTTTGCTGTTTCCTGTTTTCCACGCCAACCGTGTCCAAAACCCCTCTGACTATATGGTATCTGACTCCGGGCAAGTCTTTCACTCGGCCCCCTCTTATCACGACGACGGAGTGTTCCTGCAAATTATGCCCTTCGCCGGGGATATAAGCGGTAACTTCCATGCCGTTGGTCAACCTGACTCTGGCCACTTTTCGCAAGGCCGAGTTGGGTTTCTTGGGTGTGGTGGTGGTAACTTTAACGCAAATTCCTCTTTTGAAAGGAGAAGAATACGGCACCGGTCTGTTCCTTAAAGAATTGAAACCGTAGGTAAGAGCGGCTGTCTTGTTTTTAGCCTTAACCTCCTTTCTTCCTTTTTTGACCAACTGATTAATAGTCGCCATATCCGCCTACAATAGCAAAAATAATTTTTTATGCAAATTTTTTCAATTTTATTTTGTTTTAAGCTGATAAATGTTGGACACTCGGTGTCGCACATCTTGTATTTGAATTATTTATAAATACCATGCGGGCCGACATCTAAAAATAAAACTTCGTCTTCGCTGGAGAAAATGAATTTTATCCGGTAAGAATAATTTATCCAAAAAGCCCAGCAGTCTTTGTCTTTGCCGGAAAGTTTGTGGGTTTTAAGAATCGGATTAAAAGGATTTTTTCTAAAAATTTCTTCTTTTTCTTTCGCCTTATCTTTTATTCTATTGGGAAGTTTTTTATAATGTTTTTCAAAAAGCGGAGAAACTTTAATTTCTTTTATCGCCATAGAAATCAAAAACTAGTCTAAATCAGCCAATGATTTTATTATTTTGCATTTTCCCTCTTGATACTCCTTTAATCCTTCTCTAACCAATTTGTCCAATTTATCGGCTTCTTTCCCTTTCAAATAAAAAGTCGGCGCCATTTGAGCTTTCATACTCTCGTATTCTTTGCGAGGAATTATGACTAAATCGTCGTTTTTTATTAAGTTTTTAGAAATAGTTATGGTGGCCATATTTATATTTTTCTTATTCTAAGTGTATATTTTTGACAAAGACTAGTCAACCGAATGAGTTTAGAGACCCAAAAACAGCTGGAATAAAAAGAATACTACCGGCAGAAGAATGGACGAAAAAGAGAAGAGGAAAAAGAGAAGAAGGAAAAAGCCGTATTTTTCTAGAAAGATTTGAGCGTTGTTCCATTTATAAGGGAGAAAGGAAAAAAGAACTTTGGAGCCGTCCAGAGGCGGAATGGGTATGAGGTTGAAAATTCCCAAGAAAACATTTATCCAGACGACCATGGAGGAAAAGTAAAAAAGAGCCGGAGCGTAGCCCGCCCCGAATATCGCCGCGCCATTTACGGCGGCCGAGCCTATTTCCGTTTTGGCCGTCGGGTCAAGCGGAAGAAACAAGGCGACCAAAGCAAAAGCTCCGGCTATTAAAAAGTTGGACAACGGCCCGGAAACGGCCACCAAGCCCGGTCCCCATTTTTGATTTTTAAGATTATAAGGATTGTAAGGCACGGGCTTGGCCCAGCCGAAAACAAAAGAAGATTTAAGCAATACCAGCATCAGCGGCACGATAAAAGACCCCGTCAGATCAAGGTGTTTGAACGGGTTTATGGAAAGCCTTCCCGCCCTCTTGGCTGTCGGGTCGCCCAAAAGATAAGCGATGTAGCCGTGAGAAACTTCATGAACGACGACGGAAAGAATCAGTATTGCGATAAGGAAAATAAAATTTATGCCTTGCATATGGCGATTTCTTATGTTAACATGAAAATCAATTTATATGAAGACTTGCCCAACCTGCGGAAAAGGAACGAATATGTCCGCCAAGAGAAACCTTTTGCGGGGAAAATACAATCCGACGTTAAAAACCAGACGATACCCCAATTTGCAATGGGCGACTTTTCCAAACGGCCAGAGGTTGAAAATCTGCGCATCCTGCATAAAGAAAGGCCATCATATCCAGCCCTCCTTTGCCCAAAAACTTTTAAAGAAAAAAGGCATTCACTTGGAACAATTTTTCTCAAAAGGCAAAAAGAAAAGCATCGGCCGGGGCGAGTAAAAAGCCATATTCCCGCATAGAGCGGTGGGGTGGCCGAGAGGTTTAAGGCGGCAGTCTTGAAAACTGTTGTACCCTAAAAGGTACCGTGAGTTCGAATCTCACCCCCACCGCCCTCTGCGGAAAAACAGTACCGTGAGCGACATTGTTTTCTTGTGAGCAAAGCGAATTAGAAAACAAGAAGTACTCTTGTGGTGCGACCTAGAAAATAAGGAGTGTGCTCACGACTATGTTTTCGGAAGTACTCTTGTGGTATTCGAATCTCACCTCCTCCGTTTTTGATTGGAACAAACATTTTATTTTTCCTGTTTCTTAAAAAACTTATTGTTGTATACTGAATAAATATGAAAAAAGCCATTGTTGCAATCATTATCATCGCTGTCGTTATTTTGGGCGGATATTATCTTCTTAAAAAAACGCCGGAACAAGCGGCGCAAGAATCGGCTTCACAGCCGTTTGCGGAACAACCCCAAACAAGTGAAGCTAATGTGATAACCTACACCGACGCCGGTTATTCCCCTTCCGCTTTGGAGATAAAGGCGAGAGAAACCGTGACCTTCAAAAACGAAAGCTCGCAATCTCCGAAAAACTTCGGCGCGATTACCGTGGAGTAGAAATTATGGAAAAAATAGAATCTGAAATATACAAAAACAACGAGCCGGAAAATTTTTCCGGAAATGTCGCTGTTTTGGAAAGAGAGGAAGGCGCAGAAAAAACGGAAAAGAAAATGGCCGCTTTAGCCGAAGAATATTTATCGTTTAACAATAATGAGACAAGGCTGGAAAAGGATTTGAATGACATGTTGGAAAAAGTAAATTCCTTGGAAGAAACATCTCCGCCTTCGGATTTCCTAAAAGGCCAGTTGTGTTTGGAACTTTACGATATTTACAAAAACAGCGACAAAAAAGAAAAAAGTATTTTAGCGAATGATTTTTTGGAACAAGCCAATGAAAGTTTTTTGGAATCGATTAACGGCGATGATTTTGAAATAACGGTAAAAAATAAAGAAGGCAAAGAAATAATTTTTGCCAGCAAGTCGCACGCTCTCGCCTACTTGGGCGACATAACGGCAAAAGATTTCTATGAAAACGGCAACGGAGCGGACTGGAACAAAAGTCTTGAATATTACAAAAAAGCCATAGAAGCCGAACCGGATGAAGGGAAGAAACATGAGCTGAAAGTTATAATGGACATAAGAAAAATAACTCATTATCTGGGCGATGAAAATAAATTTAAAGTTTGGAAAACATCGAGAAGAATTGATTTGAGGGGCAGAACGGCGGACTTTTCGCTTAAATACGCCAGCGATAAAAATGGAACAATAAAAAAATATATTGATGCCACGAAACACTTGCGGAAAGAAAAAGAAGGGTGGAGCGACACCGCTGTTTTGCGTTTGGACAAAGAGATAGTTGATTTTTTGGCTGATATTGATTTTGAATCAATATTGGAAGAGGCCGCTGAAAATGGAGCGCCTCAAGGAAAAAACAAAGAATTATTCCGCGACATTCTTCGCTGCTCGCTTGCGACATCTGCAAAGATTGAAGGAGTGTTGAAGGAAGAGCTTAAAAACAACACTGATTTTTTCCGCAATGATTTTTACAGGAGTCTTCCGAAGCTGAAAAAATTTCTTCCAAGATACAGCGAGGAACAAATTAGAAAAACAATGTTTGAATAAAAAATGCCCCGTTTGGTTCGGGGCATTTTAATATCCGACAAAAAAATTATAATAAACTCTCTAGATTTTTGTGAACTTTATCAGAGGCTGCTAATTCTCGCAGGTGTTTTTCGGCCAATCCATTCAAATGCGGAACAAGTGTTTGAACTTGTTCTTTTATTTCTTTTTCGTGTTCTTTTATCTTTTCAACCAATCTCTCATCCGGCTTTTTGCACATTATCTGTTCCTCCAAAATTAAAATTTAAAAAGATAGTTTGTTTTATTAAAAAGAACCATATCCATAAAACAATATAATACGGAACGACTTTTTTGTCAAATCAAATCAATGGCGTTTTTTGATTCTCCATTACCTGCTCCCCTTCCAAGACGAATACTGCCGAGGCAAGGACTGTCGTCCACAAGCCGTCTTTGTGTCCTTGGGCCGACTGGGTAACATTGGAGGTGGTGATGAATTTTCCGCTGGCTTTGTATTGTTTCTCCCGCTCGTCCCAATCCTTGCTGGAATCAAACTCTATGCCCAAAGTCGTGGCCAGCATCGTTGCCGCCAAATCTTCGGCATAATCCCCGGCCTTTTCTTCCGTGTCGCCGAAAGAATGATGCTCGCTCAAATAGCCATATTGCTGGCTATCTTTTGGTATAGCCAAGCCAACCGAAGCGGCGATAAGCCTGTTCGGCTCATTGGTGGCGTTGCGGCTCATAACGCAGAATCTGATTGACCCGGCTTTCATATATTTCACTCCCTCTTCTTTGGAAATTCTTTTGCCCCCCGGAGGAAAGATGCTGGACACTGTGACCAGGTTTTGAGTCTCTATGCCCGCATCGCGAAGCGCCAGCTCAAACGATTGCAAATAATCTTTATGCCGCCCGACGCCTTTGGTGAAAAAAACTTTTTGAGGAACCATCTTTTAAAAATTTCTAAATCCTAATTTCTAATTTCTAAACAATTTTTAAAAATAAAAATCGGAAAAATTAACTAATAATAATTTAGTATTTTACCCTTAACGGAATAATAGCACTATTGTTTTAAAATAAAAACAAAAAACGGGCTGTGGATAACTAAAATTTTTTGATATACTGAAATTATGAAAAAATTCGTAATATTTGTTTTCATTATTTTGATTGTCGATGGCATCGGCGGATATTTTATTTTCAAAAAACCCGTCTCATTTGAACCAAAACCGCCATTTCCGGAACAAGTCGGCCGATGCGGCGACAACATCTGCGACGAGATTGAAAAAGCCAATCCAAGTGCTTGTCCGGCGGATTGCGGTCAACTAATATCGCAACAATCATCAATCAGCAACAGAGACAGTGATTTCAAAGACACCGAATTCATATGGGGAACGGAAGGTCAGATCGGCGAGGGGGATGGTATGAATGGATCCCTCGACGCGTCCCGTCTGTCCCCGCTCGTTCAGGAAACCATCACTGCCATCAACGGACTTGGTATCAAGTACATCAAATTTAGGATTGCTGTAGTGAACGGCTTGCCGGTTCCTTCCTACATCGACGAGGCCGTGAAGGTCTTCAAGTCCAACGGCTGGAGCATGGTCCCGATGTTCACCCGCGACCCGGGGGATGCGGACGTGACCGTCCAGGAGATGAACGACTACGCGAGCTTCATCGTTTCCTTCCTGGACACGCACAAGTCGAGCGCGAATATCCGGCTCATCGAGCAGCAGAACGCCCCGCAGGATTTTTGGGCGGACACGTCCGCCAAGCTCCTGCAGATGAGCAATGTGGTCTACGACCAAGTCAAGGCGAGGCATCCAGACGTCCAGGTCGGCACCCCCGGCTTCGAATACGCGGGCGTCGATTATTCCAAGAATGCGACCTCTGATCCCAAGAAAGACAGGGCTGATAGTCAACTCGAGCAGTTCCTGGACAAGGCGAACGGTGCGAAGTTCGACTTCTGGGCGTTCCATGGCTACCCGATCCTTCAGGCCTTCCCGGGCGGATCGTTCCGTCCGCCGACGACAGTCGCCTCGGGCAACGTCTATGGGGCCATCCCTGGAATCCTTGAAATCCGCAAGAAACTCGACGCCAACGGCTGGCAGGATCGGCCGATGATCGATACCGAGCACGTGCCATATCCCGCGGGCACCTCCCTGTCGGACAATGAGGACGCCCTGGACGCCGCCTACATCGCGCAGGATCTGGTCATCCGGAGGGCGTTGAAAGCCGGGGAGAAGCCCGCACTTGCCGGTGTCATGCCCTTGAAAATCATCGCCCGGGGAGAGGACGGGGAGAGGGTCTGGGGTTCGCTGAAGTCGGACGGCTCATTGAGCAAGACGGTCAAAGCGTTCGGGCTACTGCTGTCGAAATTGAAGGGCTATCAGCCCGATTCCCGCATGAGCGGCCGGTTCGGTGACGAGAGCCAGGTCTGGGTCGAGAAATTCCGGGCCGGCGACAGGGAGCTTTACGTCTTCTTCAAGCCCTTCAAGGAGTCGGCGAAAAGCCCGCTCCAATTGGACAATGAGCTGCTGAGCTACTCGCTGACTTTGCGGGAAACGCCCCAATCAGCGACATTGACGGACATCAATGGCGGCACGAAGACACTTGTCGCTACAAAAATTATGACGCTCTCTGCTCAAAACGCGCCAGGGTTTCTTGAAATCGTATATTCAAAATAAAAAATATGAATAAATTATTCAAAATAAAAAACTTTATAATAATTGAGGGGATAATAGTAGTGTTTATTTTCTCTTCTTTAGCTGTTGGCGGGTCTCTAGTTATTAGCGGGCTGCCGTCGTTAGTACAACCATTGAAGGATTTATTGGGGAACTTCTTTGAGATATGTCTAGATATGGGCCCCACACCGGAGAGTGCAGGCTCGGGATTGCCATGTTTTTATAAAGATATAATCAAATTAGATATTGTGGTGTTAATGCCGATTGTCGTAATATATTTTTTTGCTTTTATAATTTATAAATTAAAAAAATAAAAATTGGAAAAGTTAACTGATAATAATTTAGCGTTTTGCCACTAATGAAATAATAGCACTATTGTTTTAAAATAAAAGATAAAGAGCGGATTGTGGGCAACAGACTTTTTTGATATACTGAAATTATGAAAAAATTTACAATATTTATTTTTATTATTTTGATTGTCGGCGGAATCGGCGCTTTTTTAATTTTTAAAAAAACCGCTCCACCCGCGCCATTTGAACAGCAACCGCCAATAGAAAAAATTGGCCGATGCGGCGACAATATTTGCGACGATTTTGAGAAAGCGAATCCGAACGCTTGTCCGGCGGATTGCTTATCCGCGCAATCAAGCCGGCCGGCGCAGTCATCTTCTTCTCGCTCCACGCCAACACCGCCGCCTCTATCCAGTTCAAGTTATTCCAGCGCTTCCAAGAAATCGTCTTCCAGCGCTGCGGTATCATCATCCAATCAGGCCACTAATGATTCCCCTTTCGGCTTCCATCCCGGCAACGCCGAGAATTATTCGTACATCAAAGACTTGGGCGCGAAATGGAGCCGCGAGGGAAATTATTTGATTTGGGATTGGGTAGATTCCAACCGCAACGGCAATTATAATTTTACGCAAGCCGAGACTCCGGCGGTGCCCGACTCGTCAATCACGAGCCAAAAAATAAATTACGACGCGCAGTGGCTAAAAATTCCAGAGAATATTAAAATTGTGGCAAATATCTGCCCATTTATCATCAACATAATTAACAAAGAAACCGGATTTGAAAATTCAAACCAATTAGAAACTTACGGTGATTTTGCGAAGAAAGCGGTGGAAAGATACGATGGCGATAATGATTACGGTTGCGCATTTGCATCACCGGACTGCTACAAACAAGTCGACAATCAGTACCCGTCGGCGGAAACGATAAAATTTTTCCAAAAAAATCCCCTAAAATACTGGCAAGTTTGCAACCAGCTGACAGAGACTTCTTCAACAAACGATTACACTTCAACTTTCGCTTCGGTCCAGAAAAAAACTTACGAAGCGGTTAAAAGTTCCGACATCTCAGCCAAAGTTTTGATTGCCGGAGATTCAATGAAAGAAATGTATCCGGAAGTGTTCAAAAAACTGGGCGGAAAATACATAGACATAATTGACTTGCACAGATTTGGAAATGACTACAACCCGAAAGAAGATTTTGATTATATTAAATCAAGCCTCCGTTCCGCCGGATTTGACACAAGCAAGCTAAAATTTTGGACGACAGAAACGGGAACATATTCCGGCGATCCGACCTCCGATGCGAATAAAAATCTGCCTTATATGAGCGAAAAACAGCAAGCGTCGGTTCTCGTTAAAATATATGTTTCCGCTCTTTCCTACGGGATTGATAAAATTTTTTGGGCATGGAATATTGTTGAAGGATTTTCAAGAGATGGCGGGATTTTTGATTATACAGGATTAGTCTATGACGGATGCGATTTCGTGAATAATAAATATGAGTGCGGTTCGAATGTCGGATACGACAAAGGAAGGGGTGTGAAAAAATTAAGCTACTACACCTACAAAAAGATGACGGGGGTTTTGGAAGGAAGCGATTGGAATAACATAGAAACGATTCAAGAAAAAGACGGTGTTTATGTCTACAAATTTACCAAAAACGGCAAACCGATCTGGGTGGCGTGGAATGATAATGATTCGGAAAAACAGGTAACCATTTCCGGCATCAACTCATCGTCGGTGAAAACCACCGAAGCGGTGCCGAATTACAGCTCAGGCAAGGAAGTGAAAGATTACGCCACCGCGTTTAAGACAGAAACAACAACTGTTGAAAGCGGAAAGGTAACGATAAAAATAAAAGATATTCCGGTTTTTGCAGGGGGGAATTAAAAAAAAATTTATTTCCTCTTAAACAACCCCAATCTATCCTCTTTTTTCAGTTCGCCTTTTTTGAGTTTGGCTAGATAATTTTTGGCTTCCGCCATTTTTGACGGCATAAACGGCTCCAGCCAGACGATTATTTTTTCTATGCCAAATAAGAGAGATTTTAGAACTTCATCCATTTTTCTCCGCCCGTCGGCGGATTTATTTTTATTCAAAATCCACGGCTTTTCTTCGTTTATATAAACATCCAGTTTTTTGATGAAAGCGAAAATATCGGCCAGAGCTTCGTACAGTTTGTAATTTTCAAAATTGTTTTCGTAACTTTTTTCGGTTTCCTCGGCCGATGATTTTATTTTCTCATCAAGACCGTTTTTATCGCCAAGAAGTCCGCTGCGATAATCAAGCATCATCGTGAAAGACCTTTCCAGCAGATTGCCGATTCCGTTGGCCAAATCGCTATTGTATTTTCGGGCAAATTCTTCGGCTTTGACATCGCCGTGTTCGGAAGCCGGAAATTGCGACAACAGCAAGTATCGCGCCGCATCCGCGCCGAATTTTTCCACTAGCTCAATCGGGTCAATAATATTGCCTATCGTTTTGCTCATCTTCTGCCCGTTTACGGTAAAAAGGCCGTGGATAAAAATTTCCTCGGGCAGAGGCAAATCGGCCGACATCAGCATCGCCGGCCAAAAAATACTATGAAATTTATTTATATCCGCCCCGATAATATGCAAATCCGGCGGCCAATATTTCTTGAAATTTTCCCCGTCGGGATAATCCAAAATGGTGGCGTAATTTATAAGCGCATCCGCCCAAACATAAATGGTCTGTTCGCCGGCTGGCGAATTATCGTAAGGAAAAGGTATCCCCCACTTCAACCCCTCCCTTGTTATGGAAAAATCGGAAACGCCGGATTCTATCATCGCCAGCGTTTCGTTTTTCCGGCTGTCGGGAATTATTTTCAGCTCTCCGCTTTCTATTTTCTTTTTTATTTCCGGCAGATATTTTTTGAGATTGAAAAAATAATTTTTCTCCTTTATTTTTTGCGGCGCGATAAGATGGTCGGGGCAAAGTCCGTCTGCCAAATTTCTTTCCAGCACGAAATTTTCGCACCCGACGCAATACAAGCCTTCATATTCTCCTTCGTATATATCGCCGGCATCCCATAATTTTTTGACGAATTCCAAAACGCCGTTTTTGTGCTTCTCGGATGTGGTTCTGATAAAATCGGTGTATTCTATCCCCAAACTTTTCCACGCGCTTAAATAGCTTTGGGCGATTTCGTCCGTGAATTTTTGCGGGTCTTTGTTTTCTTTTTTCGCTTTTTCTTCTATTTTTGAGCCGTGTTCGTCCAGCCCGGCCGAAAAGAAAACGTCTTTGCCTTTTGATTTTTGCCGCCGGGCGACAACATCGGCAAATACTGCGGCAAAACTATGCCCGATGTGGGGAGAGCCCGAGGCGTAATAAATTGGCGTGGTCAGATAAAATTTTTCCATAATGACTTTTCTCTGCTGTTAATATATTATAGTAAGGCAAGATATAGTAAATATGGACAATCTTCCTTCAAAAATAAAATGGCTTGCGCCGGAATACGAATTCCACGAAAAAACTCCGGAATGGTATTGGGCGCTGGGCATAATCACCGCCGCCATGGTTTTGGCCGCCGTTGTTTTGCATAATTTTTTATTCGCCGTTTTTGCCGTTCTGGCCGGATTTTCCGTCGGACTTTACGGAGCCAGAAGGCCGAGAATGATTATCCACGAAATAAACTCGGGAGGCGTGTCGTTGGGAAACAGGAATTTCAACTACGAAAATATCGACCATTTCTGGATAAACTACAACCCTCCAACAAAGAAAGAGTTGATATTGGAATCAAAAAAAACTTTTTCCACCCATACGGTAATACTGTTGGGAGATGCCGATCCAGAGCAGATAAGAAGATACCTTTTGCAGTATCTTAAAGAAAAAAAGATTGAGGAATCTCTTGTCGCCGTCATCGCTAGAGTTTTGAAATTCTGATTTTTGTTTGAAAAAATTAAGCTAGACTATATATTGAAAACGGCGGTAAGCCCTGCTTGCCCCGTTAACGCGCCCGTAGCTCAGTGGATAGAGCGCTTCCCTGCGAAGGAAGAGGTCGCAGGTTCAACTCCTGCCGGGCGCACAATTGAGGAAATTGCAAGTTTTGAAGGTTCGCCTCGACTGATTTTCCACCCGCAGAAAGGGGTCTGGGGAATGAATGCGGGTGGGATTCTTTTTGAATTTTGACAGCTTCTAAAAAGAAAAGAAAACTGATAAAATGGGAAAATGAATGGAAATATGAAAAGAATCTACACAATAAATTTGGCCGGTCTCATTGTAGATGTTCATATAGATGATACATTTGAGAAAATAAAAGAATTTATAAATAGGTTTGGCAATAGCGATAATAAAAACAGAGACACAAAGCTCAGAATATTTTTCTTAAAAGGAAGCGGTCGGAAACTAGAGTTATCAGAAAAATGGGATTCGTTGTCTATCGTTGGTGATAAAATAGATGACTTATCCGATCCTTTTAATCTAATTGGAATTACTCAGGCTCTCTTCAGATTTGCAGCAATTCACTTGGCAACAAGGGGAGTATTCTTGTTGCATGGATCCACCGCAGTTTTTGATAATAAAGTTATCTGTTTTGGTGACGACGGAAACAGCACCGTTAAAACCCTCGGCTCTTTAGAAATCGCTTTGGAATCTAGGCACTATGTCGCTGATGAGTTTTGCTTTTTTGACATCAAAAACCAAAAAATCTTTGGTTATCCATTTATACCAATTCACCTAAGACCGGTAGTAAAAAATCATCTTAAATCTTCCCATAATATTATTCTTCCGGAAGATGATTATAAAGTAACAAGTGCTGGTGAATTTGTTACGCAGGAAAAATTATTTGAGACAGTATCAGGAAAACTAAACGCGTTAGCGTATATTCATTTTTCAGAGAAGAATTCTCTCATTGAAAGACTCTCTCAAAAGGAAGCGTATAAATCGTTCAAATTTTGCATCGCCTCGCATATAGCAAAATTACTTTACCCGAGCTTGGATCGCATGCGGTTTGCGTCTATGACTGATGCCGACGAAGCGAAAGTTATTGATGAAAAAACAATAGATGACATTTTTACCAAAATAACCATTGGCAATGAAATAGATCCGCAAATCTTGAAGCGATTTACAAGCTACAAATTGACGATCTCTGATCCGTGTCAAATTGTCCCTTTACTCAAGAAAGAAATGTTTCAAGTACTTCTCTAACAAGTTTTTCGTCAACATTTTTTACCACCCTGTGTTTTCCAATCTTTTCCAAAACCACCAAATTAATATGTTCATTTGTGCTAATCTTGTCTCTTTTTAGGTAGTCGATGACTTGGTCCGGATTAACCGAATGCGGAAATTTGAGTGGTAATGCCACGGCATTAATTAAAGAGTTCTGTAATTCCAAATCTTCCTTTTTAAGAAATCCTAAAGATTTGCTGATCTCTCCGCTGATGCGCATTCCAAGTCCAACCGCATCCCCGTGCCTGAAATTGAAATTTGATAATCCCTCAAGCGCGTTAGCAAGGGTGTGTCCGTAACTTAATCCTTTATGCGTACCAAGTTTATCGTGTGGATCTTTCTCAACCAACCTACTTTTAATTTTCAGGGATTCATAAACAAGGTAATTCCAATCATAAGTTTTCCAGTCAGACATTGACGAGGAAAGAATATCAGAGAGACTTTTGGTAAATGTTTGTGAATAGACGAGAGCGTGTTTAATAATTTCGCTGAATCCCAAACTAATTTCTTTTTTTGGTAATGATTTTAAAAAATTCGTGTCGCACACAGTAATTACAGGAGAATAAAAACTGCCAATAACATTTTTAAGAAGCTTATAGCTGATAGCCACTTTGTTGATAATAGTGTCACCTTGAGCCATAAGGGTTGTCGGTATAAACACCATGTCTATACCCCTCATATAAACAGAAGCGAGAAATCCTGCCACATCTCCCACAATGCCTCCACCTATAGCAATTAGACATCCATTCCTATTTAGATTGGCTTTAACACATCGTTCAAGGCACAAGTTTAAGAATTCAATACTTTTATTTGCTTCTGTCGGTTTAACCAAAATAATATCCGCTGGTTCCAGTTTGTCTTTTATCTCCGAGAGAAGATTTTCGTAAAGATTTGCGATGTTGTGATCACAAAAGACAACAAATCCAGAATAGTCGCTTGATGCGAGCTTTTCTATTATCCACGAAGCTGAACCTTCTCCGATGAAAATATCTTGTCTCTTATCTGGGAGCCAAACCTTTAAATGTCTACTTGTTTGACTACGATAGGTTGTTAAGAGTAATATCTTAACAATTATGTTGCAAAAACTTCACAAAAACGCCAAAACAAATTACAGCATCAGAAAGGAAATCAAAGAAAGCGATTTGTCCGTTTCCGCT
>Ga0209211_10002135_pt1 | contig 34967 bp, 29 predicted proteins | sample RifGroA2_FD_183992 | JGI IMG/M metagenome (GOLD analysis project Ga0209211, IMG submission 183992) | Groundwater microbial communities from Rifle, Colorado, USA - Groundwater A2 (SPAdes) (version 2) | ecosystem: Environmental > Aquatic > Deep subsurface > Groundwater | place: Rifle, Colorado... | reverse complement strand
GGAGATTTCGATAATGCAGTTGGCTTGCCAGTTAATTCACTTGTGCTGGAACTAAAAAAACTCGGCGTAAAATGATATAATTTATTAATGCGGCCAAGTCAGACTTGGCCAGCAGCGCAGCGTAAAAGTCACGTGCAGCGTCGTGACTCACGCTGTTTACGTGATTAGTTTGCGGAACAAATTCTTACGTTGCGTCCTTAGCTCAACTGGATAGAGCGAGTGGCTTCGGACCACTAGGTTGCGGGTTCAACTCCTGCAGGACGCACTAATGAAAATAATCCTCAAAAAATACAAACATGAAATTATTCTCGGAATTTTAATTTGCATTTACATTGGTTATTTTACGATTGCCAGCTTCCTACGGTACGATAATTTTTATGCCGGCCGCTATGACCTGGGGAACATGGATCAGACGGTCTGGAATACAATTAACGGCAGGATTTTCCAAACATCCAATGATGATGGGGTAATAATTTCAAGATTGTCTTTTCATGCAGACTTTATGCTTATTCTGCTGTCTCCGTTCTATCTTCTGTGGTCAAACCCAAAAACTTTATTATTAATTCAAGCTGTTGTTTTGGGGCTGGGAGCTGTTTTTGTTTTTCTAATTGCCAAGGAAATTCTTAAAAATAAAAATTTTTCCTTAATTTTTGGATTTTTATTCTTGATAAATCCCCTTGTCCAATTTACTAATTTATACGATTTTCACGCAGTCACCTTGGCAACTACCATGCTATTAGCGTCTTTTTATTACTTAATCAAAAAAAAATACCTCCTGCTAGTTTTTTTCCTAATCTTGTCAGGCATTACTAAAGAGCAAGTCTGGATTATCACTTCTTTCTTTGGTTTCCCTTTATTATTTCAAAGATCAAAACATGTAAGATTATTGGGAAGTGGAATAACATTTTTTTCCCTGACAATTTTCTTCTATCTAATATCCTATGTCATTCCTCAAAATTTGGGAGGACAGCATTTCGCTCTAACTTATTTTACGGAATTTGGAAACTCGCCAACTCAAGTCATATCTAATGTAATATTTTCTCCTCAAAAAATACTATTTACCTTTTTTGAAACCAGCCGTTTAGAATATCTGAAACAGCTTTTTATTCCGATAGGATTCTTGTCTTTTCTGTCTCCGATATCTCTTATATTTGCTGTTCCGGATGTACTTATAAATCTGCTAAGCAACAACTCTCATCTTCGCCAGATTTATTATCAATACACCGCAAACATTACCCCATTCATATTTATCTCTTCAATTTTTGCAACAAAGAAAATTACCCAATGGTTTCCGAAAATTCCTCAACATTATATAATCATCTATCTCTTATTTTTCAGTCTGTTTTCGGCATATTCTTTTGGACCGCTTCCGGGAGCAAAGAATCCCAATATCGATATGTTTGTCAAGCCTTACTCAAACAAGAAAACTGTTGAACCAATTCTTTCTCAAATTCCGGAAAAATATTCTGTTGCTGCCACCAACAATTTAGGCGCCCATCTTTCACATAGAAAAATCGTTTATACAATTCCCGCTGGAATTGATAAGGCTGACGTTATTTTATTCCTGCTGAATGATAGGTCTGCCCAGCCATCGCCGGATGCTCAAATAAAAATGACTAATGACTTAAAATCTGATAAAAATTATGTTAAGGTTTTTGAGAAGGATCATTTTGTAGTATTTAAAAAGCAGGGAATTTTGTTATAGTATAGGTATATGCTCAATGTCTTAAAAGCATCCGGACAGAAAGAATTGTTTGACGAAAATAAATTGCGTTTATCCATCCAAAGAGCAGGCATACCAAAAGAACTGATCGAAAATGTTGTAATTCACGTAAAGTCCAAGTTGTACAAACAGATTCCAACCAGCGAAATTTATAAACATATTATCGAATTCCTAAGCAATTCTTCCCATCCTTTTAGCAAATCCAGATACGGACTGAAGCAGGCGATTATGGATCTTGGCCCAACGGGTTACCCATTTGAAGATTATATTTCGGAAATTTTGAAAATGGAAGGATACGCGACTTCCGTCCGTCAAATTTTAAAAGGCAAATGTATAACTCACGAAATAGATATCGTTGCGGAAAAAGACAGCACAAAGTCAATGATCGAATGCAAGTTTCATAATCAGTCGGGAACAAAATCCCAAATCCATGTTTCTTTGTATACGAAAGCAAGATTTGATGACATTAAAGAACAAAATAATCTATCAGAAGTCTGGTTGGTAACCAATACCAAAATTACCATGGATGCTTTGAACTATGCCCTATGCAGTAATATGAAAGTTATCAGTTGGGACTATCCGGAAAAGGGAAGCTTTAGAGATTTAATTGAAAAACATAAACTCTACCCAATTACAACTCTCACAAGTCTGACGCAAAATCAAAAACAAACGCTCGCAGAAAATCATGTGGTATTGGCAAAAGATGTTTGTGTCAATCCATCATCGCTGGATATCTTAGGACTACCAAAAGATAAAAAAGCATCCGTTCTCTCCGAATGTCAATTTGTATATGGGTAGGCGTTCTAACGGCTTGACAATGCCCTTGCCCTACGAATATAATTCTTCGAATATGGGATTTAACGAAAGATTTATTTTAATTGATGATAATCGTAGGGATGCGCAGGATATTTTTAACGAAATGACAAGCGCAGGACACGTAATTGCTGGATATGCTAGCAGCTACGAAGAGGGCATTAACCTTGTTTCTGAAATAGACAGATACAATGCATCTGTTATCATATTGGATGGCAACTTAAATTTTCATAGAGAAGATTGCGGAGACGGAAAAGAAATTGCAAGATTAATTAGAGAAAAATCCGGCATTAAGATTGTTGCTCATTCATCATCAAAAAAGGAAATAGCTAACTTTGGCGATATCTTTGTGGCCAAACAAGCTCGTTATGGAACACTTGCAGAAGTAGTATCAGCAATTCCACGATAAAAAATTTAAACAGATTCAGTTGCTAATTTTGTTCCATCGTATTTGTCAGCCATACTGCACTCCATAATTCAAATTTAAATAGCGTGCGTACCCGAGTCTTCATGGAAGACGAGCGGTATACCCATTGGGAACTGTGGTTAGCTTGTCTGAATATAATAAAAACCCATTTCGAATTGTGTGATCGCCAAATTTCTCATTAATTCTATCTATTGTCAATGTTAATTTATTTTTTCTCGGAGAATCAAAGAGGGATAGGGGAGTATTAAGCACATCTTCCAGACTAGATGCTACAATTCTAATCTGTCTTACATATTTAAAATTATTGATATCAAATAAATTCGTTAATAAATCAAACATCTCCTTGCCCGTATCAAAATACTTGTCGAATGTTTTTCTTCGATGTAAATTTATATTTCCGCCAAAATAAAATCCGGCAGTTCTGGCTTTTTTATTTAGGCGCCTTAACTTGATGCAAACTTCTTCACACAATTCATAGATATTCTGCAGAACAATTTTTTTATCATATTCATTTTTAGGCAGACAATAGTTCCGTCCTACCGATTTGACATCGGGACTTTTTGTGAAAGAATTAAGCGAATCCGAACTTATCCCAAGCCCTACCAAATGCAAAAACTCTGCCTCTGCAGAGCCAAATTCTGAAATTAATAACGGCAAACTTGCGTCTCGTAATTGCAAAAGAGTATAAATACCAATTTTATTTAATCTTAATTTTATTCTTTCCCCAATTCCGCAAACATCGGTTAATTTTGATTTAGAATATACTCCTTCTAAATTATTTTTGGTAATCTCAAACATTCCGTCCGGTTTATTTATACCCGATGCCAATTTGGCCAATAATTTATTATGAGAAATTCCAACTGAAACGGTAATATATTCTCCGATTTTTTCTCTTATTTCCTTTTTTATCATTTTTATCATTTCATATGACCCACCGAATAGGTGATTTGTTAAGGTAATGTCCACAAAAACTTCGTCAATTGAAAAAAGCTCAACTTCAGGGGAAAAATTCTGGCAAATTCTTAAAAACTTTTTAGAGATTTCAAGATATTTAACAAAGTCGGCTGAAACCAAGCTGAGCTTGGGACAAATTCTCAATGCTTCATATGTACGAGCACCTGTTTTAATTCCCATTTTTTTTGCCTCCCGACTTGAGGCGATAATACAAGTCCTGCCATTTGCGGCAGTCACTCCCATTGGTTTTCCGCGTAATAGGGGATTTAGCTGTTGTTCAACACTGGCAAAAAATGAATCAAAGTCTATATGAAGTATTATTCTATCCATAACCCTAGAATAATAGAATAAAATACGAAAAACAATAGAACAAAAGTAGAATGAAAAGAATCAAACAGATGCAATTATTCTTCTAAAAGCTTATTTGAGGTTGGGAAGATTAGATTTGACATTTTTAAGTGTCTCGCCAAAAAGTTTTGGCTTACCCTCACGGATAAGTCGGTATCTCAGATCCCCTTCTCCTATGTCTGCACTAGTGAAATTAAAGCCTGGCCTCCTAGACGATTCAATATAATATCCGTAAACATGATTCCCCCGAAATTTGCGCTGTATCGCAATTTTTCCCGTTTTTTCGTCACATTTCTCAAAATTTATTGCCGGTCCAACCACAATTTCGACATCATTACTCAGAATTAATCCCGTCACGCGTCTTGCGATTTCGTCTCTACGACCCTCGCTGTCTAATGAGCTTGACGGACAAAAATTTCTATTTATCCAAATAAATGGTTTTTCTTTGCCGTCTATTGGGGATCCGGCAACAACTCCAATTGGCCTACTTCCTGATTCAAACGGGCTTGGAATATTTAAATACTGGGGTTTTGGCATTCGTCCTACAATTACTTCTTGCGGTACTTCTTTCAATAACTCGCCCATAATGACCCTTATACTACATAAACGAATTGCGGATGTCAATAACCGTAATCATAATGGTTACAATCCGTAATATGACAGGGGAGCGTTGCCGATGCGGGTGCGGTGCAGGGCCATTATGAATGAATCGCATTGCCAATGACCGGGAATAGTCGAAAAAGCACCCACAAAACCCTCTTGCTGAAGAATGGAAACGTCCAGATCATTAAATTCTCCATAAGGATAGCCGAAAATATCAACTGTCTGACCTGTATTATCTTGGAGCTGCTGTCTGGCAGTATTTATTTCGTACTTTATCTTATCTGCAGATCCATAATTCACCGAATAATGGGACCAACTATGGTCTATCAGATAAATCAATCCGCTATTTTTCATTTCCCTTAACTGATCCCACGACATGTAATTTGATCCGCCAAGAAGCCCTGTTGGAATAAGCAAGTTCACTTTTATACGGTATTTTTGAACAATCGGATAAGCATAATCAAAGTTATCCTTGTATCCATCATCTAGCGTTACCAAAATGCTCTTTGGCGGAAGCTGAGTTTTATTTCTTAACGCATCCACTAGGGTTTTTGCAGTAATCGTTGTATAGCCGCTGGAGATTAGATATGCTATCTGCTGATCAAAAACTCCATTATCTACACTTAAAGAAGTTTGTCCTTTCTCAACAGCTTGCGCTTGCGGTTGAACATGATGATACAAAAGAACAGGAATATTCAGGCAAAAGCCAACCAAAGGAATGGGAGTAGGGGTTGGAATCAAAGCTGGCGTGGGGATAGACGAAGGAGGGATCAAAATAATGCTGCCTAAAGATTTTACTGAAATTAACTTCTCTCCTGATTTTTTTGTGTTATTTATAAAAAAATAGGAAAATAAAACCAATACCAATAATATAAGCAATATGAGGATATTTTTTGAAGATTTATTGTTTTTATTTTTTCTTCTAGGTCTTTTTCTCATAAAAACATTCCTTAAGCCTATCAGAGACTCGAAAAAAAGACAACTGCCGGCCTGAGTTTGTGGTATAATTAGATTTAGTAGTCTAATTTACCCTTCCGAAGCTTTCTTATCATCCTGAGCTTAGCGTAGGATGAGGCAAAGGAAGGTTTTTTTATGACCCTTCAATAAATTCAGGGTCATATTGAGTTTATCGAAATATGAAAGCAGAAAACATCAGAAATATCGCTGTTATTGCCCATGTTGACCATGGTAAAACTACGCTTGTAGATTTCATGCTTAAACAGTTTAACGCCTTCCGCGCCAATGAAGCTGAAATGCAGCAAACAACCATTCTTGACTCAAATCCCCTGGAAAGAGAGCGGGGGATTACAATTCTTGCCAAAAATACTGCCATAAATTACGGGGATTACAAAATAAATATTATTGACACTCCAGGGCATGCGGATTTTTCAGGAGAAGTAGAAAGAACTCTCAATATGGCGGATGGGGCATTATTAATTATTGATGCTTTAGAGGGGCCAATGCCTCAGACAAAATTCGTGCTTAAAAAAGCCCTTGGAATGGGACTAAAAGTAATTGTAATTATAAATAAAATAGATAAAAAACTGGCTGACATACGAGATTCCTTTGAGAAAACAAATGATTTATTTTTGGAATTGGCAACCGATTCGAATCAATTGAATTTTCCGGTTTTGTACGCAATAGGCCGTGAAGGAAAAGCTGCTGTAAAATTGGAAGATGTGCGAAAAAGCACTAGTTTGGATGTGGTTATGCAAACAATTGTAGACTATATTCCGGCTCCAACAGTTGAAAAAGGCCCTTTCAAAATGATTGCAACTTCATTGGATTTTGATACACACAAGGGAAAACATGTAATTGGCAGAATAAGATCCGGCAGCTTGGAGAAAGGACAAGCGGTTCTACTGATTAATGCGAAAAATGAAAAAATTCCGGCCAAGATAGAAAATATTTTTATTAATCGCGGACTTAAAAAAGACGAAGTTGAGAAAGTGGAAGCAGGGGAAATAGTTGATATAACGGGAATTGACAATGTAACCATAGGAGACACCATTACTGACCCAAGCAATCCCGTTGCTTTACCTCGCATTTCTATTGAAGAGCCTACAATCAAAATTGCTCTTTTTGCGAATACCAGCCCATTTGCCGGAAAAGAGGGAAAGTTTTCCAATTCCCGTCAGGTTTATGAAAGATTGGTTAAAGAATTGGAAACAAATATCAGTATGAAATTAGCGGTTATGGAGGACAAATTTGTGGTTTCCGGCAGAGGAGAATTGCACTTGTCAGTCCTGATCGAAACCATAAGGCGTGAAGGTTACGAATTTCAGGTTGAAAAACCGGAAGTAATTACGAAAATAGTGGACGGAGTAGAAATGGAACCGGTTGAAGATTTAATAATCGACGTTCCCGATGAATTCCAAGGAGTTGTCTCAAGAGAGTTAGGAGAAAGAAGGGGTCAAATGACCAATATGAATGCTGACGGAAAAGGCTCTACCCGCTTTGAATATAAAATTCCCTCCAAAAATCTTTTGGGACTGCGAAATATTTTACTTACCAATACTAAGGGAACAGCCGTAATAAATACTATGTTTGATAAATACGAACCTCTCACGCCCCTTCTTCCGAAAATTAGAAATGGAGTTTTAATTGCATCGGAACCGGGGGTAGCATTAACTTTCGGCCTTGAAAATGCGCAGGGAAGAGGAATAACTTTTGTAGATCCGGGAACAGCGGTTTATGAAGGAATGATCATCGGTCTCAATACGAGAGTCGATGACATTGAGATAAACGTAGCCAAAGGAAAACACTTAACCAATATGCGAGCTGCAAATTCAGACATCGCAATTGCTTTAACCCCTGCGCTAAAAATGAGTCTCGAACAATATTTAGATTTCCTGGAAGATGACGAACTGTTGGAAGTCACTCCAAAAAGCTTAAGGCTTCGCAAAAAATTTCTTTCCAAACTTGATCGCGTCCGCGCCGCAAGAGTATAATAACCCCAGTTATGAAAACTGTTGACCAAATGCTAATTTTTGATATTGATGGTGTCATATCTGATTTAAAAGAAAAAACATCAAATCCAACAATATTAAAATATATAGCTGAAGAGCTTAAGAATGGCAATCCGATTGCCCTTAATACAGGTAGATCTCTAGATTGGATAATCAAAAGAGGCGTAAAGACTCTTATAACTGATTCCAAAATTAAACCATTCATAAAAAATCTTATTATCGTTGGCGAAAAAGGCGGCTCATGGCTAACTTTTGATGAGAATGGAAATCCTCAACAGCATATAAATAAGTCTTTATCTGTTTCACTAAATCTTAAAGAAGAGATTGGGAAACTCGCTGTCTCCAAATATTCTGAATCTATGTTTCTTGATGAAGGTAAAAAAACAGCTATTACGGTTGAGATGAACGATGGGTATGACATTGAAAAATATAAAAAAGATCAAAAATCCTTAATCCCTGAAGTGAATTTACTTATTAAAAAATATCACCTAACCGACAAGCTTTTTTTAACGCCTAACCCAATCGCTATAGATGTCGACACGAGAGGCGTTGGTAAACATCTTGGATTAAAAAGAATTCTTGACATTCTAAAAGAAAGAAAAATAAAAATTCAAAAATTTATAACTATTGGAGACCAGAAAGCTGACTTTAAAATGGCAGAAGAATTGCACATTCAGGGATTTCCAATAATGCATGTTCATGTAGGGGAAAATAATATGAATATCAATAGGGAATTTCCGGTAAAAATCACAAAAAACAAATTTGAAAAAGGAACTTTGGAGTTTTTGAAAAGTTTATGAATTTAGCATATAAGCTTAGGCCTCAGAATTTGGAAGAATTTTTCGGACAGGAACATTTAGTCGGACCAGGCAAAATTCTAAATCGGATGATCCAAAGCAAAACTCTTTTCTCAATGATTTTGTGGGGACCTCCGGGGTCGGGAAAAACAACTCTTGCCTACATTATTGCCAAAACTACCGATTCTGACTTTCATGCTCTTTCTGCCGTTCAGACAGGAAAAGATGACCTAAGAAAAATTATAAGTATCGCAAAAGATAATCAAGAAAATAACAAAAAGACAATTTTGTTTCTTGACGAGATTCATCGCTGGAATAAAGCCCAGCAGGACGGACTTCTGCCCCATGTTGAATCAAGCCTAATAACTTTAATTGGAGCAACTACGGAAAATCCTTCCTTTGAAATAATCAATCCTCTTTTATCCAGATGCAGAATTTTCGTTTTGAAAGGTCTAGATGAAAAAAATCTTGAAAAAATTTTGAATATCGCTTTGAAAGACAAAAAAAGAGGACTTGGAAAATATAAAAAAACGGTCACGAAAGATGCAAAAGAATTATTAATTAGATTGTGCGGACAGGATGCCAGAATCATGCTGAATGCTTTGGAGATTGCAGTAACAAATTTTAATAATAAAGAAATTGCTAATGAAATAATTAAGGAAGTTTTTCAAACAAGATCCGCTGGCCTATATGATAAGAAAGCCGACGAGCATTACAATATTGTTAGCGCTTATATTAAGTCCGTGCGAGGGTCCGACCCTGATGCCGCTTTGTATTATTTGGCAAGAATGCTGGAGAACGGAGAGGATCCAAAGTTTATCGCCAGGAGAATGATAATCCTGGCATCCGAAGATATCGGCTTAGCAGACAGGGGAGCGCTAATTCAGGCAAATGCAGCCTTTGAAGCAGTGCATAAAATCGGTATGCCGGAAGCGCAACTTACCTTAGCTCATGCAACGCTGTATCTGGCAACTGCCAAGAAATCCCGCGCTGTTGCAAATGCCTTAGGAAGAGCTAAAGAAGCGGTTTATGAATTTCCCAATGAGCCGATTCCTCTTCATTTGAGAAACGCTCCGACAAAACTTATGAAAAATCTTGGTTACGCCAAAGATTACATTTGGAGCAACAAATACGTCGGTCCCAAAACAGATGTATCTTTTCTTCCGGAAAGATTGAAAAACCGAAAATTTTTCCAGCCCTAATCACATTGACAAATATTATTTATCTGTGTGATGATTTAATCAATGGAACCTGCTCAAAAAAATACTTTCTCAAAACTAAAATTATTCTTATCAATAAATAAATTTTGGGCCATCTTGTTCGCATTTTTCTTCACATCTTCTGTTGGCATGACAACATATTTATTGGCAGTAGATAGCCATCCTCCTTCAAGTAAGCTTGCTTCCGAAAATATTCCCCCAATTCCCACCCCAATATCTTCACCGCAAACAGTAATTACCGATGCCCCGTCTACATCAACATTAACACCAACTCCAACTATTATTATTCCCGTTAACCCAACAGCAACTTGGAGTGCTTTCACTAGCTCCAAATATTCTTATTCTGTTAAATATCCCACCAATTGGACAGCTAAGACAATTACCCAAACGGATCCGAAAATCTTAGAATATATTGTATTTAATCCCACAGCAACTAAAGCGGGAACTTTATCTATAACTCTCTCGTACGGCACGAGAACTTATCTGGAAGCTTTAGCTTTGGATCCGCAAGCCGGAACAGTTATTACGGCTGCATCAGTTAGTGCTACGAAAAAAGACAGCAAAGACTCCAATGGTTACAAAGCTACCAATGTTATTGTTCCTTTTGGATCCAATACGCTTATTTTCAATGCCAAAGACGCCTATTTAAATCTTTTTAATCAAATGCTAACCACCCTCAAACTTACCAAGTAATTTCTCATTTATTTACAATATATGCTTTAATACTGTAAAATACACTCATAGGCGCCCATAGCTCAACGGATAGAGCACTTCGGTTCTAACGAAATGGTTGGGGGTTCGATTCCCTCTGGGCGCACATCTGCAAAGCAGATTTCTTTGTGCTTTTACTTTTAATCTGAATCATAATGTATAAAGTTTACTTTTTGAAGAGCTTGCGTGACAAAAGCAAGACGTATGTAGGATTAACGGTAAAAGATATAGAATTTAGACTAAAGGAGCATAACGATGGGCTTTCAAAATATACAAAAGCAAATCGCCCATGGCGTTTGGTTTATTTCGAAAATTTTTATTGTAAGTTGTGTGCAGATAAAAGAGAGCAGTTTCTAAAATCTGGTTTCGGATATAGATTAAGAAAAATAATTTTAGAGAATTATGATAAGCTAGAATAGAATTCTGCTCTGCAGAATGGTGGGCGTAGCTCAATGGCTAGAGCATCAGGTTGTGGACCTGACGGTTGCGGGTTCGACTCCCGTCGCCCACCCCAATTTATTTTGACATAAGTATTTGCTTTACATATACTAAATATTGGAGATTATGAGCAATCCTGTCGTCAAATATTTAATAAACAACCATTTTCTGGCTGCGCTTATTGTAATTGCGCTATTTTGGCTGGCAATTGAATTAAGCGGGATACTAATTATTATTTTTATTTCCTTTATAATAATGGCGGCCCTATCTCCTTTTTCGGATTTTTTAATCCGAAAACGTATCCCAAGAATTTTATCCGTAATAATTCCTTACACGATAACCATAGCTATATTGGTATTGTTAATTTTTCCGTTAATTCCTTTCTTCATATCTCAAATAGAGCTTCTTTTTAGTAACTTTCCAAAATACATCGATCAGGTAGCAAAAACTTTCAATATCAGCATTGATGCATCCAGTATTAAAAATGTTTTTGAGTCAGATATCAATGCTCTTGGTAAAAATGCCTTAAGCGTTACCGGTAAAATATTCAGCGGCTTTTTCTCCACATTAACCGTACTTGTTATCAGTTTTTACCTAATGCTGCAAAGAGAAACGCTGAAAAAACAACTTATAGCGCTCTGGCCGAAAAAATATCAGGATCAGGCTCTAAAAACAATGGTCCAAATTGAGAACAAAATCGGATGGTGGCTACAGGGGCAACTGGTTCTTTCTTTTACGATTGGTTTCTGCACATGGATTGGACTTACTTTTCTAGGTCTGCCCTTTGCTCTTCCTCTTGGTCTACTGGCGGGAATTTTGGAAATTGTTCCGACCATCGGACCCATCATTTCAGCTGTTCCGGCTGTTATTGTTGCCTTAACTATTTCCCCCGGACTTGCCGTATCGGTTGTAATTTTCTACATCTTGCTTCAAGCGCTTGAAAATCATATCCTTGTTCCGAAAATCATGCAGAAAGCTGTCGGACTAAATCCCATTATAGTTATTATCGGAGTTCTAATCGGAAGTAAATTTTTGGGAATTCTCGGAGCTTTACTCGCAGTTCCACTTATAGCCTTGGTTTTTATTCTTACAAAAAGCTTTAAACCCTCCAATTAGCTTTATCAACCGGCATTCGTTTGTCTCTTGGCCAATCTTGCTTTGTCAACAAATTATTCAGAGCAGGAGGGAGGATATTTGTTAGACATCTCATTCCTCCAAGAGCATGTTTCGGTAGCTCAATGAGGGGTATTTCAGTTGTAAAAATTTTATCGCTTCCAACAAGCTCTGATAACGTAACTTCTAAATCTCGAGCTTCTGAATTCGTAAACGCTATTGATCTATCTTCAAACTGAATTAAATTTAGAGCGAGCGGAGGAAGTTTTCTGTCATCAACTTCCACCATTCTCGCTTCCGCTGTTTCCGCTGCTTGTCTTATAAACTTTCTAGTATCATGCCCTTGATGTGAATATGAATCCGTCACCAGCAAAACCAAAGTACCATTTTTATCTTCAATCAAAGCACTGTGTCCGTCTATGTGCAGCTCCGTAAATTTATAACTTTGTTTAGACGTATCTACGCACGGCAAACACCCAACTTTGAATCCATTCCGTGTCAATCCCAATATCTCATCTTTAGATTTTCTCCACACATCAGGCGTAACTAAAATAGATTTATTCTTAACAAGAACTTTACCTTGCTCTCCTAGTCCCGAAAGTTTTATTCCTTCGGGCGGTGCGCCCCAAGCAAATAAATTTGCAAGAACTTCACCATCAAGCAATGTATATGCGTCCCTGGGCCAACATGAAGAAGCTTGTGATAAAAATGGTATCTTTATTGCATCAAAACTTAATTCTTCAGGTAAATCTATTGATTCCCAATTTATAGAGGAATCCTCATTGCTTTTTCCAATCGTAGTATCCGTTTTGGAGACAATAATATTATCCTTGTTCACTAAATTTATAAATAAATTATAAATCGAGTACCATTCCATAAATATTGACTGCATTAAATGCTCATCAAATATGATCTCCTCTCTAAATAGTGATTTCTCTTTTGCTAAACTAAATGGCAATAGATTTCCCGGTCCAGCCAAAAGAAGTTTATGTCCGGGTAAAAGACGCTCACTTTGTTTTGAAGCTTCATGCTCTGTAGGTCCTTGTTCAATAGTCATAGATTTGAAAGTCTTGGTATTTTACTACAAAAATGAAGCTAAGTAAATGAAAGAGGACTTAATTGCATTTTAAATTATCTAATTTTGAGCGCCTTTATGAAAAAGTTCGTACCTCTTTCATATTATCATTGTAGTCGCTCACTTCGTTCGCTCCTACTATTTTATTTGCTCGGCGTTCGGCCTCGCTTTAGTATTTTTTGCACGTACGAAAAAGGAGCGCGATTTTTTAAAGAACCCAAATGGATTATATCAGATTTTTCTTTAATCCGTATCAACCCACCCACCCGTTTATGGTGGCGGCGACCCCGCCTTTGGGCGCTAGGTCCGGCTTGGGCCGGACTTGCCCACATCTTCCGTTTTCTAAAATCCGCTACAGTATCTTCCCCATCCCGCTTCGGCGGGATTTTCTTTTAGCGTTACTTAGTTTCGTTGCGCCGTCGGCGGGGTGGATCCGCTGTTCGCCCCCGCCTTAATTATTTTACCCCTTCCTGTTCATGTTGCCGCAACGAAGTTCGGTTGGCGAGAGCCGAATTTTTCTAATAATCGAAAATATTTTTCTCGGCTCTCGCTTGGTCGGGCTGTCTATCCAATGCTTCTTCTAAGTTGAAATCATTCTGACGTCAGCCCTCCTTTTAGCAACGACTCCATTTTGGGCGGGGGCGGCGGAGCCAGCTGCCGTCTGGCATCTGGCGGACCGCCACCAGAACCGAATCGGCCAGATTGGTGGAAATTGGCCGATTCCCGTGTTAGACTGAATCTATGCCAGACGATCCGATTCAAGACAACCAAGACCAGACGACGAGCCAACCAGAACCAACGACCGAAGAAACGAAACCCGCTGAAGAAAATCCACAACCCGACGCGTCCGCCGAAGTTTCAACGAAGACGGAAGAAAATCCAACTCCCGAACCACCGAAGGAAGAAACGCCAGCCGAAACTCCTGCGCCATCTGAACCTGAACCTGAGAAAAAGCCCGAAGATCCTACGCCTGAAGAGCAAAAACCAAACGAAGAGAAAAAATCCGAAGAATCCATGCCTTCAGAACCGGAAATCAAGATCGTCGAGAAAGAAGTCATTAAAGAAGTTCCGGTCGAAGTCATAAAAGAAGTAAAAGTTGTCGACGAAGCCGAGCTTGGTAAGCAGCTCGACGAAAAACTCAAAGCAAAGCTTCTGGAAAACAAAAAGAAAGCTAACGAAGCCAGAATTCAGAGAAAGAAAAACAACTTAGACAAGATTGTCGAACTAGCCAAGAAAAAAGAGATTAACAATCAGGATGTCAGAGATTTATTGCAGGTGTCACAATCAACAGCAACGACTTACTTAACAGAATTGACTAAAAGTGGTAGACTAAAGTCAGAAAAGAAAGCTAAAGCAAAAGTCTATAAAAGTTAAGTTATGACGTTGTACTATGCTACAACGCTACAATAGTAGAAGATTACAACAGCACATTATGGATAAAGCAGACTTAGAGAAAGATAAAAAATTATTAGTTGCAACTCTTAGAAAATTCAAATCCTCAAAAGATTTATCAAATTTTATTGATGACTTATTGACTGAAGAGGAAATTTTAGATTTAGCCCAGAGAATTAAAATCGCAAGATCAATTCTTGATGGCAAGACTTACGATGAAATTGCAGAAAAAGTTAAAACTTCCACATCAACAGTTTCAAAAATTGGCCAGATAATAAAATACGGTAAGGGTGGATTGGGAAAAGTTTTAGAGAAAAAATAAAGTTAATATTGTCTTCACAGCTCCTATCTTATAACTCAGGTTTTTGCTAGAATTGATCTGTTCTATGAAATTGTCGGATAATGAAAAACGTGATGTTATAAAATATCTTGAGTCAGGTAAGCCCCTACCCGATAAGTATAGATTTCTACTTTTTGATGATGGTCGTGAAGTTGAGTTGGTATGGAATGGAAAAACAGAGGAGGTTTCTAGTCTTGTCCTCCCTTTTCAAACGATTGAGCATATTGATGAGCCAAGAAGTGAAGCAGAGATTAAAATGCAGCAATCTCTTTTTGATACCTCAGGTCATCAAATACAAGATTGGACAAATAAACTTATCTGGGGCGACAATAAGCTGATTCTATCCTCTCTTAAAAACGGCCCACTTCGCAAAGAAATTGAAGCACAGGGCGGTATAAAACTAATTTACATTGATCCTCCATTTGATGTTGGCGCAGACTTTTCTATGAATGTGCAAATAGGAGACGATGAATTCACTAAAAAACCATCGATTATAGAAGAAATTGCTTATCGAGATACTTGGGGTAAAGGAGCGGACTCATTCTTGTCAATGATATATGAACGATTAGTATTGATGCATGATTTATTGTCATCTGATGGTCATATATTTATTCATTGTGACCAGAGAGTAAACGCTCCTTTAAGGTTTTTGCTTTATGAAATTTTCAAAAAGGGAAATTTTCGAAATGAAATAATATGGCAGCGTACTTCGGCCGGTAAGACAGTATCCGGAAACTTGCCAAAGAACTGCGATTATATTTTGTGGTGTACAAAATCAGATAATTATCAATATTTTGGTTTTAATGGCGAATTGACAAAGGCAAACATAAAGGTCTTCAGTAAAAATGACAATGATGGTAGAGGACTCTACAGAACACAGCCTATAATTAAAACTTCAAATCCTGGTCCTGCTACAACATACGATTATAAAGATAATAACGGGAAGATTTGGAAATGTCCAAAAAAGGGATGGCGTTTTAATGAAAATCGTATGAGATCGTTAGAAAACGATAATAGACTTCTTTTTACAACGGTGATCTCTGAAAAATACTACTTGAATGAGAGAATGGAAATAGGAAGACAATTATCTAATCTTTGGGCAGATATTAGCGGTAATACTGTAGGTTTTTCAAATGAAAACCAAGATTATCCTACTCAAAAACCAGAAAAACTACTTGATAGAATTATTAAAGCAACGACAAATGAAGGAGATATTGTTGCTGATTTTTTTGTTGGTTCTGGTACTACTCTTGCTGTTGCTGAGAAATTGGGAAGAAAATGGATTGGGTCTGATTTAGGAAGATTTGCCATTCACACTACCCGTAAAAGAATGATTGGGGTTCAAAGAGAATTGAAAAAAGCAGGTAAGAATTTTAGGGCTTTTGAGATTTTGAATATTGGAAAATATGAGCGGGAACAATTTATTGCAACGAATGATAATTTGAGAGAAGAAGAAAAACAATTGCAACAATCCATAAAAGAAAAAGAATTTATTAAATTAATTTTGTCCGCATATAAAGCAGATTCGGTTGATTCATTCTTGACGATGATTGGTAAAAAAAGAGATCGTCTTGTTGCAATTGGCCCAATTAATTTTCCTGTTTCCGCAGATTTTTTACATCAGGTTGTTGCAGAATGTATAGAAAAAAACATTACAAAAGTAGATGTCCTAGGGTTTGATTGGGAAATGGGACTTGAGGTAGATCAATTTAAAAACCAAGGCGTTGATTTGCAACTTAGGGTGATACCTAGAGAAGTATTCGATAAAAGAGCTGTTGAAAAAGGACAAGTGAAATTTTATGAAGTAGCATTTATAGAAGTTAAGCCAATTGTCAAAAAGAATACTATATCCATTCAGCTAAGCGATTTTAGTGTTTTTTATAACCAAGATGATACAGGAGAAGTTGAGGAAAAACTAAAACAAGGTGGAGCAAAAGTAATTATTGAGAATGGTCAAGTAATTAAACTTAGCAAGGGTAAGGATTCAGATATTGTTACTCGTGAAGTTTTGACAACAAAATGGACAGATTGGGTTGATTATTGGGCTGTTGATTTTAATTTTGAAAGTAAAAAAGAAGTTATTAGAAGTGTTAAGAAAATGGATACTTCCCAACCACGACTTGATGGAAGTGAAGATCCTAAACAAATCAGAATACCAGAATACGAAGAAGTGTGGACTGGGAATTATATCTTTGAAAATGAATGGCAGTCGTTCCGTACGAAAAAAGGCCGAAATTTAGAATTAATTTCAGTATCTAAGGAGGTCACAAAAGGATCGCACAAAATCGCAGTGAAAGTGGTAGATATTTTCGGCAATGACACCACGAAAGCAATAGAGGTGAATATCTAATTATGAAAATAAAATCCGTACATTTAACAAACTTTAAGCGTTTTGACGATCTAACTATCAATTTAGGAAACGATCCAAAAAAGATAATTGCCCTTGTCGGTCCTAATGGATGTGGCAAGAGTAGCGTTTTTGATGCTTTCGAAGAAAAACTAAAAGATTACAAAGGAGCTAGTGCTAATGAAGAAGGTTCTTATTTTGCAAAATTGTGGCATTCAATTTTTCCCGACAAGAAAATTACAAGTTATAATAAAAGTGATTCTATCATCATAACTAAAAATGATGGAACGCTCACTTTTGATAAAAAGAGTTTCTATATAAGATCAGCTTATCGCTTTACCTCTAAGCTAAAGGTTGATAGCATCAAAGCCCAACCAGATATTATTGATGACCACAATCGTCCTTATAGTAGCAATGCTCTTGATTCTCGCATGCAGGGAAATTACGAAAGACTGCTGTCGCAATTATTGCATGAGTTTGAGCAAGGCAATAAAACTGGAACAGAATTTAAAAAAGAATTTCTAGAAAATATTAACAAGATTTTAAAAAATATTTTAGATGTCAAAATATCTAGTTTGGGTAATGTTGGTGATGGTAAAGGACAATTGTTTTTTGAAAAAGAAAATTCAAAGGATTTTCCCTATGAAAACCTATCTTCAGGTGAAAAAGAGGTTGTTGATATCATAATTGATTTAGTAATTAAGACACCTAATTTCAATGATACTGTTTATTGCATAGATGAACCCGAACTACATCTTAATACTGCTATCCAAAGAACGTTAATTATCGAGATTGAAAAATTAATTCCAGATGACTGTCAGTTGTGGGTAGCAACTCACAGCATTGGTTTTTTAAGAGCTCTTCAGCAGGAATTGAAAGATAAATCGCAAATCCTTGATTTCTCAGAAAAAGATTATTTTAATGGTGCTTGTGAAATTAAACCTATCACTACAACGAGAAAAAATTGGCAAAGGATATTTCAAACTGCACTTGAAGACCTCACTGGACTTTTATCACCGAAAAAAATAATATATTGTGAAGGTAGACAAGACCCATCTCCTACCAGTGGCGAGCAGGGTTTAGATGCGGATATCTATAATGAAATTTTTGCTGAAGAATACAACGATACTCTGTTTGTATCCAGTGGGGGCGGTGGCACAGTTGAAAAGAACGCTTCTCTAGCGCTTAAAGTATTAGGTAAAGCTTTCACAGACGTGCAACTTTATTTATTAAAAGATAGGGATACGGTTTCTGATTCCGCTAGACAAAGTTTTCTTGATTCGGATCAGTCGCACAGGATGTTGATTAGAAGAGAGATTGAAAATTATTTGTTTGACAAGGAAATTCTTGCTAAGTTTTGTTCTCAAAAATCTACAAGATTTGATACTACAAGATATGACAGTAAAATTACAGATATAAATCAACAAGACCTTAAACCCATACAACAAGAGATAAAAGCGAGCTGTGGAGCTTCCTGTAGCGTTGCAGATTTTAAACGTGATTTAGCAAAATTAATATCAAATGACACTCAAATATATAAAGATTTAAGTGGAGCAATTTTTTAATTATGGCATTACATAAGGATTTTCCTAAAGACCCATATGCAATATTAGATCCTGAAATAAGGTGGTTTCCAGCTGTTGAGGATTTAAGAGAAAAAGGTGGCTACGAAAGACTATTGCCTCCTTTTATTTCCGAGTTGCGGAAAAAAGTAAAAGAGTGGCGTGATAATAATTATTCCGAAGTGAGCGAAACCTCAAAGGCTTTACTGAATTGGTGGTTTAAAGAGAATCATAACATTTTTGATCAAAATGGAATATCTGTTCCGTTTAAGTATTATTTTTCTCAAAGAGAAGCAGTGGAAACTGTAATATGGCTCTACGAAGTTGCAAAAGTTAAAAGTAAATATGACTTAATCAGATTTGACTCATTGGGGAGAGTGAGTCCAAACATGTTTGATGAAGATTGGCTAAGATTTGTAATTAAAATGGCAACTGGTAGTGGGAAAACAAAAGTTATGAGTTTGATTTTGGCTTGGGCATATTTCCACAAACTCTATGAACCAGATTCCAAATTGGCACGCAATTTTTTACTAATCACCCCAAATATTATTGTACTCGAGAGAATTAAGAATGATTTTTCGGGTTTAAAAATTTTTAATGAAGATCCAGTGCTTCCAGACAATGGATATAGTGGACAGAATTGGCAGGATGATTTTCAATTGACTCTACATTTGCAGGATGAAGTAGGTCAAATATCTCCGACCGGAAATATTTTTTTAACAAATATTCATCGTGTTTTTGAAGGGAACGTTAATGAATTTAGTTCTGAAGATGAAGATAGTATGAGCTATTTTTTAGGAGCAAAACCAGTTGGCAAAACTAATGATTCAAAAGTAAATTTAAGCGAGATCGTTCGTGAGATTGACGAATTGATAGTTATTAACGATGAGGCACATCATATACATGATGAAAAATTGGCATGGTTCAAATCAATTCAAGATATCCATAATAAGCTTAAATTAAAAAATGGAGAGTTAGCATTACAGATTGATGTAACAGCTACTCCAAAACACAATAATGGAGCAATTTTCGTTCAGGTTGTTTCCGATTATCCACTTGTTGAAGCAATACATCAAAGGGTCGTTAAAAATCCTGTGTTACCAGATCAAGCAAGTAGAGCAAAACTTAAGGAAAACCAGAGTTCCCTATTTACCGAAAAGTACGAAGACTATATTAACTTAGGAGTTATTGAATGGAAAAAAACCTATGAAGAACTTTTAAAGACTGGTAAAAAATCAATTCTATTTGTAATGACAGACGATACAAAAAATTGTGATGAAGTTGCCGAATATTTAGAAAAAACATATCCTGAATTTAAAAATGCTGTCTTAACGATTCATACCAATAAAAGCGGAGAAATATCAGAAACTGTTCAAGGAAAAGATGAAAAAGAATTGATTAAGTTAAGAAATCAAGCAAATACTATAGATAGCAACGAGAGTCCTTTTAAAGTTATTGTGTCTGTATTGATGCTTAAAGAGGGTTGGGATGTAAAGAATGTAACGACTATTGTTGGTCTTCGGGCATATTCATCCACTGCAAATATTTTGCCGGAACAAACCTTAGGTAGGGGTTTGAGAAGAATGTTTTTTGGTAGAGAGGACATCGAAGAATATGTTAGCGTAATTGGCACGCCTGCATTTATGGACTTTGTTGAATCTATCAAAGGAGAGGGGGTTATATTGGAGAAAAGGGCAATGGATATAGGAGCAAAACCAATTACTCCAATTGTTGTTGAAGTTGATAATGAAAATGTTAAAAAGGATATTGAAAAACTTGATATTGAATTGCCTATTCTTACTCCTCGTATTCAGAGAGAATATAAAAATCTTTCAAATCTAAATGTTTCTAAGTTTAAACACAGAAAAATTAAAGTAAAGCAGTTTAGCGAAAGAGAAAAAAAGGAAATAATCTTTAAGGAAGTTATTCATGATAAAATCCATCACACAACAGTTTTGGATACCAATATAGAGCCAAGCTATCAAAGCGCAGTCGGCTTTTTTGCTCAGACAATAATGAGAGAACTGCGTCTATTTGGCTGTTACGATATTTTATTTGGTCAGGTAAAAGAATTCATCAGTGATTATCTATTTGAGGATAGCGTAAACTTAGAAGATTTGAATATCCTCCGTAATTTATCAGAGCTGGAAGTTACAAAAACCATAACTGAAACTTTCAAAAAAGAAATCAATGATTTAACAATTGAAGATAAAGGCAATGCAGAAATAAAAAACTATATAAAAATAAGTAATTGCAAACCTTTCGTAGTAAATGACAATGCCTATTTGATTCCTAAAAAAAGTATCTTTAATAAAATTGTTGGTGATAGTCAATTTGAGCTAGAGTTTGCTGATTTTCTTGAGGGATGCGATGATATTTTATCTTTTGCTAAGAATTACCTTGACATACATTTTAAAATTGATTACAAAAATTCAGATGGCTCGATCGCCTATTACTATCCTGATTTCTTCGTAAAGAAAGATAATAAAACTGTTTATATAATAGAAACTAAAGGTAGAGAAGACTTAAATGATTCACTTAAGGTAACTCGATTAGATCAGTGGTGTAACGATGCAAATGATAGGCAAAGTAGAATTGAATATAGAATGCTATATGTAAAACAGGAAGAATATGAAAAATATAAACCAAAAGCTTTTAAAGAATTGATTGAAACATGTAAATAGATACATCATTCGGAAGGCAAATTGACAAAATAGTTTATAAATTCTACGGTCTCACGCCAGAAGAAATTGCAATTGTGGAAGGAGTTAAACAGCAAAAAATATGAATATCATATCTTTTGAGGAAATTAAGGCTATTAGAGATATGCTAAAAGGAAATAATAAAGAACGTTCTTTGATGTTAATATCGTTCTTTATACTTGGGATTATTACATATATTACCGTAGCGGTACTGTTTGCAAAATATAATATTTATTCTCTTCCTCCGTTTAATCTCATTTTAAATACTGGTCTGGTGTCTTTAGAAATTGCCAAAAATAGTCTTGTTTTGCTGGTTATGCTCTATACTCTATTTTTATTATTACTTATATATTTAATATTACCGAAAATATGTAATTTAATTTTTTCCCAGATGAAATATAATTGGAATCCAGAAAAAAAACTATCGGATTGGGAATTTCAAGGAAACATTCTTGTCGACTCTAAGGAAAACGCCTTACACATAGTTCAGTCGGAATTAGGCTGCATTATTAGAAATAGAAGTTGGAGAAATTTTATGATGTCGTTCGAATTCAAAATTCCTGATCCACCAATACTTTCTCCACAGGATACAGAAGGCAATGGGCAACTTCGTCGAGGTTTCGGAATTATTTATCGAGCAAAACAACTGGGAGAGTATTACATGATAAAAGTTGACGAAAATGGGTATCTTCCTCATGTCAGAAACTTATATTGGGAAAATAATGGACCAATTTTCAAATCAAATTTAATCAAAAGTGATTTAAATAAATGGATGAAAGTTAAATTAAAACTAATTGATCATCAATTGACGTTAAGTATTAAAAATGATGAGTTTAAGTTCATTATACCCACACATTCCACTGCTCATAAAGAAGCAGATTTTCCAAAAAGTCATGAAGACAAACCGCAATCTCATCCGTTTTTACCCATTTCGTTTCGGGATTATGGCTCTGTAGGTTTTCGCTCGGCACCATTAGAAGAAGTATTCATTAAAAATATTGAAATTAAAGAAGAATCGTTTGCTCAATTTATTAAAAGAAAATTTTTAAATTTATGATAATTTATGTCTCGATATTGCAATCAAAAATGAAACATTTTGATTTGTCGCCATCAATATTGTCTTACCTCTGGCTCGATTTCCTTTTTAGTAAACCAGCCAAAATGATTTAAATGAGATATCTTTGTGAGAGAGTCTTATGAGGAATTCCAATAGTGTATGCTAGTATTCCAAGTTAACCTTGAGGTGTCGTGATTTTTTCTATTTTTACACCAAACTTACGTTTTGTCTTGGATTCGCCATTTATAATTATTGGAATAAGGCCTTCGTAAAACTTAGACGCTAAAGATAAAATAATAAAATCTTGTAAAAAACAAAAAATATTGTTATAAACAATATTTATAAATTCCTTTGCAGGCATTCCTTCTCCTATCTCTGGGTACTTTTTTTCTGCCTTACCTCCTACAATAGTTACTGATAATGGAGAAACTGTTGATATTCCTTGGTGTTCAGCTTTGGTTCTCTGTTCTCTCAACTTTCTCATCCAAGGCTCACTTCCTTCAATAAGGGTAATTAATTTTGCCACTCTCGGTTGCGATGGAACCGGAACATTTCTTTTTAAGGAAGCGGCGACATTCTTGCCTGCATTTTCATAAGTAAATAAATTAATTTCCCAAAGCGGTTTAAGTATTTTTACGGCTGCATCCAAAGCAGCTTTTGAGCTATTTACCACTTCCTCAACTGCCCCTTCGAGCTCAACTGAACTATCTTGATGAGTAAGATGAATACTGCTTTTATCTTCTTTTGCTCTCTTTGTCAGATTATTCATCTTTACTTCTTCCAATGATTCATAACGATCTATAGCTTCTGTAACCTTACCTAATTTCTTCATAACGGAAATAATAGGATAAATAATTTCAGATTTTTTGTCTTCTGGTAACTCAATGAATTTATTAAATTCGTGGCAAAAATACGTGAAACCTCCACCAATTTCCATCCCCTTTTCACTATCCATCTTAAAGACAGATGTCAATACTCCTTGCATTTGATTCATAATGCGAATTATATCAAAGATTCTAAAAATCCGTAGCAATAATTTGGGAACAGTTTGAAGGAAGATTGCTGAGTAAATTTAAAATGTAGCATTTTTTGATATAGAAATACTCAGTTGAAAAACTCCCGAAAACTAATATACTAAAGCCGTACTTAAATTTTGGAAAAATTTTTGCGTTTTTTCTCGCCTGCCCGCCTTTGGAGGGCCGACAGTTTTTGAGCGAGGCCGAAGGCCGAGCAAATAAAATAATAGGAGCGAGCGGAGTGAGCGACTACAATGATAATATGAAAGAGGTACGAACTTTTTCATAAAGGCGCTCATTTAGGGACTTTCCTGAAGCCAGAGTTTTGAGGCTGGGGGAAGAAAACCCCGAATGGAGCTCTGCAAAGCCCAAAGCGTAAACAGGAAAAAGTTGCCGGTAAAAAGAAGAAAAAACGCAAAAATTAAGAAAATAATACTACCATGAAATATATAGTCTACTGCAGGAAATCAACGGATGAGAAAGATAGGCAAATTCTGTCTATAGAAGCTCAAATAGCGGAACTAACTGAATTTGCCAAACGTGAGGGTTTAGAAATTTCGGAATTCATCACGGAAGCAAAAACTGCTAAGATTCCCGGCCGTGAACAATTTGACAGGCTTTTAATGCTGCTTGAAAAAGGACAGGCTCAGGGAATTATCTCCTGGCACCCGGATCGTCTGGCAAGAAATTCCATAGACGGCGGAAAAATTATATATTTACTCGATACGGGAAAACTCCTTGATCTAAAATTCCCCTCTCATTGGTTTGAGAATACACCACAGGGGAAATTTATGCTTAGTATCGCCTTTAGCCAGTCAAAATATTACATAGACAATTTAAGTGAGAATGTTAAAAGAGGCTTGAGACAGAAATTACGAAATGGCGTATTCCCCGCTAAAGCTCCGTGGGGATATTCCAATAATGAAAAATTGGGAAGCATAGAAATAGATCCTGTCGAGTCAAAAATCATGAAAAAGGCATTTCAGTTATTCGCAAAAGGAAATAAAACATTTACCGATATCGCAAAATTCCTAAAGCAATACGGTTTGACTCAAAAAAATGGCAAACCTCTTAAGATAGACAGGATTAAAGCCATTTTATCCAACAAATTTTATATTGGAATTCTCTTTTATAATGGAGAGTATTACGAGGGAAAACATCAGTTATTTATTTCAAAATCACTATTCGATCAGGTACAAAAGCAATTCAAATTGACTCTAAGGGCAAAGGAATTCAATAAATATAATTTTTCTTTCTTAAGGCTGATAAAGTGCGGAGAATGTGGAGCGAGTATCACCGCAGAGAGACACAAGAAGTTTTATAAGGAAACAAATAGAGAAGTTGAATATGTTTACTATCGCTGTAGCAAAAAATTAAAGCCGTGCGGTCAGAGATACATTCAGGGGCCCGTGCTGGAAAAGCAGCTTAGAAATGCCATCTTCGACGCTTCTTTGCCTCCTGAATGGGCGACCGACTGGTATAAATGGCTCGAAAGAGACGAAATTACGGAAAGGCAATCAATAAGTGAAAATATGGAATCTTTGAAGGTGGAAATAAAAAGCCTCGACTGGAAATTAAATCTTCTACTGGACAGTTATTTGGACAACATTATTGACGGGGGAACTTATAAGAGCAAGAAGAATGAACTATTTCAAGAAAAGATAAAAAAGGAAGAGAATTTGGCAAGAATTAAGACAACGGGTTCCGGTTGGCTCGAACTGATGAAGGAATTTATAGATAGGGCTCTGCAGGGCCAAAAAATCGCGCGTGCAAAAAATACTAATGAAGAATTGGCATTCTTCGCAAAAACTGTCGGCTCGAACTTCTTTTTAACTGATCGGCAACTTTTTCCTGTTTACGCTTTGGGCTTTGCAGAGCTCCATTCGGGGTTTTCTTCCCCCAGCCTCAAAACTCTGGCTTCAGGAAAGTCCCTAAATGAGCGGGATAGGGGAGTCGAACCCCTCTTTGCTGCTTGGAAAGCAGCTGTTGAACCGATCAACTAATCCCGCCTACGTTCCTTCGGAACTTCGGCGGGCAAGCCCGCTTTAGTTATCCGATGCAGAATGTTTTATTTTAGCATAAAAACGCTTAAATTGGTCGGGGGTAGAGGATTTGAACCTCCGGCCTCACGGTCCCAAACCGTGCGCTCTAGCCAGCTGAGCTAACCCCCGAACTTGATTGTCACATCATACGTTTACTTCATCTTCCGGCAAAGCCAGCGCGATGAAGAGCGCTTCGATATGGCTACTATTCGCTATATATAAAAAGTGCATGCACTACTGAAGTGCTCTTTGGCGAAGCAACGCATTGCAAGCCAAAGGAAACGAATAGTAGTGCTGAGGGAGGGAGTCGAACCCTCACACCCTTGCGGATAAGGGCTCTTAAGGCCCTCGTGTCTGCCATTCCACCACCCCAGCAAAAAGATGTTCGTGCTGTAATTATAACATGGGTTCGAGAGAAGAGAAAGGGTATTGACATATTTCCATACATATGTCTTACTAGATTCATGACCCGCTTTCGTCCGCCTTTGGCGAGACTTCAGCGAGGCAAAGAGGGGGGGTGATAACATGAAGAGACTACAACAGCTAGCGAATATCCTCGTTCTCGTAGGCGCAATCAATTGGGGATTGGTCGGACTTTTTAAATATAACTTAGTAGAGTCGCTTTTGGGCGGACTTGGGCTTGTTCAGATAATTTATATCTTGATCGGTTTGTCCGGCGTATTAATGCTGGTAAACTGGGGAAAAAAGTAAATTCTGCATAATGCAGAAGGCTTTATTCATCCCGGGATGAGATAGTGTAGGTATAGGCGGAGATAAATGTTCTTTGCAGTCTGTTTAAAATTTAACGGAGGATTTTTCGTTTGTTTAGCCTCATTTTTGACCTCACGCGGGCCTTTTTAGCAGAGTCCTGTTCTTTTTGAAGCTTTATGCGGGCCTTTGTTCTTTTGTCGATTGCTTTCTGGCACACTTCATCAGGACACCTATAAATTGTGGTAACTACTTTAGAAAAGGTGTCCTTTGTTTCGGTTTTACCCACAAAAATTAGTCTTTTTCCGCATTGGCTGCATTGGGGCAGTTTTGTTGAATTAGATATTTTCAGAGGATATTATTATACCATATTTTGTCTACCATGTATAATAATCAGGTGACAAAACTTTTCGTAAAAGAGGCCATAAATCTGAGGAAAAAAATACAAGGACTTATCGGCGAAGATAAACCATATGCATTAATGATTGAAACCCGTTTTGGCATTCACACTTTTGGATTAAAATTCCCAATAGATGTTTTAATTTTGAATAATGAGAATAAAGTTGTCTCAATCAGAAAAAATTTAAAACCTAACAAAATATTTTTATGGAACCCTATGTATAAAAAAGTCATCGAATTACCCCGAGGAACAATTGAGAAAGAACAAATAAAAATAAATCTACTCATTGACATTTCTATTTTATAAATCCAGCACCTTCTTTTTGCAAAGTGTTGGCTAGCACATAAAATATTGTTGTTAACCTACGCTGTAACCCTTACTGGGTCTTGCAAAGGTGCTGGATAAACGCTACTATATATAATTATGACAACAGATGAAAAATGCCCGAAATGCGGAAGCCCTCTTTCGGAAGTAACAACTACGAAAACCGGAAAACAGTTACAGAGATGTTCAACCGGTTCATGGGATCCTGAAACAAGATCTAATGTCGGATGTGACTATGTAAAATGGTTGGAAGTTCCGCCTGAAACTTTGGATGAAAAATGTCCAAAATGCAAAGCCAATCTAATTCTTGCCACAACAAGATTTGGTAAGAAAATGAAGAAATGTTCCAAAGGCGGCTGGGATAGGGAAACCAGAAAGGCAACCGGCTGTGACTACATAGAATGGATCAATGGAACCACAGAGCCGCTCGATGAAGAATGTCCGGAGTGCGGGAAAAAATTGGTTTTATTTACAACGAGCGCCGGAAAGAAAATGAAGAAATGTTCAACAGCCGGCTGGGACAGAGAAGCGAGACGTCCAACCGGATGCGCATATATTCAATGGCTCAAACCAAGCGATTATCCCCAAGCTACTAACAATGGGGGCGAGGAATTCCTTCCGCCCGAGTCCCAAGGAGAATAGGTTAATTAATCCGATCCAACTATTTCCTCGGGTAAATTCATTGTCCTGGCAACCTCTGTTGCGTATGAGTTTTCATGCCCTTCTTTTATAGCGTATTCATAATTTATTTTTCCATTCTCTATTGAAAACCGGAAATGATATGGATTAACCAAGGGAGTTTTTATATTTTGAAGTTTTGTTACCAAATCGTGATTATGTGTAGCTAACATAAGGAAATGTCCATTTTTTAGAAATTCAGAAATAGCCGCATAAGTAAAGGCTGCTTGGTATACTGGGGAAGTTGTAGAAAAAGCCTCATCAACTGCGGCAAATACTGCCCTTTTTGATTTAAGCAAAGGCAATAGTACTTTCCAATATTCAATTTCCTGAGAAAAAGCACTAAGTTCTGAATCTTGTTTTTGAACCACCCTATCCAGATAGACCACAGAATCCAATACCGGTATTGACGCACTTTCAGCAGGAGAATATCCAGTCGCAAGGCTCATAAGTAAAGAGGCTACCGCACCTTTTTCATAGAATGTTTTACCGCAACCATTCGGACCAGTTAACAACTGCACTCTTTCTTCTTTTGGATCGAAAGAAATGCTATTTTTTATTTCCTTCTCCTTTTGTTTAAAAATACTAAACATATTCGATAATTTTATTTCCCCTGTTTCGTTAAGGTTTACTGGAGCTAATTTTTCACTTTGAATAATCCCAGCAAATAAACATATTGCATCCAAATTTCTTAGAGTATTTTGAAAAGGCGTATTTCTGGCTTCTGCGTCTGTAAAATCGAATGCGGAAAACGACTTTTTACCTCGACTAAGATGATTTAACTGCGAAAGCATAGGTATGTCAGATAGCGTTTCTCCTATCGCTTTAGCTTCTGGAACAACCTCTCCCTTAAGAATTGCTCTGTCTTTACTTATTTCTTGAACTAAAATATTTGCTGCCTGATGAAGATAAATAGAGTCTATAGCCTTAAGTTTTGCGATAAGGTTTTGTGTCTTCTCTAAATCGTTAGAGATCTTTCGTAAGGCATAAGGTATTCCCCCTATCATCAGATCAGTAATTTTACCTATATTCCAAAACATTCCAGATAAATCTTTCTTTTTTTCTTCATCAGGTTTTGCTTTTCCTCTTTTATGTTCTTCGAGAACCATTAATTCCTCTTTAATACTTTCAAAATTAATGTCTTTTAAGGGTACTGCGGGAAGAAATTTATTGATGGTTTTTAGTTGTTTCACATATTGCTCAAAGGCGGCTTTTTCTTCATTTGTTAGCAATTTACTGTCAAGAATATTCTCGCCTGTATTTTCCTCATTTAGTTTTTTGTTTTTGATTTTGGAAGCACTAGAAAAAGACGTAAGGCTTTCAAAAAGGTTCATAAAGCTAGGATCATTACCCAATAGTTTTTGTTGGATACGTAAGAAAGCTATAGCAGCCTGTAGATCTCTGTAGGAAAAATACGTTGACTCTTCTTTTCTAGGTTTATCTTGCTTTTTGGGATCTTCCTTTTCATCAAAAGGATTTAATCTTTTATTTATTCCCTCCTTTGTGGCATTTATTATCGTTGACAATGTTAGCTCTAAGGCTCCCGCATTTTCAATTGCTTCATGAATATTTAAATAATTTCTGTTTTGAGTAAGTTCGTCAAACATTTTCTGTCTTTCCAGTATTTCAGATGATTTAAGTCCAGAATTCCATAAAACCATCTTCGCAAGAGCATCATTTAATTCCGCAGAATCATGGATGGTAAATTTAAAAGTATCCTTGTCGACTGTTAGGTTTTTCAAAAAAGTGTTCATACTAAAATCCGGATCTTGACTAAACAAATGGAAAATGGGATTTGCTGGAGCATCTGGGAACAGGCTTTCCAAAGATCGCAATTGCTTTTTCATCCGTTCTCTCTCATCTGGAAAAAAATTTTCAACTTTAGGAAAATTCAAGGGAAATGAGATAGTTGGCGTTAATCCATCTTGTTTCAGATAACTCTCTATCTCAGTTAATATATTTTCTGGATAGTTTCCGGCTTTGGCAACAGCGAAAGCAAAAGATTCGCTTCTACCTGGTTTTAATTTAAAATGTCGTATTAATTCTCCCTTATCTCCAAACTCTGTTTCTAAATGGTAAATTTTCATATTTGGATCATTTTCTGCAATTCCTAATATGGTGTCATTATGGGTTGCCAACATAACACTACCTCCCTTTTTATTTGCGTATGAAGCAGTCTTAAAAAGAAGCCGAGCTTGGTCTTGAGGAGAAGTAGTCGAATAACCTTCATCAACATATAGGCGTGTGTTTTGATTAAGGTAGGGAATTACAGTTTTCCAGTTTTCTATTTCTCTCATAAACGCACTCAAATCATTGTCGGAATCCGTGGACTGTCGATCAAGATAAACAAAATTTTTATATAAAGGTAAATTACCTTCTTTTAAAGGAGCGTAACCTAATGATTGAGCGGCAAGCCTTATCAGTAAGTCTGCCTTCATATTAAATGATTTCCCTGAAGTATTTGCTCCAGAAAGAATAGTGATTGGAGTATCGGAAGTGCTATCGTTACATACTTGTCCTTTTTTCTTTCTTTCCATATTCCATCCTTCTGTATATCCATATGGCTTGTTCGAATCAAAAGAGACTTTGCCCCACTTTTCATCCCTTATTCTTTTGGCAAATTCCAAAGTAGCTCCTATTCTAAGTAAGTATGGCTTAATTTTCTTTTCTAGAATCTCATTTAAATAATCATATGCGTAATTAGTCCAAATTCCGTTATGCGTATCTTCCTTTTTCGGGTCTGCTTTATCAAAGGGAACTATTATTTTTAACTCTTTTTCCACCTCAGTAATAAATTGAGGATCAAATAAAGTTTGTTTAAGGTAGGGAATTTTTATTGATTCTTGTAAATTATTAATTGCCGATAAACCATCTGTAATTCTGTCAACTCCCTCGGCTACCATGGGAAGAATTTCTTCCTCGTCACCTTGCGGACCAAAATCATATTCAGCTGTAGAAATTGTTGTTACGCCTTCATAGTAAAGATTAATTAAGGGTTCTTGGGAAAAATGTGGACCAACACAAGCACAAAGATCTTTCACTCCTGTAATCAAATTATATGCTTTATTTTTAGTACTTATTAATTTATCAAGCTGATCGGAAGATGAAAGTTGTTCAAGAAGTTGTTGGTGTTTTTTTATTTGTTCAAGATTAGTCAGTGGTGTAAAAAGAATTTCTACCATATGCTGAGCTTCATCACTTCTTATAATCCTCATTTTGGTAGAATCACCAATCTCTCCATAGTCACGCATCTCCGTCTCCCACGACAAACTATTTTTAGTTGCATCCCCTATTTCGCTCCCATGGCTGAATATAGGTTTATATGTACGAATGATATCTTGCATTTCAAGATGTTTTTCTCTTCCCCAACCATGATGGTTTGCGTCAAATAAAACTACACTAGCCGGGTTTGAAGTCTTAAATATATTCTCAAGCGGATAAAGATTTACATTATCTTTACCTTGATCAGATCTATTTATGCTTCCTTCTTGTTTCATGGGGGGATTATAGCAAAATAGATAAAAATTTTCTTCCGCCGGAAGCACCGGAGAATAAATAGAATTAATTAGTAAGCAATTCTTCTACGATATTTTTATTTTTGGTGAAAAAGAGATTCGCAGATGCTGCCAATTGAAGTTTGCCCAATTCCTTTAAGTCAAAAAATTGCAATTCCTGCCCTTCTGCGCGCTCTATAAAATTTACGTTATTATCTGTTAATTTTCCATGATAGAAATATGTATCTTTATTTTCAGAAGAAGCAACTAGCAGAAGTTTTACGTCATTAATTTTGATATTCATTTCTTCTTTTATTTTCCTGATAATTGTTTTTTCGCAGGATTCATTACTTTCTTTTTCTCCTCCGATCATGCACCAAGTTTTTTTAAGTCCCGAATTAATAATATAATTTCTGATCATTAATAATATTTTTTCTTTGTAGGTTAAGAGGACCAAACTTTCATTAAGTTTGCGGATCATATCTTTCATTATACCATCTTTCTACAATGAATTAATTAGTCTTAATTACAACCTCTCCGTCACGGAGAGTTTTGAAAGGCATTTTGTTTTTGATAAAATATTCTACTTCTTTGTCTACGTTTCCGGATTCGGGATGGCTTGATTTATAATGCGGTGCAAAAGAAAAATTAACAATATCTAAACCATCCCAATCAATTTTCGAATTATAGCCTTGCGGAATAATATTCGGATCATCTACCAATTCTAATCCGTGTAGGGTTGGGGATAATACACATATTCCCGCGCTGTAACCCGCGTAAATAAAATTCGGATCTTTGGTTCTATCTCTTATCCATTTATCGAAGCTACTTTGCGTCATTGCCCGTTTTAAAATAAAAGTATTTCCGCCTCTGATATAAACAGCACCATAATTATTTAACTTTCCGCTTAATTCTTTTTGCCTGTCAAAATAACCTCTTAAATCCACTTCTTCAGGAAGCAATCCTAAATTTTTTAATTCCATTATTGAATTTCTTACGCTTTCTTCTCTTTCCAAGCTACCAACATAATCCATGGCATTGGCTATAACTGCAACTTTCTTATTATCAGAAAATAATTCTAATAATTTTTCAGGGTTATTTCCTAAACGGTACGACGAAAGATATAATTTCACATTACCCCTCTTTTTTCTGAACTAGCTTGTAATATGACGTTTTTGTTTTACCGAATTTATCCAAAATCCCTTTCTTCACCAGAGAATGCAAGAGGGCATGAGCTTGCTGGCGAGTTACGGACAATGCCTCCTGAATATCCGATGTTCTGATTGCCTTTTTGTCTAAAACTATTTCCAAAACTTCTTCCTCGCGGGATGAAACCAGCACTCTTTTTTCACCTTTTATTCCTTCCAGATTTTTATTTTTAAGATCATTTATTCGGGCCATCGCTCCCTGAAGAGAAAAGGCAATTCCTTCCAAAAAATACTCCATCCATTCGGTTTCATTGCCCCGATCTGCACTATGAAGAACATCCGAGTACATCTGACTGTCAATATCATAAAAATCATCGAGTATAAAGAATTTTACAACTTCATAATTTTGCAAAAGTAAATAATAAGTGGTCAGAATTCTGGCCAACCGGCCATTTCCATCAAAAAAAGGGTGAAGATAGGCAAATTGGTGATGCATAATGCCGGCTTTTATCAGAGGGTGAAGATCATCTCCCGTTGATAGCCAGTCGTACAATTCTTGCAAAGCCTTTTTTATTTCCAGAGTTGTATGGTAGGGCGGGTTATGCTTGACAACAATTTCGGTTTTTGTTTTATGTCCTACGAAAACCGATCCGTTTCTGAATTTACCCGGATCTTGCTTCTCCAATCCCTGCATAAGAGCGCCATGAAGCTCAAGCGTAAGCCCTAATGTTATTGGGGCGCGTTCTTTGGATAGAACGGCAATTCTGTTCAAAACCGCAAAATAATTTTTGACTTCTTTTTCCGATTTTGTCACCGGAATTTGATCCCCAAGGATTATATTGGTAACGTCACGAGGGGACAAAGGATTTCCCTCGATGCTGGTTGAATGATGAGTGGCCAAAATCTGATTTTCTTCAGACAATCTCAAGGCAAGGGAGGGAATTAACTTTTCTCCCAAAAGTTGGCCGTAAAGCCTCTCAATCGCAGCCAGCTCATTGACTATTTTTGGCGTGTAGCTGAATTTAGGTTCAAACATATAATTATTCTCTGATTATACTATATCACAACCCAATTGTCAAGTTATATGTAAGGCTATTTGTCAAGTTCGAAGTTATTTTGAGGCTATGGAGATTTTTTGGAACTGTCGGATTGTAAAGCTAATTGTCAACCTAATTGTAGTATTATGAAACAATAGCTCTACAATTCACCGGCTGAGCACGCCGACCAAGACCTATTCCATCTTCTTAAGTAGTTTATATTCAAGCTCTAAAGCATCTTTAAGTGGTATTCCATAGTTTCCGATTTCTGGAATTTCGGGTTTTATTTTGCGGGCTCTGTTAATAGCGTCAGGATATACTTTTGTAATTCTAAAACCTCTTTTTTGATAAAATTTTAGCGAATCAATGTTGTCATTCGATGTGAGCAACCAAACGTTTTTAATTCCCTTTTTCCCTGCAAATTCCTTCACTTTTTCTATCATGGCTGTGCCTATACCTTTTCCTTTCTTAGTAGAATTTAATGAAACTATTTCTAATCTTCCACTTGCAATATCGCAAATTACAACTCCTATCAGCTGGTCATTGATTTCAGCAACAAATCCCGGCAGTATCAATGTATTAAAAAGCTTTGATGCTACAACCATTTCAGATTTCCAAGCGTCAGTCATCACTTTTTTAACCCACTTTTTATCTTTTTTCTCAATAGATCTAATTAATATATTCTCCATATGGCAATTATATCAAAATCTTATTTTATGATATAATTTTGAGGCGTTGGGAGATCGTCTAATGGTAGGACGTAAGACTTTGGATCTTACTATTCAGGTTCGAATCCTGGTCTCCCAGCAAAAGTAAAAACTACATTTGAGACTACACATGGAAGGTGTCAGACTAAATCCCAAACTCTACTGTGCAAGCCGATTAACTCTGCTTTGTCGAGGATGTGACTTTGTATTGCTTTTTCCAAATCCACTTTATCCGGATTAATCAAATTTAAAATTATATCTAAAGCGTAAAGTTTGAAAAAATAACGATGCGTTCCGGACGGGGGACAGGCGCCACCGTAACCTTTGTTGCCAAAGCTTGTCATTCCTTCAATTCCGCCTTTTGGCAGAGTATTTTCCGAAACTTCATCCACTTTTGGGTCAATATTAAACACCACCCAATGAACCCATGTTCCGGAAGGCGCATCCGGGTCATCCACGATCAAAACCAAACTTTTTGCATTTGCCGGAACTTCCAGAAAAGACAAAGGGGGATTGATATTTTCCCCGTCACAGGTGTATTTGGAAGGGATTTTCGAACTATTTTGAAAAGCAGAGCTTATAATTTTCATGGACGCAACAATTAGTATAACAAATTAAAAATAATGTTTGCCAGAGAAGGTAAGTTTTTGATATACTGCAAGAGTAAATGCGGATGTAATTCAGTGGTAGAATGCTTCCTTGCCAAGGAAGATGTCACCGGTTCGAATCCGGCCATCCGCTCAGAGAATGAATAGGCTAATCAAGAAAGCTCCGAAACAAAATCAGGAGAGAAAACAATTAATTCAAGCATTGGCGACCCGC